>Ga0164313_10004598_pt1 | contig 12257 bp, 10 predicted proteins | sample GuaBasSedimGuay4_FD_113735 | JGI IMG/M metagenome (GOLD analysis project Ga0164313, IMG submission 113735) | Subseafloor sediment microbial communities from Guaymas Basin, Gulf of California, Mexico - Guay4, Core 4569-4, 0-3 cm | ecosystem: Environmental > Aquatic > Marine > Hydrothermal vents... | reverse complement strand
CTTATAAAATAATTTCGGCATTGTTATAGATGTGGAGATAAAACCTAGTGAGGAATTCCCAACATAGGCAAGCGACTGCCCTTCACTATCTAATGTAAAAAGTTGAGAAAATGAAATTACATCTGGCTCTGCAAAACGACACGTGGAACAGCCAAAATCAGTAACAACTGGATAACGATCTTGATCATTTTTTAATTGTGATGGATGAGTAATAGAATTATCCCATGTCTGAGTACCACTGTGCCCAATATATGAAATAAACAGACCTCCGTTGTCAATAGATTTTTGAATGTATTCTTGTGAATAGGGTCCAAAATTGGTCGTTGGGTTATTTGTTTTATAAAAATGGTCCGTTTTACCGCCGATTGGGGCAGGTAATGTATATGTGTCAATCAGAAATTGATTGGTTTCTCTTAAAAGATCTAGTTCCGATTGATTGGTTAGTTTCCCACCCGAAAAGAAAAGATAATTCTTATTCCAATCATCATACTCTTGAGTCAAATAATTTCTATGCTTTTCAAAATACCAATCAAATTCTTCATTTGTTCTAACGGGGATTCTTCCTAAATTCATCTGCGGAATGTACGCTCCGGTAGTATCCCAAGAAACAAACCAATTATCACTTACTGAGGCGCCAAAGGAAGGTACGTAGTTAATAACTCTTTCTTTTATTTTTTCCGAAGCATAAAACCTATTTCCATAATAATCATAGGTAGCACCACCAATTAACACAACATTTTGCGGTTTGGGATCCTGCCAATAAGTATGCGTAGCTTTTAGAAAATCTTGAATTGCTTCTGGGTTAAAAAACCCATAAGAAAACTCATCATAGATATTATCAATCAAGATTACTTCAGTATCTAAACCATAACTTTGAGAAATAAATTGAGAATATTCATCTGTTTTGGATTTAAACTTACTATGAGTAATTGCTATGTAGTCAGCTTTGTGTTGTGCACCTCTAAGATTTTCAAATTGTTTTGCATAGTATATTTTTGGTGTACTAATTTTCAATTCATCAATAAAAGTAAATTTATCATTATTTTTAATAGTATCAGCAAAAACTACTTCACCATTTATCTTTGAAACATTATATTTTTTATACGAGTTACCATATTTCCATAATGAATAATAATCCGTATTTATATCTTGAAGTTTTACAACTCGCTCAACTTCACTATCAATAAATGGAAATGCAAAGTTCAGAGAATCATTAAACGGTTTTAAGTATCTTGGATATTCAATTTCATACCAATCAAAAATGCAAGCATTTAGAGTTGCTTCTGTTGGTATAGAGTTAATATTAAATGCATTATTCCCTGGATTGAGTAGATTTGAATTTCTTTCTAAACTCAGGACAACTTGTTCATATTTATCTATGTAAGTTGAGTCACTCCATATACCACTTGAATTTAGACCCAATGTAATAAGATGGGCATTGGTTGAAATATTAGAGGCATAATCTTGAAGCTTAACAAACATCTTAAAAGATTTATTAGAATAAACATCCGTCACTAAAAAACTACTATTTCTAATTCCAACATTTAGATTACCCTCGTGCCATGTTTTATTTTCAATCCAGTAGGGCATTTCTCGACGGACCAGACTAGCACACGAAAAATCAAATGTTTTATTCTGTTCATAATGCGTAATATTCGAATAATAATCCAATGTGTCATTTGCAATAACATCATCACCAAATGATATTTCGACTCTTTGTCCGTCAATCCCATCCCAGGTTAACCAGTAAACAGTTGTATCAGTATATCGTCCTAAATATTCATTATATGGTTTACTAAAGTTACTGATCTCCCGATGATGACCACCCATATTTCTTACACCTGCAAATTCAATATGATCACTTTCATCAAATGATAGATCATCTTCCCCATCAACCCAAATAGGAACTTCTTCCCCCTTCAATAGTAATCGAAATGTCTTTGGATTTATTGATTGAACACTAATTCCTTTAGACTCAAGATCACTCATGTGCAACCTATAGATACCATCATGAAATACACCTAGTTTTAAATATATTTTAGAGTAATCAATCCACGAATCATCTGATTGTATATTGTATTTATCAGTTAAGCTTGAAGGAGTTGAAACATATTGAAAATTGCAAATTAAGGGATCATTTCTATTGGGTTTTTCTTGCTTAGATAATATCTGTAATTCCTGATCAAATAATAATTCTATCTCAAACTCATTAGTTAACTCAATGCTGTTTTTTGAAGGGATAAAAATTGCAGGATGAATTTCTAAGTGTAAGCAGTAATTTTCACCAATCCATAAATAACCTTTTACAATAATAAAATCAGTTTGAGTATTTTTAATACGTTTAGGCTCTTCATAAATAATTTCTTCCTTTTTCGTAAGCTTAACGCTTGGATTAAATTCCGGGATTGCGTTAATGGTTTTCTGTTTGGTAATCTTATATTGTAATTTTGGATTTGAAACTATAGGTAATGAAATAAATATATCATGTGAGGGAAGTTTGGCTTCACCACTTTTCGACTCATCATAAAAATCTTTTACAATAAAAACATTTCGATTCTTATTTTTTATTATAGAATAATTAATTGAACTTTTAAATTTTAATTTATATTTATTTTTCTCTATATTCTCATTAATTAGTTTTGTTTGTGCAAAAAGTATCTGCACAAAGGATGAAAAGAATACGATATAAAATATAAATTTAATCAATTGTCTAAATCTATGTTTAACTTGTTTGCAAAGATAAATATTTATTATAAAAAAGACTATGTTGAATGTATTAGATTTCCTAATACAATTGGGCAAAAAGAAATCTCCTCTTTATATTTTTATATTTATTTTTCATAAAAAATGATAAGAATATAAGAAATAGAAAATCTCATAAAATGGTTAGCAGACTATAAAAATACCATATTGATAAAAATCTACTATGCGAATATTAATTCCAACTATTTTAAGCACAAAACATAAAGTCGGGGTAACGGAATACTTAATCGGATTGTTGAATTCATTACAAAATATCGATAAAACTAATGAATATTTTGTAATAACTTCCGAAGAGAATAGAAAATTTTTTAGTCTAACAAATAGTAATTTTCATGAAATTACAGTAAGTATTTTTGATATTTCTAGAGCATCTTTAAGATTACAGTATTTCTTATTTTCAAAGTTTAGAATCCCATATCTAATTAAAAGATATGAAATTGATTTAATTCATGAACCATGTAGCTGGTTTGTAAATAAGCGATTTAAGACAATTGTAACAATTCATGATATAATTGAAATGAAATATTCTAAATATTCCTTCTTATTTAATTTTCTAAAACAAAAAATGATACTATCATCAATATATGATTCAACTGCTATAATATCTGTTTCAAATCAAACTTCAAACGAAATTAATAAAATAAATAATAGCAATATTACCACTATACATAATGGATTTAGCGCTTTAGAAAAGAATGGATTTGAGATAGATTCTATAGTACTTAAAAAGTACAATTTACAAACTAAACAATATTTTATTTTCGTAGGAACGCTTTTACGACATAAAAATCTATTAGCTCTATTAGAAGCATTTAAAATGTTCAATAATACAAATAACAATTATAAATTAGTTCTTGCGGGAAAAGAGGGAAATGCTATAAAAAGCATCCGAAATTTTACTAAAAAGAATAAATTGGATGAGAAAATAATATTAACAAAATATTTTGATGATAATGAAAAAAGTTCATTAATTCAAAATGCTGTGTCACTCTTGTTAGTTAGCAAAGAAGAGGGATTCGGATTTCCCATTTTGGAAGCACAATCACTTGGAGTTCCAGTAATAACTTCAAATAAATCATCAATGAAAGAAATAACTAAAAAGAGCGCAATACTTGTTAATCCTGATTCTATTGAATCTATTGCTGATGGTATGTTTGAAATATTGAAAAATGTTGATATAGTTTCGGAATTAATTAATTTGGGCTATAAAAATATAAGTAGATTTTCATGGGATTCTACTGCTTCAAAAACTTTGAAGGTTTACGAAGAAATCTAATGACTTAAATAAATAATTATAATGTAAAGGCTTTATTACATTTTGGGGATACACAATAGCAAAAAGTTTTTAGTTTTAACGAACTAAAAGATTATTAAGAAATATTAATTTTCAACCATTTTTGTGTATTACAACTTATAATTAATTAAACTATACGATGAATATAAAAACTCCTTTGCTTTCAATTGTCTTACCAAATTACAATTCTTGGCCATATATTCAAGAAGCTGTTTCATCTTTATTAAACCAAACTTTTAGTGATTTTGTTTTAATAATTGTTGATGATTCATCAACTGATCAGTCTATTAACTACCTTCAATCGTTAAAAGATACTAGAATAATATTGTTAACAAAAGAGCATTCTGGGATTATTGATACTTTTAATTATGCACTACCTTATGTAAAATCAAAATATACTGCTCGTGTTGATGCAGATGATTACTATTTTCCAGAAAAATTCGAAAAACAAATAGAAAGACTTGAAGAGGAGAAGAACATTATTGCTCTTGGAACACAAGGTTATTATATGTCCTCGAAAGGTGTAATAAGTAAAATGAGAATTAAAGTACCAGTTTATAATGATGAAATTATTAATGATTTTTTTGAGAAAAAAAGAGGTGTCTTACAACCATCAATTGTTATGCGAACTGATATTTTAAAAAAATTAAATGGCTATAGAAAAAATATTCTTCCAGAAGATTATGACCTTTATTTTAGACTAGGACTTATTGGTAAGTTAGAAAATTTGCAAGAATATTTATATGCATATAGATACCATAACAGTTTCAACCAAAAGAATCTTTTATATCTTGCAAGCAATTTAGATATTTTAATTTCTCACTACGCTCCAAAATACAAAGTTCAACCTAGTAGAAGAGCTATTAAGAGAGAAAACAAATCAATTTATTACAACAGAAAGGCTCTTTTTAATTATTTAGAAGGATATAAAACAGTAGCTCTCTTTTATATATTTATGAGTATTGTTGTATACCCAAAAAAAATTATTCAGTTTATTAAGAACAATATCTTACAAATTTAGAAAATATATCAACCTCTTAAAAATATCTACATTTATAAAGTTGATATTATCATTCCTCCCACAAAACAATTATCAAATTGATTTACCATTGCCCTTCTTAATATTCTGGAATGTTGATTTTACATCTGAACTTACGAAAGGACTGTAAAATAACACCAAATTAATGCCCATTTTTCTGAAGTAAAAGAAATATTTATCTGGCATAAATGAGAAAACCCAACCAATAAGCGCTTTTGGATAAAAAACAATGCTAAAACCTAATTTGCTCCAATATTTTCTCGCTTTATTCTTATTACCATATGCGTACTCACGCCAACCTTTATAATACTGAACTTCTAAAATGCTTTTTAAATTAAATTGATTCTGTAAATCTTCATAATATGGTTGCTGAAAATCATATATGATCTTTTTTGTCTTTTCAAAATTATTTCTTGAAAGTGATTTTTCTCTTTTTCTTTGAAAGTAAAGGACTTCCTGAATATTATAAAAATTACAATTATCCTTTATTTTTAATAGTAATTTATAATCTTCAAAAATGCTTCCCTTAAAACCTCCTGCGTTGATTACAACTTGCTTTCTAAAAACTGAACTTGGAAAGCAAACAGAATTACTTAGAATTAGACCATTTCTTATCTCACTCGAATTTTCTGGTAGTTTAATAGTATTGCTTGGTCTCTCAGAGAATGTTGAATGCCAATTTGAAATCCAGTCGATATATGGTTTTTTATTTAGAACTTCAATTTGTTTTTCTAATCTCTTTGGATGTGAAATATCATCAGCATCCATCCTTGCAATCCATTCATATTTTGCAATCCTTAGTCCATAATTTAGACTATCTACTAATCCAGAGTGCTCTTTCCAAATATACTTTATTCTGGCATCGGTATAGGATCTAACAATATTTTGTGTGTTATCTATGGAGCCATCATCAACTATTAATAATTCGTAATCTCTGAAAGTTTGACTTAATATACTTTGAATAGCTTCGAATATATATTCTTCTGAATTATATGTTGGGAGAAGGACTGTTATCATATTTCTATTTATTTACTTCTTTTATTGCCGCCCACACATCATTTACACTAACATTCACTATACACCTAGTAACATCATAAACACAATTCCAAGCACATCCAAAGCAAGACATTTCGTTAAATAATACTATGTTGTTTTTATTGCTTTGGGGATACGGGAAAAACACACCAAGGCTACCACCGCCAGTAATAACTATATATTTTGTATTAACTGCATGAGCAAAATGCGCAAATCCTGAATCGTTCCCTATAAAAAACTTTGCCTCTTTCATAATATTTATTGCATCTTGCAAAGAGGTCTTGCCAGCTAAATTAAAAACTCTATCAGAATCAATAATTAATTGACTAATTTTATTACTTTGAGTTACTTCTCCAAGTAATAAAATTTTTGAAGAGTATTCTTTTAATAATTTTGAAATGATTCTTTTATAATTTTCAATTGGCCAATCCTTTGTCTGATTGCTTGAAATTGGGGAAATAATAATAAATGAATTATTAGTAAATAACGTATCAGATTCATGCTCTTGAATTACTGGAATTGTTGTCGAGAGTCTAAGATTTCTGTTTGTAAATAAACTCATTAATTTTTGCTGTCTAATCAATTCATGTTCTTCTTTTAATGGTTCTAGTTTATCATAAAAATTATCAATTATATTTCCAAATAGCCTATCAACTTTATCCGAAGTTTTACTACCATACAAATAGTTGGCCCCAAGCAAAACTGGTAATTCATCTAAGAACAACCCTGTCCTGTAATTCAAGTTTATACAGTACTTTACTCCATATTTTCTAATTTTTAATAGAAAGTGAAGCTTATAAGCTATATTAAATTTGTACTTAAAATAATTGAAATATATTATTTTGATTCTGCCATTATACCATTTAAATAAATCACTAAAATCACTATTAATTACAAAATAAATGTTATGATACTCACTAAATTTCTCTTCATTTTTGAATATCATTGTACCAATAATTGAATCACCTAAAAACATATCATTTTTTACAAATAGTAAATTATTTTCTTTGCTGTTTTTTTTCAAAAAAAAAACTTTCAGACTTAATATCTCAATAAACATAATAATATTCTTTAAATGAGAATATATTTGTATCATTCCATGACCATTTTTTTTATTCGATCTTTTAAAGTTTGGGAAAAATGCTCTTTCAACTAAAGGCATATTACCATAATTATAAAATTCTTGTGTATCCTTTGCAAGTATATTTTTATTTTTCCTCAGCCTTTTCCAATTTTTAATTAACCAAATAATGCTCTTGAAATATTCGGTTAAATATAAATGTTTAGCCAAAATAATTCCTCTATTTAGCCACCATTTAACAGTATATTTTATAACATATTTCAAATCAAAATTTTGAATTAAAAATATATTATAACGAAGAAAGTAGTAATAGTAACGGTACCTTGATATAAATGGATCTTCATTTTTTGCCCCTCGAGATAAAAGATTTTGGCGATGAATAACAACGACATCTTCTAAATACCTAATATCAAAACCGGCATCATAACACCTCGCACTATAATCAAGTTCATGATAATAAATGAAATAATCTTTATTAAAATATCCTATTTTTTCAAATACTTTTCTATTAACTATTGCTCCACAACCAACAAAATGTTTTGGTTTCTCCACAAACTCTTCTGTTTCACTACTATTAGTTCTTGAATTAAAAATGTTAAAGGCAACAATACCAAGTTTCATATTTGAAGTAAAATTTGATAATCCAGCTATTATTGTTCCCTTTTCAGGATAGCTATCATCATCCAAAACTAACACATATTCTCCTTTTGCAACTTCAAATCCTTTATTCCATCCTGCAATTCCGATATTTTCTTTTAATTCAATTAAATTCACAGCGGAGAATTCTGACTTTACCATTTCTTTTGTGCCGTCGGACGATGCATTATCAACAACAATCACTTCAATATTTTTGTAATTTTGCTCAAAAACTTTTGTAAGAGTAAAACGGAGTTCATCTTTTCGATTAAACGAAAGAATATTGACAGTTACTAAAGTGGTATTTTTTATTTCTGTTGTTTGCATTTCATTAAATATCTTCAGTTCTAAGTAATCTATGTCCTTCAAAAAGAGTTAATATTTCGACTCTGTCTTTTTTAATTAGATATACAATCCTGTAATTTTTGTGTAATAATTCCCTAATATTGGAGTGTGAGAGTTCAGGGACTACTCTTCCTTTTGCAGGATATTCGGAAAGAGTTTCAGCCAAGTTTATTAGTTCATCTGTAAAATCAATTGCTCCGGATGGATTATCATTAGCAATAAATTCTTCAACACTTAGCAATTGAATTTTTGCATTTTTAGTCCAGAGCACCTTCACAAGTTTCTTCCGGCTCTTCCTTTTTTTAACTCACTTCTTAATTGTGATGTTGATAGAAGATCCCCTTTTTCAGAATCAGCTAATCCATCAGATATAGAATCAATAAAACGTTTTGTGTATTGTAATTTATCAAATTCACTTGGTGAAATTAGAACACCAGTAGGTTTTCCATTTTGAGTAATTATTAAAGAATTCCCTTCTTTATTAATTTGAGTTAAATACTTGGAAATACCGGCTTTAAATTCTCCTACAGGAATAATATCATTTGCTATGGAAATAGTACTCATTTTAGAACCTCAATTTAAGTCTGTATTATAGCCGTAATTTAGCTCTATTTTTTGGCTTTGTCAAGATTTTTTTATACAATATGGTCATTTTGTCAAATCATTTTACAGAATAACAGTTATTTAACCTTATGATTTTTATTCAAGCTAACTTTTTCAAAACTCTCCCAACAACTTGATCCATATTATAGTATTTATATTCAGCAAGATGTCCAATTTATGGTACTTTTCCTGTCCAAAATTTATATCAATGGTACAAAATTAACCTCTAGACTATAACCAACCGCTTTTGCATAATTCTCTATGGTAGATAATTTAGGTGAAATTTTAGAATTAACATTTTCTAATCTAGAAATATTACTTTTTTTTGTGTGGAGCATTTCTGCCATCTCCTCTTGAGATAAACCAGCTTCTTTACGAATACGTATTAGCTTTTTCCTTATCTCATAAGCAGGTGTAAGGGCATCATATTCGTTTTTTACATCTGAGTTTGAAAGCGCTTTTTCTTTAAACTCTTTAAATGTTAATGAATTCATTATTTCAACTCCTTTAATCTTTTTCTAGCAATGCTTAATTCTTTTTTTGGAATTTTTTGAGTTTTCTTTATAAACGAATGAAGTATTATAATTTTTGCCCCTTTCGTTGTGCAAAATAAAGATCGCCCAATTCCTTCAACACCTTTAGCCCTTATTTCAAACATATCTTTTTCTACTTTTGAAGTATAAGGTTTACCAAGGTTTGAACCAAATTCTTCAATCATTTCAACAATATGTACAAAATTCGCCAGAATTCCTTTTGGGAAATTCATTGTAGCTTTTTCTACTTTTTGATTAAAAAATATTACCTTAAAATTCATATCATATTGTAATCATTTATGATAACTTTTACAAATTAATTTAATTTTACTTTGTAGCTTTTAACACTCTCCCAACAACCTGATCCATATTATAATACTTGTATTCTGCAAGACGACCTATAAACTCTATGTTTTCTAATTTATCTGATTCCCTTTTGAACTTTTCAAACAGTAAAGTATTATTCTCATTAGGAATTGGATAGTATGGTTCGCCTTTCATTTGTGGAAATTCTTTACTCATTGTTGTTGAGTCTGCCTGCTGTCCGGTTAAATATTTGTATTCGGTTATACGTGTGAAATTTTCTTTGTTATCAACATAATTGTAACTCGCCGCTTTAAGATATTTTTCCACATCAAAATTCTCCCATTCAAATTTTATTGAACGGTACGAGAGTTTACCAAACTTATAATTAAAAAAATAATCAATCGGTCCGGTGTAGATCATTTTATCAAATTTAACATTGTCCAAAATGGTTTTGTAGTCAGTATTCAATATAATTTCAATATTTTTATGATTCAACATCTGTTCAAACATTTTTGTGTAGCCGTCTTTGGGCATGAATTGATATTCATCCGTAAAATAGCGATCGTCTTCGTTCGTTCGGATAGGTATTCTTCCGCAGACAGATGGTGCAAGTTCGCTTGGGTCTAAATCCCATTGTTTTCTTGTGAAATACTTAAAGAATTTTTCATATAAGTCTTGCCCAACTTGATTTACAATTATATCTTCAGAATTAAGGATTGGATTTCTCTTTTCTCTCACTCTTTTATAAAACTCTTCAACTTCTACATCAGTAGTAAAGTTCTTATTATACAAGTTATTAATTGTAGTTCTATTTATCGGGATAGGATAAAGTTCACCATTTAGATTTGCTAGAACTCTGTGCTCATATTTTCGCCACTCCGTAAATTGTGAAAGATAATCAAAAACAGTTTTACTATTTGTATGAAAAATATGCGGACCATAACGATGCACTAAAATTCCGTGTTCGTCATATTCATCGTATGCATTCCCACCGATGTGGTTTTGCTTTTCAACAAGTAAAATCTTTTTATCATGCTGAGAAGCAAGCTGCTCGGCAGCAACTGAACCGGCAAAACCGGCACCAACTATTAAGTAATCGTATTTCATATCCTAAAGAGAACCGCAGAGTCGCTAAGACGCAAAGGATTTTCATCATAATAGGTCATAACAATCTGCGTTCCTATTTCCTTTATATAATTATATTTTTCAGATTTTTATTAAATAAATAAAACACTCCAACAAAAACCACAACTTCTGAAAGTAATGTTGCAAAAGCTGCACCGTTGTATGAGTATTGTGGAATCAGCAGATAATTCAAAATTATATTTGCTGCAGCACCGAATGAAATTGCAATAGCATAATTTTTCTGCAGTCCCCAAACTGTAAGTGGATTTCCTAAAAATACGTTTACTCCAATCACAGCAATATTTAAAGCAATTATCATCAAAGCATACGTCCCGGCCAAATATTGTTCTCCAAAGATAATACTCATAATGTCTTCAGAAAAATAGAAGAACAGTACTGATGCTGCAGCAGAACTTAAGAGCAGCATTATCCCGTATTTAATTAAAGAGTTTATCAACTCGTTCTTATTTGATATTCTTGATAAAGATGGAAGCATAATTTTGACAATTACTCCAATTGGCAGAACTCCAATCATGAATATTCTGTAAACAGCATTATAAATTCCAACCTCTGTTTCCGTTTTAATCGCTCCCAGCATTACCATATCTAAATTATAATATATCGAGATCATAAACGCAGATATTGCAAGAGGAAAAGATTCAGCAATTAATTTTTTAATGAACCTACTATCAATGCTCCAATGAAATTTTCCGAAAATATTTGAATACTTGGCTAACATCCAAATTGATGAGAGCAAATTAGTAAGGACGAGGATTGATACTACAAATAACACATCCGAAATATCCTCTACAAAAACCAAAACCAAGATCAAAGTCATTAAGTTCTTTGAGATTACTTTTATAGACAAATATTTGATCTTCTCAGTAGCTTGAAATACATAATCGAGTGTAATTGATTGAACAAATAGATTAAGCCCTAATAATAATATTGCTGCTTTCTGTGTCCAACTAATGTCGATAAGCAAAACAATCAAAGTTAGTATAAGATAAATTATGATCGAGATCAGAATTCTAAACGATAAAATATTATTTACATATTTTGTGATTACACTTTGGTTATTCGCAATTTTCTTAACGCTAATGGTGTCCAATCCAAGATCGACAAAGAGGATAAAATATGAAAGAAATGCCGTAGCAAAACCAATTATCCCGAATCCTTCTGGTGTAATAACCCTTGCTAAATAAACCGTTGTAAAAAATGCGATTAATTTACTTAGGAGTTCTGCTGAAGCAAGGGAAATGAAATTCTTTAATATGGTTTTCCATGTAATCAAATATAGTTCTCTTTATAGAACACAGATGACACGAATCTAACGGATTATCACAGATCATTAAAATCAGTCAGAAGAAATCAGCGTTCTATTATTTTTTCACTAACCATGTTTCTGGATTCTGATAATTACGTTCACTCCAAATCTCGAAATGCATTATGTCTCCCTCAAGGCTTTCATTAACAAAGCCCAGTTGAGTGCCGGCG
>Ga0164313_10004595_pt1 | contig 12259 bp, 13 predicted proteins | sample GuaBasSedimGuay4_FD_113735 | JGI IMG/M metagenome (GOLD analysis project Ga0164313, IMG submission 113735) | Subseafloor sediment microbial communities from Guaymas Basin, Gulf of California, Mexico - Guay4, Core 4569-4, 0-3 cm | ecosystem: Environmental > Aquatic > Marine > Hydrothermal vents... | reverse complement strand
TCTTCAATCGCAAAAGTCCTCAAAATAGCTCGCTATTCCTGCGGTTTTGCTCAATCAGATCGATTAAATCTACGGCAAATTCGGGCGCAAATTCTACCAAGTTATTTTTGACCGAGCCCTTAAGCGCATTTCGTTTTGAACCGCGGAATTTCGAATAAGAAATGATGAATATCGAAGTAATGGAAAAACTTATTAAACTTCATAATTCGACATTCCTTGTTCGATATTCGATATTCGATATTTGCATTTTACTAAATTAATTGTTTAAGTTAGCGCTGATCGAAGGAGATAACATGCCTTCCTTTGAACCCGTTTATATTGAGACCCATAAAAAGGGATTGCTTAAAAAAAAGATAAAAAAGGCACGTGAAATAATGAAGGCCTGCGTCCTGTGCCCCAGAAAATGCGCGGTTGACCGTCTTTCCGGCGAACTGGGCGTTTGCAGGACAGGTGAGAAAGCTTTAGTATCAAGCTATCATCAGCATTATGGAGAAGAAGCACCCCTTGTCGGCAAAAACGGTTCCGGCACAATATTTTTTACTTTTTGTAATTTGCTGTGCATTTTTTGTCAGAATTACGACATTAGCCACAAAGGTGAAGGCGAGGAGGTGACAGACAGGCAGATAGCCGGCATGATGATTAATCTTCAAGATTTGGGCTGCCTTAATATCAATTTTGTTACCCCCTCCCATGTTGTGCCTCAAATACTTTCTGCTGTTGAAATTGCTGTCGAGGAAGGCCTGAATGTCCCTTTAGTTTACAATACAAGCGGATACGACAGGGTAGATATTTTAAAACTGTTTGAGGGCGTAATAGATATTTATATGCCTGATTTTAAATTTTGGGACCCTGTAGTTGCCGGGCTTACCTGCAATGCAGAAAATTATCCTGAGATTGCCCGCAAGGCGGTAATCGAGATGCACAGGCAGGTTGGAGACCTTGTTGTAGATGAATCAGGCATCGCAAAGAGGGGACTTTTGATAAGACACCTTGTTCTTCCCGGCGGTCTTGCAGGAACGCGCGATATAATGAGATTTATAGCAAATAAAATCTCGAAAAACACCTATGTAAACATAATGCCCCAGTACAGGCCATGCGGCAGAGCCTGTGAAGTAAAAGAGCTTTCCGAGTCGCTTTCAACAGAAGATTTTAAAAAAGCATTGAAAATGGCGGAAGAAGAAGGGGTTACAAGGCTGGATATGCGAAGACGCGCCTTTGGTTTATGGTAATGTCAATGAAAACAAAACATAAAATAATATTTGATGATTCTAAAAATATGAGGGTCATCCCTTCTAACAGTGTTGATTTGGTTGTTACTTCACCACCGTATCCAATGATTAAAATGTGGGATGATATGTTCTGCTCTCAAAACTCTACCATAAAAGATGCATTAAATAAATTTTCAGGTTCAAAAGCATTTGAATTAATGCACCATGAACTGGATAAAGTATGGGATGGAGTTTATCGGATTTTAAAAAACGGGGGTTTTGCCTGCATAAATATCGGAGATGCAACCAGAACATTAAATGGAGATTTCTGTTTATATTCAAATCATGCAAGAATTTTACATTATTTATTAAAAATCGGATTTAAAGCATTGCCGGATATTTTATGGAGAAAGCAGACAAATGCGCCTAATAAATTCATGGGATCCGGAATGTTGCCGGCAGGTGCGTATGTCACACTCGAACACGAATATATTTTGATTGTGCGCAAGGGTACAAAACGCGAGTTTGAAAAGGCGGATGAAAAAAGAAACAGGCGGGAGAGCGCCATATTCTGGGAGGAAAGAAATTTTCTTTTTTCAGATATCTGGATGGATATAAAAGGTACCACACAGCAATTGTGTAATGATAAAAACAGATCAAGGAGCGCAGCATATCCTTTTGACATAGCTTATAGGCTTATAAACATGTACTCAGCAAAGGGAGATACAGTTTTTGATCCTTTTCTTGGGACAGGCACAACTGTGGCTGCCGCAATGGCATCTGCCAGAAATAGTATTGGATATGAAATTGATCAAAAACTTAAAAATACTATCTATGGAATAAAAAGCAATATTATAAGTTTCTCTAATCAATATGTCCGAAACAGAATAGAAAAACATATTGATTTCGTTGCCGAAAGAATTCAATCAAAAAGGAGTTTGAAACATACAAATAAATTTTATGGGTTCCCTGTTATGACAAATCAGGAAAAAGAACTGATTCTTAATGATTTAACAGAGGTAAGAAATTTGGATAAAAATACTATGGAAGTATCTTATTCAGAAGAGCCGCAAACGCAATTTTGTAGAGACAGGGAAGGGGTTACCTGGGCCTGTAAACAGTAATCTGCAAGGTTCTGGAATGGGAAAATTTTCATTTACTTCTTACGTCCCCAAAGATGTGACAAAAAACATGTATAGGTCAACCTGTCTTCTTTAAGGATTCTTCAATAACAATCAAACCTTGCTGTTTGAATTTATATGATGCATATTGTACAACTGCTCATGAAGAAGATCTGATCAGATGGGAGGAGGAAGGTCGCTGGGATATTCTCGCTTATATTAGTGGTGCTGATCTCTGGATAAGTCCCAAAACAGGAGAGCACGTAACGCGGTGTCCCTGGTTAAGAAAGCTTCCGAAAACGGAAAAGTACATTTGTCGAATTCACGATACAAAACCGAGGCATTGTAAAGATTAGCCAAAGTCAAAGAAACACGCTTTGAGAACCGGAGGCAAAGGTTTTGGTTGAGAAACTCAACACCAGATAAGGCAAACCAAGCCCTTAACTCTTCTATAGACTTTCAGATAATTAATTTCACAAGGCCAGTGAAATTATTTATCTGAAAGTCTATACCTCCCTATCCCGATATTAAAGCTCAATATTTCTTTTCCCTCAAGTATGTGTTTTTGCGGTGTGCATAACTCACCTACTCTGGTTTTGGGATCAAACATAACTATATAGCCGTGGCTGACCCTTTCAGGCAGAAGATACTTTTCCGCAAGCTGCTCTAATGCTTCGTCAACGGTTCCTCGATACCTCTTCACCTTTGTTTCTATAATATATTTCCTGTCCTTGTAAATGAGCATGATATCCATGATGCCAAGGCCTGTTTTGCTTTCGTAATATAATTCTCCCGCTCCTTCAGAGACAAACTGGCAGAGCCATGCCGTGAGCTGAAATTTGCCGGTCACCTCCATTGGTTTATTTGTCGAATAAAATGCGGCAGCGCCTATCTGGGCAATGTACTTTTCAAAATCAACCAATACCCTCTCCAAGTTAAGACTTCCATCAGGCAGATAATAACGCGTAAAGGATATATCAACTTTTCCTGCAATATCCCGAAAAAACATTCTGGTGAATCTTTTCTTATAAATAGGGTTGCTGACCCGAATTTTTTTTCCTTCTGCCATGATCAAACCATGTGTCAAAAGAAGGGACTGCTCCTCATCGCCGGGGATGTGTTCAACCCCATCAAAAACAATGTCTATGAAGGTTTCCTTGTATTGTTTGGCCTTTTCTGTGATATTATCAAAATGGCTGTTTTCTTCATACAGAAGAATTTCGACAGCTTTTTCTACGTCTTCTTTGGTAATCGGATCTGTGGTTTGCGGTTTTATGTCAACCGTCAGAATAGTTCCAAGCCTGTTTACCAGCCAGGGTTGTCCGGATGTTTCATCAAATACTTTTTTTACTGCTTCTTTCGTAAAGGGCTGGTTTGTTTCTTCTGTATATTGAGCATAAAGATCACGGACATTTTTTAGTGTAAATGGGGGGAGTTTGACCTGATCTGCGATGTTAAAAGGGGAGACACCGCCTACAATCAGCTTGGTAATGTTGCGGATGCCTACCAGACCGACAGAGTAAAGAGCCTTGTCGGTGCGTTTCTTGTATTTCTGATACAGATCTCTTAAAGTGGTAAGAAAATTCTCCAGTTCATTGTTCGGTATTCCGTCAAACTCATCTATGAAAATAACGATTTTCTTGAATTCTATTATCCTGTTCAATTCTTCAAACAATTCACAAAACGAGATATGATCGGTTATATTATGGGAATCCAGATACGCCCTTATGATATCCAGCTTTGGACAATTCACGGCGACCAGCCTGTCTGTCAGCTGGCTGTAGAAATCCTTTTGAATCAGGTTGTAGAATCTTTGTTTGTCAAGATTTTTATGTCTCTGGAAACTCAGCATGATCGCCACATAGGCAGTATCTTTTTCGAGTTTGTGACAAAAGCCCTCAAAAAAAGTAGTCTTTCCGCTCTGTCTCGGGGCAAAAATGGAAAAGTACCTTCCCAGATCAACTATGGTTTTGATATCCTGGTTCTTTGTATTAACCACGTTTTCCAACTCAATATGGTATGATATTTTAGGATCAACTGTCCCAGAGTCTTCAAAGATACGTTCAGGTTTCTTGTAATTCATCATTGCTTTCCTTAGTTTTTCAAAAAAAGACAGGCGCACTTCTCCCGTATATTTTTCTATGCATTAGCGTACAATTGATGTAACCATTTAATATCTAATAATCAACTTTAACATTATTTCCATAATAATATCAATGGCAAGTTTTTTGCGGAAAAGCAAACTTGGAATAAAAACCTTAAAATGTTCGCAATTTTGGGTCTGGGTGAAAGTTTTACCGGCGGATTGCCTATAATTTACCCTTGATTTCAGGTAGTTGTTGTGTTAAAAATTATAACTATTTATTGCGAATGTTATGAGCTATTTCGTTCCATGATATTGAGCGTTTTTTCCCACTAATCATTGTTAGAGCTTTAAGAAATTTAACCTAATGTAATTTTTGCCTTGCCAAAGGGAATAAAACAGGACATAATGACCTAAAATAAACCCTACGACAGGAGTGAAAATGTATCAACTAAATCCACTTGACCTTCTCAGAACTGCTCGAGTTCGTTACACACAAAAAGAGATTGCATATCTTTTAGAAGTTGATGTGCGAACCGTTCGACGTTGGGAGGTTCGGGAGAATGATCCGCCTGCGTATTTATCTGATGCTATCAAGCAAAGACTCCTTCCATTTGTAAGCAGTAAAATACCACCTGATTCACATTTTGGTTTTATTGATTTATTTGCTGGTATTGGAGGAATACGCACAGGTTTTGAAAAACATGGCGGATATTGCGTATTTACCAGCGAATGGAATAAATTTGCACAAAAAACATACATTGAAAATTTTCCTTATACATCCGATCATTTTTTTGCCGGGGATATAACCAAAATCCATGAAGATGATATACCATCCCATGATGTTCTACTTGCCGGATTTCCTTGCCAACCTTTCAGTATTGCCGGCGTATCCAAAAAGAACGCATTGGGTCGGCCACACGGTTTTGAATGTACTACTCAAGGAACTCTTTTTTTTGACGTAGCAAGAATTATTGCAGCTAAACGTCCCAAAGCGTTTTTGCTGGAAAATGTTAAAAACCTGCTGTCACACGATAAGGGAAATACATTTAAAGTTATCCTGCAAACACTTCGTGATGAGCTTGGCTATGAAATTCATTACAAGGTAGTTGACGGGATGCACTTTGTTCCGCAACATCGGGAACGAATATTGATAGCAGGATTTATCGAAAAAACAAATTTTTCATGGGATAACCTGCAACTTCCTGAAAAAAGAGCCATAAAACTTTCTACAATTCTTCATCCGCAAAACGCCAGTGAACCTCCTGAACCTCCTTATACTATTGGGAAAAAAGCAAAGGTTAATGCTAAATATACATTATCGGAAAAATTATGGGCTTATCTTCAGGCATATGCAGAAAAACACAGGAAAGCAGGAAATGGTTTTGGTTTTGGTCTGGTTGAACCTCATGATATAGCCAGAACTTTATCTGCCCGGTACTACAAGGACGGTTCTGAAATTCTTGTTTCACAAGGAAAAAGAAAACGGCCACGCCGCTTAACTCCTCGTGAATGTGCCAGATTAATGGGTTTCCCTGATAATTTCAAAATTCCGGTTAGCGACACACAGGCCTACCGTCAATTTGGAAACAGCGTTATTGTTCCTGTCATGCAGGAAGCGGCCCGAATAATGGTTCCGCATGTACTTTCTTTATGTAATCATAAAGAAAGTGATTTATACGAGCAGGTTTCCTTGCAACATGACTGACGTGGTGGATTCAAAAACAAGAAGCCGCATGATGGCAGGAATTCAAGGTAAAAATACAAAACCGGAAATTTTAATCAGAAGTCTTTTACATCGCAATGGTTTCAGATTTCGTCTTCATGAAAACAAGTTACCTGGAAAGCCTGATATTGTACTAAAAAAATATCAGGCTGTTATTTTTGTTCATGGTTGTTTTTGGCATAGGCATTTATGCCATTTGTTCAAGTGGCCAAAAACAAGGCCTGATTTTTGGGAAGCTAAAATCAATAAAAATGTTCTTAATGACCAAAAAGTCATCAAGGAATTAACATCATTGGGATGGCGTATATGTATAGTTTGGGAATGTTCGATCAAGGGAGTTCATAAAGATCATTTTGCAATCTCGAAAAAAATTGGGGAATGGTTAAAAAGCGATAAGCAGTTTATGGAAATTGAAGGTTGAAAAAAGGTTATCTTTCGCAATATTTTGAAGGTGTTGGCGTAAAGCATTTAAGTGCAGTTGAGGCAGATACTCTCACATCCAACCAGCATGAATTCAACGGAGTGGAAAGTCTGCGTAAAATTCTTGGAGAGCCCGATGGGAAAGTACGTTATCCAACCAGATTTTTATACCTGACAGACCATGATGATGAACCAATAGCTGAGGACGGTTTTCTTACATGGTATGACGCCAGGCAAAAAGCACGGATGGAACGTAAAGTGATGCGTTGGGAATACAGACTGTATTTTCCAACAAACACGGTATCTCAATATGCTAACGCAGGAGACGTTCTGGTAATTGCGAAACAATCTGACAATACATTAATTGCAATCATTGCAGAAAATGGCACTACAATAGCCCGGCAAATTAAATGGTTATTTGGTTTCTCAAATGAATCTCATCCTGGATTTTCCGTCCGTGAAGAACTGGAGACAGAACAAGACCGCATTGAATTCGTTTCACGATTTATCCTGGAAAATATTGGCATAATTGTTGATGCAACAGAAGAAACATGGCTTGACGATATGCTGAAAAAATTTAACGGAACATTTCCAACCACCAAAATATTTTCGGGTTATGCAAGATCAACATTGCCAGACCTGTCACCACATGATGGGCATGATGATGTCCTGATGGCATGGATGGAACGAGAGGAAATACTATTTAGAACTCTTGAAAAACATTTGATCGGAGAACGCTTATCACAAGGTTTTACTGATGACGTTGACAGCTTTATTTCTTTTTCCCTTTCAGTGCAAAACAGGCGAAAAAGCAGAGCTGGTCTTGCCCTTGAAAACCACCTTGAAATATTATTCCAGGAATGCGGTATTCGATACACTCGTACACCTGTTACAGAAAACAAGGCAAAACCAGACTTCATATTTCCTGGTTCCAAGGAGCATCATGACCCTGATTATAATTCTGGTTTACTGACCATGCTTGGAGTTAAATCATCCTGCAAGGATCGTTGGAGACAAGTTTTGTCAGAGGCTGATCGTATTGACAGTAAACATTTACTGACATTGGAAGCCGCTATCAGCACAAACCAAACAGATGAAATGCAAGCAAAAAAGCTCCAACTTGTTGTACCCAAAAGTTTGCATGCCAGCTATCAAGAACAACAGCAGATGTGGTTAATGGGCGTGGCAGATTTCACCAGGTTCGTAAGCAAAAAACAGCTCTAACCAAAAAATGCAGCGGACGGAAAAAGCCCCGCCGCTGATTTTAGACGTTGGGCGTCTAAAAAGCAAGCAAGGATTTATGACGAATGTCACTGAAATTTAAATGGAATCCGAATAAAGCTAAAAAGAATATTGAAAAACACGGAGTATCATTTGATGAAGCTGCAACTGTATTTTCTGATCCGTTGTCAATGACTTATGATGATCCTGACCACTCTTATGATGAGAACAGATACATAATAATCGGGTTGTCGGCTCTTGACAAATTGCTATTTGTTTCCCATGTGGAGACAAACGATACAATAAGAATTATAAGTGCCCGATATTTGACACGAAAAGAAAGGAAGCAGTATGAGCAACAATACATATAATGAAATGGATGATGAGCTTCGCCCCGAGTATGATTTATCACAACTAAAAGGTGGAGTTAGAGGCAAATATGCTTCAAAATATAGAGAAGGAACAAACTTGATTTTATTAGCACCTGATGTAGCTGAAGTTTTTAAAGATAATGAATCCGTAAATGAAGCATTGAGATTATTAATGAAAATCGCAGGAGCAAAATATACAAAAGCCGCCCAACAAGCGCATTGACTCCGACCGGGAAAGCCAGGACATTTTCAAATTTTGCATAGTTCTTTATAAAACTCACTTTTGCCCTTGTCCGCTTGGCTTTCCCGGCCGGTCATGCGTGCCGTTCGGGGCTCACCTGTCCAGCTTGAACAACCATATTATTATATGTATATTTATATTGTTTTTATTCCTCCTCTTTGATATTAATAAATTATGAAAAAGGTAAGATTTGAATGGGATGCAAAAAAAGACAAGGAAAACCAGGAGAAACATGGGGTTTCATTTGAATTCGCTCAATATGCCTTTATCGATTCTGACCGCATTATTGCCGAGGACTTAAATCACAGCCAAAAGGAAAAACGATATTACTGTTTCGGTAAAGTCGGAGATGGAATTATAACAGTTCGTTTCACATATCGTGGTAGCGTTATACGCATTATCGGTGCAGGGTACTGGCGAAAAGGGAGGAAAATATATGAAAGCCAAAATTAAATACACTGATGAACCATTGGGAAAATTACGTATAGTTGATGATTTTCTGCCTCCTCCTGAAGACTTGCTATTTAAAGAGGAGAATGTAAAAATCACCATCACTCTCAGCAAAGACAGTGTTAATTTTTTCAAAAATGAAGCAAAAAAGCATAATACACAATATCAAAAAATGATCCGCAGGCTTTTAGATCTATATGCTGCACATCATAAGCAACCGCCCCGAACCAATCAGTTCTCGTGCCAAGATAAATCCGAAATCTTGGAATTGGGAGAAATCCCATGAAATTGATTAATGTTACCCACTGGGTGAGAGCCGTAATAGCTCAAGTCCCATCTAACTAAAGTTTAGCCAACAGGTTAGTAGTGAAGTCTGCGGGCAAAACCAGAACGGGAAACCGGAATGGAAGTCCGAAGCCAGACGGATCAAGGTTACAGGCTCTGTATTGAGCCCCGAAAAATGTATAGTTGTGGACATTGGATAAGCTTCCGAGAAATCGGCAGCAAAAGCCGACGCTTTGTACTGAGCGGAAGGCAGCAGTCCCCGATTGCGCTATGGCAAGTAATCAGGACACCACCGGGGTCTGAGACCAGGGCATGTATTCATGGGGGTAGCTCGGGAACTTGGGAGATCCAAATGTTTCCTTGCGTAAAAGAACGGTATAGGGAAATCCGGCCGTAGGCGAAATCCCGGCACTGATGAGGAGAGTCCTGCCTGTCAGTGAGTTCTGCGGCTGACGCAGAAGATACAAACATAAAGACGGACGATACAAGGTATCGGGTGCGGATAGCGAAGAGTGAACAAACCCGGGATGAACATTTGGAAGTCTTAGCGGATCATATTACCAAGGAAGATGGTGAAAAGAGACCAATAGGCATCCCTGCACTGGAAGACAAAATTGTCCAAAAGGCAGTGACCACCATATTGGGAATCGTGTATGAACCCATCTTTTATGATTTTTCCCATGGATTTCGCAGCGGACACAGCCAGCACAAAGCACTAAGCGAACTTCGCGAAAAGTGCAATAAACTGAACATCAACAGAATCATAAGCGGAGATATTACAGGACTATTCGACAACATCCCCCACAAGTTATTACGAGAGACAATCCGACACAGGGTCAACGATGGTGGTATTCTTCGATTAATCGGCAAGTGGTTAAACGCCGGAGTATCGGAGGGTGGCGACATCATCTATCCTGAAAAAGGCACTCCTCAAGGTGGGGTAATTTCACCAGTACTCAGTAACATATTTCTGCACCATGTTTTGGACGAATGGTTTGTCAAAGAAGTCGAACCCAGGATAAAAGGCAAATGCTTTCTGATTCGATATGCAGATGATTTCATAATTGGATTTCAACTGGAATCAGATGCAAAACAGATAATGGAAGTATTACCGAAGCGCTTTAATCGTTTTGAGCTAAGTCTTCACCCGGAAAAGACCAAACTGATACCATTCGGAAAACCAACAAAAAGCGGGAAACCAAAAGGTACATTCGATTTTCTCGGATTTACCTTTTATTGGGGAAAGACCCTCAAAGGATACTGGGTGATAAAGAAACAGACAGCACGGAAACGGTTAAACCGTTTTCTGCGAATGTTGTGGAACTGGTGCAAGAAGAACCGGCATGAACCCATAGAAGAGCAGCATGATACATTATGCAGCAAACTTCGAGGGTTCTACCAGTACTTTGGTGTGCGGAGCAATTATAAGGCGTTAGAGGCAGCGTACGAATATGCAGGAAAAGCATGGCGTAACTGGCTCGGCCGTCGCCACAGGGATGGCTATATAAGTTTCGCAAAGTTTAAGCGTATACTTGAAAGAGCCCCCCTGCCGCGTCCCAGAATAGTCCATAATATTTAACTTGCAGGTAGCAAAGTTATGCGCCAATCGGGGTGTCGCCTGATTGGTCGACAGCTTGGTAAAAAGAGCTTGAACCGAGGAACCGTATGAGGGAAAACTTCACGTACGGGACTGTGGGGAGGGCGCCGGGTAACCGGTGCCTTTACCCGGAACCTGACCGGAAAAGCCGGCGCGTTTTTCGCATTTACGTTATTTTGAGTAAAACTTCGCATTTGCCAATTCCATCTTTGGCTTTTCCGGCCGGTGACTTCTACGTTGGGCTTTCAACGACCGACGGAGGCATAAGAATGGCTGATTTTAAAGCGCTAGTAGTTGATGACGATCAAGGGGTCCGGCACATAGTTATCGAATTTCTAGCTAATATTGGAATTGAAGCCCAGGCCTACGAAACCGCAGAGGAATTGCTCGCCTAACTTTTTCCAACCGCAGTGGTGGAACTTGCGGACATGCCAGATTTGATAGTAATCGACTTGCAACTCAAAAAAGGTTGCATGCAAGGCGTTGACCTGATACGCGAACTTGTAAGTCCAAGGAGAAATGTACCATCGTCACTCATGGCAATCTCGGTGGTTGTCCCCTCCGCAGAGTTTGTCGACGAGATCATACCTTTTGGCACCGCTGTTCTGCTCCCGAAGCCATTTGGTATTCACGAGTTTTGCCCAAGGGCAAAGCGACTGGCAGAGATTGGAAAGAGACGCCGATTGAAACGTATCGAAAATGGACAGAACCGCCTAAATCCCAGGGACGAAAATCGTATACATAGACCCGTTTTTATCAGCTACGCGCATGAAGAACAGCACCTTGCAAACGGCATTAGAATTCACATGGAGTCTCTTGGGATAGACGTTTGGTACGGGCCAACGACACTTGATGGCGGCGATGAATGGCGTCATGAGATCGCAACCGGTGTTGACAACGCGTCCGTTCTCATTCCGATCTTCACCGATCATTTTCTCTCATCGCATATGTGTCTTGAGGAACTCGCCCGTTTCCAGAATCGTATCGCTATTGATGAACGAGGGAATCTACTGCTCCTTCCCATTGTTGGCAAGCTTTCCTCTATGGGTAGGACTCACGAAATATTCGGGTCCATTGTCGAGAAGTACCATTACATTGAGTTTTATCCACGCGTAACCGATGGCCTCACGTCGCTCACGATGCCACTTCAAGCGCATATTGCGCGTTGTAGCAAACGCCAACGACGCCTCGGAGAATTAGGCAGGTTGAACAAGGGAATAGACGGTGACAACTAATAGAGAAGGCGTATTCGCGTCATTATATCTGGACAAGTTAGGGACATCCTATAATCCTTCTGTCAAGCAGGCTACCAACTTAAGGCGGGACATTCTGTAATTTCAATAAATTATGTAGGGTGCATTGTATGCACCACCATGGTGCATACAATGCACCCTACATGGATATGCTGTTTTACGATAATCAAGAACAAAAAAGTTCGAAAGTGTCCCGCATTAAGTTGGTAGCCTAATTTCTGCACGCCCAATTACTGAAGAACAATCGGGCTTGCCTCTGGATCAAAAGGGTTTTTCCGGACCG
>Ga0164313_10004594_pt1 | contig 12260 bp, 10 predicted proteins | sample GuaBasSedimGuay4_FD_113735 | JGI IMG/M metagenome (GOLD analysis project Ga0164313, IMG submission 113735) | Subseafloor sediment microbial communities from Guaymas Basin, Gulf of California, Mexico - Guay4, Core 4569-4, 0-3 cm | ecosystem: Environmental > Aquatic > Marine > Hydrothermal vents... | reverse complement strand
CCTCCTGCTAATACTGCAGGGGATACATCTCCGACGGCTTCGATAGAGTCAAAAGCCCCAATCAAACCAATGATCTGACCTAAGAATCCCCAAACAATAGCAAATAAAGCTATGGAACTGATCAAGCTCATGGTTTTTTTAAGTGGTCCTTTTTGTAAAAACCCTTTTGCGATAAGAATAATAAGTAAAATTAGAATTAAGAAAAGTGGATACATGAAAAACGGTCCACCTTCGTTCAAACGATCAAAAAACATAAAAAATAGATTTAAAATTATTCAGACAAATATAATTCAAATGCAAACTACTGAAAATCATTTGCGATGGTTGAATACATTTCAGAGATACTTAACGAATTTAGGCATTGATATGTTATTCTCATTTCTGAAATTGACGAATCCTATTGAAATCAGGTATTCTATCGTTATAAAAGTGCCGTTTGAAATAATTTATGCAACTTGCAATTATGAATGTAACGAGGCTTATGAATTCCAGGTTTATCCTATTACACTTATTGTTTTGGGTAGGTGTTTGGTTTTTTTATATCTATTTTTTTAGTTACAATGCGAACGACACAAATTATGTTACTTGGTTTTCAAGCTTCCTTCTTCCGGTAACGATGACCACAACATATTTTGTTGTGTATTATTTGATCCCCCAGTATCTTCTTTCAAAAAAATACTGGCTCTTTATATTATATTGTATATATACTTTGATTATTTCTACTTATTTAATTTTGATTACCATCTTTGCCAGCCTCATTTTTTTGTCAAACTTGAATATTCAACAAATGCCTCCAATGAGTAAAAATTACGTGTTTGTTTTAATTCTCGTTTATCTGGTGGTTTTGATCGTAAGTTTTGTCAATTTATTAAGTCATAATTTTAAAACAGAATCTGAAAACAAAGAACTTCAAAATAAAATATTGGAAACCCAATTGCAGATCAAAGATCAGGAATTGCAGTATTTAAAGAAACAAATTCATCCACATTTTTTATTTAATACACTTAATACGATATATGGTTTGGCCTTGAAAAGGTCGGAAAGAACCCCGGAAATAATACTCAAATTATCCAATTTATTGGATTATATCCTCTATCAAATTAACAAACCAAAAGTTACTTTGAATGAAGAAGTATCGCATATAAAAGAATATCTTGAATTGGAAAAAATTAGATTTCAGGATACATTGATTGTTACCTTTATATCTGATAAAGTCCCGGATGAAATTCAAATAGCACCAATGCTCCTAATCCCATTCGTGGAAAATGCATTTAAACATGGAAGTATAATTGACGGATTTTTAAGAGTTGATATAGAAATTAAACTTTGGAGCGAAAACTTGAGTTTCAGGATTAGGAATTCAGTGATAAAAGAGGCATCAGAAAGTAATCACAGTGGTATAGGTATTAAAAACATTAAAAAAAGATTAGATTTACTTTATCTTAATAATTATGAATTGAACTTAAACCATAATGATAATTGGTATGAGGTGCAATTATCAATTTCAAATATAACTAATTATAGAAATGTCTAAAACCATAGCCTGTTTAATAGTTGATGATGAACCAATGGCCAGAGAGATATTGGAAAATCATTTACAGAAGATTGAATCAGTACATATTGTTGGAAGTTGTAAGAATGCCATTGATGCTTTTAATATTTTAAGCTCGAAGAAAATTGATGTCATTTTTTTAGACATAAATATGCCTGAGATTTCCGGTTTGTCTTTTGCAAAATCTATTAATAGAAGAATAAAAATAATTTTTACTACGGCCTATAGGGAATATGCCGTTGATGGTTTTGATCTACAGGCCGTAGATTACCTCTTAAAACCAATTTCCTTTGACCGGTTATATCAATCGATAAACAAATACATTGATGTATATGTTCCTTCTGACTTACCAAAAGAGCATCAAATTATAGAAGAAAAAAGTGACTTTATTTTTGTGCGCTCCGATAGAAAAATGATTAAAGTGAACTTTGCTGAGATATTATATATTGAAAGTTTAGGTGATTATGTCAAGATCATATTGGATGATAAAAATATTGTTACAAGGGAAACCATAAGCAGTATTGAAGCAAAACTTCCGAAAAACTTGTTTTTAAGGACACATCGATCCTTCATTGTCTCCATTAAGCAAATTGTCTCCTTTACATATGAATATATTGAAATTAAAAAGAAGGCAATTCCCATAAGCAGAAGCTATAAAACTTCTGTCTTAAATAAATTAGAAAATATATAGACTATAATTTATCTTTGGCAAAATTTTATGCATAATGAGAGAAGAAGATTTCCTTTTTAAAAATCCTGAAAAAAAGATACTGGATAATGGCTTTGTCAAAGTGAAAAGTCCGAGTAATATTGCTCTGGTAAAATATTGGGGGAAGAGCGAGCCGCAAATACCAAAAAATTCCTCTATAAGTTTTACACTGAATAATTGCTTTACAAGTACAATACTCGAATATACAAAAAAGGAAAATTCATCAGAAAAGGTAAATGTCAAAGTGATCTTTGAAGGAAAGGAAAAAGAAGCTTTCAAACCAAAAATAGAGCAATTTTTCGAACGCATATTAATATATGTGCCCTTTATTTCTGATTACGATTTTGTGATCAAAACAGAAAATTCTTTTCCTCACAGTAGCGGAATTGCATCTTCGGCAAGTGGGATGAGTGCTTTGGCCTTGGGAATTATGAGTTTAGAAAAGAAATTGAATCCTACTCTTGATCAGGAATATTTTTTAAATAAAGCTTCTTTTTTAAGTCGATTGGGTTCTGGCAGTGCCGCAAGAAGTATTGAAGGGCCGCTGGTTGTTTGGGGCAGACATCCAAAAATTGAAAATTCTTCTGATCTGTACGGAACAATTTTTCCTTTCAAAATACACCCCGTTTTTGAGAATTTTCAGGATACTATTTTATTGGTGGATCAGGGAGAAAAACAAATTAGCAGCACAATTGGTCATAATTTAATGCAGCAGCATCCTTATGCTGAGAATAGATTTATTCAGGCGAATAAGAATTTAGAAAAATTGACGGAAGTCTTAAGATCCGGAAATATTAAGGAATTTATTCAAATTGTAGAAAGTGAAGCCTTAGCGCTACACGCGATGATGATGACGTCAAATCCTTATTTTATTTTGATGAAGCCAAATACATTAGAAATTATAAATAAAATTTGGGATTTCAGAAATAAAACAGATCTGAATATTTGTTTCACCCTGGACGCAGGTGCGAATGTACATGTACTCTTCCCAAAACATGAGGAGAGGGAAATCAATATGTTCATTTCAAATGAATTAATTTCATTTTGCCAGAATAATAAGTATATTTGTGATAGCCTTGGAGAAGGTGCTGAGATAATAATTTAAATGATACCCAAGGTTTTCCCGTTTCTTCATTGTAGAAAACCGGATATTTTGACTTGAGATAAAAAGCTAAACATAAATCCTGAACATTTTGTTTAGTAGGTATTTAGTGCTAGCAAGCGAAAACTAGTTAATTATCAAGTCTTTGATAAGAAAATGTCAAAGACGAGCCTGCCTGGCCGGCAAAGGCAGGGCTTACGAAGTTTTAAAAATCAAGGAGTTCACTTTCGTGAATGACTGTTTTCAAAACGAGTGTAACGAAGTAATTGACGTTTTCTTGCAAAGACTATTTATGGTTTATACTCACTTTAAAATATCCAATCATGAAAAACTTATTATTATTAATTACAATTCTCTTTTCTGTTTTTTTTAATTTTCTGGTAGCGCAAAATGATACGATCTGGTATGATTCGAACTGGAATGAAGTGGATAAAAAAATAGCTGAATTTTATAGAGCCGAAACCATTCTGAAAGGAGGATTATATTTGCAAATAGATTATTATTTGTCTGGTATGAAACAAATGGAAGCATATTCAAAAGACAAGAAGGAACCAGTTTACGAAGGTAAAGTGACATGGTATTATGAAAATGGCAATATCTCTCAAATAGCTAATTATTCAAAGGACGTATTAAATGGAAATAGAGAGATCTTCTATGAAAATGGCAAATTGCAAAACAAACGAATCTATAACAATGGTAAACTGAATGGCAGTTGGATAGCCTATTATAAAGATGGCCAAATAGCGGAAAAAGGAAAATATGAAGAAAATTTGAAAGAAGGTATTTGGGAAACTTTTTATTCTGATGGAAAGTCAAAAGAAAAAGGGAAATACATATTTGACAAAAAAGTAGATATTTGGACGACCAATTACTATGATGGGATACCTGAAAATGAATAATAATTAATTATATAAAGAGGTCTTACCTCTTGTAAATGATAAATGGTGTTTAGGTTGCATTTTTCTGTTATATTTGCATTCAATTACCTTTAATGATTAAAATTCAATAAAAACAGTTTCATGAAAGGACCATTATTTTACGCTAAAATTTTACTCTTTGGTGAGTATGCGATAATCAAAGATTCTAAGGGATTGGCGATTCCGTATAATTCTTACCAAGGTGCTTTAAAGATACCGGAAGAGTATACAGAAAAAACAAGAATATCCAATCAAAAATTACTTGAGTTTTATAGGTATTTGTCCAATCTAAACGGTGTAGATGTTGATCTGAGGCTGCAGGAATTCATAAGGGATGTTGAAAGCGGAATGTACTTTGATTCCAGTATCCCTCAGGGATATGGTGTTGGAAGTTCAGGAGCTTTAGTCGCAGCTATCTATGACAAGTATGCGAATAATAAAATTACGGTTCTGGAAAATTTAACCTCTGATAAATTGATCAAATTGAAGTCTGTTTTTTCAAAAATGGAATCTTTTTTTCACGGTAAGAGCTCCGGGCTTGATCCGTTAAACTCCTATTTAAGCTTGCCGATTTTAATAAAATCAAAGGACAGTTTAGAAGCTACCGGAATTCCTACTCAAAAAGAAGGTAAAGGCGCCGTATTCTTGTTAGATTCAGAGATGGTTGGGGAGACAGAACCAATGGTAAATATTTTCATGAATAAAATGAAGAATGAGGGGTTTAGAAGAATGTTTGATGAGGATTTTGCCCGTTATACAGATGCCTGTATAGATGATTTTTTACATGGCGACGCAAGATCTTTGTTTAAAAATGTCAAAGACCTCTCTAAAGTAGTTTTAAAGCATTTTAAACCAATGATTCCAAAGTCATTTCATCAACTATGGAAACAAGGAATTGATACAAATGATTATTATTTGAAGCTTTGCGGTTCAGGAGGAGGAGGTTATATATTAGGTTTTGCGGAAGATTATGAAAAAGCGAAAAACGCACTTCAGGACTATAAATTAGAGTTGGTATACAGGTTTTAATTTCATCTGTAATAGTTATGGATTTAGTCGAAATGTCTAAGCAAAATACTCCGCAAAAACCAAATAAACATTCCATATTTTATATTTTTTTAAGTCTTTTATCAGTGGTTAGGGGTTACAATATTGTAATTATTGTAATAGCCCAATATCTTGCCGCAATATTTATTTTTTCTCCGGAAAAGTCATTAAAAGATATAATATTTAACCTAGACCTGTACCTTATTGTTTTGGCTACCACCTGTGTGATAGCTGCCGGATATATTATCAATAATTTTTATGATGCGGATAAAGATGCTGTTAATAAGCCTGTTAAGAGCAAAATTGATAGTATTGTAGATCAAAGAACGAAATTAAATATTTACTTCTTACTTAATATCATCGGAGTAATATTTGCATTCATGGTTTCCTGGAGGGCAGCATTATTTTTTTCCGTGTATATTTTCCTGATATGGTTATATTCGCATAAACTTAAAAAATATCCATTATCGAGATTGTTTTCTGCTTCAATTTTAGCCATTCTTCCTCTGTTTGCGGTTTTTATCTATTACAAGAATTTCTCGACCATCGTTTTTACACATGCCGCATTTTTATTTCTTATTCTGATGATTAGAGAACTTGTGAAGGATTTAGAAAACATTAAGGGTGATGTAGTGCAAAATAATTTAACCATACCGCTCAAATATGGGGAGTATTTTACAAAATTACTGATAACACTACTTGTAGTTTTTACACTTGATCCCATATACTTTTTATGGAAATACCCGGAAATTGGAATGATGAAGTACTATTTTTATTTCGTAGGTATTGTCTTTCTCATTTTCTTATTCTTACTTTGGAAGGCAAAAACAAAAATAGATTATTTGATATTACACAACATTACCAAACTTATCATTGTGGTTGGTGTTTTAAGTTTAATGCTTATTGACACTTCCGTTATTATTCAAAGAATATTGAACGCAAAAATTTAAGATTGCATTAACATCCCGATATGTCAATGATTTCTTACTTTTGCAATAAATTTATAATATGACTGCGAAACAAATCTCGTCGCGAGGACGACAAAGTAATAAAGGAAATTCCAAAAAAAAACCAACTCCAAACCAATCGACGAAGAGTTCCAAGGATAAGAACTTTAGGATACATCCGCACAAATTAAAAAACTATAAGATTAAACCTGCGAGTGCAAAATCGAAAGTGGATGGTAGTGATGAAATTCGATTGAATAAGTATATTTCCAATTCCGGAATATGCTCGCGGAGAGAGGCAGATAAATTTATTAAATCGGGTAGTGCTACCGTTAACGGTAAGATAATAACGGAAATGGGATATAAAGTTACGATCAACGATGAGGTAAGGTTTGACGGCGCCTTGATCTCTCCGGAAGCCAAAAGGTATGTTCTACTCAATAAGCCTAAAAATTATATTACCACTATGGATGACGAAAGAGGGAGAAAAACAGTGATGGAATTGGTTCAAACGGCATCGAAAGAACGTATTTATCCTGTTGGAAGACTGGATAGAGGTACAACCGGATTATTATTGTTTACCAATGACGGAGAAATGGCTAAAAAATTGACACATCCAAAGTATCAGGTAAAAAAATTGTACCAGGTTACGCTTGACAAAAAGCTCGCTATGAGAGATCTACAAAAAATAGAAGCGAACTTTGAATTAGATGGGAAGATGGTATTTGTTGATAAGATATCCTATATTGAGAATAAACCTAAGTATGAAATTGGAATAGAGATCCATTCCGGCAGAAACAGAATTGTAAGAAGAATTTTTGAAAATTTCGGATATAAAGTAATAAAACTAGACCGAGTGATTTTTGCCGGACTCAATAAAAAGAACTTATCAAGAGGGGTGTGGAGGCATCTTACACAGCTGGAAATAAATACTTTAAAAATGCTTTAATCCATATGGTTCAAAGCATTTTTCATGGCTTTTGCTTTGAGTAAACACTCTTCATATTCATTTTCGATAATAGATTGAGAGGTTATGGCTCCTCCAACAGAAAATGACACATATCTATTGTTTTGGTTATATAAGATACTTCTGATTACAACGTTAAAATCGAAATCGTTGTTTGGTGTAAAATAACCAACTGCTCCGGAGTATAAACTTCTTTTGGTTTCCTCTTGTTCTTCAATTATCTTCATGGCCGAAATTTTTGGTGCACCGGTCATACTACCCATGGGAAACAGACTTTTAACTACATCAATTGCATTGGTTTGTTCGTCGATGGTTGCAACCAAAGTGGAGATAAGTTGGTGTACTTGTTTAAAAGAATATACTTCACACAATTCTTCGACTTTTACACTGCCTTTCAATGCTGTTTTTGACAGATCATTTCGAACAAGATCTACAATCATAATATTTTCAGCTCTTTCTTTAGGGTCTTGTCGCAACTCATTGGCAATTTTTTTATCTTCTTCCTTATTAAATAATCGTCTTGCCGTTCCCTTTATGGGTTGTGAAATTATTTGATTTCCTTGTTTTTTTATAAATCTCTCGGGTGATGCAGACAACAGGAACTGATTATTTATTTTAAGAAATGTAGCAAATGGAGGGCTTGAAATGGCATTTAACCTTAGATAAACATTTAAGGGGTCAATGCTCGAATTATCCGCATAAAATTCCTGGCAAAAATTAACTTCATAAATATCGCCTCTATGAATATGCTCAAGAATATCATTCAATTTATGAAAATAATCGGCTTTTGAGATTCTTTGATTAATAGGTATAGGAGAGGGTAGATGATGAAGAGTTTCTTTATAACTTTTAATTTCTTCCAGATCTTTCTCGATTTCACTCCCATATTTATTTAAGTAAGCAATTTCAATAGTTTGATCGCGTATAAAAAATATTTTTTTTGGTTGATAAAAATAGAGATCCGAAAAGTCCAGTCCATCAAAATTATTTGATTCCAATTCTTCAATATCATTTTTCAGATCATAGCCCAAATAACCGAATAGATAGTCATTTGTTTCGCTGTAAAATGATTTCAATTTATCGAATGCACCTTTATAATTACATTGTAATTTTTTTTCTGCACCGACTGCGAGAACGGCATCAAAATTCGAATATTTATGAGAGACTTGATCCTCCTCAGAAATTTCTGTGTTGGAATCCAGCCATATGACTTCTTTAAACTGTTGTGCCCATAGCAACAGTTTGTCTTTGAAATTACCGGTTTCTTGTAAGAGTATTTTTTTTGATCGTCTTTTCACAGCGGTAAAGGTAGCAAACAAGCCAGGAAAAGTAATAGAATTTTTTATACTTCAATAATATGCCGGTTTGATATTATAGATATTTCGGACAGGTAAAACTAATAACTTATTTAAGGAATAATGTTGTTGGAATTATCTTCGTTATCGAAGAAAAAAATAAAATTATTCACTAAAGGAAAATGTCCAGAAAGACGGTAATCAAGTACATTAGAAGTGTATACATGGTATCTGAGTTTTGTCAATTATTAATTAAGTTTGATATACAATATTAGTCATTGTACCATAGAGTTATAATAAATTCAAGTTAATATTTGTTAATGTTTGTTAAGGAATTTACTGTAGTAAATACAAGGAAAGGATGCGTATATAACAGACGGTAAAATAAATGTTAGTATTCTATTGAACACATTTGTACTGTCTGTTCAAATTAATAAAAAAATTAGTTTTTTTAAAATTATTTGTCTGCCGCTGTTTTACTCTTTAAGGGTTTTGACCCGACTTGAATATTCCAAGCAGTTATGATTCTTTCATAGAGCCAATTAACATTATAATTTTTTGTATGAGGTTTTAATCCAAAAATAACTCTCAAAATATTAATAGGACGAATTATAAACCAGTAAATAATTACTATAAGGCTAAAGCTGAGTATTAAGAGCAGTAGAATTTTGAGTTCAATAGGAAGGTCCCACTGTATTATAAAATATCCAACGATAACAATTACCGGTTGTTGGAGTAAATAAAATGGATATATTGCATCGTTCATTTCTTTTCTGTACTTCGAATCTTTATTTAAATATTTTCTTGCATATCCTAAAACTGTAATACCAATAGAAAGTGTGACTATTGTTTTTGTAATTTCTTGTAAAAAGTCCTCTATCAAGGGATCATTGAAAATGTATTTTATACTGATTAAAAATGTCGAGGATAATATTGTTTGAATTAAATATAATTTTTTTTGTCCTTCAATTTTTTCAATAAGCTTATCGCTGGAAATTAATACCAATCCCATAAGGAAAAAGATGAAATAAAAGAAGAAATTTATCCAATTGATAAAGATAAAACTCGATTTATCAGGAAATAGTTGATGCGTTATATATTGTGTAATTAATAGCACAATGATAATCCAATTCATTCCCATTTTTTTTGAAGATATGCTAAGTAACTTCTCTCGGAGGAGATAATATTTATGACTTCTAAAAAAGTTTAAAAAAGGAAGTATTATTAAAGAAATTATAAATAAATAGGATAAAAACCACAGATGATGACGCCAACTAAAATTTCCTGTGGGGTAAATGCCATCAAAAAGATGGATGTAAAATTGATAAAGTGAATCGTAGATATTTATTTTTTCAATATAAACTTGTATTGGAATCAAAGTAAATAGTCCTACTGAAAAAGGAAGTAAAATCCTGACAGTACGTTCTTTAAAGTACTCCTTTGAAGTCCTATATCCAATTGCAAAATACGTACCAACTCCTGAAACCATAAACAATAATGGCATTCTCCAGAGGTGGAAGAATCTCATAATTGGATTTAACCATTCAATCTGCTCTCCATTTTTGACAGGCCAGTTAGATGCATTGAAAACCATGCCAATATGAAAAAGAAAAACGCTTAGTATGAGTAATATACGAAGCCAGTCAATATAATATATTCTTACTTTTCCCTTTTTAATCATAGCAATGAAAAAAATATTCTTAAAGAGTTACGAACGCTTATTTTTACTATATATTATATTTTTTTGGTTGTATTTCAACTGATTAGATATCAAAATATAGAAAACTAAACTTTTTTAAACCCTGTTGAATTTTATTTACGAGATATTTTTAATTATAGTCTAAGTTTCAATGCATAAAGAGGGTTAAACATTTTTAACCTCCTTCTTAACTGTGAATCGCTCTACCATCAACAGCCAGACAAGCTTCCTTGATCGCTTCTGTAAAAGTGGGATGTGCATGTGATATACGAGCGACATCCTCACTGGAAGCTCTAAATTCCATAGCAACAACAGCTTCGGCAATCATATCAGCGGCTCTGGCACCAATCATATGGACTCCTAATATTTCATCGGTTTTTGCATCGGCCAATACCTTCACCTGACCTTCGATATCCATACTGGCTCTTGCTCTTCCCAAAGCACGCATAGGGAAACTGCCAACTTTATAATCTATCCCGGATTCTTTTAGTTCTGCTTCCGTTTTGCCAACGGCTGCAACTTCCGGCCAGGTATAAATAACTCCCGGGATTAAATTATAATCAATATGAGGTTTTTGGCCTGCTATAATTTCAGCGGCCATCGTGCCTTCTTCTTCCGCTTTATGTGCCAGCATAGCACCAGTAATAACATCACCGATAGCATAGATATTGGATATATTGGTTTGCAAATGAACATTAGTATCTATTTGTCCATTTTGGTTGACTTTTATACCCGTATTATCTAAAGCCAACCCTTCAGTGTAAGGTCTTCTTCCAACAGATACCAAACAGTAGTCTCCGTTAAATGTCACGGGATTTCCTTTTTTATCATCAGCTGTAACGGTTACTTCGTTAATCGTTGTTTTTACAGAAGTAACCTTATGGCCCGTAAAAAATTTGACACCTTGTTTTTTTAAGGCCTTTTGTAATTCTTTGGCCAGCATATCATCCATTGTTGGGATAATTTTTGGCATATATTCTATAACGGAAACCATTGCTCCTAATCTCTTGTAAACAGAGCCGAGTTCCAAGCCAATAACCCCACCTCCAATGACAATCAAATGTTTTGGAATCTCTTTTAAACTCAAGGCTTCTGTTGAAGTAATAACACGTTTTTTATCTAATTTGATAAATGGTAAAGTGGATGGTTTTGAACCGGTTGCAATAATGATTTGTTTTGCTTCTATTGTTTCAATTTCTCCATCGGTGTCGGTTATGTTTATATGAGTTGCGTCTTTAAAAGATCCTATTCCTTGTAAGATATCTACTTTATTCTTATTCATTAAAAAGTTAATTCCTCCTGAAGTTTGCGCCACAACTTCTTCTTTCCTGTCTATCATTTGCCGGAAGTTCACTTTTAATCCTTCTATATCGATTCCGTGTTTCTTAAAATGATGTACAGCATCATGATAGTGATGTGATGAATCTAAAAGGGCTTTAGAAGGAATGCATCCAACATTTAAGCAAGTTCCTCCCAGTGTAGGGTATTTTTCAATAATTGCGGTTTTCAATCCCAACTGGGCACAACGAATTGCGGCAACATAACCTCCTGGTCCTGAACCTATAATAGCTACATCATATTTTTTCATAAATTACTTCATTTTTATAAATGGTTTACAAAAGTAAGGAATAATTATAAGTAATATTTGGGTTTCTCGTGTATATTGTATGGGTAAAACAGCATTGATAATGAGCAGATTTAACTTTAAATTATGACAACAAAAGAACTTCCGGACGAATTAATATCTTTATGCAGACAAGCGAAGTTTGAGAAGGCAACTAAAGAGTTATACGGAAATGATATTGTGAGTATAGAGCCCGAAGGTGCCCCGGATAGGGAAACAAGAGGTTTGGAAGCAATTATTGCTAAAGGAGAGAAGTTCAATGAAATGATAGAAGAGTTTCACGGTATTGAAATGTCAGACCCTTTAGTAGCAGATAAATTCTTTTCTGGCTCCATGAAAATTGATGCCACTTTTAAAGGTGGATTTCGCAATACCTTGAATGAAATTTGTTTGTATACGGT
>Ga0164313_10004593_pt1 | contig 12260 bp, 9 predicted proteins | sample GuaBasSedimGuay4_FD_113735 | JGI IMG/M metagenome (GOLD analysis project Ga0164313, IMG submission 113735) | Subseafloor sediment microbial communities from Guaymas Basin, Gulf of California, Mexico - Guay4, Core 4569-4, 0-3 cm | ecosystem: Environmental > Aquatic > Marine > Hydrothermal vents >... | reverse complement strand
TGGCAGGTGTAGCGCTCGGGCTCCGGGCATTCGTTGGCTCTGCGACATTCGCACGCGCCGATGACCACGCAGCGGTCGGTCCAGCAGCTGCCGTCGACCTCGGGTACCTGTCCGTCGGGGCGCACCGGAGTCTCCGGAAGACCGGGCCGGTTCACTTTCGTCACGGAGCGCCGAAATGAGGGGCGTGCGGGGCGCTGAAGCAAACGAGGGCATGTCGATCCCGTGGTTCATGAGCATGCAGGCCCTGACGGTGCTATAGCGAGCCGCTGTGACGCGACTGATCTCTGTCTTCCTCCTCACCGCGGCGCTCGGATGCGGGACTGACGGCGCCGACCTGGACGCCGGGATGCCGTCCGATGCCACGCCGATGCCCGACGTCGCGACGGCCGACGCCGGGACGCCGATGCCACCCCTCGCGGGGCAGCTCCTGATCGAAGAACTCTACTATGCCGGCGCCGTCCCCGCGGGTGGTGCGGATCACTATTTTTCTGACCAATTCCTCGAGCTGGTGAACGCCTCGGATGTGCCCCTCGACCTCTCGGGGATCTACATCGGCGAGGTCTACGGCGTCGCGGGGGAGATCAACCCCGGGCAAGCACCGGACAGCTTCCGCGATAGCCATCCGGAAGAGGTCGTCATGGGCTCGGTCTGGCGAGTTCCCGCCGGCGTCGCGCTCCCACCGGGTGGTCACCTCGTCGTCGCCCACGACGGGACCAACCACCGTCCCTTCTCGACCATCGACCTGTCGGGTGCCGAGCTCGAAGCCTTCGTGACCGACTCTGGCCGCGACCAGGACTCCCCGACCGTGGACAACCTCGAGCCCATCCACTTCCGCGGCGGGATCGATTGGCTGATCACCGTCTTCGGGCCGAGCCTGGTGGTCCTCGAGGCGTCGGCCGAGATCGGAGAAGTCGCGGCGCCGGGCGGCGGCTTCAAGAGCGCGCCCACGTCGGCCGTCCTCGACGCGATCGAAACACTGATGGATGCCGCCTCCGGGGACTTCAAACGACTCCCCGACGCGGTGGACACGGGGCACGCCTGGGTGTCCGGTACCTACAGTGGCGAGTCGTTGCATCGGCGGCGCGACGGGGCGGGGTATCAGGACACCGACGACTCGGGCGCGGACTTCGAGGTGGGCGCGCCGGACCCGGGATTGCCCATCGCCCCGGACGGCTCGACGGGGGAGCCCTGGATCGAGCTCGGCACCGGGATCAACGCCTACGCGCCGCTCCTCGAGGGCGCCCCCCTCGAGCTCGTCGCGGGACTCCAGGGCGGCTGGCATCTCGACCTGACGGCACGCTTCGGGGGTTTCGGGCCCGCAGGGGTGCTCCTAGTCTACGAGGCCCTCTCGGATGCGGTCGAGCCTATCAACTACACAACCGAGGCGGTGCTGCGGACTCGGTCGGTGAGGGCCGATGGAGACGGCTGGGTACGCGTCGGCGACCGCATCGTCCTCGATATCACGGACCCCACGGAAGTCGTAGGGAGCGCCGCCATCGTGCGAGTCACCGGCGTTCTGGGTGACGTCAGCGTGAGCGACGAGCGAACCGTCACGATTGTCGACGACATGCCGTAGCGATGCCCGCGTCACACCGCTTCAAGCACCCGAGTGCCGACGGTCTGGGTCCCGGCGCCACGGAAGCGCCACCGTAACCGCTCAGAGATACGGCCCGCAGCGCCGGGTTGTCCGGTGGCAGGTGTAGCGCTCGGGCTCCGGGCATTCGGTGGCTCTGCGACATTCGCACGCGTCGATGGGCACGCAGCGGTCGGTCCAGCACGCGCCGTCGACCTCGGGCACCTGTCCGTCGGGGCAGGTGGGTCGGACTCGGCGGCAGGTTACGGTGGAGTCGTCACAGTTGGTGACGCCGGCGTCCGGCATCGTGCCCGTGTCCGCCGCACCGCCATCACCGGGGCTCGCGTCGTCTGGGCCTGCGTCCGCCGTACCGGAGTCACCCGAGCTCGAATCTCCCGCGCTGGAGTCGAGGGCTCCCGAATCGTCGGTCGCGCTGTCGGACGTCGTCGCGCTGTCCATCACGGCTGCGTCTGTACCGCTGTCCGCGCCGCCGCCCCCATCATCACCGCAGCCCCAGGAACAAAGAGCAAAGACCAGACACCAGGACGAAACGACGAACATGCGCATGAGGACCTCCAGACCGCGACAATAGATGCTTCGGGCTCTCCGCGCCAATCACTCGCGCGTTGCTGATAGGCTCCGCGCCGTGAGCATGAACGTCCTCGTCATCAACTGCGGCTCGAGCAGTGTGAAATATCAGGTCCTCAACCCGGCCGAAAAGGCCCCGCTCTTGCGCGGCAAGATCGAGCGGGTGGGCGAAGAGGGGCGTACTCACGCCGATGCTATCGCCGAGGTCCTAGCCAAGGCGAAGGGGCTTTCGATCGACGCGGTGGGGCACCGGGTCGTGCACGGCGGGGAGCGCTTCCACGATGCGACCCGCATCGACGACGTCGTGTATCTCGCGATCCAAGCCTGCGTGCCCCTCGCGCCGCTGCACAACCCGGCCAACCTCGCGGGCATCAGCGCGGCCCGGGATGCGCTCCCCGATGTGCCCCACGTCGCCGTTTTCGACACGTCGTTTCACGCCCGCCTGCCGCGACGAGCGCGGACCTACGCCATCGACCCGGACCTCGCCAAAGAGCACGGGTTTCGCCGATTCGGTTTTCACGGGACATCCCACGCCTATGTGGCGGGCCGTGCGGCCGAGCACCTCGGGCGCCCTCTCAACCAGCTGCGCATCGTCAGTTGCCACTTGGGTAGCGGCGCGAGCTGCGCGGCGGTGGAGCTCGGGCACAGCGTCGAGACCAGCATGGGCATGACGCCCCTCGAGGGCCTGGTGATGGGCACGCGGTCCGGCGACCTCGACCCGGGCGTGGTCCTCGCTCTGGCCAAAGCCGAAGGCGTCGAGCGCGCGGATGCCATCCTGAATCGTGAGAGCGGCCTCGCTGGCATGTCGGGCCGAGGCAAGGATCTTCGGGACATCGAAAATGCCGCTGCAGAAGGTGACGACCGCGCGCGCCTGGCCATCGCGGTCTTCGCCCATCGCGTGCGGAAGTACATCGGCGCCTACGCCGCGGCGATGGGCGGCGTCGACGCGGTGATCATGACCGCCGGCATCGGCGAAAACAGTCCGAGCATGCGCCGGCGCATCCTCCAGCGCTTCGACTTCCTCGGCCTCGTCCTCGACGACGACGCGAACCAGGACGCGAAGGTCGATGCCGACTCTCCGGTCAGCGCCATCCACGCCGACTCCTCGAACGTGAAGGTGCTGGTCGTCGCCACCGACGAAGAGCGCATGATCGCCCGGGAGACGGTGCGCATCGCCGGCGGACGGACTGAGGTGAAGCAGCCAAAGCCCATCCCCATCGCCATCAGCGGGCGCCACGTGCACCTCGACCGGGCCACCATGGACGGGCTCTTCGGCAAGGGTAGCGAACTCTCGGTTTACAAAGGCATCTCCCAGCCGGGGCAGTTCGCCTCCGAGCAGCGCGTCACCTTGGTTGGGCCCCGGGGCGAGATCGAGAGGGTGCGTGTATTGGGGCCGCTGCGAAGCAAGCCTCAGGTCGAGGTCTCACGCACCGACGAGTTCAAGCTCGGCGTCGACGCACCCATTCGCGGCTCGGGCCAGGTCGAGGGCTCAGCGCCGATCCGCTTGGTCGGCCCCGAGGGCATCGTGGATCTGAAAGAAGGCCTCATCTGCGCTTGGCGCCACGTGCACATGACCCCCGCCGACGCCGAGGCCTATGGGGTCGAGCACGGCGACGAGGTCGAGGTCGCCGTCACCGGCGGCCCCCGGGATCTCATCTTCGGTGACGTGCTGGTGCGCGTAAAAGAGAGCTACCTCCTCGAGATGCACATCGACACGGACGAGGCCAACGCCGCCGAGCTCTCTCGGGGCGCGAGCGGCGCGCTGATCGATGAGCCCGATACCTACGTCACGCCGGCGAGCGGTGCCCAGGCACAGCTGCGAAGTCGGCGCTGAGGCGGGACCGTCAGCAGCAGCCGTTGGGCTTGATGGCCTCGATGGTGGCCGAGACGATCAGCTCCTCGATGCCGCGCCCCGGGGCCCAGTCGCGGATGAAGTCCTTCGACTCGTTCTTCGGCGCGATGGCGATTTCGCAGAAGCCCGCGTCGCGCATCATGGTCTCGAGCTCGTCGATGAGGGTCGCCCCGGCCATGCAGCCCGAGAAGAGTTCCTTGCTCTCGCGAATCTCTTTTGGGAGTTCGGCGGTGGTCACCAGATCGGAGATGGCCAGGCGCCCGCCCTTCTTGAGCACGCGGAAGGCCTCTCGGAAGACCTGGGCCTTGTTGGGCGAGAGGTTGATGACGCAGTTGGAGATGATGACGTCGACGGTGCCATCGGCGACGGGCATGTGCTCGATCTCGCCGAGGCGGAACTCGACGGTCTCGTAGGCGCCCCTTTCGGCGTTGCGACGCGCCTTGCTCACCATGTCCGGGGTCATGTCGATGCCGATGACCCGGCCCTCGGCGCCGACCTCGGGGGCGGCGAGGAAGCAGTCGAAGCCCCCGCCCGAGCCGAGGTCCAGGACGACCTCGCCGGCCGAGAGCCCCGCGATGGCTCGGGGGTTTCCGCAGCCGAGGCCCATGTCGGCGCCCTCGGGCACGGACGAGACGTCCTCTTCGGAGTAGCCGAGGCGCGTCGAGATGAGTGATGTGATCTGGGCGTCGCCTGCGACCCCACAGCAGCTCTCTACGACGCCGGTGCTCGTCCCGGCGTTGCTGGCGTTGGCGACCTTGGCGTAGTCCTGCCGGACCTGGTCGCGGACCGAGTCGGCGCTCGCGGCCCGCGTCGCGTCGGCGGAGCTGGTGGATCGGGACTCGGCGGGGGCGCCGCCGCAGCAAGAGGTCGAGTCGGCCATGGGTGTTTATCTGCGCTCTGCTGGGGTGACAGTCAATGGCCCTTCCACGGCCGACAGGCTCGAGGCTGCATTTCACGGCGTTGACGTCCGTAGTGCCCTCTGTTTTTCTCTAGAACGTGCACAAGATCATCGTATCCGCCCTCGCCTCGCTTCTCTTTCTGCTTTTGCTGCTCTCGGTGGCCTGCGGCGACGATGGGGGCGGCGCTGGCCCGTGCACCTCGACCGCGGACTGCGAAGACGGCTTCAGCTGCGTCGACTCGGCCTGCGTCGCGGACGCTGCGGACAGCGGCAGCGACGGCGCCCGAGACTCTGGGCGCGATACGGCCGTCGACGCGCCGCCGGCCTGCGCCGAGCCCTGCGACGGCGTGTGCATCGGCGGCGCTTGCTGCGAGGTCGCTTCGGCCTGCGGCGACGTGTGCTGCGGAGGGACGGAGGTTTGCTCGTTCTTGCGCTGCGTGACCCCCGGGGCCGAGTGCCAAAACGAAGACGACTGCGCCGCCGGCGACTACTGCGAGCCTCAGCTCGCCGGTGATGGCGTGATGTGCGACGGGACCCTCATCGCCAGCGGCCGCTGCCTGCCGCGGCCCCCGGCCTGTCCCGACGGTACGACGCCGGACCCCGTGGCGCCGATGTGCGTGACGGCCTGCACCTTCACTCCGGACGCCGACGCCTTCGACGTCGAGCTCAGCCTCTCCTGGGGCGCGTTCGACGGGAGCGCCGCGGCGCCGAACCTCACCGACGTGCGCAACTCGCCCATTGTGATCCAGCTCGACGACGATGATTGCGACGGACGGATCACGGGGCGAGACATCCCGGAGATCGTCATCATCACCAGCCCCGATGACCAAAACCGCCCGGACGGCACCAACGCCGTCGGGGACCTCGTGGTGCTCTCCGCCGCGGACGGGGCGCTCACCGAGAAGTGGCGCGTGGCCGCCAGCACCAACCCCTGGACCTATCCCGCGGCGGGCAACATCGACGGGGCCCCGGGCAACGAAATCGTCGCGTGCAGCATCGACCGGCGCACCATCGTGGCCTACCACATCGTCGCCGACGCCCTCGTCGAACGCTGGACCAGCCCGGTCCTTCCCGCGCTCTGCGTCATGCCCAACATCGCCGACGTCGACCAGGACGGAATGCCCGAGGTCATCGTCGGCGGCACCGTCCTCGCCGGGGAGACCGGCGCCGTGCGCTACATGATGGACGAACCGGACCGCGACGTGATCCTCAGTGACGTCGACGGGGACGCCGAGCACACCCTCGAGATCGTTTCCGCGCGGCGCATTCACTCCCTCGTCGGGGGCCGCTTCGTGGTCCTCGCCGACCGGGGCGCGGGGACCGGGCATCCCATCGTCGCCGACCTCGAGGCGGGGGGCTTACCCGAGATCATCACCGTCGAGTACGACACGCATACCCTGACGGTCTGGCGCTACGATGGCGCTGGCGGCGTCGAGACCCTGCGCACGGGCCTCGACATCAACGGCACCCTCGACCCGACCCTCTGCGGGTCGACCTCCGCGGGGCGCACCCACGGCGGCGGGCCTCCGACCGCCGCCGACGTCAACGGCGACGGCACCCCGGACATCGCGGTCGCCGGCGGCGTCGGCTACGCGGTCCTCGATGGCCGGCGCCTCGTCGATTCGACGGTCGCCGACGCCGATACCTTCTTCTGGACCCAGAGCACCATCGACTGCTCCTCGGCGCGAACCGGGAGCTCGGTCTTCGACTTCAACGGCGATGGCCGGGCCGAGGTGCTCTACGCGGACGAGCACTACCTGCGCATCTACGAAGGCATGACCGGCACGGTGCTCTTCGAGGCGTGCAATACGAACGGCACCATCCTCGAGATGCCCATCGTCGCCGATGTCGACGGCGACGGACAGGCGGACATCATCGTCGCCAGCAACGCTCGGTACCGCGAGTGCCGAGACGTGCCGGGCACCCGGACCTCGGGCATCCGGGTTTACAGCAGCACCAGCGGCACCTGGGTTCGCACGCGCCGCGTGTGGAACCAACACGCCTATCACGTGACCAACGTCGAGGAGAGCGGCGAGATCCCCACCCGAGAAGCGCCCAACTGGTCTACCCCGGGCCTCAACAACTTCCGGCAGAACAAGCAGCCCGGCAACGAGCTCTCCGCCGTCGATGCGGTGCTCACGCTCCGCGCGAACTGCTCGTCGGCGGAGCTCGGGGTCACGGTCACGGTGCGTAACCTGGGTGAAGCGGTGATGCCCATCGGCGCCGAGGTTCGCCTCTACCGCGGGCCCATCGTGAGCGCCCCGGACCCCGCAGATCTCCTCGGCACCATGAACACGACCCGGGCCCTCTTCCCGGCCCAGGCCGAGGACCTGAACTTCCCCACGACCGATCCCGGCATCCTCGGCGGCTCCGTCCGGGTCCACGCCGTCGTCGAGCTCCCCGCCACCGCCCGGGAATGCCGCGAGGACAACAACAGCGCCGAGGGCCTCGACCGCGGCTGCCTGATGTGACGGGACTCCCAGGGCGCGGGGAGGATTCGACGAGTCGCGCGTATCCTTCGCCGATGTCTCTGCGCTTCGTACGCTTTCCCCTCGCGTTGCTTCTGATCTCCGGCCTGGGCTGCTCCGACGGTGACAACCCGGTCGACTCCGGAGGCCTCGACGGCGGCGCCGACTCCGGCGCAGCAGACACCGGTGCGTCCGACGCCGGCGACCCGGACTCGGGCGCCCTCGACTCCGGGTCTTCGGACACCGGGGTCATGGACACCGGCGTCATGGACTCTGAGGTCACGGACGCCGACCCACCCCTCGATGGCGGCGACGCGACGGCCGGTGACGCGATGGTGGACGATGCTGCGATGGACGCCGGCGATGCGACGGCGGGCGACGCCACCATGGATGCCGGAGATTCGACGACCGACGCCGGGCCGCCGTGGGCGCCTTGTTCGGGCGGCACTGGCGATGTGCTCCTCCACACCGGCTACCAAGCGGGGCTCCCGCGGGTCGCCTGGACCGGCACGGAGTACGCTTTCGCTCACTTCGAGCGCACAGGTGCGACGAGCTCTGACCCGACGGAATCCTATTTCGGGTTCGCTGATGCGACGGGCGGGACCACCACGGGCCCGGACGCCGTGACGCCCCTCGATGGCGAGGCCAGCATCTGGGTTCGCTTCGCGCGCTCGGACGTGGGCTACGGCGTCACCTACCTCGACGACCGAGGTGCCGTCCGGGCGGCGTACTTCGCCCGCCTCGACGCAGCCGGTGCGCTGATCGCCGGCAGCGAACTCCAGATCTCGACGGGCACCGCCCGCGGCATCGCGATCACCTACAACCCCGTGGACCGGCACTACGGGGTCGCCTGGCAGGTCACCGGGAGCGACATCGAGCTCCAGCGCATCACGGCGGAGGGGGCGTTGGTCACGCCCGCCACCACGGTCGGCGGGGGCGGCGTCGCCTATACGGGCACGCCCTTGATCTGGACCGGCGACCGCTACGCCATCGTGCACGGATCGAGCTTGGTGGTTTCGGAGGTCCAGGGTGACGGCACCCTAGTGCGCACCGAGGCTCTCGGGGTGACCGGCACCCGCCCCGCCCTCGCTTACGCCGGCGGTCAGTACGGCGTCGTCTGGCAGAATGGCGGTGAGGTGCATTTCCTCCGTGTTGACGCCAGCGGTCCGGTCTCGGGCAGCGACCGCATCCTCGACGCCGGTCCCAACTCGGGCGAAGCGGATATCGTCGGTGCGGGCACCGAGTTTGGCGTGACCTGGCAGAAGGGAAGCGCCGGCGTCCCGAACGATGTTTGGTTCTCACGCGTCTCGGCGGCAGGCGCGGTCACCGGACCCGCCCAGCTCACGACCACCAGCGCCCGCGACTGGTGGCCGTCCATCACCTGGTGCGGCCAGTACGCCATCGTCTACCATCGCGGTCCGGGTTCCCTCGGCAGCCTCGACGAGATCCGCCTCGTCTTCCCGTGAGCCGGTCGGGAAGTCGCCGGTGAATGGCGACACGCGCATCGATGACGAACGGTCACGACATGAAGATATGGCGTACTCTCCGGACCGATGGCTGATCTCGAAACTCTCCGCGTCAAGCTCGCCCCCGTCGTCGAGTTCGCGCGCACCCTCGACCCGGCGGAAACCGACGACGCCAAGGCGAAGTTGGATGAGCGCTTTCCACTCAGCGGCGACGCGATGGTTGCGCTCCGAGCTCTGGTCCGCGAAGGCATCGACGCCGGGTGGCTCGCCGATCGCGAGGCGGGGGGCGTTCGGTTTTCACGCGTGCGAAAGGCCGAAGGGCTGGACGACGTTTCGGTCGATGTGGTGCATATGAATCAGGCCGGGCCGGGTCATACCCATCCGAACGGCGAGATGGATCTCTGTTTCACCGTCTCCGGCGACGCGCGCTTCGACCGTCAGCCCGAAGGCTGGACGGTCTACGGCCCCGGCTCGTGGCACGTGCCGACGGTGACCGGGGGCGTGATGGACATCCTCTATTTCCTCCCCGGCGGAGCGATTCGGTTCGAGAGTGAGCCGAAGTAGCGACCGCCCTCGTCGTCGCCCCGGAACCCTCACGTCATCGGAACGTCCGGGGTCCGGCCGTCACTCGCCGGCGAGTCGCTTCGCGTACGCGTTCGCGAGGGGGCTCGCGCTGATGCCATGGGCCAGGACGCTTCCGATGATCGTCCAAGCCGCGACCCCGGTCAGGACCGTGCCGCCCGGGAGATCGGCGTCGACGACGAGCACGCAGAACACGACGCTCGCGAGGCCCCGGGGTCCGAACCAACCGACGAAGAGCTTGGTCATGGAACCCAATCCCATTCCGGTGAGGGATAGGAATACGGGGAGCATGCGGGCGATGGTGAGGCTCAGGGCGGCGTAGCCGAGGGTGGCCGGGTCGACGTGGTTCAATGCGATCGGTACGACCGCGGCCCCGAAACAGAGCCACGTCACCAGCGCCAATACGTCGCCGCTCAGCTCGGCCGAAGCGAGGAGGTTCTCTTTGCGATCTTCGTTCTTCATGAACGACCCCAGAGCGAGTCCGCCCACGAATGCCGCGATGAAGCCGCTGCCGCCGAGGGCCTGGGCCGCTGCAAAACACAGGATGCCGAGGGCGACGACGGGCACCGTGCTCCACTGCTCGCTGAGCCAGTCGCGACGCCTTGCGAAACGGATCGCCCAAGCGCTGCCGAGGGCCAGTACCAAGCCCACGGTGAGACCGACGCCCAACTCTTCGGCGGCGAATGAGAGGGCGAGGGCCCCGGCCGACTCGTCGCCGTGGCCTCCGGCGAGCTCTAGAAGAACCAAGAGAATCGGGACGCAGATCCCGTCATTCAATCCCGACTCGAAGTTGAGGCCCTCGCGCACTTCCTCGGGGACTGCTTCGTTGCTGACGACCGCCTTGCCCAAGGCGGCATCGGTCGGTGCGAGCATCGTCGCCAAGATCCCCGCTTCGAGCAGTGAGAGCTGCGGGAAGAGGACCATCGCTGCCCCGAAGCCGAGGAGAATGGTTAGCGGCAGGCCCACGAGGAGGAGTCGCGCGGGCAAGCCGAGGATGCGTTTCAGAACCGTCAGGTTTGAGCCCGCGGCATCGGCGAAGAGCACGACGGCGAGGGTGAGCTCAGCGAGGAACTTGAGTGACTCACCGTCGAGCACCAACCCGAGCAGGTCGAGGCCCGCCGGGCCCACGAGGACCCCGAACGCGACGAAAATGATCGGGCCGGAGAGCTTGCCCTTCTCGAGTCGCCCCGCGACGATGGCGTAGACGAGCGTGAATGCGGCGATCAGTGTGAGGTCAGCGTACATCGATTCTGCGGTCGAGCATCGGTCGGCCAGTGTGTACCACCCGAGGCGGGCATGTCAGCTCCTGGGTTTCTCCGAGGGGGCGGAGTCCGGGTACGGAGGCGTCCTTGGCCGCGCCCGGAGCGTCCATTGCCCAACCATCCGCCTCGAGTACGATCCGAGGTAGGGCGCTCGTCTTGCACCGCGGGCTCGACGACGCGCACTTCTTGCCCCGTGCCATGCTAGATCGCCGCCGTCCCGTGATTCTTCCTCTGGGAACAGGAGTTGCAGCTCGCCCCCCCCATGCGAATCGTGATCATGGGCTTGGTGGTGCTCCTGGGGTGTGGCGACGACTCTGGAGTTCCGGATGCGGATGCGGATTCCGGAGGTGACTCCGCAGTCGATGGAGGTGTGCCGGATGTCGGCACCGACGCTGCGGCCGACGCGGCGATGGATGCCGCCGACGACGCGGAAGTGGATGCCGCCGCTGACGCAGCGATGGACTCGACGACAGAAGCCGGTGTCGATGCTGCGACCGATGCATCCCCCGACGCCACGGACGCTGCCCCCGACGCGACGGACGCTGGGCCCGTGTGCCCGCTCGGAGCGATCTGCGACGACCCCGACATGAACTACGCCTTCGTCACGTCGACGACGCGCATGATGGGTGACATCGGCGGCCTCGCCGGCGCCGATGTGATCTGCAACGACGCGGCAACCGCAGCGGGCCTGCCGGGGACCTACGTCGCGTGGCTCTCGACGTCGACGGTCGATGCCATCGATCGCCTCGGGACGGCGAGCGGGTGGCTGCGGACCGACTACCGTCCGTTTGCCCAGAGCATCGCCGACCTCCTCGCGTCCGACTTGCGCTACCCCCTGAACATCGACGAGAACGGCGTGCGCGTGTCCGAGGCCGGGATCGTCCCGACAGCGACGGAGGCCGATGGCACGCTCTCGGGCACCGAGACCTGTGCGGACTGGACCGACTCGACCGCGAGCCGCCGACCGATCGGCGGCAGCATGGACTCGGGGGGCGAACGCTGGACGCGTGGGTTCTTGATGAACTGCGACATGGTGGTTCGCATCTACTGTTTCGGTGTCGACAATGTGCACCCCTACGCCCTTCCCGTCGTCGAGGGGCGCCTCGGGTGGGTCTCGACGGGGACGCTGCCGGCGAACGCTGGCCTTGCGGCGGCCGACGCGCTCTGCGTTGCGGAGGGCGTCGGCCTGACGGGAACGCCGCGCGCGCTCCTGGCGACCACCGCTGCGTCGGCGATCTCGCGCTTCGATACCACGGGCCTTCCGTGGATCCGCCCCGACGGAGTCCTCGTCTGGGCCTCGGCCGCGGGCCCGACCACCGAAGCAACCCTCATCGCGCCCCTCATCCAGCAGTTCGACGGGACCGCGGCGCAGCTGCGAGCTTGGACCGGGGCGGTCAATCCGTTCGATGGACTCGTCCTGAACTGCAGCGACTGGACCTCCACCGACGGCGGCGACCGGTCGCGGACGGGCACCTCGGATACGACTAGGGCGTCTTGGTTTGGCGGCGGGCCCACCACCTGCGACCGCAACAACCACGTCTACTGTCTGGAGGACTGAGTTCCGGCCTCCA
>Ga0164313_10004592_pt1 | contig 12261 bp, 9 predicted proteins | sample GuaBasSedimGuay4_FD_113735 | JGI IMG/M metagenome (GOLD analysis project Ga0164313, IMG submission 113735) | Subseafloor sediment microbial communities from Guaymas Basin, Gulf of California, Mexico - Guay4, Core 4569-4, 0-3 cm | ecosystem: Environmental > Aquatic > Marine > Hydrothermal vents >... | reverse complement strand
TTGTCTTAGTAATAAAAAAGTATCTTTGCGGCTATTAAGTAAAATGGCTTGTTATTGCTGGTGCAAATTTAATAAATATTCCCCCACATTATCAAATAAATACAGATGCCTTTAAGTAATCAACAAAAAGGATATGTACTTTCTTTCATTGCTGTTTTGGCAATGTCAAATGTATTTATTTTTAGTAAAGCGGCTTTAAACGAAGTCAATTTGTTCCAGTTTGGGGTGTATTGGTTTGGGTTTGCTATTTTGTGGAATTTATTATATGCTATACCCGAGAAGAAGTACAGAAATATAAGGAAACTAAAAAGGAAATCTTACCGGGCCTTATTTATAATTGGCTTGTTAGAACTTATTGGGACCGCATTCTTTTTTATGGCCATAAATAAGGTTGAGAATCCGGCTATTGTTTCGTTTCTAACGAATTTGACCCCCGTATTTGTTGCAAGTTTTGGATTTTTATTTTTAAAAGAAAGATTTAATTGGTTGGAGGCCCTTGGCTTTGCACTGGCTATTTCAGGGGCACTTATAATAAGCTACAGCAAAGGAAAAGGTATTGCAGAAGTTTTCATGGATGGTACAGGTTATGTCATTATTTCATGTCTTGCTGTTTCGGTTGCTTTTATTATTTCAAAAAAATTCATCAAAGATATTGATCCGGGAGTTTTAGCAATGAACCGTGTTTTATTCTTGTTCATTTTTTCGATTGTCTTATTAATGTCTAATGATATGTCTATAGCTATTTCATGGAAAGCCATTTATAATTTACTGTTGGGCTCTTTATTGGGTCCCTTTCTTGCTGCCATAACTAATTATACCTCACTAAAGTACATCGAAGCTTCCAGGGCAACTGTAATTGCCAGCACCAAAAGCCTTTTTGTGCTTGTTGGGGCATTTATGTATTTTGGGATCTTCCCCCGTCCTTTGCAGGTTACAGGTGGGATTATTACTATATTTGGTGTGATCCTTGTAATTGCCGGCAAACGTATACTAAGAAAGAATTAGTCCCTGATTCTTCCGGATAGGGAATAGTTAATCCTTTTTCTTTGATCTTTAACGGACCATCCGTTTCCTATAATTTGTGCTCTTTTATAAAATCACCCAATATCCCTTCCAGGTTTGGATATCCAATTTCCTGTAGGTCATAATATACCCTGGTATTCGGTTTGGTAATTTTGATGATCCGGTTCAAGTCTATTGGTGTCCCAATTATAACGGAGTCGCAATCAGTAGTATTGATGGTCATTTCCAGGTCTGCTAATTGTTCCTCACTATAGCCCATAGCAGGCAGCAGGGTTCCTATATTCGGATAAATCTTAAAGGTTTCGGTCAGTTTGCCAACAGTGAAAGGACGTGGGTCAACCAACTCTGAAGCGCCAAATTTAGTTGCAGCCACGGTTCCAGCACCTATTTTCATGCCTCCATGGGTCAAGGTTGGACCATCTTCCACTACAAGGACTTTTTTTCCTTTAATTACAGAAATATTATCCACTTTAATAGGGGAGGCACCATCAACTACGGTCGCATGAGGTGCTAAAAGACGAATATTATCCCTGACGGTTTGAATGCCTTCAGGTGGGGCACTGTCCATTTTGTTGATTACTACTACATCGGCAAGGCGTAAAGTTACTTCTCCCGGATAGTAATAAGTTTCATGGCCCGGCCTGTGTGGGTCAACTACAGTAATATTCAAATCGGGTTTATAAAAAGGAAAATCATTGTTGCCACCATCCCATAAAACCACATCACAACCATCCGGATCGTCTTCTGCAGCCCTGAGAATAGCTTCGTAGTCAACTCCGGCATAGATCACATTTCCTCTCACCACATGCGGTTCATATTCTTCCATTTCTTCAATAGTGCAATCATGCTTTTTCAGGTCTGATATTTTTGCAAAGCGCTGGACCTTTTGCCTGACCAGGTCACCATAAGGCATAGGGTGTCGGACAGCTACCACTTTTAAGCCTTTTCCCATCAGGATTTCAATTATGCGTCGTGAGGTTTGACTCTTTCCACATCCCGTTCTTGTAGCCCCAACGGCAATAAGTGGTTTTGTGCTTTTTACCATAGTGTCGTTTGGGCCAAGCAGGATAAAGTTTGCCCCGGCTGCATTAACGATGGCACTGGTTGCCATAACCTTTTGGTAGGTTACATCACTGTATGAAAAAACACAATCATCTATTTTTAGGTTTTTTATCAAATCAGGTAGTTCTTTTTCCTCGTAAATTGGGATACCATTAGGATAGAGTTTTCCGGCCAGTTCTGTTGGATATTTTCTACCATCAATATCCGGGATTTGGGCAGCTGTAAAGGCAAGCACATTGTAATTTTCATTGTCGCGGTAATATGTGTTGAAGTTATGGAAATCCCTTCCGGCAGCCCCGATAATGATTACATTTTTTTTAGACATACTCTGAGAATTTAGTTGGTTGGTGAATAAATGTTTATTTGGGTATAAAGTTATATTTTAATAATTGATTATTGCTTTTTTATCAATATGTTATGTGCATTTTTAGGGTTTTTTATCATTTGTGGTATAATATTTGACGTATTTAAATTAACTGATTGTTAATATTATTAAAAAAAATCAGTTTGGGGCGCAACCATATTTAACTTTTATTAGTCATTTTATATAGGGAGCATCTCATTAGAAAAAAACAGGATGAATTTTCTTGCCCACATATTTTTATCAGGGAAATCGGAACAGATTCTGGTTGGGAACTTCATTGGTGATTCCATAAAAGGTAAATTTTATGATGATTATCCGGTTTTGGTTCAACGGGGAATAACACTTCACCGTTTTATTGATTTCTATACTGATACCCATCCCACTATTCATAGAAGTAAATTTTTGTTAAATTCACACTACCATAAATATTCTGGTGTTATTATCGATATTTTTTATGATCATTTTTTAACAGTTACCTGGGATAAATTCTCAGATATCCCCTTAAGGGAGTTCATTTATAATACTTACGATACGCTTATCAGGAATTCAAAGTTATTCCCGGCTGAAGTAAAACGGTTTTTCCCATTTTTTATATTACATAACTGGCTTGAAACTTATTCCTATGTAAACGGAATCGAAGCTGTTTTAAAAGGTATGACCAAACATACATCTTTACCTGATTATACACGGTTTGCTATTGAGACATTGATGGAGCATTATTCTTTATTTGAGGATCATTTTATGGAATTTTTCCCTCAGATTATAGATGAGATTGAAAAGAGATTTGAAATTTCTGTTTACAGGAAAGACTCCTCATCACTTTATCTGCCCAGTGCATGACCATTCTACAGGACTTTTAAGAGCCATTTCCCCCATTAATTTTATAGGAATTCACTTCTTGAGGCATCCAGTCTTATAAAAATAAATAATAAAATCGTAAACGCCCAAAGTGATGACCCCCCATAACTTATGAAAGGAAGCGGAATCCCTATAACCGGAACTAGTCCGATTGTCATGCCAATATTTATAGTAAAATGAAATAAAAAGATTGAGAAAACAGAATATCCATATATTCTGCTGAATGGGGTCCTTTGCCGTTCAGCCAACATTAAAAGCCTTAAGAGAAGGAATACAAATAAGAGAATCATAATAGTGGTTCCAATAAATCCCCACTCTTCTCCAACAGTACAAAAGATAAAGTCTGTACTTTGTTCAGGCACAAAATTAAATTTTGTTTGAGTGCCCCTCAGGTATCCTTTTCCGGAGAAACCTCCTGAGCCAATGGCAATTTTAGACTGATTTACATTATAGCCACTTCCAAGAGGGTCAGATTCTATGCCTAATACAACATTTATTCTTTTTTGTTGATGGTCTTCCAGAATGTTATAGAAAAAATAATTAACTGAATAAGTAAACCCAATAGCCCCTGCCAGAATTGCCAGAATAAGAACAATATATTTTATTTTTTTGGCAAATGAAAGTATAATATAAATTAAGCATGAAAAGGAAATGACCAGTAAAAGTGACAAATAAATATTGATTTTGTTATCCAGGAACAGTTTATTTGCTCCCCAAAAGAGTATTCCTGATACTAAAAAAATGCCTAGTCCAATAAAGAAGTTTTTCTTTTTCTTTTCCAGAAAAAAATATATAAGGAAGGCTAAAAAGATTAATGAAGCAACAATTATGAGTTTGTCAAAAAGTAAGGTGATAATAAACAATACCGTCAGGGCAATGCCTATGGCTACAAGGATCCCTGGAAGCCCCTCTCTGTATAAAACTATGATAAGGGAAAAATATACCAGTGTAGATCCTGTGTCTGGTTGGAGGAGAATAATAAGGGCAGGCATAAAAATAATAACACCGGCAATTATCAGGTTCTTAATGTTTTGTAGTTTTATATTTGGCCCACTCAGGTATTTTGCCAGCATAAGCCCTGTAACAACTTTTGCAAACTCTGAAGGCTGAATCCTGACAGGTCCAATTACAAACCAGGATTTTGCACCGTTAATCTCCACACCAACAACTAACACAGCAATTAGGGCAAGTATTATTATAACATACAGAGGTGTAGCAAAGTAAAGATAAAACCTGCTGTCAATAATTAATAGGAGCAAAGCAAGAATCAATGCTGCACCTATCCATATCATTTGTTTTCCGCTTCTTAGCGAAAAATCAAAAAAGTTTTTGGTTGTCTCATTGTATTCGGCTGAAAAAATATTCATGACTCCCACCGAAATAAGGACGAGGTAAAGAATTACAACTAACCAATCCAGGTTAGCAAATACATTATTTCTTCTGCTCACCATGTATTAAGTCTGTTTTTAAAATATAATCTTCAATCCATTTTCTTTTTGTTTTGCCCTTCAGATATTTTTCAATCATTAAACTTGCAATTGGCGCAGCATACCGCGCTCCAAAACCACCGTTTTCAACAAAAACTGCAATAGCAATCTTCGGATTGTCTTTTGGTGCAAAGGCAATAAAGATAGAATGGTCTTCCCCATGTGGATTTTGTGCTGTCCCCGTTTTTCCACAAACAATAATACTATCTATTTTAGCAATTCTGGCTGTGCTTCCTGAACCGGGCTGGCCATTAACTGCCATTTCCATTCCGCTGATGATAGGTATGAAATTAATTGAGTCAATCGCAGTATTATGTTTTTTTATAAACATTTCTTTGTTATCATTTCCACCAGCTATTTCTTTCATTATATGTGGTGAAAAGTAATGTCCCCTGTTGGCAATTGCAGCTGTCATATTTGCCAATTGGATGGGTGTGATCCCCAATTCACCCTGACCAATGGCTAATGAGATGACGGTAAGTGAACTCCAGCCTTTTTTTCCATAGTATCTGTCATAATAGGAAGATTTTGGAACAAAACCCTTTAGTTCGTTAGGAAGGTCAAGGCTGATTTTCTGTCCAAAACCAAAAGAAATCAGATAATTCCTCCAGCTATCAAAGGACTCATGAATGTCGGTATATTTTCCTGAATCAAGAATATTCCTAAAAACATTACAAAAATATGCATTGCATGATATTTGTACCGCAGAAGGCAGGTTTAGAGGCGAACGATGTGAATGGCATCCAACCGTCAATCCTCTTGAATGGTAACCCATAGTGCAACCATATGTGGTTGAGGGGTAAAGGGTTCTTTCCTGAAGGCCAATCAAACCATTTATAGTTTTGAAAGTGGATCCGGGTGGGTAGCTTGCCATAAGTGCCCTGTTAAATAATGGCTTAAGAGTGTCCCTGGCAAGTGCTAAATAGTTTTTTGACCGGATTCTTCCTACCAACAGGGATGGCTTATAACTGGGTGCTGAAACGAGTGATAATATTTCACCGGTTGCAGGTTCAATAGCCACGATACTACCTACCTTATTTTGCATTAATTGTTCTCCATATGTTTGGAGGTCTGCATCAAATGTGGCAGTAAGGTTAGATCCTACTATGGGGTCGGAGTCATGTCGCCCGCTTTGATAAGGCCCTTTTATACGGTTATGTACATCAACAAGGTACATTTTTACGCCCTTCTTCCCCCGGAGTTCTGTTTCATATGATTTCTCAATTCCACTTTTTCCAATGTAATCGCCCAGCTTATAATAAGGATCTTTTTTGATATCTTTTTCAGATACCTCTCCAACATAGCCCAGTAAATGGGATGCTATGTTATAAGAATATTTTCTTAAAGTCCGTGTGTGAACATAGAACCCGGGGAAACGATACATCTTTTCCTGTAGTTTAGCGTAGGTTTCAGGGTTAATTTGTTTGATAATTGTTGATGGTCTATAAGGGGAATAAGCCCTGGCTGTTTTGAGGCTTATGAGGAAATCCTCTTTCTCAATCGTAAGAATATCACATAGGTCCAATGTGTCGAATTCGGAAAGTTGGGAAGGGATAACCATCAGGTCGTAGGCAGCTTCATTGTGAACAACCAGTTTTCCATTTCTGTCAAAAATCAATCCCCTGGCAGGAAATTGTGGAACATAGCGGATTACATTATTTTCCGCACTTAAGCGATAAGAAGTATTTATAATTTGTAAATAGAACAGTTTCGCAATAAAAATCAAAGCAAGCAAAATAAGTACCCCGCCTATTGCTAACTTTCGATTTTCAAATTGATTTTTCATCCGGGAACTGAGTTATAATTATTTCTTATAAATCAGATATTGACTGATCATGATTAAAATAAGCGAAAATAAAGTGCTTAAAATTACTTTTAGCAAGGTCATAAAAAAGTTGGAGAATGTAAAGACCTCAAGATAAAACAAAAATACATGATGCATAAAAACCAGTATAAAAGCATATTTTAAAAACCATATAAAACCATAATAGTAAACCCTGGGGAAAGTATTTGGTTCATAGTCATCACGTGGGGAAAGTAGTTTTTGGGCCAGTGGACGTAAAAAAGCCATAAAAATGGATGCAGATGAATGTAAGCCTGGTGTATGCTCAAACAGATCTACAGAAAAACCCAGCAGAAAAGCAGAGAGGAGCAATAACCATCCAGGTGTTTCAAACGGAAGCAATAGGATGAATAGTACATAGATGAAAGGATTTACAAATTCACTGAATTGGATGTTGTCAATGATTAATACCTGTAGTAATACCAGTACAATAAAACGGGCGATATTTCTCAATAGCAAATTAATCATCAGGGAATATGTTTTCAAGGTTTTTTTGTCCTTCTTTCTTCAGATTACTAACCGCACTTACATGTGTCAGGTGTTTGAAATCAGTAGAAAGTGCCACATTAATCTCGTAAAAATTGCCACCTTTAATTTTGAAGTCTTCAATAGTTCCAATCATTATCCCTTCCGGGAAAATTGCAGAATAACCACTGGTTACGATGGTATCTCCCCGTTCAACGCTAACATGATAAGGGATCTCATTCAAAATTGCATGGCGATAATCTTTGCCATCCCATTCCAGTGATCCAAAGTAATTATTTTTTAGAAGCTTTGAACTTATTTTCAGGTTTGTGTTTAAAAGGGAAATTACTGTCGAATAATATTTTGACACATCATAAATCACCCCCACAATACCATTGCTGGAAATAATAGCCATGTCTGGTTTGAGCCCTTGCTCCGTTCCTTTATTCAGTGTCAGGAAATTATGCTTCTTATTAACTGAATTATTGATGATTTTTGCCGAAGTAAGATAAAACCTTTGTCTGTTAAGTGTGTCCTCCTGTTTATAAAAAAATATATCATCAGACCGGTAAGCCTGTTGGAGAATATTGTTTAACCTGACATTTTCATTTGCAAGTTGTTGGTTTGTTTCCCTCAGGTTCAGGTACTCTGCGATTGAAAAAACTTTTGAATGATAATAACCTGATATATTCTGGACTAAGGTCACCACACCTGCTTTTTGATATTGATTGTATTGAAAAGCTATAGCAAGGGATCCGGATTCAATGATGATAAATAAAATTAAAAAATGAAATCGTATAAAAAATTGGATTAAATTCTTCATACATAAATTTTTATTTGATCATCCATGTATTTATCTCATCAAAAAGGAGAATCTGGTAACATTTTTTAGTGCAATTCCAGTTCCTCTTGCCACTGCATGAAGAGGATCTTCTGCAATATGACAGGGGATATTGATTTTATCCGTTAGCCTTTTATTCAGCCCTCGTAATAAGGCGCCTCCTCCGGCCAAATGAATTCCCCGGGTAACAATATCTGCATAAAGCTCAGGTGGAGTTTGCTCAAGGACATTTAGAATTGCACTTTCAACTTTAGAGATAGACTTATCAAGGCAATGAGCAATTTCCTGATAAGATACAGGGATCTCAATAGGAAGGGCTGTCATTAGGTTGGGTCCCCTTACTATAAAATCGGTAGGGGGATCATCCAGTTCCGGTAATGCAGAGCCAACATTTATTTTTATATCTTCAGCTGTTCTTTCTCCAATTTTAATATTATGCTGGTGTCTCATGTAGGCTTGTATATCTGCTGTAAATCCGTCACCTGCAATTCTAATGGATTTATTACAAACAATACCCCCAAGGGCTATAACAGCGATTTCAGAAGTACCACCTCCAATATCCACCACCATGCTACCTTCTGGTGCTTCCACATCAATGCCAATTCCAATTGCTGCTGCCATAGGCTCATAAATCATATAAATGTCGCGTCCACCAGCATGTTCGGAGGAGTCCCTTACCGCCCTTATCTCAACTTCGGTACTTCCTGACGGAATACATACTACCATTTTTAAAGCAGGGCTAAATAAGCGTGGTTTTGTGTTTATCATTTTTATCATTCCCCTGATCATTTGCTCGGCAGCATCAAAATCTGCGATAACACCATCTCTCAGTGGCCTGATTGTCTTGATGTTTTCATGTGTTTTACCATGCATTTGCCTGGCTTTTTCGCCAATAGCAATTAATTTCCGGGTATGCGTTTCTATAGCAACAATAGAAGGCTCATCCACCACAATTTTATCATTATGGATAATGATAGTATTCGCCGTTCCAAGGTCAATAGCAATTTCCTGTGTTAAGAAAGAAAAAATCCCCATTAGCCAATCCTCATATTTTATTTGTTTATATTAATGTTTAAAATGTCTTATACCTGTAAACACCATTGCGATGTTATTGGAATTGCAATAATCTACAGATTCTTTATCCCTTACCGATCCTCCTGGTTGAATGACGGCAGTGATTCCCGCTTTTCCGGCTATTTCAACCGAGTCAGCAAAGGGGAAAAATGCATCAGAAGACATAACTGCACCGCTTAAATCGAAATTAAAATTCCGGGCCTTCTCAATTGCATGTTTCAAAGCGTCTATTCTGGAAGTTTGGCCTACTCCTGAAGCAATCAGTTGATTATTTTTTGCCAGCACTATCGTATTTGATTTTGAATGTTTCACTATTTTATTCGCAAATACAAGATCAGCATATTCAGTATCTGTAGGTACTTTTATTGTAGCAGGTTTCATGTCATCAACCGTCTCCGTTTTAAGGTCTTTGTCCTGAACAAGTGTGCCATTAAGAACAGATTTGTGTAATTTTTCAGGAAGGTTCACTTCCTTCTGAATTAAAATAATCCGGTTTTTCTTCTGCTTGAGTACTTCCAGGGCATCTGGATCGTATGCCGGGGCAATAATTGCTTCAAAAAACAGCTTATTGATTTCTACGGCAGTTTCGTGATTAAGTTTGGTATTTGTTATTAAAATTCCACCAAATGCTGAAATTGGGTCTCCGGCAAGGGCATCTGTCCAAGCATCAATGAGTTTGGGCCTTGAAGCAAGGCCACATGCATTGTTGTGTTTGAGTATTGCAAAAGTAGTTTCTTTGAAATCTAAAATAAGGTTAACTGCAGCATCAATATCCAGTAAATTATTGTATGAAATTTCCTTTCCGTGAATTTTATCAAAAATGGAATCAAAGTCTCCAAAAAACAGGCCTTTTTGATGAGGGTTTTCCCCATATCTCAGGACACGCCCTTTTGTTTCACTTATTTTAAAAGACGGGATATCCCCACTGGAATTGAAATAATTAAAAATATGAGTATCATAATGAGAGGATAGGTTAAATGCTTCCGCTGCGAAATGTTTGCGCTTATCTATTGTTGTTTCACCACTATTTTCATTAAGTAGTTCAAGGAGCTCTGCATATTGTTGCTGCCCTGAAACAATAAGTACATCTTTATAATTCTTTGCAGCGGCACGAATCAGAGAAATTCCACCAATGTCAATTTTCTCAATGACAGATGTATGATCTGCCCCGGAAGCTACAGTTTCTTCAAAAGGATAAAGATCTACTATAACCAGATCGATGGCCGGTATTTCATATTGCTTAAGTTCCTCCTGGTCTGAGTTTAATGCCCTTCTGGCAAGGATCCCTCCAAAAACTTTGGGGTGCAGGGTTTTTACCCTTCCCCCTAAAATAGAGGGGTAAGAAGTAAGGTCTTCAACAGCTGAAACTTCATAGTCCAGCTCTTCAATAAAGGATTTGGTCCCTCCTGTGGATATAAGCCTGATGCCTAACTCAATTAATTTTTTGATAATTGGTTCCAGTTTATCTTTGTGATAAACAGAAATCAAAGCAGTTTGGATTTTTATTACGTCACTCATTTGTAAATAGTTGAAAAAAATTAGGCTTTGAAAAAAGTGTTGGTAAAATTAGTAATTTTATTCATTTAAAAAACCTGATAATTCATTATTTTTTAGGACTTTATTTAGTGCTTGTCCATAATGTCTCCCGAAACTTCGGGATTATGCTCGTCTTTAAAACAGTCATTTACAATAGTAAACTCCTTGGTTTTATCCCGATAAATCGGGACACAGGCCTCGAACTCGAACATTCTGAATGAAGCACTGACTTAATGAACAGACTATTTGGGCTTTATTTATAATCAGGAATTTGGGTTTTCTTCTAAATATTTTTTAATTATTATGCCAGTGTTAAGTCCGGTTTGAAACTATTGGTAAAAATTTGATAATCGTCATGTAATTAAGCTTATACTACTTTTACTGTAATTTTTTACTTTTTGCCTGATTATGGTTTCAATATAATATTTTGGGAAAGTCAACTAAATCATTAATTTTAAGGTTTGGATTTTTGGTTGTTTTGATATCAGGGATAATACTTTATTATGTTTTTCAGATTACTTAAAGAGAGTCTTATGTTTGCTTATAACTCAGTTATAGTGAATAAGCTGCGTACTTTTCTCTCGCTTTTTGGGATTACTATTGGGATTTTTGCAATAATCACTGTATTTACAGTGCTGGACTGGATGGAAAGTTCTATTCGTGAGAATATTGCTTCACTTGGGGATAATACTATTTATGTACATAAGTGGCCCTGGGGTATGAACCCTGATTTGAAATGGTGGGAGATTATTAAACGTCCTGTGCCTACTTTTGATGAATATGAGGAGCTTAAGACAAGGCTGTCAACAGCAGATGAAGTTTGCTTTGCTATTCAAACCAACGTTACGGTAAAATATAAAAATAATTCAGCTGATAATATTACATATTTTTCTTTTACATATGGCTACGAAAATATCAGATCATTTGAGATTGAGAAAGGCAGATACTTCTCTTTATTCGAAGCAAATAGTGGGAAAAATGTGGCCATTATGGGTGCTGACATTGCTGAAAAATTGTTTGAGAATACAAATCCTGTCGGGAAGGAAATAACAATAAGAGGGAAAAAGCTCAGGGTAATCGGGGTGACTAAGAAGGAAGGTGTAGGGGGTATTGGCGATAACGGTTTTGATGAAAACATCCTGGTCCCGATTAATTTTACACGGAATATGGTGGATATCAGAATGGAAAGATTGAATCCTATGATTATCGTAAAATCAAGGGATGATATATCGGTAACAGAGTTGAGGGATGATCTTACAGCTACATTAAGGGCTATCAGGAGGTTAAAGCCAAAAGAAAAAGATGATTTTGCTTTAAATCAGGCCAGTTTAATTACCCAGGGTTTTGAATCTGTATTTGCAGGAATAAATGTAGGGGGCTGGATTATTGGGGGTTTTTCTATTCTTGTAGGCGGATTTGGTATTGCCAATATCATGTTTGTGTCAGTAAAAGAGAGAACAAAGATTATTGGAATACAAAAAGCATTGGGTGCAAAGAATAATTTTATACTTCAACAATTCCTATACGAATCCATTCTTCTTTCATTGGTTGGAGGCTTGCTAGGCCTTATTATGGTATGGATCGGGACAATTGTAATGAATCAGGTATGGGATCTCAATATTCACATTACCCTTGATAATGTTTTACTTGCTTTATTTATTTCAGGAGGTATTGGTGTGATTTCCGGATATACACCGGCACGTACTGC
>Ga0164313_10004591_pt1 | contig 12261 bp, 11 predicted proteins | sample GuaBasSedimGuay4_FD_113735 | JGI IMG/M metagenome (GOLD analysis project Ga0164313, IMG submission 113735) | Subseafloor sediment microbial communities from Guaymas Basin, Gulf of California, Mexico - Guay4, Core 4569-4, 0-3 cm | ecosystem: Environmental > Aquatic > Marine > Hydrothermal vents... | reverse complement strand
CTACAGGTTTAAGGTAGCCACAGGCTCAAGGCACCGGGCTGCAGAGCCCGTTCCGGGTTTTCTGAATCTGAAGTATGAGCCCAAGGTTATCCTTGAATTGAAGCGTGCACCCACCAGTGGTGGTTGTGGCTAAACGTGCACCAATTAGTGGCGGATGCGGGTAGCGTGGGTGACTTGTCACCCATCAACTGCTTGTTGTGTTTGAACCATACCTGTGCGTAATTCACAATGAACAAAGCATTTAAAGAGATTAGTGCTGGGCTTGATGATGCGATCAAACATGGACTCCCCCATGCTGGGACTGCACCTGTAACCTATCCGAATAAATCAAGAAATTGATCTGAAGCAATTTGCATTATCATGAATGAGGCATAATACTCTGGAGAGTTTTGGTTCTTATGCTGCACCAACACATAAATATTTAATAACCCAGATAAATCCTAAACGCTAGAAATTTGGGGGAGGATTCAAGGAGAGAATTCCTGGCGCGTCGCTCTTCAATTATTGAAGATCTAATCGAATTGCCTTGGCAGGTTGGGGCAGTTTTAGCGTTCCTTTGTTATCCAGGCGCATTGATCATCGCTGGTTTCATGGCCTCAAATCCAATCCTGAAAGGGTTGGCTTCAGTAGTTTTGCTCCTTTGGCCGCTATTTTCCATTTTATGTGGTCTGGCTGCACTGAAGTCATTCATCAGAGAACGAAAAACCCGAAATTTGTTCAAGCAAAACCAATCTATCGGGAGAATTCGCAGCATAACCTGGCGCCAATTTGAATCTTACGTTGGAGAGGCATTCCGGCAAAAAGGTTATTTCGTTGTTGAAACGCCCGACGGTCCTGATGGTGGCGTGGATTTGGTATTGCGAAAAGACGGTGAGAAAACCTACGTTCAATGCAAGCACTGGAAGGCCTACAAGGTTGGCGTCGAAAAGGTACGTGCATTGTTGGGTTCGATGACAGCAGGTGGTGCCGATCATGGTGTATTGGTAACGACTGGGCACTTCACTTCAAGCGCTATTCGTTTTGGGCAACAACACGGAATAAAGCTGGTAAACGGCAAAGACCTGGAATATATGATCCGCATCAGTCCAGAAGAGAATGTTCTGATTTCGGAGCCAATAGAAGTTGAAATGGATTGTCCGATTTGCAAATCGGCTATGATCAAGAGAATGGCAAAGAAAGGGAAAAATGCCGGGCAACAGTTTTGGGGTTGCTCAAAATTCCCAGCATGCAAAGGCACTCGAAATATTTAGCACAGGGAACGACAAACTTTGTCAAAGAACAGTAACAATAACTCAAAATCACTCGAATCCTGGATATGGAGCGCTGCCTGTTCTATCCGTGGTGCCAAGGACGCACCCAAGTACAAGGATTACATTCTCCCGTTGGTTTTTGCGAAAAGATTATGTGACGTATTCGATGATGAAGTGAATCGAATCGCAGCAGAGGTCGGCTCGCGCAAAAAGGCATTTCAACTGGTCAAAGCAGACAAAAAACTGGTGCGCTTCTACCTCCCGCTGGTACCCGAAGACCCGGAAGAAGCTGTGTGGTCAGTGATTCGCAAACTGTCCGACAGAATAGGCGAACAACTCACCACGTTCTTACGCGACATTGCCAAAGAAAACCCGCTTCTCAACGGCATCATTAACCGCGTGGACTTCAATGCCACCACCCATGGCCAGCGCGATCTTGATGACGACCGCCTTTCCAACCTTATCGAGGCAATCAGCACCAAGCGCCTGGGCTTGAAAGACGTTGGTCCGGATATCATCGGTAACAGTTATGAATACCTGATTCGCAAGTTTGCAGAGGGTGGAGGTCAGAGCGCCGGTGAGTTTTACACACCCATGGAGGTCGGCCGGATCATGGCCATAGTGCTGGCACCTGAACCGGGTATGGAAGTGTACGATCCAACCTGTGGCTCCGGTGGTTTACTGATCAAATGCGAACTGTTTATAGACGAGCAGATGAAAGCTGCCGGCAATGAAAACTACACACCGCTCAGGCTCTTTGGTCAGGAATACACACCTGAAACCTGGGCCATGGCCAACATGAACATGATCATTCATGACATGGAAGGCGAGATTGAGATTGGTGACACCTTCAAGAACCCCAAGTTTCGCAACAAAGGCCGATTGCGCACCTTCGACCGCGTTATAGCCAACCCCATGTGGAATCAGAAAGAGTACGCCGAGAAAGACTATGACGCCGACGAGTTAGACCGTTTCCCTGACGGCGCCGGTTTCCCAGGCCAGTCATCCGCCGACTGGGGATGGGTACAGCACATGCACGCCAGCCTTAATCCAACCGGACGTGCCGCCGTTGTGCTCGATACCGGTGCTGCCTCACGAGGTTCGGGAAATGCCGGCACCAGCAAGGAAAAAACCGTCCGCCAGTGGTTTGTCGACAACGACCTGATTGAAAGTGTGCTCTACCTGCCAGAAAACCTGTTCTACAACACCTCCGCGCCAGGTATTGTGCTTTTCCTAAACAAGAACAAGCCGAAAGCGCAAAAAGGCAAGGTGTTTCTGGTCAACGCCAGCCAGCTATTCGAAAAAGGCGATCCTAAAAATTTCATACCCGCAGAGGGTATCAAGCGCATTTCCGATACGCTTATCAATTGGAATGAAGAAGAGAAACTCAGCCGTATCGTCGACCATGCCGAGCTGAAGAAGAATGACTACAACATATCCCCAAGCCGCTACATCCACACAGCAGATGCTGAAATCTATCGCCCGATCGCCGAAATAGTTGCTGAACTCGATGCCATAGAGGCTGAGGCACAAGAGACGGACAAGGCCTTAAAATCAATTCTTAGTAAATTGGGTGTTTACACATGAATCTTATATTTGTAAGCAGCCCGCAGACAGAATTTGCGCAAGAGCGAAAAGAGCTTTGCTATTTTGTTCTCACGGATCCTTATCTGAAACAGTACTTTGATGTATTTCTTTTTGAAAACCTTCCCGCCAACAGGCAAAACCCGGAAAACAATTACCGAAACAAGGTTTATGAATGTAAAGTGTACCTTGGGTTATTTGGTAGAACTTATGGCACACCAGATGATGAAGGTGTTTCCGCCACTGAGCGGGAATTTGACTATGCGATAGAGCTTGGCAAAGATTGTCTTGTTTACTTAAAAAGATTGCCACCGAGTGCTCGACAAGCACAAAAAATGAATGGGCTTATATCCAAGGCAAGAAGACTTGTGACTTATGAGACTTTCCAGTCTGTTGATGAATTAAAACTTAAGGTCATGCAGAGTCTTCTTCTTTGGCAGCAAAACCTTTCAAGTTTGGGAGCACCGGGCAATGAATAACCATACCCCGTTTTATATCGCCCGAACAAAAAATGCAAAATTAACTGACATTTCTGAAGAACGTGTTCATTGGTTCGTGGAGCAAACCCAAAAAGTGCGGGGATATGTGTTTTCGAAGAGCGATTCTGTCAGCTCGGTTCTCGACCAACTCGTCCTGAGAGACGACCAGCATCTTCTCAACGCCGCTCTGTTGTTGTTCGGTAAAAAACCACAACGTTTCTGTCCAGGCGCCACGGTCAAATGCTCACACTATCATGGAGTAAGCGTCACCCGCCCCATCCCCAGCCAACAAACATATGAAGACACTCTTTTTGAGCAGATTGATGCTGCTGTTGATTTCGTTCAATCAAAACTCAAGCGGACTGTTGGTGGACGAGAGGAAGGCCCAGCAGCTCAGGTGCGGATGGAAATCCCCTCAGAGGCTATCTCTGAGATCATAGTAAATGCAGTTGTGCATAGAGATTACAATTCTACTGGCTCAGTACAAGTGACCGTGTTCGCTGATCGGGTCGAGGTTATAAACCCTGGTCATCTGCCGGCTGCTATTACTGCTGCTGACCTTGCAAAAGAACACTTATCTATCCCGGTAAACCCATTTTTGGCACGTCCTTTCTTCCTTGCAGGTTACATCAACATGCTCGGTTACGGTACGCTCAATGTGATTGACTATTGCCAGAAAGCCCTATTGCCAAGTCCTACTTTCGAACCAATGAACAACCAGTTTCGGGTCATTCTTTGGAGGGATAGATTCACAACCCATGTTCTCGATATCCTGGGCGTGAGTGATCGTCAGAGACTTGCAGTCAATCGCGTTAAAGAACTTGGAAAAATTGTCAACGCTGAGTACCAACAGATCTCAGGTGTCACTCGAAAGACTGCTTCACGGGACTTAGATAACCTTGTCAGTAAAGGTGTGCTTGAGAGAAGGGGTGAAAAACGCGGTTCGCATTATGTCTTGGGCGATGGTTTGGATATAAATCTGAAAACCAATGAATGAGACAGTTATGGGACATATGGGACATTAACAAAAGGAATAACAATTTGAGACATATATGGGACATAAGGGACATTCCACACATGAATACATGTACTTAATACATGATTGTGGAAACGGGATTACTAAAGTCTGGTTTTAGGTTGAAAGGGGCCTTGGCGACCACCGCCTGGCGACCGACCGGACAATTCGGTACTAAGTCCCCACCAGTCGCGACCATCGTGCTCATCCGGTTATTGGCAATGACCGGGCCGCTTGGGAACGCTGAAATATTGAAGGATCTTGGTCTCAAAAATCGTACACGCCTTAGCGAACGCTACATCGATCCCGCGTTGGCAGATGGACTGGTGGAGCGCACAATTTCCGATAAACCCACCAGTCGTCTCCAGCAATACTGGCTGACCCAATAAGGGCGCACCCTGTTGGAATACTTTGAGAAGGAGGGAAGCAGTCCATGAACCTGAACCAAGTTGTGGAGCTGACCCCAATCTCATGGGCCTATGTTCAGGCCAATGAGGCTCAAGTCGAGTCCATGCGTCGTGCGGCTATTTCTGACCTCGAAAATGGCGTAGACAGGGCTTTGCGAGAGATATTGCGAGAAACCGGTATATGATTAGGGGCTTCAAACAAACTGAGATCGGGAAGTTTCCGTTAACTTGGGAGGTCAATCGTGTTGATTCCGCGTTCTGCATTCAACAAGGAAAACAGGTCTCAAAGAAGAATCGCGAGGGTGACAATCAGCGTTCTTTTCTGCGAACAAAAAACGTCTTCTGGAATCGTCTGGAACTGTCAAACCTCGATCAAATGAACTTCACTGCAACAGAGGAGGAGCGACTCAAACTTAAGCCGGATGATCTTCTCATGTGTGAAGGTGGTGACATCGGGCGTACTGCGCTGTGGGGTGGTGAACTTGAAGCGTGCTATCACCAAAACCATCTTCATCGGCTTCGCGCAATAACCGGTAAGGTTGACGGACAATACGCCATGTATTGGTTTTGGTATGCGTTCCAGGTCGCGAAGCTCTACTTCGGACGAGGCAATGTGACGACGATTCCAAACCTTTCTCGATCGAAATTGGCTGAGCTTCCGATGGCGTTCCCTCCATTGACTGAGCAAAAGAAAATCGCGCACATCCTTTCAACGGTACAGCAGGCGATCGAAGCGCAGGAACGGATCATTCAGACCACCACCGAGCTGAAAAAGGCCCTCATGCACAAACTCTTCACCGAAGGCCTCCACAACGAACCCCAAAAACAAACTGAAATTGGCCCTATCCCCGAAAGCTGGGAGGTCGTGCAGCTTTCAGAAGTCTGTCGGTTTCAGAGTGGCGGAACACCATCCAAGAAGAACCTAGAGTTCTGGGCAGGAACCATTCCATGGGTTTCACCGAAAGACATGAAACGGCCTCGGCTCTACGACGTCACAGACCACATTTCCCAAGAAGGCCTTGAAAGTGGAAGCAAGCTCGCTCCTGCAGGTTCGGTCTTTGTTGTCGTTCGAGGAATGATCTTGGCAAAGACGGTCCCCGTCGCGCTTGCCGAGGTCCCGATGGCGATCAATCAAGACATGAAGGCCATTGTCCCCAGTTCAAAGCTTCGCTCTGACTTTCTTCTTTATGCTCTCGAGACCTTACGCGGGAACCTGTTCAAGAAGGTTGGGCGATCCAGACATGGAACCGCGACTCTCATGAGCAACGAGATTTCCGAGTTCAAGATACCATTACCCGATTTGGACACGCAGCGAGAAGCCGCCTCATCAATACAAAACTTCGAAATCAAGAAGGAGCTTCACGAAAAAAAGTGCGACTCGCTCCAAGACATCTTCCGCACCCTCCTTCACGAACTGATGACCGCTAAGACAAGGGTACAGGGTCTCAACCTTCCAAATCTAGAACGAGAATAGAGCTGATGATTAACAGTTTGAATCTAATTCGTAACATCGGTTGTTTCGATTCCGTCACAGCTGCAGCTAATCTTCCCCTCGCGCAGTTGACTTTGCTATACGCTGAGAACGGCCGGGGCAAAACAACCCTCGCAGCGATTCTAAGGTCGCTTGCAACCGGAGACCCCATTCCAATCAGTGAAAGGAGGCGACTCGCCGCACTGCACTCCCCACATGTCATATTGAGCTGTACCGGGGGCCCCCCGGACGCAATGTTCCAGCATGGTGCATGGAACCGCGCCCTCGCTGACATTGTGATTTTTGATGATGTGTTTATCGATGAGAATGTCTACTCGGGACTCGTTGTTGGTAGCGATCACCGACAGAATCTACACGAACTGATTTTGGGGTCTCAAGGAGTTGCTCTCAGCCAACAGCTCCAGGCACACATTGCTAGCATCGAGCAGCACAATAAGGAAATTCGGAGTCGCGGTAACGCGATCCCGGCTATTGAACGAGGAGCCCTCTCCATTGATGATTTCTGCGCGCTCCAAGCAAATCCAAACATTGATCAGGAGGTTCAAACGGCTGAGCAGAATCTAGCGGCTAGCCGCCAACAAGACCCCATTAGGAATACGCCTGAGTTTCAGCAACTAGCTGTTCCTGACATTGATCTTCCTTCCATGGAAATCATTCTGAGGTCAGGTCTGCCTGACCTCGACGCAGCTGCCGCTGCGCGGGTCCAAGAACATCTGCAAAGAATCGGAAACGATTCCGAGCAATGGGTTGCTGAAGGCATGGATCGGCAAAATATGTTGCAAGCGACCGGCGACAACACTTGTGTGTTTTGTGTTCAAGACCTTTCAGGATCCCCAGTAATCAATCAATACAGAGTATTCTTTAGCGAGGTATACCGGAATCACCAACAAAGCATCCAAGATGCTGAGGCGGCTTTTAGCCTAGCACATTCCGCTGATGGACCCTTATCGCTTGAACGTGCAGTTCGCGAGTTGGTGGAGCGGCGTCGATTTTGGGCAGACTTTGGAGATTTTCCTGAGATCACGATTGATTCCGCTACGATAGTAGCCGATTGGAACGCCGCGCGGACGCAGATTGCCCAACTTCTGGAACAGAAGAAATCGGCACCGCTCGATCCAATCGATGTTTCAGAGGAAGTCCGTTCAGTGGTTGCTACATATACAGCGCGGCGGAACGAAGTTGCTACCCTGAGTCAACAACTCGCCGCAACTAATCAAACAATTGCAGCAATCAAACAGAGAGCGGCTACAGCAAACACGACAACACTGAGCGCCACCTTAGCCACTTTGAAGGCGACCAAAGCACGTCACTCCACTGCAACAGCCGCCCTTTGTGATTCTTATTTGGCGGAAAAACAGGCCAAGTCCACGACAGAGCAGCAGCGTGATCAAGCGCGCCAGGCTTTGGAGCAGTATCGCACGCAAGTCTTTCCGAATTACGAGGTGGCGATCAATAGATACCTTCAGAGATTTAATGCAGGGTTTCAATTGGATAGCGTTGAAGCGATAAACACTCGTGGAGGACCAGCTTGCACCTACAGCGTCGTTGTCAACAACACGGCTGTCACGGTTGGCGGCGGGAACCCCAGCCTGGTCAGCCCTCTTTCAGAAACGTATTGAGCGCAGGTGATCGAAACACTCTCGCGGTGGCATTTTTTCTGGCCTCAATTGAATTGGACCCCAATCGTGCAAACAAAGTCGTCGTAATCGATGATCCTGTTTCTAGTTTAGACGAGCATCGCTCACTAACGACAGTCCAAGAGGTTCGGCGACTCTTCAATCAGGTCAGCCAGGTGGTGGTCCTTTCCCACAGCAAACCGTTCCTCTGTAGGGTTTGGGAAAGCTCCGCTCCCACGATACGCACAGCACTTCAAGTGGTTCGAGAAGGGGCTGCGTCAACAATCGCTGCATGGGATGTCAATAGCGATTCGATCACTGAGAATGATCGAAGACACCAAGCCTTGAGGGAATATCTTGCAAACGGTGGGCAGAATGAAAGGGAGATCGCGGTGGCAATTCGACCATGTCTCGAAGCGTTTTTCCGAGTCGCCTGTTCAGAACATTTCCCTCCCGGCACTCTTCTGGGCCGGTTCCGCCGAGTGTGTAACCACAGGGTCGCCACTCCTCAGGAAATTTTGTCTCAATCCGACATCGATGAGCTGAGAGACATTGTTGACTACGCTAATCTGTTTCACCATGACACCAACCCGGCTTGGGAATCCGAAGTGATTAATAGCACACAACTCGAAGGGTTTGTTCAACGAGCGTTGGATTTCGCGAAGCGGCCTTAGAAGGACGATCAGCATGCCCAAACCCGGAGAACACAAAACCGTCCAAGCCCGTATCCTCGAATATGCCGAGGCCATCGGTTGGACTTTTGTGCCTCGCAAGGAAGCCGAGCAACAACGCGGCTTTGACTCAGACACACCACCCAAGGACCGTGCCAAGGGCCGCTCACTTTTTTTCGACAATCTTCTCGACGCCAAGGTACGAGAGTTCAACCCACGCTACACCGAAGCCAAAGGCGCTCTACTCGGTCAGTTCCGCCATCTCCACGCCGACATCTACGGCAATCGCGACTTCGTCGAGCACCTGCGCAATCGGGGCAAGTTTTTCGACCACGAAGAAAGCCGCGAGCGTGACCTGATCCTGATCGATTACGACAATCCTTCTCACAATGTATATGAGGTCACCGAAGAGTGGGCCTTTCACAATGGCCACTACGGCACACGCGAGGATGTCGTCTTTCTGATCAACGGTATCCCGGTGATAGTGATTGAGTGCAAGAACGCCAATAAGGATGAGGCCATCGCCTTGGGTGTGGACCAAATCCGTCGTTACCACCGCGAGACACCCGAACTGTTCGTTTCCCAACAGATATTTACAGCAACCGAAGCCATTGGCTTTTCCTACGGCGTCACCTGGAGCACGGTGCGTCGCAATATCTTCAACTGGAAAGACGAACAAGTTGGTGATCTGGAAGCAAAAGTAAAAAGCTTCTGCGCCATCCCACAGGTGCTGGCCTTCATCAAAAATTACATCGTCTTTGCCGAAAAAGATGAGGAGCTGAATAAATACATCCTGCGTCAGCATCAGAGCGGTGCGGTCGATAAAGTGGTAGAAAGAGCGCTGGAGCCTTCACGGAAGCGAGGCCTCATCTGGCACACACAAGGCAGCGGCAAAACCTTCACCATGATCAAAGCGGCAGAACTGTTGTTCAAGGACCCTGCTGCGGATAAGCCAACCGTATTGCTGATGATCGACCGCAATGAACTGGAAGACCAGATGCTCAAAAACCTGGCGGCACTCGGTCTTGGAAATCTTAAGCACGCCAGCAGCATCCGAACATTGAACAAACTGCTGCGTGACGACTACCGCGGCATCATCGTCACGATGATCCACAAGTTCCGCGATATGCCGGCAGATATCAACACTCGTTCGAATTTCTACGTGTTGATCGACGAGGCGCATCGAACCACGGGTGGTGATCTTGGCAATTTCCTGATGGCCGGGTTGCCGAATGCCACCTATATTGGCTTCACCGGTACGCCGGTGGATAAAACTGCTTATGGACGCGGTACTTTCAAGACCTTTGGTTGTGAGGATGACCAGGGTTACCTGCATAAGTATTCAATCGCCGACAGCATTGCCGATGGAACAACGCTACCGCTTTACTACAACCTGGCGCCCAACGAGATGCTCGTTCCTCACGAAACTCTGGATAAGGAATTCCTGGCGTTGGCGGATGCTGAGGGTGTTGCCGATATTGAGGAGCTGAACAAGATTCTCGAGCGGGCCGTAAACCTGAAGAATTTCCTGAAAGGTGAGGAACGCATCCAAAAAGTAGCGGAATTTGTCGCTAACCACTATCGGGAAAATGTTGAGCCTCTGGGCTACAAAGCATTTCTGGTCGGTGTCGATCGTGAGGCTTGTGCGCACTACAAACACGCGCTGGACCACTATTTGCCGGCTGAGTATTCAGAGGTGGTATACACCGGAAGCAACAATGATTCTGAGTTGTTGAAAGAATTCCATCTGGATGACAAAAAGGAAAGGGCGATTCGAAAGAGCTTTGGCAAGCTCGACAAGATGCCGAAGATTTTAATCGTCACAGAGAAACTGCTCACTGGCTTTGACGCGCCGGTATTGTATGCCATGTATCTAGACAAACCGATGCGTGATCACACCTTGCTGCAAGCCATTGCGCGGGTCAACCGGCCATATGAGAACGAGGCGGCTGGAATGGTCAAGCCGCATGGCTTTGTTCTCGATTTTGTGGGTATCTTCGACAAACTTGAAAAGGCATTGGCCTTTGACAGCGAGGAAGTTGACGCCGTTGTTAAAGACCTCAAGCTTCTCAAAGTGCTGTTCCAAAGCAAAATGGAGCAAAAGACCCCGGAATACCTCGGCCTGATTACACAGGATTTCAATGACAAGGACGTGGACCACCTTATTGAGCATTTCCGCGACCTGGAGCGCCGCAAAGCGTTTTTCCGTGAGTACAAGGAAGTCGAAATGCTTTATGAGATTATCTCTCCGGACGCATTCCTCAGACCGTATATCGAACCATACGGAAGCCTGTCCGCAATCTATGCTGTGGTGCGCAATGCCTACTCAAAACGAATATATGTTGACCGGGATTTTCAACAGAAAACCAATGCACTGGTGCAGAAACATATTGGCGCTGATTTTGTACGGGAGCGCACCGGCAAGTACGTATTGATAAACGAGGAAACCATAGAGACGATCAAGGCCAGTGATGATGGTGATGCCACCAAGGTGATAAACCTGGTGAAGTCAATTCAGAAAAATGCTGAAGAAAATAGCGATGATCCAAACCTGATCGCCATGGCAGAACGTGCCCAGGCTGTTTTGGAAAGCTTTGAGAACCGGCAGGTGAAAACTGAAGAGGCTCTGGCTGAATTGCTAAAGGAAGTGGGCTCGAATGAACAGCGAAAGCGGGTTCAGGCTGAGAAGGGTTTTGATGGCCTGACCTATTTTGTCTATAGAACCTTGCTTGATGGCGGGATTGAAGAAGCAGAATCAGTGAGCGAAAAGATCAGGGGCGCATTTCTGGAGTATCCGAACTGGCAGAAGAGTGAAAGTGCTTTAAGGTATTTACGGCAAAAGGTGACATTTGCGATTTTTGCACAGACCGATGATATCGAGCGGGTCACCGGCTTAGTAGATGACCTCTTTATGTTGCTCGACAAGGCCAGCCGAATTTAGTGCAGTGACTATTCTGGACTCAAAAAAGGCTTTTAAGCAGCGGGTTAGACACTGGACTGACAAGCTGGATGTTGATGTGCAGTGGTTAGGCGTGAGGCCGATGCGCAATAAATGGGCCTCCTGTTCAACAAACGGACATTTGAATTTCAATTCGGAGTTGCTGGGCTTTGATCAGGACGTTTGGGATTATGTGATCGTGCATGAGTTGTTGCATTTTTATGTGCCGAATCATGGGAAGCTGTGGAAAAGTTTGATGCGGGCACATTTGGGAGATTATGAAAAAACAGCAAGGAAACTAAAAATTAACTGAACTATTTAGTACGCAAAAATTTGGGGGGTAACCGGTTATGGGGCAATACGAACCGGCCAAAGTAATTGACGCGAGACAGGATATCCGTGTATTCCCAGATAGTGCAAACCATGCAAAAAAAACACCCCGGATCAGCCAAGTAGACCCTCCAAAGGCAATCCGCATAAACCCTCTGTAGTGCCGACCTTTTGATCACAGCCTTTACGAATCAATAGCTTGGGATGCTTTTTGGTTTGAATCGTGTGTAATGAATTACGCACCCTACGGCAGATCATTAAGCTGGCTTTGTGTATCAAGATCGAAGCTGGCGTGTGGTATGGTTACTGCCCTGAGTCGTTCGGGGAAAGCTTTGAACAAACTGCGTGCACCCTTATGTCCCTGCAGAGCCTGTAGCTGTTCAAAACAGGCTGAGGGGAAAATCACTGGTGGCATATAGTGGCCATCTGCTTCGGCGGCAACGATACGGCTGGGGTCTGACTGCCATGTTTGGGCCAGT
>Ga0164313_10004589_pt1 | contig 12264 bp, 14 predicted proteins | sample GuaBasSedimGuay4_FD_113735 | JGI IMG/M metagenome (GOLD analysis project Ga0164313, IMG submission 113735) | Subseafloor sediment microbial communities from Guaymas Basin, Gulf of California, Mexico - Guay4, Core 4569-4, 0-3 cm | ecosystem: Environmental > Aquatic > Marine > Hydrothermal vents... | reverse complement strand
TACTCGGCAACTGCTCCCTGCGTTGCTCTACCTCCTGCATCCCTGCAGTCGTGCGCTGATGGGAGAGCGGCCCAAATGTCCCCGATTTATCGTTACGTAGGCCCACTATGCGCCTCAAAATCGTAACCATTTGTGCTCGCTCTCCCATCATGCTCGCTACGATTGCCTAAGTCCGACAGGCTCCTAGCTTATCGGAAGGTCGCCTAGTATAAAGATTCCCCGCCTGCGGGCAAGCGCCAGCACTGATAACGCCTGTGCTAACATTCAGCGGCATGCTGCGAGCAGACTTCAATTACCACCTTCCCGAGACGCAAATTGCAACGCATCCCTGCGAGGAACGCAGTGCCAGCCGTTTATTGCGGGTGATGCCGGATACCGATCAGCTGGCGGATGGTCAATTCAGGGATTTCCCCGGTTTGCTGCATGCGGGCGACCTGCTGGTCTTTAATAATACGCGCGTGATCCCGGCCCGGCTGCGGGGCCACAAGGCGTCCGGTGGCAAGGTAGAGGTGCTGGTCGAACGTATCACCGGCAGGCAGCAGGTACTGGCACTTGTGCGGGCGAGCAAATCGCCGCGACCCGGCAGCAGCCTGCAGCTTGAAGGTGGTATTGTCGCGCAAGTTATTGAACGTGTGGATGATTTATTCCGACTGGAATTTGCCGGCGCGGACAGTGTGCTGGATATCCTGGAGGTTCACGGCCACATGCCACTGCCGCCCTACATCAGGAGAGAGGATGGCGCGCTGGACCGGTCACGGTACCAGACGATTTATGCACAATCACCGGGGGCCGTTGCGGCACCCACGGCCGGTCTGCATTTCGACGCCGGCATCATGGAACAGCTGCAGACGCGGGGTATCGAAACGGCCTTTGTGACACTGCATGTGGGTGCAGGTACCTTCCAGCCGGTCCGCGTTGAAAACCTTGATGAGCATGTGATGCATGAGGAGTATCTGGAAGTCGATGCGGCTACCTGTGAGCGGATAATGGCGACGCGGCGCAGGGGTGGCCGGGTTGTGGCCGTTGGGACGACCGTGGTGCGTAGCCTGGAAACTGTCAGCCGGGATGGTGTACCCGAGCCATATAAAGGTGAGTCGAACCTGTTTATAACACCCGGCTACCGTTTTCAGTGTGTGGATGCAATGCTGACAAATTTCCACCTGCCGGAGTCAACCCTGTTAATGCTGGTGTGTGCCTTTGCGGGTTACCCGCGCATGATGGCGGCCTATCGTCATGCGATTGATCAGGGCTATCGTTTTTACAGTTACGGTGACGCCATGTTTATCGAATCACGCGGCAGGCACAGGGTGGATTCCGCATGAAATTTGCCTGTTCACACACTGACGGCCAGGCGCGCCGTGGCCGGTTAAGCTTCGCGCGTGGCGAGGTTGAAACACCGGCCTTCATGCCGGTCGGCACCTATGGCACAGTCAAGGCAATGACGCCGGAGGAGGTCGCGGCTACCGGTGCACAGATCATTCTCGGCAACACCTTTCATCTCATGCTGCGACCGGGCACGGAGATCATTAATCAACACGGTAGCTTGCATGATTTCATGCACTGGAACGGGCCCATTCTGACGGATTCCGGCGGTTTCCAGGTATTCAGTCTGGATGCGTTGCGTAAAATTACCGAGGAGGGTGTCACCTTCAGTTCCCCGGTGAATGGTGACCGGGTGTTCCTGGGCCCGGAAGAGTCCATGCAAGTGCAGCGGGCACTGGGCGCGGATATTGTCATGATCTTTGATGAATGCACGCCCTGGCCGGCGACTCCCGAAGAAGCGCGGGTTTCCATGGAACTTTCCCTGCGCTGGGCGCGCCGCAGCCGCACGGCACACGGTGACAATCCGGCCGCATTGTTTGGTATCGTTCAGGGTGGCATGTATACAGACCTGCGGCTTGCCTCGCTTGAGGGTCTGCAGGAAATCGGCTTTGACGGTTACGCCCTCGGCGGCCTGTCAGTGGGTGAAACGAAGGCAGAACGTGAGCGTGTACTCGGGGCTACTGTTGCTGCCATGCCCGCAACTGCCCCGCGCTACCTGATGGGGGTAGGGACGCCTGAAGATATCGTCGAAGCCGTCTATGCCGGTATTGATATGTTTGACTGTGTCTTGCCAACCCGCAACGCCCGCAATGGGCATCTCTATGTCTCTGACGGGGTTGTCCGGCTCCGCAACAGCGCCAATAAAACAGATACCGGCCCCGTGGACTCCGCCTGCGGCTGCTATACCTGCCGCAATTACAGCCGTGCCTACCTGCATCATCTGGACAAATGTAACGAAATTCTCGGCTCCCGCCTGAATACCCTGCATAACCTGACCTATTACCAGGACCTGATGGCCGGGTTGCGAGCGGCCATCGAGGACCAGTCGCTGCCAGCGTTCCGCAAGGATTTTTATGATCGGCGAGGCCAAATGGCACCGTCTGTGCCATAATAGTCGGCTTTTACCAGGGCAGTTGCCCTGACGGGATCTGTATCCGCACTTTCAGCACCACATTGGCAGTACAAACATTGGAGAGAATCAAGGCATGAATTTCTTTATATCAGATGCGCTCGCCGCAGGAGCACCAGAGGGGGCAGGCGATGCCCTGACCAGCTTTTTACCCCTGATCTTTATTTTTGTCGTGTTCTATTTTCTGCTGATCCGGCCGCAGAGCAAGAAGGCTAAAGAGCACAAGAAAATGGTCGAAGCCATCGCCAAGGGTGACGAGGTCGTGACCAACGGCGGGCTGCTGGGCCGCATCGTTAAAGTGGGTGATAATTTTATCGAACTGGAACTTGCGGAAGGCGTGACAGTGAAACTGCAGCGCGGTGCAGTTGGCAGCCTCATGCCCAAAGGAACAATAAAAGGGCTCTAGGAGCCTGAAGGATCTTTACGCTTATGATGAACCAGTATCCCCTGTGGAAATACCTGCTACTGATATTCATATTGGTGGTGGGTGTGATTTATGCGTTACCCAATCTGTATGGTGCGGATCCAGCCTTGCAGATATCCGGCAGCCGCAACCATGAAGTAGATGAGGCCGTGGCCGCCCGTTTGACCCGTGTGCTTGAAACGGCCGATATTCCTGTGAAGGAATCCGAGTCAGCCCCCGGTAAATTACTGCTGCGTTTTAATGATACCGGGGCACAGCTCAAGGCCGTCGATTACGTCAAATCCGAGCTGGGGACCGGCTATATTGTGGCCCTGAACCTGGCGCCGGCCATTCCTGCCTGGCTGGAATCCTTTAACGCCTTGCCCATGTATTTGGGTCTTGATTTGCGTGGCGGGGTGCACTTCCTGATGGAAGTCGACATGGATGCCTCGGTCAAGCAGGCTATCCAGCGCTATAGCGGTACGCTGAAGACACTGCTGCGGGAGGAAAAGATTCGTTATGCAGGCCTGCGGGCAGAAGACCAGGGCGTGCGCATCATGCTGCGTAGCGAGGCGGACCGGGAGCAGTCACGTGATTTACTGGATAAGGAATATCCGACCCTGGTTATTGAAGATATCGATGATGCCAGGAATCCCGGTTTGCTGGTAACTATAAGCGAACAGGAAGTGCGTGATATCGAGAAGTTCGCCCTGCAACAGAATATTCTTACCCTGCGCAATCGCGTCAATGAACTGGGGGTCGCCGAACCGGTTATTACACAGCAGGGGTCGAGCCGGATCGTCGTGCAGTTGCCCGGGGTCCAGGATACGGCAGCCGCGAAACGTATTCTCGGTGCCACCGCGACACTGGAATACCGTGCCGTGGATTACGAACATGATTTACAGGAGGCACTGGCCGGCAATGTACCGGCGGGCTCCCGGATCTACTATGAACGGAATGGCAAGCCCTTGTTGCTGAAGAAATCGGTCATTGCCACCGGTGACCAGATCACCAACGCGAGTTCCGGTCTTGACCAGCAGAATGGCTCCCCTATGGTGAACGTGTCGCTGGACGCCAAGGGTGGCAAAAGCATGTTGAAATTCACCAAAAAGAATGTTGGCAAACCCATGGCTGTGGTGTTCATCGAGAACAAGACCGAAACCAGTCTGGTTGACGGCATACCGGTGAAGACCAGCAAAAAGGTCGAAGAGGTCATCAGTGTTGCCACTATCCGTGGTGTCTTCAGCAACCGTTTCCAGACCACCGGCCTGGACAGTCCACAGGAAGCGCATGAACTGGCCCTGCTGCTGCGCTCCGGCGCCCTGGCCGCACCGATTGAAATTGTTGAGGAGCGTACCGTCGGGCCAAGTCTGGGCAAGGACAACATTGAGCAGGGCTTTAAATCGGTCATGATCGGCTTTATTGCGGTGCTGGTGTTCATGGCGCTGTATTACAGGGTTTTCGGGCTGGTTGCGGATATTGCGCTGGCGCTGAATCTCGTCATCATTGTTGCCGTGCTGTCCATGTTGCAGGCAACCCTGACCATGCCCGGTATTGCGGGTATCGTGCTTACAGTGGGTATGGCCGTCGATGCCAATGTGCTGATCTTTGAACGTATTCGTGAAGAACTGCGTAACGGCAATAGTCCACAGGCCAGCATCCACGCAGGTTATGAAAAGGCCTTCTCGACCATTGCTGATGCCAATATCACCACCCTGATAGCAGCGGTTGTACTGTTGAGCTATGGCACCGGCGCCATCAAGGGATTTGCCGTGACACTGTCAATCGGTGTTGTTACCTCCATGTTAACCGCCATATTGGGAACGCGTGCGGTCATTAACCTGATTTACGGTGGCCGGCGGCGCGTGGCCCGGCTGTCGATCTGATTGCCTGAAGGACTGAATGACAATGCAACTATTAAAGGGAAAACTGAACATAGACTTCATGGGCAAGCGGCGGTATGCCATGGTCCTGTCTGCAGTCGTGTTGCTAATATCCGTCGGTGCGCTGGTCACCAAGAGCCTGAATTTCGGTATTGATTTTACCGGGGGTACCTTGATCGAGGTGGGCTATCCGGAGGCGGTAGAACTGGATGGCATACGTGATGCCCTGGCGGCCTCCGGTTTTGAGGGTGCGCAGGCTCAGCATTTTGGCTCATCACGCGATGTGCTGGTGCGGATCGCACCACAGGCGGGTAAAGATACCGTGGAGCTCAGCGAGAATGCCTTGAGTGTCTTACGCCAGCAAAATGCCAGCATTGAAATGCGGCGTGTCGAGTTTGTCGGTCCCCAGGTTGGTAAGGAGCTTACCGAACAGGGTGCCCTGGCCATGATTTATGCGTTGATCGGTATTCTTATTTACATCATGGTAAGGTTTCAGTGGCGCTTTGCACCGGGTGCGGTGGTTGCCCTGGTGCATGATGTCATTATTATTATCGGTTTCTTTGCCCTGTTTCAGTTTGATTTCGACCTTACCGTGCTGGCTGCGTTGCTGGCGGTCATCGGTTATTCGCTGAATGACACCATCGTGGTGTTTGACCGTATTCGCGAGAATTTTCGCAAAATGCGCAAGGGCACCGCTGTCGAGGTCATCAATACATCTATCAACCAGACGTTCTCACGCACCTTGATGACCTCTATCACGACCTTGCTGGTGTTGATATCCCTGTTTGTATTTGGCGGGGAGGTAATCCACACCTTCTCGCTTGCCCTGATACTGGGTGTTGTCGTAGGTACCTATTCTTCAATTTACGTTGCCAGTACTGTGACTTTGGCGCTGGGCGTGAGCAAGGCAGATTTGAGGCCGGCGAAGGTTGAAGTAAAAGAGGGCGACGGCAGCAGCGTGTGAATGATTTGCTGGCCCGCACTGCTCACCGCGGGTGAGGGCTCGTCGTTATGGTGAGTAATCCGAACTGATATATTCAGCCCGGTTATGCGACACCGCACAACCGGGCTATTACGATTGATTTGTCAGAGCTGCTTTTTTCCTGTTCCCGGGAACGGGATAACAGTGGCATTTACCTGTACGCTATTTTCAGCTTCCTCGACGGCGAGGATTTCCATCCTGCCTGCTTCACTGCCACTGCAAACATCAGTGGTAAAACCTTGCATACCATGCAACACATCGCGCATGATCATTTCCAGTGCCGCACCATTAATTCTTTTGCTGTTCAATTTGTTTCTCACCCCCGTGTTGTGGCATTCGGCCATCAGCAGGTCCGCAGTGTAAACCACACTCGCGTCTTGCACTGCCTATTGCATCGGCGCAGGAGTAGCAAACTTGAACGGGCGGAGTGGCCTGTGACGGCCTGTAGGGTAGAGAATATTACTGTGAAAACAGATGGTTGAAGAATGCTTTGTGTCTTTGCCCGGTTCTTCCCTCAGCCGAGTTCTGTGGGCACGAAAGGTCGAATCGTTTTCAGGATTTCCGCAAACAGCTTGGGATTTCCGGCCACAATATTGCCGCTTTCCAGGTGACTGTCACCGCCTGAAAAATCACTGGAAAGTCCCCCGGACTCTTGTATCAGCAGCACACCGGCAGCCATATCCCAGATACTCAGGCCGATCTCCCAGAAGCCATCCAGGCGTCCGCTTGCGACATAGGCAAGATCGAGGGCTGCGGACCCGGCACGCCGTATTCCGGCAACTTGCGGAAATAAAGCCCGAAACATATCAAGATAGGTGTCCAGATGTTGTTGTGACTTGAACGGAAAGCCGGTGCCGAGCAGTGAGCCTTCCAGGGTGTTGCGTTTCGTGACACGAATTCGCCGGTCATTCAGTGTGGCCCCGGCACCGCGGCTTGCTGTAAAAAGTTCCTGGCGCAGAGGGTCATAAATGACCGCCTGATCCATGCGTCCCTTGTGACGCAGGGCAATGGAAACAGCAAACTGCGGGAATCCATGCAAAAAATTTGTAGTGCCATCCAGAGGGTCAATAATCCACTGGTATTCATCGCCTTCCTGAACGCCGCTTTCCTCGGCAAGGATGCCGTGACCGGGAAATGCCTTGCGCAGGATAAAGATGATTTCCTGTTCGGCCTGCCGGTCGACCTCGGTGACAAAATCGTTGCGGTCTTTTGTATGTATGGCCAGGGTGTCCAGTTTTCCGAGGTTACGAATGATGACGTTACCGGCACTGCGTGCGGCACGGACGGCTATATTGAGCGTGGGGTTCATGATGTTTTCCTGTGTGAAACTGATAAAAGCGAATTCTGCGAAGAATTATGCCGTGTGCCAGTCTTCTTATTGAATGGCCACGGAATCCACGGAAGAACACGGAAAAATAAATGCTTTAATATTTAGTATTTCCGTGTGCTTCCGTGGCAAGAATTATCTTTTCGGCAGTAAGAATAGTTTATTCCTGGCTGATGAGGTTGCCCAGTATCTGTCCCAACCGGACCGGTGAGCCCGGCTGCAGATCGCTGGCCCAGTCAATCCGGTCCGGTCCAAATAACAGGATGACCGTGGAGCCCATATTGAAAACCCCCATTTCTTCGCCACGCTGCAGATTGATTGCGGGGCTGTCCCCCGAGCCAAACCGATGCTGCTGCAGGCGCATTCCCATGGACGGGTTGACCAGACCGCCCCAGACCGTTTCCATGCAGGATACGAAAATAGCGCCCACCATAATCAATGCCATTGGGCCGGCGGGGGTGTCAAAGCGTGCCACCAGACGTTCATTGCGAGTAAACAGGCCAGGTATGGCGCGGGTCGTATGGGGGGCAACGCTGAACAGTCGACCGGGTACGTAAGTCGTTTCCAGTAATTGTCCCTGGCAGGGCATATGGATACGGTGATAATCACGGGGTGACAGGTACAGTGTGGCAAATTTGCCGTTCTCAAAATCAGCAGCATGCTGCCGGTTATCACCGAGCAACGCGGTGAGTGAGTAATCCCGGCCCTTTGCCTGTATCAGTCTGCCAGCCCGAATGTCGCCTGCCTGGCTGACACGGCCATCTACTGGACTGGTTATGGCCTGCTGATCATCGGGGAATACCCGTGCGTCAGGTTTGAGTGCCCGTGTAAAGAAACGATTGAAATCAGCATAGTCCTCGGCATTGGCAGCTGCTGCCTCCGACATGTCGACATTGAAATGCCGGATAAACAACCGGATTAACGGGTTCTTCCACCAACTGGCACGCCAGCGGGTGGCACTGCGCACCAGTCTGGACAAGAGTTGATGCGGTAATACTGCCAGCGGCCAGGATTTCAGCAGGTCCAGCAGGCTGGCGTCATTTCCTGACATGGTGCGTTCCGCTTGTATGGTCCGGGTACAGTGTAGTTGTGCGCATAATGTTCAGGGTGCATGACGTCAGGTTGCCAGTCATGGAATCGGGTAGGGAATATTAATGATGATGGTGGGAATGATCTTCGCCACCGGTTTTTCGGATCACAGGTGCTGTCATGGTCATATTGCTACCATTGCTGCGATGAATTGTCAGGGTAACGGTCGCGCCTTCCGGTAATGGCCGCTGTGGCTTAAATAACATCAAATGCAAGCCGCCGGGTTCGAGTTTGAGCTGGCTGTTGGCGGAAATATCAAGCTGCGTGACCGGCAGCATCCGGGCAACCCCTTCCTTGACAACAGTTCTGTGAATTTCAGCTGCTTCAAAGTCCGGACTGCTGATCGATGTGACGGTGACGGGTGTGTCACCAGCGTTGGTTAGCACCAGATAACCGGCCATAACGCGTGCAGTTGGCGGGGCTTCCCTGACCCAGGGTTCGTCGACCGTGAACGTTGCGTCTGCCGCTATTGCCAGTGATGACCCGATCAACAGCAGCAAAGCGGTGAGGGTACGATGCAAGCAGATGTTCATTGATAGGTCTTCAGCATCTTTCTGAAATCGCTGGCAATCGCATCTGCTGACAGCGGCTGGCCAAATATGGCGTGGTAGCGGCCATCCGGGTCAAACAGCAAGACGCTGGCAGTATGGTCTACCAGGTAGGCACTGGCATCCCCGTCTTCTGCCGCCGCCCGCATGTGCAGAATGCCGAGCGGCTTTGTTAATTGTTCGATGCCCTCGGGTGTGCCAGTGACACCGATAAAATCGCCATTAAAGTACTTGACGTAGTTTGCCAGTTGCTCCGGTGTGTCGCGTTCGGGGTCGACGCTGACAAAGATGAAGCGAATGTCTTCATCAAGATCCTGCAGCCGCTGCGCCACACTGTTCAGGACCGACAGGGTGGTTGGACAGACATCCGGGCAATGGGTGTACCCAAAGAACATAAATGACCAGTGCTGCTTCAGCGAGTTATTGTCAAAGACGGCATTGTTGTGGTCGATCAGTTCAAAGGGCGGGATTTCCCTGGGCGCCGGAAAACGGGTGGCATCCAGCTCGTTAAGGGCTGACTCGCGCTCCAGTACCGCACGCGCAGCCCAGATGCCGGCAGCCGTGGCCAATACGGCTATAATGATGCCTGTGAGAACGCGGTTAAGCATTGATTGTTTGCCGTCTGTGGTACATGGGCGGCGATTATTCCACAAGAGCCGCCTGCGATACACTGTTTTGGCGTGCCAGGCTCCCGGGAATATATACATTGTGGCCGTCGACAGGGTGCTATCCTGCCCCGGTGCGGGAACAATCGTTGGTTTTCAGCAGGAATGCGCTTGACATGACCCAACCCGATAAAACAGCACGCGCACTTATTCAGTGGGGTGCAGACCGCTTTGACAAGGCCGGGCTGGTCTACGGGCATGGCACTGATAATGCGCTGGATGAGGCGGCCTCGCTGGTCCTGCATGCGCTGGATATTGGCTATGATCAGCCGGATGCAGTGCTGGATACGGAAATCAGCGCGGCAGACTATGCGCGTGTTGCGGGGTTGCTCGAACAACGCGTTACGACCCGGAAACCGGCAGCTTACCTGATGGATGAGGCCTGGTTTGCCGGAATGCCGTTTTACGTAGACGCGCGCGTGCTGGTGCCGCGCTCGCCAATAGCCGAGTTAATCGCTGCCCGGTTTGCCCCCTGGATAGACCCGGACCGGGTGGACAGCATTCTTGATATGGGTACCGGCAGTGGCTGCATCGCCATTGCCTGTGCAACGGCCTTTCCACAGGCACGGGTTGATGCAGCGGACGTCTCCAGCGATGCCCTGGCGGTGGCGCGAATAAATACCGTGCGGCATGGGCTGGACGGGCGTGTAAGTCTGATTGAGTCGGATCTTTTCTCCGCACTGGGTGGTAAAACCTATGACATTATTGTCTCCAATCCACCTTATGTGCCGCGGGATGAGGCGGCTCAACTGGCTGATGAATACCGGCATGAACCGGCTTCCGGGCTGATTGCCGGGGAAGATGGTCTGGATATCGTGGTGCGGATGCTGAATGATGCCGTTCGGTATCTGGCCAGCGACGGGATACTTGTTATCGAAGTGGGTTATACACATGCAGCGCTGCAAGCGCAGTATCCGGAAGTGCCGTTTCTATGGCTTGATTTTGAAAATGGGGGAACGGGCGTTTTTCTGCTCGAAGCAGCCGAACTGGTGCAGTATCAGGAAACGTTTAACCGGGTCGCGCTGCAACGCAACAATGAATGAGGTGATAAATCAATGACTGGACGACCAACAACCGCGGCAGCCTATGTGCGCCTGGTGGAACAGGCGCTGGACGAACTTGAAGATATTCTTGATGCTTCCAGCTATGACTTTGACGAGATTGAAAGCAATCAGTGGTTTGTCGAGGTGCTGAAAAAAGAACTGACGGGAATGCGTGAGTCCATGCAAGATGGCAGTTACCAGTTCGGGCGTAATGACCTGCCTCTGATGCGCATCGTGAAGCAGCATTCGGAACAGGACTTGCCCTGTATTCGACTGTTTTACACGATTAACCAGACCCACAGGCAGGGGCTGGATATTTCCGGGGGCTGATCAGCCGGTTGCGGCCGGGATCAGCAGTCTGCAGACTCAGACTTTGGGGCGGTAAATCAATCCGGGCTTGATAAGCAATTCATCCTTGTTCAGCTGGTCGAGTGGAAATTCCCCGTCAATGCTTTCTGCGATCCGATCGAACACGTAGGTGTCGTTGCCTGATTCGATGGTCTGATAGATGGGCTGCCCCAGATAGTTGCCAACCTGCGGGCCTTGATGTGTTTCTGTTTGTGCCACGATAGTCTCCTTGATGACTGGTCTTTGATAATGCATGGAGGCTATCGGTTGCTGATATCCTAATCTTTAAAACAAAGAGGCGACGCTACCGCCTGGAGTCGCTACAATATCGCCATGTCAGGAAACAGTTTTGGGAAGCTTTTCACGGTCACCGGTTTTGGCGAGAGTCATGGGCTGGCGCTGGGCTGTATTGTCGATGGTTGCCCACCCGGGTTGCCACTGACCGAGGCGGACCTGCAGACGGACCTGGACCGGCGCAAGCCTGGTAAATCAAGACATACCACGCAGCGACGCGAATCTGACGAGGTGCAAATTCTTTCGGGGGTATTTGAAGGCAAGACGACCGGTGCACCCATTGGTCTGATCATTTATAACACTGATCAAAAGTCAAAAGATTATGCCGACATAAAGGACCGCTTCCGGCCCGGCCACGCCGATTACACCTACCAGCAAAAATATGGCATCCGGGACTACCGGGGGGGTGGCCGTTCCTCGGCGCGTGAAACCGCTATGCGTGTTGCGGCCGGAGGGGTCGCCAGAAAATACTTACAACTGAAGTATGGCATCGAGATACATGGTTACCTGGCGCAACTGGGTCCCGTGAAGCTTGAACTGAAAGACTGGTCTGCCGTCGAACAGAATCCGTTTTTCTCGCCTGATCCGGCACGTGTCCCGGAACTGGAAGAATATATGGATGCCCTGCGCAAGTCCGGCGACTCGGTTGGCGCACGTGTTAATGTGGTCGCCACCGGGGTCCCACCGGGACTGGGGGAACCCATTTTTGATCGCCTGGATGCCGATATTGCGCATGCCATGCTGAGTATCAATGCCGTGAAGGGAGTTGAGATTGGTGCCGGTTTTGCCTGCGTTGAGCAGCAGGGCACTGAGCATCGCGATGAAATAACGCCCGCGGGGTTTCTGGGTAATCAGGCCGGCGGGGTGCTGGGTGGTATTTCCAGTGGCCAGGATATCCTCGTCAGTATGGCACTTAAACCAACCTCGAGCATTCGGATTCCCGGCCAAACAGTTGATGTTCACGGCCAGCCGGTAGCGGTCGTCACGACTGGCCGGCACGACCCCTGTGTCGGTATTCGTGCAACACCGATTGCAGAAGCCATGCTGGCCATTGTCCTGATGGACCATGTGCTGCGACACCGGGCACAGAATATGGATGTCAGTTCAGGAACACCGGTTATTCCGCCCTCGGCAGGTGCCTGAGGACGTCCACTGTCTGCCTGCTTTACTGTCAACCTGAAGGCGGTTGCTGCGTGACATGATGTACTGGCGACTGTCCGGTTTTTACCT
>Ga0164313_10004588_pt1 | contig 12265 bp, 11 predicted proteins | sample GuaBasSedimGuay4_FD_113735 | JGI IMG/M metagenome (GOLD analysis project Ga0164313, IMG submission 113735) | Subseafloor sediment microbial communities from Guaymas Basin, Gulf of California, Mexico - Guay4, Core 4569-4, 0-3 cm | ecosystem: Environmental > Aquatic > Marine > Hydrothermal vents... | reverse complement strand
CGCAAGCCTTGGCCCACCCCACGGCAACTCGTCGATCGATGTCACCTCGCCGACTGCAATGCCGTACCTGTTCGACGATGCGTCCTCAACCAGCGTGAAGACGAGAGACGCTGAAACCTCCGGCACGACAGCTGCCCTCGTCGCATCAACTCTTGCGGTGGCAAGCGATCCAGATACGACGCCTGCAAGTATGAATGCGGCCGCCGTGAGAGCCATAACCCTGCTGTGGCGCGCAAGGACAGCTGCTACGAAAAGAGAAAGGACGATGGTGACCATGCCCCGTCCAGAGACAGCCACGCCCACGATCGTTCCTACACCGGCAAGAAGAGCCCACCGCCCCGGAACATCCGGCACCACGGACTCAAGGCCAGGCAATGTCTTTACGCATCCCCGCCAGCTTCGCCTCTCCTATCCCGGGGACATCCAGAAGATCCTCGATCTCACCGAACGGTCCGTTCTCATCCCTATACGAGATGATCCTGTCGGCAAGAACAGGCCCAACACCGGGGAGTCCCTCGAGTTGAGCCGCCGCTGCGCGGTTGATATCGATACCTTCGGAATCCGGCTGCGCAGAGACCTCGCCATGCGCAGCGATACGCGGAACCGTGATCAGATCGCCATCCCTGATCGGCGCCGCGAGGTTGAGCCTGGACAGGTCTGCACCACGCGACGCACCGCCAGCAGCTGCAAGGGCATCAGCAACCCTCCCTCCGGCGTCTACAACAACCACCCCAGGGTGCAAGACAGCACCCGAAACATGGACAGTGACCATCGCTGCCATCTCGGCCCCCACCGCTACCACAGGAGCCGCCGGTGGCTCCGGATCAGGTCCAGACCCAAACCAGATAGCTCCGCCCACAAGGGCCACGACCGCAACAGCACCAACCGTTATCTGAAGATTGGCCACAGGACGCGCCACATCGATACCTCAACACCGCACCGCACCCCTGTTGTACCGCAAGGAAGCCACGATTGCTAGAGAGCTGTGGTTCTCAACGGTTCTGGCGTCCACCACAGCGACATATCGCTCTGAGGGACGCTAGAAGGGAAAGAAGCGGACGAGGCCTTCGATCTGTTCGAGTTGAGTTTCGGACCACTCGAGAAGCTCGGCACCGTAGAGGATGGTGATCGCAGCAAGAAGGTTGATCCCACTATGGATAGCTACTGGAAGGGAAAGATCGCCCCGCCGAAGCGCAACCCAAGCCAGCACGATTCCGAGCAGAAAGAGTCCGGGGACGACAGCGATCGCGTTCGGGTCAAGAAGGTGCACACCGGCGAACACAGCAGCCGAAACCACGATCGCCGGCCAGTTCCGCATCCGGCGAGTCAGCCACGACAACAGCATGCCACGGAACAGCATCTCCTCGATGAGCGGTGCCGCTACAGCGACCGCGATGAACACAGCCAACTGCTCCAAAAGGGACCGGGACTGACCAGCGATTTCTGCAATACCCTGTTCAGGTGGACCATCGGGAAACAGCCAAACGATCAACGGAGCCGTGATCACGGCGATGACCAGCTGAAGCCCCATGCCCGCAGGAACACCCCACCAGTCCGCCCCACGAACGATCAGCCCGACGTCAGCAGCAAGCGAACCGGAACCGCGGGTGCGCGACAGAAGCCACATCACACCGAAGCTGGCAGCAGCTTGCCCACCGAATATCAGCGAGAATATCAGCGGGTCGAAGGGGTCGGCTCCTGCCGATACGGCCACGGCTGTAACGGCAATCGATCCTGCGATCCCGGCAAAGAACACGGCGACGATGTCTCGCAGCCGCCAGTTCGCCACCGGCAGGTATCCGGGTGGAGGAGGTGGAGGAGTCACGACAATGCGTCGCTGATCTCTCGGGCACCTGCATACGCCTGGTACTCGAATCCGATGGACCGATAGGCCGCGTCATGGTTCGCACCGAGCAGGCGGAGCCGCAGATAATCCCTGCCGTAAGCCCAGGTGAAGGGAACTATCCCACGGTCTTCCCACTGGGCGACATGGATCAGTTCGTGGGCGAGAAGCTCAGGTTCCGCACCCGCAACGACCCGCTCGAAAACCTTTGGATTGAACATGATGGTATGCACAATGGTGATGGCTTGCACGTTTGGGCCCAAGAGCTTCTCGACAGCCGGAGGCATCGGAATCAGTTTGACGCCTCCGAACGGGAGATCGAAGCGGTCGATACCACTGCGTTGAGCAACAATGGCTGCCTCGATAGTCACACCACGAGGCTCAACACGTTGGGGAGCCTCGCAACGACCTTGCGTGGTGCCTCTCCACCCGTGTGTGCGAGAACCCGTTCGGACCCAAGCGCGATCGCAACCGCTTCTTCCTCCGTGATCGTAAGCGGGACCTCGATGCGGTCCCTGACCTTTCCGTTCACCTGGACGATCATCGTGGCCATGTCCTGGGCTGTAAGGTCGGCGTCGTAGGTCGGCCATGACGCCGTGACAACAGAGCCATCCTTGCCCATCCGATGCCACAGTTCCTCGCTGATGTGCGGAGCAAGTGGCCCGAGCAGGCGTGGAAGAACGGAAGCGATGTCAGCAGGAACCTTCTCCTCGGCAACAAGGGCGTTGTTGAGTTCGAATAGCCTTGCTACGGCCGTGTTGAAGTGAAGGTTCTCCATGTCGTTGGTCACCGCTTCGATCGTGCGATGCAACAGCACCTGCAACTCCCCCTCGGACGGTTCGTCGGATACGAGCACTTCGCCGGTGTCCTCGTCGATGTAATTCCTCCACAGGCGCTGTAGGAACCTGTGGACGCCAACGATGTCACGCGTCGACCAGGGACGTGAAGTGTCGAGTGGGCCCATGAACATCTCGTACAGACGCAGCGTGTCCACGCCGTACTCCTCGAAGATGTCATCCGGGTTGACGGAGTTCTTGAGGGACTTCCCCATCTTCCCGTATAGCCGCGTGACCTCATCGCCTTCGAACAGGAACCTGTCTCCTTCGGAGACGACCTCATCAGCAGGGACGTAGACACCTCGCGAGTCCTGGAACGCATCGGCAAGGATGTATCCCTGGTTGAACAGTCTCCCGAACGGTTCCTTTGTAGACACGTGTCCGAGGTCGTTGAGCACCTTGTGCCAGAACCTTGCGTACAGCAGATGGAGCACCGCGTGTTCAACCCCACCGATGTAGAGGTCGACGCCGTTGCCTCCCATCCAGTACTCCTCGGCTTCGGCCGATACGAGCACATCAGGATTACCCGGATCGGCGAACCTCAGGTAGTACCAGCACGAACCCGCCCATTGAGGCATCGTGTTGAGCTCACGCTCGTAGCGAACGCCGTCGATCTCAACGTACTTCCAATCGTCGCTTGCATTTGCAAGAGTCGGCGTCGGTTCAGCATTCTCGTCGTCGGATGCGTTCGGCCGGTAGTCGTCCACGTGCGGAAGACGAAGTGGCAGTTCACTTTCGGGAACGGCCAGAAGCTCCCCACCGGGCCCGTGGAGGATGGGAATCGGTTCACCCCAGTACCGCTGACGAGAGAAGAGCCAGTCCCGCAATTTGTAGGTGATTGTTCCTTCACCATGCCCGTTGATCTCGAGCCAACGGATGATCTTTTCCTTTGCATCATCGATATCGAGGCCATCGAGAAAGCCAGAATTGATCGCGGGCCCAGGACCTGTGTACGCATCACCGTCGAAGTCGAGCGGGGGCGCCACGGTGCGGACAATAGGCAGGTCAAACGTCTCAGCGAACTCCCAGTCCCGCTCGTCCTGACCGGGGACCGCCATGATGGCACCCGTTCCGTACCCCATCAGGACGTAGTCTGCAACGAATATGGGGATAGGTTCACCGGTCAGCGGGTTGGTTGCATACGCTCCGGTGAACACACCGGTCTTTTCCCGTTCCTCGATCTGACGATCGAGTTCGGACTTCCGTGAGGCTGCGAGCGTGTACGCCCCAACGGCGGATTTCGGATCATCGATTCCGAGTGTCCACTCCGGCTTCGTCCCACTCGGCCAGATATCAGGGACGATCTCCTCGAGGATCGGGTGCTCCGGTGCAACGACCATGTAGGTCGCGCCGTAGACCGTGTCAGGACGAGTAGTGAACACACGCAGGTGGAGGTTTCCCTCGATCGTGAACAGGATGGAAGCGCCCTCGGATCTCCCAATCCAGTTGCGTTGCATGGCACGCACCGAATCTGGCCAGTCGACGAGGTCAAGTTCGTCGATCAGGCGATCAGCGTACGCTGTTATGCGGAGCATCCATTGTCGCAGCGGCCTGCGGAACACGGGATGGTTGCCCCTATCGGAGCGACCCTCAGCGGTCACCTCTTCGTTGGCGAGTACGGTCCCTAACGCAGGGCACCAGTTGACTGGAACCTCATCGATGTAGGCGAGACGTTGGCTATCAATGAATACTCTTCGGTCCTCGATTGCGCAGTTGCGCCAGGACACACCGTCAGCATCGCGCAAACCATCCTCGAGGTCCTGCACCAACTCCTCAATCGGGCGTGCCTTCTGCTGTTCGGTATCGAACCAGGATCCGAACAACTGCAGGAAGATCCACTGGGTCCACCTGTAGTACTCGGGGTCGGTGGTCGCAAAGGATCGTTCCCAGTCATATGAGAACCCGAACTCCTGGAGTTGCCGCGTGTAGTTCTCGATGTTCTTATCCGTGGTGATCCTTGGATGTATCCCGGTCTCGACAGCGAACTGTTCGGCGGGGAGGCCAAAGGAATCGAAGCCCATCGGGTGCAGGACGTTCGCCCCGTTCATCCGGTGGTATCGCGAGAAGATATCGGTACCGATGTATCCGAGGGGATGACCAACGTGCAACCCGGCTCCCGAGGGATAGGGGAACATGTCGAGGAAGTACTTCTTGGGCTTCGTTTCGTCGAATTCCGGGTCGCCGGGATTCGGGACGCGGTACATCCCCTGGTCAGCCCATGCCTGCTGCCATCGGGTCTCTATCTCTCGAAAATCATACGAAGCCATGTAACTCCTCGCGAGCAAGGAATCGTAGCGTCGTCGTGAGCCGATGCAGATTCCTTGTCAACGCCCAAGGTCCGGGTCGTCCTGGGTCACCCGGCTTCGCACGGTGAACGCCGAGTCCCCTGACAGGATCCCCCCGCGTCCGAAGAGTCGCCCGCTCTGCCAGTTCGACAACCCGAGTTCAGGCTTGTCGAGCGCATATTGCCCATCGACCCAGCGTGTGAACCCATTGCCAACGAACGGGGCATCAACCGCGGCGAAGAAATCATCGAGTTCCTCAGGGTCATCGGAGATGATCGACACGACGAATCGAGGGCTGTACCGATTGAACCAGTCTGCTGCCTGGTCCACTGAGTCCACGATCCCGAGAGTGACCTCCGGACTATCTTCCCACTCCCACTCGTCTCCAAGGCCGGTTTCATCGATCAGTTGTGCCTGGGGTTCGTCAACCGTCCCGCCAGCACGTGAGATCGGAACCGTGCGTTCGAACCAGTCGGCTGGTACCGCGTCCGCTGACGCGTCGAGCACATGAAGCTTGGCGTTCGTCCCTCGCCTCTCCCCTGCCCTGTCGATGGCTGCCAGAAACACGGGGACCAGTTCGGCTGCACGCGAGCGAGGAATACATGTGGTGTTGAGCGTGTTGCATACTTTTCGGTCGAGTGAGTGGTAGACCGCTGAGGCGAAATCGTCGGCGTTCGCTGACTCCCCTGCAACTATCCAGGCTCCTCCGGTGCCATGAAGGCTGACCGCGTTCCCCGACTGGCGGGCAACGGCACCAAGCCTCTCAGTCGCAGCACCAGATCCCCTGGCCACGGCTAGCGCAAGCCTCGTGTCGGACATCATCGCAAGGCCCGCGGCACGCGAGGCACTCGGAATCAGAGACGCCGCGCCCTCGGGCAGGCCCGCTGAGGCAAGAGCAGGGTCAAGGGCATGTGTGACGATCGCAAGAGCTGTTCCCAAAGCGTCAGACCCAATGCGGAACACAACCGTGTTGCCACCTCTCAGCACACCTGTTGCGTCAGCGAATACGTTCGGCCTGCCCTCGAACACGAACCCAATAACACCAAGGCCGTCAGCGACCTGGTCAACGCGCCATCCATCATGCTTGACCGTACTGAGCACGCGACGTCTTCCAGATGGAGCCTTCGCCCATCCTTCAAGACCGCTGATCATGCCGCGGCGCATGGTGTCGTCGAGTATCAATCTGGTCACAGACCGTCCCACGCGTCGAGCCATTGCAACATCGGTCGCGTTCGCCGCCGCAATGAGCGCGAACCGCTCATCATCCCTGAGAGCATCCGCGAATGCGAGGTAGAAGGCTGAGATCTGCTCGTCGTCAACAGCGCCCATAGCGCCGAACGCGGCATGGGCGCGGCCCACAGCGTCGGATGCAACGACTCCGGCCTCAGCTGGAATATGGATGAGTTCACCCGTGTCCTGTCTCACGATGAGCGAGTCGCCATCTGCGAACGACTCCGCTAGATCCGCAGGAACGTAGGTGACACGGGTGCCGCCCCACACGATCGGCATCCCGGGTTCAAGCGAAGTCAAAGTTGTAGAAGTCATTTCGACAGATTACAGATGCCAGATGGCAGATGCCAGATTACAGATGCCAGATGGCAGATGCCAGATGCCAGATTACAGATGCCAGACAACAGAACACAGAGCACAGATGAAGCATCGCGCGGTCTGGCATCTGTAAGCGAGCCTGCGAGCGATCTGTGCTCTGTAAGCGAGCCTGCGAGCGATCTGTGCTCTGTAAGCGAGCCTGCGAGCGATCTGTGCTCTGTAAGCGAGCCCGCGAGCGATCTGGTATCTGGAAGCGAGCTTGCGAGCGATCTGCTCGCGCAGCGAGCCTCAGTACGTAAGCACCGCGTGGAGAGGATCGGAGAACTTGGCACGGCCATCGAGGAATGTGAGTTCCATCAGCATCGTTGCGCCCACAACGTCGCCGCCAGCCTTGTTGATGAGGTCCTTGGATGCGGCGAGCGTGCCCCCCGTAGCGAGAACATCGTCGACGATGAGAACTCTCGCTCCCTGTGCGAAGGCATCCTCGTGAATCTCGAGAGAATCGGTGCCGTATTCGAGGTCGTAGGTGACGCTGACGGTGGTTCGAGGAAGCTTTCCTGGTTTGCGTACGAGGCCTACGCCAGAACCGATCCTCTCTGCGATCGAGCCAGCGAGAAGGAAACCGCGCGACTCGATGCCGACCACGATGTCGACGCCGCTGGCGATGAACGGTTCTGCCATCTCGTCGACAGCCTGAAGGAACGCTGTCGGCGACGCCAGTAGCGGCGTGATGTCCTTGAAGATGACGCCAGGCTCGGGAAAGTCAGGAACGTCAACGATGTACGTGTAGAGATCGACCATGGGGGTCAGGCTAACGCTCGGGCGCGTCGGAACCGTCGCTCTCGGCATCTCCCCACCACAACGTGCGCTGAGGGAAGGCGATCACGATGCCGTTCTCAGCGAACGCGTGAGTGATCGATCGGCCAACGACATCGATGGCACGGAGCCTCTCGATGATTCTCGGGTCGTGCCAGAACCAGAGATTGAAGTTGACCGCATTGTCGCCGAACTCGGCAAAGAGCGCCTCGGGCTCAGGATTGGAGTGCGTCTCATCGCAGTCAGCGGCCGCTTGTTCGATGACGCTCTTCGCCAGTTCCAGATCTGTGCCGTATGCGACACCTATTTCGATCATGGAACGTCGGGCGCCAACACCCGTCAGGTTGGTCACTGCATCGTCGATGACGATCTGGTTCGGAATGTGGATCTCCTCCCCATCAGGGCTCATGATGATGACGGTTCGTCCCGTGATCTCGCTCACCTCCCCTGTGCCGACTGTCGTGACGATCTCATCGCCCGCAGCGAACATCGGTGTGCCCTGCAGTACAAGACCAGCTGAGAAGTTCTCCATCATGCGTCTGCCAGCAAAGAACGTGACGATCCCGATGATGATGATCACCATCAGAGCAGGAACCATCTCAATGCCGATGACAACGAGCGCCCAGACAACACCGACCAGAATGACGATCCAGCCTGTGGCACGACCGATAAGGGCCGCTATCTCATCAGTGATCTGGGGGAATTTCTCGAGGACCCACCGAACGAATCGTCGAACGAATCGAGAGAGTATGAACGCGCCAACCACGATCACGACAGCTAGAACGAAGTCCAGAATGCGCAAGTCGTCCGCGCCAATGAAATTCTCAAGCTCTTCCGTCGTCGGAATCTGTTGCCAGAGTGTCATCTACCGTGCCATCCCTCGTTGCTGTCAGAGGAGCTTGTTCCACTCTTCAGGATAGGATCGAAAATCGAGCAGCCTGATTCAGCGGCGATTTACCGCGGTCATCACGAGGGACAGCACGATCGTGAGTACCACGGAGCCGATGATCGAGATATTCCACCCGAAGAAGTACTTCATCACGATGAGAATGCCAACGAAGATCGCAAGACTCTTGAAGGCCTGCTTTTCCACTGTTTTCTCCTACCTGCCTCAACACGAGCGTGTGCTCGCGTAATGGATGCACCCTACATACCCAGACAAGGTTCCGAGCGCGACACACTGGTCGCGTTCCTCGACTATCACCGCGAACTGCTCATAGACAAAGCGTCAGGGCTTACCGACGAACAGTTGCACGCGGCCGTTGCTCCGTCGAGTCTCACGCTCGGTGGGTTGATCAACCACATGGCGGTTGTGGAGGACAGTTGGTTCACCGATGACTTCGCAGGGAACCCGATACCCGAACCCTGGGCGAACGCGCCGTGGGACGAAGACAGGGATTGGGAGTTGACCTCGGCTCCTGATGTGCCTACGACCGAATTGTTCCAACGATATCGCGACGCTATCGCACGCAGCGATGCTGTCCTCGCCTCGATCGACAACCTCGATGCTCTCTCACAGAAGACCCATCCCGATGGCGACGAATGGTCCATGCGCTGGATTCTGTTCCACATGATCGAGGAGACAGCACGGCATTGTGGCCACGCCGATTTCATCCGCGAATCCATCGACGGCTCGGTTGGGGATTTCAGACCCCAGGAGGGCTAGCTCAGGGCACGGTCAAGGTCGGCGATGATGTCCTCGGCCGATTCAAGGCCCACGGAGATCCGGATCAGCCCGTCCGTGATCCCTGACGCTTCACGCTCATCCGGATCCACGACCCTGTGTGTCATCGAGGCAGGGTGTTCGACGAGCGTATCGATGTTGCCGAGGCTGACGGCCAGCGTGCACAGTTCAATACGTTCCAGGAACTGGGCAGCGCTCTCGTAGCTGCCCAGATCGAACGCGATCATCGCCCCGTACCCGTCCATCTGTCGCGTCGCAAGATCATGTTGTGGATGGCTGGCGAGGCCAGGGTACATCGTGGACACCACTCCGGGGTGACCCTCAAGAAAGCGAGCTACCAGCATGGCGTTTGCACTGTGTTCGCGCATTCGGAGCGGCAGAGTTTTGAGACCGAGATTGGTGAGCCAGCAGTCGAACGGGCTTGGCACACCGCCGATAAATCGGATGAGCGACGCGATCCGCTCCTCCATCAGGACCGCATCGTTACTCACGACGGCACCACCGATCACAGTTCCGTGGCCATTGATGTACTTTGTCGTGCTGTGCACCACCACATCTGCGCCGTGTTCGAGAGGTCGTTGCAACACCGGTGTGGCGAAGGTGTTGTCCACGACCATCCGAGCGCCATGAGCGTGTGCGATCTCTGCGGTTGCGGCGATGTCGATCAATGTCATCGTCGGGTTCGCTGGTGTTTCAAGGTACACGACCGTCGTGGATGGGTTCGCGTTGAGCTGCTGTTCGAGCAGCTCTGGATCAAGACCTGCGATTCGCGTGTTCGTGATGCCGTACTCTGGAAGCACCTCCGCTATCAGGTGATCGGCGGAGCCGTACAGGACCTTCTGGGCGATGATGTGGTCACCTGCAGTCGCGAGGCCCATGAGAGCGGCGCTGATCGCTGCCATACCCGATCCGAAGATCTCGGCAGCAACGCCGTCAGCGCGATCTTCGAGTCCGTACGCTTCGAGGGCCGCGAGTTTGCTCGCCAGCGCCGTCCTGGCCGGGTTCCCTCCCCGTGCATAGATGTAGGCGTCGTTCGTACCATCGGCCCAGGCCTCGACGCCCTCCATCCCATCGAAGGTGTACGTCGAACTCTGGTAGATCGGGGCGATGTGCGCACCGGATGAGTCGTGGATCTCCCCGGCATGGATCGCCTCGGTCGCCATCGATCGAGAGCGGCTGACAGTCATATAGAACCCTTCAGATGGACGATGAACACATCGTAGACTCGTCCGCGGGCCGGCAATCAACCGCTGCGCACCACAGGTAAGCTCGCTCCCATGCGAACGTTTGGCAACATCCTTTGGCTCATCTTCGGCGGCCTGATCATGGCGCTGAGCTATGCGGTCGCGGGAATCATCATGTTCGTGTTCATCATCACGATCCCGTTCGGCATCCAATCCTTCAAGCTCGCAGGGTATTCCCTGTGGCCGTTCGGACGGGTCATGGTCGACATCCCGGGGAAGGGCGGCTGCCTCAACACCGTGGGAAACATCATCTGGATCATCTTCGCCGGCATCTGGCTCGCGATCGGTCACCTGTTCTGGGCGTTGCTTCTTGCGATCACGATCATCGGCATCCCATTCGCCGTCGCGAACGTCAAGCTTGCTGGCGCCGCTCTCGTCCCGTTCGGTAGAACCGTCATGACCACCGAGCAAGCGCAGCGCCAGAACTACGTCGTCGTTGTCAGTGTTGACCCGCTCGGGTAGGCAACACCTGTACGATTCGGTCACCAACTATTTGAGGTCGCCATGAAGATGAAGGACCCAAGCACTTTCGTTTCGATGCAGCCATGCAAGAGAATCGCGCTCATCGCCCATGACCACAGGAAGCCAGACCTCCTCGAGTGGGCCCGCTTCAACCGCGAGTCCTTGGAGAACCACGAACTGCTCGGCACAGGAACGACCGGATCGATGATCGCCGACGAACTCGGTCTCTCCGTTGAACGCTTCAAGAGCGGCCCACTCGGCGGCGACCAACAGATAGGGGCCAGGATCTCAGAGGGCGGCATAGACCTCGTCATCTTCTTCTGGGATCCGATGCAGCCCCAACCCCACGATGTTGACGTCAAGGCTTTGTTGCGAATCGCAACGGTGTACAACGTCCCCATGGCGACCAACCGAGCCTCGGCCGACTTCATGATCTCATCGCCATTGATGACTGAGGGCTACCAACGAACACTCGTCGACTACAGCCGGCGGATCCGCGACTGAGCCGCGAGATTGACCACGACGGGCAGTGGAAATCGCTACACTGCCGCATCAGTCCACACAGACGCCACAACTGAGATGTCACTTAGGGAGATCTATTATGTCCAAGCAACCGAACGGTTGGTACAGCGACCCGACGGGCCGATACACATATCGGTACTGGAACGGAGCCCAGTGGACGACAGAGGTGAGTAGCGGAGGCACGGCTCTCACTGATCCAAACGGCATGGATGCCAACGCGATCAACACCCCGCCTGCCCCCGGAACGGCAGCACCGACTCCTCCTCCGGCAGCCACACAACCGAGCGTTCAGGTAACGCAAAAGAGTGGATCCGGGATCGGAACGTTCATCGGTATCGCTCTTGCTGTGCTCGCGGTCATTGTGCTGGTAGTCGTGCTCATGAACCAGTCAGGTGGCGGGGAGACAGAAGTTCCTGGGACACCAACCACGAATGCCCCCGCAACAACGAGCGCCCCGGCAACAACTCAGGCACCGTAAGAACAACAGCAACTCGCATCCAGATGAGTCGATGGATCGCTCGCTGCGCGCCCCTCGCGATGTGACACGGACCGGGATCAGATCGCGGTCTTGGCAGCCCTCGACTGCTTTCTTCGCCAGTAGAAGAGAGTCCCGACACCGATGAGCACCTGCGGGAAGAAAGTCGCTGCGCGCCAGATGAGAACAGCGGCCATGGCGTCGCTGCTCGCCATACCAAATTGGTTGGTGAGCAGGCCCGTCATGATTGCGTCACTCGTTCCGAGTCCGCCAGGCGGAATCGGGATGAACGTAGCGAGGCGAGCTATCGAATAAGCGGCAAAGGCTTCAGCGATGTTCACACTGCCGTTTGAGCCTTGAATGGCGACGATTGCCACAAAGAGAATCATGAACTTCGTGAGATGCAAGACAACAGTGGCGGCGATGACCATCCATACGGTCCGCATCCCGACGTTGAGGAGAGATGTACGGAACTCGACCAGATCGGTTCCCAGGTCGGCCGTGAACGTCTTATGAAACCACCCTACGACTCGGGAAACGACCCGGCCGG
>Ga0164313_10004586_pt1 | contig 12267 bp, 8 predicted proteins | sample GuaBasSedimGuay4_FD_113735 | JGI IMG/M metagenome (GOLD analysis project Ga0164313, IMG submission 113735) | Subseafloor sediment microbial communities from Guaymas Basin, Gulf of California, Mexico - Guay4, Core 4569-4, 0-3 cm | ecosystem: Environmental > Aquatic > Marine > Hydrothermal vents >... | reverse complement strand
GCCTACTGCCTACTGCCTACTGCCTACTGCCTACTGCCTACTGCCTACTGCCTACTGCCTACTGCTTACTGCCTACTGCCTACTGGTAACATGAAACCAATAGCTATTTCAAATTATTTTGAATAAAGTTTTGTCATTTCATAAAAAGCCCGTATTTTTGCAGCCCGAAATTATAAGTAGAAAAGCATGAAAAAGGATATCCACCCAACAGATTACAGGTTCGTTGTTTTTAAGGACATGTCGAACGACTATTCATTCCTTTCAAAATCGACCGTGAAGACCAAGGAAACCATCAAATGGGAAGATGGGAACGAATACCCGCTGATAAAGCTGGAGATCTCACACAAATCCCATCCTTTCTATACCGGGAAAATGCAGCTTGTGGATACAGCAGGCCGTGTTGACAAATTCCGCAACAGGTACAAAAAACACCTCGAGAAGAAAGACGAGAAATAATCTTTGGTTAAGAAAATATAGAGGCTGTCCGTTAAGGATGGCCTTTTTTTTTGCGCCCCTCATCCCACGAACCGCGTCCCGGAAAATGTAAAGCAAATGGTAAAAATTAATACCTTTGCTTCATTGTTCTATAAAGCATAAGTAATAATAATGAACTACATCATCTTCGATAATTTTAAAAGAAATTACCTCTTACCCCTCACTTTTACCCGCCCGGTAGGGGATATCCGTATCGGAATCCTTACCATCAGGGAAAAATGGGAACATTACCTGGGCGAAAAAACTTCATCGCTGACGGAAGACTACCTGAGCGTGAAGTTTCCAATTGTAAAGGGAGATGACAATATACTTATTAATGGTTCTGTGATGCCAAATCCGGAACTGGTGAAAGAAATTGGCAAAATAGGAATCAACCAGGCCCTGATGCAAGATGAGATCATCATTGCCATACGTGTGACTGCTAAGGATCTTGACAACCTGGATGATACAGACTTGATGGAGGAGCTTGAAACGGAAGTGAATTTTCTTAAGATAACCACCAGCTGGGAAATATTCAATAAGAATGATGCCGCGCTGAGAGCAGATTTTGAGATACTTACAAAGGGAAGGAAGTCGGAACCCCTGAGCGATACGAATACACTCATGGGAAGTGATATTTTTATTGAAAAAGGTGCCAAAATTGAATGCTCCATCCTGAACACCACCACAGGCCCGATATATATCGGAAAAGATGCTGAGGTCATGGAAGGCTCTGCGATACGTGGACCCTTTGCCCTTTGCAATAATTCAGTCGTTAAGATGAATGCAAAGATCTACGGTGCAACTACCGTGGGCCCTTATTCCAAGGTGGGCGGTGAACTCAATAATGTAGTCATCTTAGGACATTCAAACAAGGCCCACGATGGCTACCTTGGCAATTCTGTGATCGGCGAATGGTGCAACATGGGGGCTGATACCAACAACTCTAACCTGAAGAATAACTATGATATCGTAAAAATGTGGAGCTATCCCGATCAGACATTTGTTGACACAGGATTGCAGTTCTGTGGCCTGGTGATGGGTGACCATTCCAAATGCGGTATCAATACAATGTTTAATACAGGAACAGTGATTGGGGTGAACTCCAACATATTCGGAGCAGGGTTTCAACGGAATTTCATCCCTTCCTTTGCCTGGGGAGGAACCAAAGGCTTCGACAACTTCTCTCTGCTAAAAGCCATAGAAATTGCCAAACGCGTATATAGTCGCCGTGAAATCGAGTTTGATGAAACAGAACAGCACATAATGAGGTCGATCAAAGAACTAACTGCCATGAATACCTCGTATTAGTTCCGAGTGCCGGTTTTGTCATAAAACTCAAGTACTCTAAATACTTTAAGTACTCTAAATACTTTAAATACTCTAAATACTTTAAATACTCTAAGTACTCTAAATACTCTAAGTACTTTAATTACTCTAAGTACTTCAATTGGCACACTTCTTGACTAAATTCCCATATTGAAACATTGTGAAATATTACGGCATTTGTAAGTGCCTATTATGTAACAAACAATACGTATTTCAGTATAATATTTAAATTGTCTAACAGGACTACTTTTACTGACATACTGACACTTTGACCATACATGGATAACTTTACTGACAAGAATTTACTCGAATTCTCAGATCTTCTCGACGGCGATACAGAACTTATCCCATTGCTTTCCAACGAGGATGAAGCATTGATGCATACCGAAAAGATCCCTGATGAACTCCCCATACTCCCCTTAAGGAATAACGTGCTTTTTCCCGGTGTGGTAATCCCAATCACTGTTGGCAGGGACAAGTCCATCAAACTCATAAAAGATACCTACGCCGGTGATAAGACTATAGGTGTACTTTCACAGCGTGATATTGAAGTTGAAGATCCCGGAGCGGAAGACCTGTTTAATGTAGGTACAGTTGCCCAGATCATGAAGATATTGCAGATGCCCGATGGCAGCACCACGGCCATTATACAGGGAAAGAAGCGCTTCAGGATGATAGAGCTACATCAAACGGATCCTTATTTCAAGGCTAAAGTGGCTCCCTTCGAAACGCTCGAACATGAGATAGACAAAGAAGATAAAAGCTTTAAGGCTTTGATATCCACGGTGAAGGATATGGCCATGCAGATCATCAAAATGTCGCCCAATATTCCTTCCGACGCAGCCTTTGCGATCAAAAACATTGAAAGCCCTGTCTTCCTGGTCAATTTTGCTTCATCGAACCTGAATATAGAGATGAGGGAAAAACAGAAACTCCTCGAAATATCGGATTTGGTTGAGCGTGCCAATGAAGTTCTCAAGGCACTTAGCAGGGAGATGCAGGTGCTCGAATTGAAAAATCAGATCCAGGATAAGGTAAAGACCGACCTGGACAAGCAGCAGCGGGATTTCCTGCTTAACCAGCAGCTGAAGACCATTCAGGAAGAACTTGGTGGAAGCCCTTATGAGCAAGAGATCAATGAGATGAAAGAAATAGCATCTCATAAAAAGTGGTCGAAAGAGGTGGCAGATATCTTCGAAAGCGAGCTCAGAAAGCTGCAGAGGATGAATCCGCAGGCAGCTGAGTACTCTATACAGGTAAACTACCTCGAGATGCTGGTAGAACTGCCCTGGAATGAGTTCACTGAAGACAACCTGGATTTGAACAATGCCCAGCGTATTCTTGATGAGGATCATTACGGACTCCAAAAGATCAAGGAAAGGATCATCGAGCACCTGGCGGTGATCAAACTTAAAAAAGACCACAAAGCACCTATTCTATGCCTGGTAGGACCTCCTGGGGTTGGAAAGACATCACTTGGGAAATCTGTTGCACGTTCACTTGGCAGGAAATATATTCGTATGTCGTTAGGCGGTGTGAGGGATGAAGCAGAATTGCGAGGACACAGGAAAACTTATATAGGTGCCATGCCGGGCAGGATCATCCAGAACCTGAAAAAAGCCAAATCCTCGAATCCTGTGTTTGTTCTCGATGAGATCGATAAGGTGAGCGGAAATACCATTCAGGGTGACCCACAGGCTGCTTTGCTGGAGATTCTTGATCCTGAGCAAAATATAGAATTTCACGATAATTACCTGGAAGTGAATTATGATCTTTCCAAGGTAATGTTCATCGCAACAGCAAATACGTTGAATACGGTACATCCGGCACTTCGCGACAGGATGGAGGTAATCGACCTGAGTGGTTACTTGCTGGAAGAAAAGGTAGAAATTGCACGGCGCCATCTGCTTCCACGGCAACTGGATGAGCATGGCGTGAAAAAGAATCAGATGAGGTTCCCAAAGGACATCATCCGCAAGATCATCTCGGACTATACACGTGAAGCGGGGGTTCGCTCGCTCGAGAAATCGCTTGCCAAAGTCATAAGAAGCAATGTTAAGTTCATTGCGATGAATGAGAAATATAACAAAAAGGTTCTTCCTGAAGACATAAGGAAATTCCTTGGCCCTGTGAAGTTCCAGCGCGATCGTGTGCTGAGCAACCAGGTGGCCGGTGTAGTAACCGGACTGGCATGGACTGCAGTAGGTGGAGAGATACTCTTTATTGAGGTCAGTCTCAGCAGGGGCAAAGGCACACTAACGCTAACAGGTAACCTGGGCGATGTGATGAAGGAATCAGCTACGCTGGCATATGAATACCTCAAAGCACATGCCTCCATGCTGGGTATCAATGATGATGTTTTCGGTAAATGGAACGTACACATCCATGTACCGGAAGGTGCTACACCTAAAGATGGCCCATCGGCCGGAATCACCATGTTCACGGCACTGGCATCGGCATTTACACAACGCAAAGTGCGTTCAAAACTGGCAATGACCGGCGAGATCACCCTGAGAGGGAAAGTATTGCCTGTAGGTGGTATAAAAGAGAAGATACTGGCAGCCAAGCGGGCAAAGATCACCGATATTCTTTTATCGAAGGAAAACCTGAAAGATATCGAAGATATTCGCGAAGATTATATTTCCGGCCTTAAATTCCACTATCTTGATAATATGATTGATGTTGTGGACATTGCTTTGCTGAAAGTTAAAGTGAAATCACCCCTGGAACTGAACGTCCCTGATGTAGCTGTGAAAATGTGATCTTCATGGAATTCCTGCACCCATACTGGCTTTTTGGATTGTTGGCCATCAGTATTCCAATTATCATTCACCTGTTTAATTTCAGGCGGTATAAGAAGTTGTATTTTACCAACCTGAAGTTTCTGAAAAGTATCAAGAATGAGACCCGGAAGCAGCACAGGCTCCGTCATCTGCTCATCCTGATCAGCAGGATCCTGGCCATCACCTTTATAGTGCTTGCTTTTGCAAGGCCATATATTCCCGGACCGGAAGGGCAACAAAATGCCGCGGAACGATATGTGAGCATATACGTGGACAATTCGATGAGCATGCAGGCAGCTTCCAACGGAAGTAGTTTACTGGATGTGGCCAGAGCCAAAGCCAACGAAGTGCTTGATGCATATGGGTCATCAGATAGGTTTCAGCTAATGACCAATGATTTTCTGGGGAAGCATCAGCGCTATTATAATCGGGATGAGTTCAACACCTTGCTGGCGGAAGTGGAGATCAGTCCTGCATTTCGATCAATAACGGAAGTTTATGAACGTATGCAGGAAGCAGAGATCCCTGCTCAGGAAGCCATGGTGCATCAGTATTTCATTTCGGATTTTCAAAAAACATTTTTTGCTTCCGGTATATCGGAACCCGATACCGTGAACATGCTTTTTTATATTCCGTTGATCGATGAGGCCTATGGTAATATTTATATCGACAGCTGCTGGTTCGATAGCCCTTATAATCACATATTACAGCACCAAAGCCTATATGTTAGCCTGGTAAATTTATCCGCACTTGATCTTGAGAAGGTCCCTGTCAGGTTGATGATCAATGGTATACAGCGTGCACTTGGCACATTTGATGCCCCTGCCGGGGGGAAAACTACCCTGCAGTTGCCATTTACTAATAATGCAGCCGGACTGCAATTTGCTGAAGTGATGATAGAGGACTATCCTATCACCTGGGATGATCATTTTTATATAAACTGGACCGTGAAAGACAGGATTCCTGTACAAATTATCAGTGAATCAGATCCCGGATATTATTTTTCAAGCTTACTGGCCAATGATTCGGTATTCGAATATAAGCCCTATGAGATCAGTAAATTAGATTATAGCAGTTTTGCTGAAACAGATCTGATAGTCCTGGATAACATTAGTAGCCTGTCTTCAGGCTTAAGCAATGAATTGGAGAAGTTTATATCCTCCGGAGGAAGCCTTTTCATGATTCCGGGTGAAGATGCCGGGATCGATACTTATAATAAACTTTTGTTCAAGCTAAAGCTGGGAAGGATAATGCCCTACGATACCAGCAGGCTCATGATTACGGAACTGAATGCAAGGCACGAACTATTTTTCGGAGTTTTTGAAGAGATTCCGGAAAATCTCGATCTACCTGAGGTAAATGGTCATTACCCATTCAGGCAAAGCGGCGTCAATTACCTGGAAACCATTATGCATCTTCAGAATGGTGATCCTTACCTTCTTCTCAGCAATCACGGAAAAGGAAAGGTGTACCTTTTGACCGCCCCCCTTGGCGATGATTATGGTAATCTCGTCAGACATGCCATTTGGGTTCCTATCATCTACCGCATGGCCATGTTGAGCCGGCCTCATGACAATATCTATTATGTTATGGGTGAAGATCGAGTGATTGGGACAGGTTTGGATATGATTCCTGCCGAGAATCAGATGATCGTTCGTTTGTCAGGCTCAGAATATGAATTTATTCCCGCCTTTCATAGTAGTGGAGAAGAAATTGAATTATTGGTTTTTGATCGCATCGCTCATGCAGGCCATTACAAATTATCTGTATCGGGCGAAACTATTGCTGGCTTTTCTTTTAACTATAACCGTATGGAATCCGACCCTTCCATCTATCCTTATGAAGAACTGATAGAAATACTTGCCGATCTGGGCTACGGGAATATCCTGCTTGTTGATTCCGCTACTGAGCACGTTTCCAGCACCATAAGTGAGCTAAGCCAGGGAAAGGACCTGTGGAAGACTTTTATCTGGCTGGCCCTGTTTTTTATCCTGCTCGAGATACTCTTGCTCCGGCTGTTCCGAAAATGATGAGAAGCCCTGCCGATATTGGGCTTCTGAACTTCTGAATGTTAATAAAAACATCCGATTTCACTACTTTATTTCCTGAATCTTTATGACTTTTGTATAAACTCATCAGTTATGCGCATAAAGAAGGAAAATACCATAGGAGTTGTGATCGATATTCAGAGCCGCTTGTATCCTGTTATTCAAGATGCGGATACCCTTACAAAGAACAACACCATCCTGATCAAGGGACTGCGTGTATTGCATATTCCTATCGTTGTAACTCAACAGTATACCAAAGGGCTTGGCGAAACTATTCCTGAACTGGCAGAAGCACTGGGTGAGTATAAACATATTGAGAAGACAGCCTTCAGCTGTTGCGATGAGCCCCGTTTCAATGAAGACCTTGCCCTTGCATCGAAAATGTATGTTGTTGTGACCGGTATTGAAGCGCATGTTTGTGTGATGCAAACGGTGAACGACCTGATAGGACAGGGGTATATCCCCGTTGTAGTGGAAGATTGCATAGGCTCACGTAATCCAAACGACAAGAAGATCGCGATAGAAAGGATGCGTCAGTCAGGAGCGATCATAACTACTTATGAATCTATTTTATTTGAATTACTGAAATATTCAGGAACGGATCAGTTTCGTGAGATATCTCAGCTGGTAAAATAATCTACATTAATGGCCAAGAAGATAGAAGAAGATAAGCCTATGCCGGAAGATGTAAAGCCGGATCCTGCAGAAACTGAAGTTCCTGAAGAGGAAACAGATGTTGCTGAAGAAGGTTTAGAGGAAGAAATAGACGATAAAAACAGCGAATATCATACGATACAGCTATCAGGCATGTATGAGAACTGGTTTCTCGACTATGCTTCATATGTGATACTGGAAAGGGCTGTTCCGAATATCCTCGATGGACTGAAACCTGTTCAGCGTCGCATTCTCCATGCCATGAAGGATATGGACGATGGCCGCTTTAATAAGGTGGCTAATATCATTGGCCATACCATGAAATACCATCCGCATGGAGATGCCTCCATAGGAGATGCCCTGGTTCAGCTGGGACAGAAAGACCTGCTGGTGGAGACACAGGGAAACTGGGGGAACATCCTTACCGGCGATTCTGCTGCAGCCCCAAGGTATATTGAGGCCCGGCTATCGAAGTTTGCACTGGAAGTGGTATTCAATCCCAAAACAACCAACTGGAAGCTGTCATACGATGGCAGAAATAAGGAACCCTTTACCCTGCCGGTCAAATTTCCCCTTTTATTGGCCCAGGGGGTGGAAGGCATTGCAGTAGGACTGGCATCGAAAATATTACCTCATAACTTCAATGAGCTGATAGATGCTACCATTAACATTCTCAAGAATAAACCATTTGACCTGGTACCGGACTTCCCGACAGGTGGATTGGCCGACTTTTCACGTTATAACGAAGGCTTAAGAGGTGGCAAGGTACGCGTAAGGGCCAGAATCAACCAGGTCGACAAAAAGACGCTTTCCATAACAGAGGTGCCATTTGGAACGACTACCGGCAGCCTGATCGATTCTATACTGGCTGCAAATGACAAAGGAAAGATCAAAATCAAAAAGATCGACGACAACACAGCCCAGCATGTTGAGATACTCATCCATCTGGCAGCGAATGTATCGCCGGATCAAACCATAGATGCACTCTATGCTTTCACGAATTGTGAAGTGTCCATCTCTCCCAACTCATGCGTGATTGATGATGATAAACCGCGCTTCCTTTCAGTTAATTATATCCTGGATACATCTACACAGAACACCGTGGAGTTGCTGCGAAGTGAATTGCTCATTCGCAAATCGGAACTGGAATCTCAATGGCATTTATCCTCCCTGGAAAAGATTTTTATTGAAGAACGTATCTACCGGAAAATAGAAAACTGCAAGACCTGGGAGTCTGTCATTACCACCATCGACAAAGGACTTGATCCTTTTAAGGAAAGGTTAAACAGGGAGATTACTCGTGACGACATAATCCGTCTGACTGAAATTAAGATCAAGCGAATATCGAAGCATAACTCCCTGAAAGCTGACGAGTTAATTCGGTCAATTGAAGAGGGACTTGAAGAGGTTGAAAATCACCTTGAGCACCTGATCGACTATAGCATCAACTACTTCAGGCAGATTAAAAAGAAATATGGAAAGGGCAGGGAACGTAAGACTGAGATCCGGAACTTTGATACCATACAGGCCACCGCAGTTGTTGCTTCCAACCAGAAATTATATCTCGACAGGGAAGAGGGATTTGCAGGTACCTCACTCAGGAAACATGAGTATATCTGCGATTGCTCCGATATCGATGATCTGATCATAATCAGGGCTGATGGCACATGCATTGTAACCAAGGTTGCGTCAAAAATATTTGTCGGAAAAGAAGTGATCCACATCGATGTTTTTAAACGTGGCGATGATCGTACCATTTATAACATGGTTTATCGCGATGGCAAGCAGGGCAATTTCATGGTGAAAAGGTTCCCGGTGATGGGGATCACAAGGGACAGGGAATATTCCCTTACCAGGGGCACAACAGGATCAAAAGTTCATTATTTCAGCGCCAACCCCAATGGTGAGGCCGAAGTGATCAGGGTTAACCTGAGGCCTAACCCCAAACTTAAGAATACTTCTTTCGAATATGATTTTAGTAGCCTTGCTATCAAGGGGAGGGGTTCCTACGGAAACATTCTCAGCAAACGCCCTGTAAAGAGTTTTGTGAAAAAAGAAGAAGGTGTATCTACGCTGGGAGCCAGGGAGATATGGTTTGATGATACAGTGAAAAGGCTCAATGTGGCTGAAAGAGGTACCTACCTGGGCGCCTTTATGGGTGAAGACAGGATACTTACTATCACCTCTTCTGCATTTTACAGGCATTATAATTTCGACCTCTCCACACATTTCGAAGAAGATATGATCCTGATCGAAAAGTTTGATGCGAGAAAGATCATGACAGTCGTATTTTGGGATGCAGCGCAGAAGTATGTATATATCAAGCGCTTCCATTTCGACAAGAGTGAGCGCAAACTCAGGTTTATCGGTGATCACCAGGATTCGAAGATGCTGGCTTACAGTCTCGACTATCGTCCTGTACTGCAAGTGAAATTCGACGAGAAAGCCAATGGAAAGCCCATTGACAACCTGAAGCTTGAAACCGAGGACTTTATCGGGCTTAAGAGCTTTAAGGCCAAGGGGAAACGCTTATCAACAAATGTCATCAAAAGTGTAAAATTCCTGACCCCTTTGCGTTATGAATTGCCGGAAGAACCTAGTCAAGAGAAAGAGGAAATAGCCTCAGCAGAGCCTCAAAAACCGGAGCCGCCTGCAAAGAAAACAAAAAAGAAGGCCCCGGAAGCAAGTGCGGAAACCCCTGAAAAGGAGGATGACGATGGACAAATCAAATTAGAACTTTAGCGTTTAAGAAATTAAAATATGGAAAATACTGATCATAAAGTATTGGAGGTAACGAAGGATGTACACTGGATCGGGGTGTTGGATCATGATATTGTGACTTTCGATGTGGTAATGGAAACGGAGTTTGGTACTACCTATAACTCCTATTTTATTGATGCCGAAAAAAAGGCCGTAATAGAAACTACGAAAGAGAAATTCTGGGAAACATATATAGAGAAGATCCGCAGCCTTACCGATCCTGCAGAGATCGAATATATCATATTCAATCATACAGAACCTGACCATTCAGGGAACCTGATGCGCTTACTTGAACTCGCACCGAATGCGACTGTAGTAGGAAGCGGGAATGCTATTCGTTACCTCAGCGATATCTTTGAGCCGGGATTCAAACACCTGGTGGTTAAAGATGGCGAAAGCCTTAGTCTGGGTAACAAGACCCTGAAATTTATCAGTGCTCCCAACCTGCACTGGCCGGATACTATGTTTACCTACCTTGAGGAAGACAAAGTGTTGTTTAGCTGCGATTCATTTGGTTCACATTATTGTAAAGAAGCCATGTATGATGATCTGGTGGGCGACTTCAGCGGAGCTTTCAAGTATTACTTCGATGTGATCCTGAAACCCTTCAGCAAATTCATGCTGAAAGCCATCGATAAGATCCGTCCGCTGGAGATAGAAGCCATTTGCACCGGTCATGGGCCTATTCTTCGCCAGAATTGGAAAAAATGGGTCGACCTTTCTGAAGCATATGCAAAAGAAGCCCTCGAAGAGCCACAGAATAACGTTGTATTTATTCCGTATGTGTCAGCATACCATAAAACGGGTGTGATTGCTGAGAGCATTGCTGCCGGTGTACGAAAAGTTGATGGCATGATTGCGGAAACCTGTGATATTGAGATGACCCCTCTGGGAGAGTTGGATGCTGCTATGGCCAAAAGTACGGCAGTAGTCGTTGGTTGCCCTACTATCAACCAGAATATTCTCTTGCCGGTATATAAACTGTTTGCCGTGATCAACCCAATAAGAGATAAGAAAAAACTGGCAGGTGGGTTTGGATCCTACGGATGGAGCGGTGAAGGAAAAACTATCATTGAAGCCAATCTCAGGAGCTTGAAACTCAACTATTTTGAAGACGGTCTTTTTGTAAAATTCTCACCGGGGGAAAAAGACCTCGAAGCAGCGGAAAATTACGGGGAGTCACTTGCGAAGGCCGTTGTCGAGAGCAGGGGATAAGACAGTAGGCAGTATGCAGTATGCAGTAGATGGACCTGGTTTAACCGATTCAACTGACTTGTCCGCCGAAGCGCAGCGAAGGAGGATTCAACTGATTTAACTGATTCAACCAGTTCAACTAACTTATTTGTCAGCAAAATCAACATATTATCCGATCATATTGCTGGTAATCACCTTATTGGTATTCTCCTCCTGTTCGATGGAGAGAAAGATCGCCAGGGAATATATTGCAAATGACTCCACACGTTCAGTACTTATTATCCCTCCCGATTACATTTTCAAGAATTCACTAAAGGATTGGGAAATCGACAGTGCTGATGAGCTCGACACGGAGACCCTGGACTCATTGCTCTGGGTACAAAGCCTCTTTTTGCAGTATATCAACGACTCCATTTTTATGGATTATTACATGAGCAATTACATTGGGGAATTGGAAGCTCTGGGTTTCAAGGTGTATGAAGAAGATTCCTTGCTTTCTTTTCTGTCAGGAAAATCCAATGCCTTTATCGTGAATATAGCTCAGCTTGAGCTGGAAGAATATGTAATGCCTATTAAAGAGTCTGAACAGTTTGGAGAGTATCTTTATTACGAAGTCATCGACCTGAATGCCATCAATCTGAATTCGTGGTTTGAAATCAGTCGCGTAAATGAAGAGGAAGACAAAGCCATGTTCTTTGCAAGCCATTACATGACAGATGCGATGGAAGGTTTTTTCAAAAACTATTACTTCACCGGGGAGGTGCAATTCCGGTATGAGATAGATACCCTGATGGTTGATCAGATATATAAGCTGGGTGCCCTTGCCGGATACCTATATGCCGGCTACACGTTTGACTACCTGTTGAATAAATACCTCGATAAAAGGATTCAGGAGGAGAATTTGGGTAGATCGGCCATCTATTACCATTACAACCGTCAGAAAAATTATCTTGAATCGGCAGGTGAGGAAGATCGTTTTATCCCTATGAAATAAGAGACCTGGCAGGTCCCTGACCTGCCAGGTC
>Ga0164313_10004585_pt1 | contig 12269 bp, 7 predicted proteins | sample GuaBasSedimGuay4_FD_113735 | JGI IMG/M metagenome (GOLD analysis project Ga0164313, IMG submission 113735) | Subseafloor sediment microbial communities from Guaymas Basin, Gulf of California, Mexico - Guay4, Core 4569-4, 0-3 cm | ecosystem: Environmental > Aquatic > Marine > Hydrothermal vents >... | reverse complement strand
TGCGGTTTCGTGCCACTTGCCGAAGGCGCCGGTGCTGTAGCCGTTGAGCCGGAGCATCTCGGCCAGCGGGGCGACGCTGTTCGGCACCTGTCCGGTGTTGCCGGGGAAGGCCGTCGCGGTCTCCATGATCGAACCGGTGTTAGTGGTGTGGTGGTTGCGGCCGGTTTTGAGCGCGTTGCGGGTCGGAGAACACAGCGCCGTGGTGTGGAAGTTGTTGTAGCGCAGCCCGTCGGCGGCGAGACTGTCGAGCGTCGGGGTGTTGATCGCGCCACCAAAGGTCGAGCTGGCGCCAAAACCGACATCGTCGATCAGCACGATCACGATGTTGGGCGCACCCTCGGGCGCCGTGACCTTGAAATGGGGCGGCGGCTCAACATTGCGGACGTCGAGCTCCGAGTAGGTCGGCGGTTCCGGCGCCTGGATCGGCAGGACCGTCCGATCGAGCGTGGATTGCGCGGAGGCGACCCCGGCCAGGCCGGCCAGCAGCGCTATCGCCGTACAGAGTGATTTGAGGATTGACTGTTTCATGATTTCATCACCTTTCTTTCATTGATTTTTGGATTCGTAGAGAGTAGATACCCAGATTCGGGTGATCGCCTCGCGCACGGGCTCGGGATCACCTCGCGGGCGACGGCCGAAGGCATAGATCAGCAGCGATGCATCGAGTCGGTTGAGTGCAATCGCGACCGGACGGGCATCGAACGCCGGAATCAAACCCTCCTCCTGATGTTCCTCGATGCGAGCTGTGACCGCATCGTCGAACGTGGCCAGAAACTCCGCCCAAGCACGTTCAAGGCGTTCGTCAGAAGGGGATGCGTCCGCCACGGCCCGCAGGATTGGGCCACTGTCGTAACCAACGCGCACGAGCCCGGCCAGCGATTCAAGCAACAACGCAGTGGGGTCACCCTCGCCGCTGAACCACGTAACCGCGGCCTCGAATATGTCTTCCTCGATCCCGCGCAGCAGGGTCTCGACCAGATCGTGAAGATCGGAGAAGTACTGATAAAACGCCGGTCGACTGGCGCCGACGATGGACATCAGCCCCGCAACCGTCATCTCCCGGAACGGCCGCGACCAGAGAAACTCGAGCGCACCGTCGAGAATCGCCCGGCGGGTCCGCGCCGACTTCCGGAGATTCGAGGCGGCGCCGTCATCAGCTCTCACACCCGTTTGCATTCGCTGTAAATCTGACATAGCGTCACAATATACTGAGACTCTGTCAAAAAAGCAAGATGCTCATTGGTGCCGGGTCCGTAAATCCGCAGGTATCGCCGAAATGGTACCAGATGGGATGAGTAAGCCGGTCTCCTGACGGCATAGCGAGAAAACCCCGCGCTCCGAGGAGCGCGGGTTCGGGCTCTTCTTCAACAAAACTGACCGCAATAGACTGACGCAGTCAGCTTCTAAGGTCAGTTTCGTGGGTGATTGATCTGCGCGTGCGCCGCGGCGAGGCGGGCGACCGGAACTCGATACGGAGAACAGCTCACATAGTCCATCCCGGCCATGTGACAAAACTCCACCGAGTTCGGTTCGCCACCGTGCTCGCCGCAGATCCCGATCTTGAGGCCGGGGCGGGTCGAGCGGCCCTTGTCGATGGCGGTCTTGACCAGTACGCCCACCGAGTCGCGATCGAGGACCTGGAACGGGTCAACCGGGAGGATCTTCTTGTCGAGGTAATCCTGCAGAAAGCCGCCGATGTCGTCACGCGAGAAACCGAAGGTCATCTGCGTCAGGTCGTTGGTGCCGAAGCTGAAGAACTCGACCGTCTCGGCAATCTCGCCGGCGGTCAGGCAGGCACGTGGGATCTCGATCATGGTGCCGTAGAGGTGTTCTACTGAGTCGACGCCGTACTTGGAACACACGTCGGCGTGGACCTTCTTGGCGATCGCGAGCTGGTCCTCGAGCTCGGCCTTCATGCCGGTGACGGGGACCATGATCTCCGGGAAGCAGGTTTTCCCATCCTGCCGTAACTCGACCGCCGATTCGAGGATGGCACGGATCTGCATCTCGGTGATCTCGGGGAAGGTGACGCCGAGACGGACGCCGCGGTGACCCATCATCGGATTCATCTCGTGCAACTCATCGGCACGGCGGTCAAGCTCGGCTGCATCAATGCTGAGGGCCTCGGCCAGCTTGGAACGCTCATCCGCCGATTGCGGCACGAACTCGTGCAGCGGCGGGTCGAGCAGGCGGATGGTCACCGGCCGCTCCCCCATGACATCGAGGGTGGCCTTCATGTCGCGTTTGACGAAGGGGTAGAGCTCGTCGAGGGCGGCTCGGCGTTCTGATTCCGAGCCCGACATGATCATCTTGCGCAGCAGGAACAGCGGCTCCTCGGAGCCGGTGCCGTAGAACATGTGCTCGGTGCGAAACAGACCAATGCCCTCGGCGCCGAAGTCGATCGCAGTGCGGGCGTCTTCCGGGGTCTCGGCGTTTGTCCGCACGTTCATGACCCGGATTTCGTCGGCGAACTTCATGAAGTCCACGAAACGCGGGTTTTCGGTGGCGTCGATCATATCCAGCTCTCCGGCGAAGACCAGACCGCTAGTCCCGTTGAGGGTGAGCACGTCACCTTCGGAAAAGACCTTGCCGTCGACCTCGATTTTCTTGCCGATGACATCGATGTCGAGGGTACCGGCGCCGACGATGCAGCACTTGCCCCAGCCGCGAGCGACGAGCGCCGCGTGCGAGGTCATGCCACCCCGTCCGGTGAGGATGCCGACCGCGGCCCGCATCCCCTCGACGTCCTCGGGGTTGGTCTCTTCGCGAACCAGGAGCACCGTCTTGCCCTCCCTGGCCCACTTCACCGCGTCGTCGGCTGAGAACACGATCTGGCCGACGGCGCCGCCGGGACCCGCCGGCAGGCCCTTGGCGATGAGGTCCGCACTGGCCTCGGCCGCCGGGTCGACGATCGGGTGGAGGAGCTCGTCGAGCTGTTCCGGTTTGACCCTGAGAACCGCGGCCTGCTGGTCGATCAGACCCTCGGACAGCATGTCCATCGCCATGTTGAGGGCCGCGGTGCCGGTGCGCTTGCCGACCCGGGTCTGCAGCATCCACAGCCGGCCGTCCTGGATGGTGAACTCGATGTCCTGCATGTCGGTGTAGTGGTCTTCGAGCTGGTTGCGGATTGCAAAGAGCTGTTCGTAAACCTCGGGCATCGCCACCTGTAGCGACGGGAGGTGTTCGTTTTGCTCGTTCTTGGTGTCCTCGTTGAGCGGGTTGGGGGTGCGGGTGCCCGCGACCACGTCTTCGCCCTGGGCGTTGACAAGCCACTCGCCGTAGAACTTATTTTCGCCGGTCGCCGGGTTGCGGGTGAAGGCAACACCGGTGGCCGAGTCATCGCCCATGTTGCCGAAGACCATCGCCTGGACGTTGACGGCGGTGCCCCATTCGTCAGGGATGCCCTCGATGCGGCGATAGGAGACGGCGCGTTTGCCGTTCCACGACGAGAAGACGGCGCCGATACCGCCCCACAGCTGCTCCCTGGGATCGTCCGGGAACTCCTTACCGAGCACTTCCTTGACCTTGGCCTTGAACCGATTGGCGAGATCCTCCAGATCCTCGGCCGAAATATCGGCATCCGTAGCGTAGCCGCCTTTTTCCTTGACCTCCTCGAGCATGCGGTCGAGCTGCTGGCGGATACCCTGGCCCTCTTCGGGCTCGATGCCGGCCGCCTTTTCCATCACCACGTCGGAGTACATCATGATGAGCCGGCGGTACGCATCGTAGACGAAACGCGGGTTGCCGGTCTTGGCGATGAGGCCCGGGATCGTGGATGAACACAGACCGCAGTTGAGGACCGTCTCCATCATCCCGGGCATCGAGGAGCGCGCGCCCGAGCGGACCGACAACAACAGCGGATCGGTGGGATCACCAAACTTCGTTCCCATGATCTCCTCGACCTTGACCATCGCCGCGTCGGCCTCGGCCTCGAGAGTCGCGGGATAGTTCTGGTCATGATCGTAATAGTAGGTACAGACATCAGTGGTGAGGGTGTAGCCTGCGGGCACCGGAATGCCCAGGCTGGCCATCTCGGCCAGGTTGGCGCCCTTGCCGCCGAGCAGGTTTTTCATTTCTGATTTTCCGTCAGCGGTTCCGCCGCCGAACGAGTACACATACTTCGCGTCGCTCAATGTTCGCCTCCTTCGACTTGCAGCTTCGAGAGATCTGCAAGATTCATGAATAATCGTCCGAGTTCCTTCAAGAGCGCGACGCGGTTGTCGCGGACGCGCTCGTCCTCACACATCACGAGCACCTCGACAAAGAAGCGCTCGAGAATATCCGCCAACGGCTCCATCGCGGTGAAGGCCTCCTTCACCCGCCGATCGGGCAGGAGATCATCGAGCGCGCGTCCGAAGTTCCGAATGGCCTCGTGGAGCTCGCGTTCTTCTTTTTGCTCGAAGATCTCGGTGTCGACCTCGGCATCGGGCTGGCCGTCGGTGATATTGCGCACCCTCTTGAAGGCCAGCGCGAGGCTGCGGAAGCTCGACGATGAGCGTGCGGTCTCGAGCGCCTCGGCACGAGCCACCGCACCCGGTAGATCGGACCATCCGGCCGCCATCACGGCGTCGGCGGTGTCGCCCGACACGCCGGCGATGTCGGTCAGCCAGCGTCGCACGCGGTCGGCGACAAAGGCCGTCACCGCCGCAGCCAGCTCCTCACGGTCGTCCTCGGAGTACCCCGCCACCGCGGCCGCCGCCGCGTCCACGGCCTGCGCGAGGTCCAGATCCCAGCCGGACTCGGCCACGATCTTCACCGCGCCCTGGGCGGCGCGCCGCAGCCCGAACGGATCCTTCGAGCCCGATGGCCGTTCGCCGACCGCAAACAGCCCCGCAACCGTGTCCAGGCGGTCGGCCACCCCGAGCAGCCGGCCGATGGCGGAATCGGGAACCGGCCCATCGAAACCGACCGGCCGGTAGTGGTCGCGGACCGCTGTCCACAAGGCGTCGTCGGCGTCTTCGAGGCGGAGGTAATGCCCTCCCATGATGCCTTGGAGCTCTGGAAACTCACCCACCATGTGGGTCAGCAAATCGGCCTTGGCCAGACGCGCTGCCGATCGCAGCTCGTCCGGGTCCGCCGCACCGTTGGCCAGGATTGCCGCCAGCTCGCCCACCCTCGCCGCCTTGTCCTCGAGCGAGCCCAGGACGCGGTGGAACTCGAGCCGCTCCAACCCCTGCACGACCTCGGCCAGGGGGGTTCGGCGGTCCTCGGCGAAGAAGAACCCCGCGTCCGCCAACCGCGCGCCGATCACCCACTCGTTCCCCTGTCGGACGAGCCCCTCGGGGTCGTCGCGACGGTCGATGATGGCAATAAAGCCGGGTTGGAGACCGCCGTCAGCATCCTCGAGCACCAGGCATTTCTGATGGTGGCGGAGGGTGGTCACAACCACCTCGGACGGCAGCTCGAGAAAACGAGCCTCGAAGGCGCCGGTGACCAGACCTGGCCACTCCACGAGCTCCACATGCTCGGCCATCAATCCGGGGTCCGGGTGGACCTTTGCGCCGGCGTCCCCGGCGAGTTCTTCAGCCAGCATCTCGAGCCGCGCACGCCGGTCGGCCGGGTCCACCATGACACTGCGTTCCGCCATTGCCTCCACGTACCCGCGGGCGGTCTGAAGCTCAAAGCTCTCGGGCGCGTGCACCCGGTGACCGACCGTGGAACGACCGGACGCGATGCCGAAGATCTCGAACGGCACGAGCTCGTCGTCGAGAAGCGCCACGACCCCGTGTACGGGGCGCACGAACTGGTGGCTCCCGTCGCCCCAACGCATCATCTTGGGAAAACGCAGGGCGGCGATTATTGCGGGAATCATCTCCGCGAGGATCTCCGACGTGGCGCGGCCCTCGTGGACCACGGTCGCCGCCAGGTACTCGCCCTTGGGGGTTTCCACCCGCCCGACCTTGTCGAGCGGCAACCCGACCTTGCGCGCAAAGCCCTCGCCCGCCGGGGTCGGCGAGCCGTCGGCGGCAAAGGCCGCCTTGACCGGCGGTCCGGTCAGATCCTCGGAGCGGTCGGGCTGGCGTGCGGGAAGATCGTCGACGACGACCGCCAGCCGGCGCGAGGTGGAAAGAGCCTTGATCGGGAAATCGGAGAACCCGGCTTCAGCGAGCCGGGCGCCGAAGAGCTCCGCGATCTGCCGGCGCGCCCCGGGCAGCGCCGCGGCCGGGATCTCCTCGGTGCGAATCTCGAGCAGAAAGGTCGGCATCAGACCGCCTCCCCATCACCGGTCGACGCGCCGCCAACGGGAAAGCCGAGGATCTCGCGACGCTCGAGGTAGGCCTTTGCGGCCGCAACCGCGTTGCGGCGGACGCGCGCGATCAGCCCAACCCGCTCGGTCACCGAGACGGCGCCGCGGGCGTCCAGCAAATTGAAGAGATGCGAGGTCTTGAGGGTTGCCTCGAATGCCGGGACGACGAGCGGAGGTGAGTGATCGAGGCACCGCCTGGCCTCGGACTCCCAGTCCTCGAAGTGGCGGCGCAACATCTCGACATCCGCAACCTCGAAGCCGTAGACCGAGGCTTCGCGCTCGTCCTCGAGGCGAACACTGCCGTAGTCCGCACCGCCGCCCCACTCGATGTCATAGATCGAGTCCTTGCGCTGCAAAAACATTGCAATGCGTTCGAGACCATAGGTCAACTCCGCCGAGATCGGTGCCAGGTCGATACCCCCGACCTGCTGAAAATAGGTGAACTGAGTGATCTCCATGCCGTCGAGCAGCACCTGCCAACCGACGCCCCACGCGCCGAGGGTCGGTGACTCCCAGTTGTCCTCCTCGAAGCGGATGTCGTGGACGGCGGGATCGATACCGATCGCACCGAGAGACCTCAAGTAGAGCTCCTGAACGTCGTCCGGCGAGGGTTTGAGAATAACCTGTAGCTGGAGATGGCGACCAAGCCGGAAAGGGTTCTCGCCATACCGGGCGTCGGCGGGCCGGCGCGACGGTTGTACGAAGGCGACCCGATAGGGCTCAGGTCCCAGCGCGCGCAAGAACGACTCCGGGTGCATGGTGCCGGCACCGACCTCGAGGTCGTACGGCTGCTGGATAATGCAGCCGCAATCGGCCCAGTAGTGCTGGAGTGAAAGGATGAGAGACTGCAGGTCCACGGTGCCTCCATGGCACGCCACACGAGCGGGAAATATACCATGGCGTTCAATTCTCCGCATCGATGCCTACGGCCTCGATGCAAAGAACTGAAATCGAGGACTGAGGAGTGGCGATCCGGTAGCTCCCACGAAACATTGAGCCGCCACGTCCGCGGGTGCTACCGTGGACGGCATGGTCTCGGCACCGGCATGATCCGCTGCTGCATTTTTCTGTGCTGTTTGCTGGCGACGGTCAGTCCTCATCTGTGGGCGGCGCCGTCGCCGCAGCTCGTGGTGGAGGCGCCCGCGGAGCTGGCGGCGGTGGCCGAGGAGGTCCGCTCCATCGGTGAGGGCGACTTCTCAGCGGGTCTCAACATCACCGGCGTCATTGGTTTCACGACACCCATCCGCATCGTTCTCGCGCCAGAGAGCTCATCGTTGGCGCACGAAGTGCCTGCGTGGGTCAGCGGATTCGCCCGCGGATCGGAGCGAGTGATCGTCCTGTTTCCGACCCGGGTCCACTCGTATCCGGATCGCAACCTGCGCACCCTGGTGCACCACGAGGTGACCCACGTCCTGGTGGCACAGGCCGCACGCGGACGCTCGGTACCGCGTTGGTTCAACGAGGGGGTGGCGACCGTTGCCGCCCGGGAGTGGGGCATCGAGGACCGGGCCCGCTTCGCCATGGCCGTGCTGGGAGCGCGGCCTGACGGCGTCCGGGACCTTGATGCCTCCTTCGAGGGCAGCGGGCCGCAGATCGTGCGAGCCTATGCCCTTTCCTCGGCCTTTGTCCGCTTTATCCAGCGTCGCTACGGTCCTACGGCGCCGGCGGTGGTGCTCGACGGCATCGCCCGAGATCTCAGCTTCGACGAGGCCTTTCTCCGCGCCACCGGAGAGCCCCTGGCGCACGCGGAACAGATCTTCTTCGAGAAGGAAGCGTTCTGGACCACCTGGCTGCCGTTCCTCACGAGCACCGGCGCGTTGTGGATGGCGATCACGATCCTCGCCCTGGTGGCCATTCGCCGACGTCGTGTCCGCAGCCAGCAAATGCTCGAGGCCTGGGACGAGGAGGAGGAGACCGCCGCGGAGAAGCAGGTGCTGCAGTCGAACAACCGCGACCACAAGAACGACATCGTGAACTGACTCGGAATCGCCAGTTATTCGCGTGAGATTTCGAATTTCGAATTTCGAATTTGACGTCCCGCAGCCTGCATCTCCTACCGGGAAGCCCCAGTCGGCGTGGCGCTGTCGCGCAGGGTCTCGTCGCGAGGGCCGCGAAGCGTGGTCAGCTGGTGCGCGCTTGCGCGCGGCAGATGGCCGCGAATCGCGGGCCGTAGCAGAGGCCCGGAGCGACAGCGCCGCGGGCGGCGCAGCCGCCACGCCGACCATGGATGCTGTAGGACTGTATGAGGCCCCGCGAAACCGGAGCGCAGCGGAGGTTTCGCGATCGCGACGAGTTTGGGCCTCTGGGTGCGTTTCTCCGACTGGAGCGAGGAGGGACAGACCGTCTGGTCGTCCCGATCGAGCGGAGGAAGGAAAACGCGGCCAGAGGTCCGGAATCGGCGCGATCCAATATAGGGAGGGGGTTTCGGTCTCGCCCGAATGCAGCCCGCCGGCGCGCCAAAGGCGCGCAGCGGTCGAGATCGATGGCTCCGACAAGAGCTTGCTCTCGGAGGAGACATCGGCCGAGAACGCGTGGCCGCGGTCGCAGACCGCGGGCGGCGGGCGTCCGGGTACGAACATAGAAAAAAACGGCGGACCAGGAGGCCCGCCGTTGTGCGTTGCTGATCTATTCGACCTACAGCGCCTTGATGGCCTCCACCATCGGTGGGATGACGTCGAAGAGATCGCCCACCACGCCGTAGTCGGCGATCTTGAAGATCGGTGCGTCGGGGTCCTTGTTGATGGCGACGATGACCTTCGACGAGCTCATGCCCGCGAGGTGCTGGATGGCGCCCGAGATACCGCAGGCGACATAGAGCGAGGGGCTCACCACCTTGCCGGTCTGGCCCACCTGATGCGAGTGGTCTATCCAACCCGCGTCGACCGCCGCGCGCGATGCGCCGACCGCGCCGTCGAGAGCGTCAGCGAGCTCTCTGATGAGGGCGAAGTTCTCAGGACCCTTGATGCCACGGCCGCCGGAGACGATGATGTCGGCTTCGGCCACATCGAGCTCCTCGCCCGCCACCACCACCAGTGCCTTGACCACCGCACGGATGGAAAGTGCGAGACCATCAACGGCAACCACCTCGGCACTGCCTCCGGTCTCCTCGGCCGCGAAAACATTGGGCCGCAGGCTGATCACCTGCGGTGTCTTGCCCGCGGTGTCCGCCTCTGCGAACGCCTTGCTCGAGTACACCGGGCGGCGTACGTTAAAGCTGTCGCCGTTCAGAGTGAGCGCCACCGCATCCGGGACAGCGCCGACTCCCAGACCCGCGGCCACCCGCGGAGCCAGATCGCGGCCCATGGCGGTGCCGGCAAAGAAAATAGCCGACGGTTGCGCCGATTCCGCCGCCTTGGCCACTGCCTCGGCATATCCTTCCGCCGAATACCGCAGGAGGTTGGGTTCATCGGCGACAAAGACCTTATCCGCGCCCCAGGCGCCGAGCCCGGCCGCCGCGTCGCCCACGCCCGATCCAGGCAAGACCGCGCTCACCGACCACCCGGCCGCCGCCGCCTGCCGCTTGGCTTCCGACAGCGCCTGCAGAGAGGCCTTCCGAAGCTCACCATCACGCTGCTCTACGAATACTAAGATGCCAGCCATCATCGCCTCCCTATATCGCCTTTGCTTCTTCGCGAAGCAGTTTTACGAGCTCGGCCGCCGCCGCTGACGGGTCGTCCTCGCCCTGGATGATGGTTCCGGCCGCCTTCTCCGGCGGCAGAGTGATGCTCTCGACTCGATAGAAGGGGTCGGCCCCCTCCTCGATGCCGAGGCTCGCAACGTCGATCTCCTCCACCGGTTTCTTCTTCGCCGCCATGATGCCCTTGAGAGCCGCGTAACGGGGCTCGTTGAGTCCCTTCTGGCACGTGATCAGCGCCGGCATCGGGCTCTCCACGACCTCCTTGGCGCCTTCCACCTCTCGTTCGGCGGTCAGCGAGCCGTCACCGACTTCGAGCTTGGTGACGATGGCGACGCTCGGCAGATCGAGCAGTACCGCGAGCATTTGCCCAACCTGGCTACTATCGGTGCCCACGCCCTGAATGCCACAGAGCACGAGGTCGTACTCCCGATCCTTCAAGACTGTGGCCAGCACCTTAGCGATCGTGAAGCTGTCACCTAGAGTTGCCTCTCCACCGACGATGTGTATCGCCTGATGGGCGCCCCGCGCCAGGCAGTCACGCAGGGCCGCCTCCGCGCGCGCCGGACCATAGGTCACGACGGTGACCTCTCCGCCCTTGGCCTCGGTGAGCTGCAGCGCCTCCTCGAGCGCGTACTCGTCGAACGGTGAGACGATCCACTTGATGCCCGCCTCGTCAATGCTCTTGCCGTCGGCTCCGACCTTGATGACAGACGCCGTATCCGGAACGCTGGCCACGCATACGATACAGTTCACGGCTTGCCTCCTTCGCTGAATTTTCTGAGAAATGAATGCCCATTCATCGGGCACAGTGTAGCAGACCCGCCCCATCGCAGATTTCGGATTTCGGATTTCGGATTTCGGATTTGACGTCCCGCAGCCAATATCCTGTGCCGGGAAGCGACAGTCGGCGTGGCGCTGTTGCGGAGGGCCTCGTCGCGAGGCCCGCGATGGCGAGTTCACCGGAGGTGCCTGGCATCCCGACATGACGTTGTCCTCAACGTCATGTCGGCGTGCCTGGCATCCTCTCGCGGTAGCGAGTCGAAGAACGAACCGCCTCGCCGTCGGAAGCGCGTAGCCGGACACCGGGCACCCAGACGAGCGGGGATGCGGAGTTCAGTCGGCGTGTTCTTCGCGGAGGCGGTGGATCTCGCGGTCGTACGCCTCCATCACCTGGTGGTGGCGGAGGACACCGATGACGGGCGCCGGCGGTTGCCCGTCGACCACCGGCAGAATCTCGCGCTTGAAAGCGGTGAAACGCTGCAACGCGGTGTGAAGATCGTCGTCGGGTTCGAGGTAGGCCATACCGTGGGCGGTGACGCCGAGGTCGGACGCCACAAGCAGCGGCCACACTTCGGGCGTCGCCATCACACGACGGACGTCGTTGATGCTGAACATCCCCTCGATGATTCCGTGCTCGTCGACGACCGGAAAGGCCTCCTGGTCGGCTTCGCCCACGATCTCGAGCACGGCTTCGAACGACGCGCCCGGGTGTACCGAGACCACCCTCTGATCCTGCTCCATTACCTGACCCACCGTGAGTTGCTCGAGAACGTCGATCTGGAACTCGCCGATGTGAGCCGGCGAGTCGACCCGCCCCGGAACCTGGGCCTCGTAGATCGAGACTCCTCGCGTCAGCAGATAGGCCACCGAAGAGACCAGCATCATCGGCACCAGCAGGCCGTACGAACCACTCATCTCGGCAACCATGATGAGGGATGCGATGGGCACCTTGGCGACGCCGGCGAAGAAGCCGCCCATGCCGACCAGCACGCAGGCCGCGGTCGGTGGCGCGAGCTGCGGCGCGACCCGCTGCACGACATCCGCAAAGATGGCCCCTGTGACGCCTCCGATCACCAGCGACGGGGCGAAGACGCCGCCCGACCCTCCGGAGGAGATCGTGAACGCGGTAGCGAGAATCTTGGCCGGCAGGAGAAGAACCAGGATCTTGAGCGGCAGCTGGTTATCGAGGGTGAGCTGAAGCCAACCGTAGCCGCCGCCCAATACCTGCGGCACCGCCAGGGCGAGTATCGCGAGGAGGAGCCCACCGACCGCCGGTTTGGTCCAATCGGGAATCGGCATGCGGGCAAAAACGTTGTCGCGCATTCCGTAAAAGACCTTGACGTAGATGACACCGACGACCGCCACCACCATCCCCAGCGCGAGGTAGGCAACGAGCTCGTCCGGTCGGGCAAAGCGAATATCGGCGGTGTGGAAGATGGAGTTCCAGCCGGTGAGCGAAGCCACCACCACATACGACACGATCGAGGCCATGATCGCCGGCATGAGGGCTTCGGACTCGAAATCGTTCTCCGAGTACAGCACCTCGACCGCAAAGAGGGCGGCGCCCAACGGCGCCCTGAACATCCCCCCGATGCCGGCCGCCAC
>Ga0164313_10004584_pt1 | contig 12270 bp, 9 predicted proteins | sample GuaBasSedimGuay4_FD_113735 | JGI IMG/M metagenome (GOLD analysis project Ga0164313, IMG submission 113735) | Subseafloor sediment microbial communities from Guaymas Basin, Gulf of California, Mexico - Guay4, Core 4569-4, 0-3 cm | ecosystem: Environmental > Aquatic > Marine > Hydrothermal vents >... | reverse complement strand
CAGTTGGACCTCGGGCGACCGGTTCAGGCACACGTGCGGAACCTTCGAACCAACGACGTCGTACCCACAGTCACACTCCGGGCGCATCGCGACGAGGTCCGTCAGCGGTTTACCGATGACCGGTGGCAGGAATTTGAGGTGGACGTTGCCTATTTCCTGAGGTCCAACGCCTACGACTATATCCGGAGAATTCGTCTTGATCACGGCTACAACCCAACGCCAACCTGGACCTTCACGGCACGTCTTTTCAGCAGTTACCTGCCGGCCCGCGACTCAACGTTGACTTTGCTTGCATGGATAGACCCTCTGCTTCTGGCAGCGCTTTTTGTTATGATTTTCAGATCGTACGGATCTCGTATCGGGTGCCTTGCACTGATCATTTTCGGCCTGGGCTATCCCTGGCGCTACGACTGGGTAGGCGGCGCATTCTTGAGGCAGGACTGGTTGGCGACCACCGGAATCGCCGTTTGTTTGATGCGCAAGAAGACCTTCCTGCCGGCCGGCATTCTTCTGGCCTACGCGACAATGGTCCGCATCTTCCCGGGCGCCTTCCTGATCGGACCACTGATCGTCGGAATCCGCCAAACCATCGAAACGAAAACTATTCCCAAGTGGCTGATCCGCCTGGGATCGGGTTTCCTCCTGGGGATCTTCATCTTTCTGATCGCCGGCACGCTCGGCGGCAGGGGACCGCAGGCGTGGACTGAATTCCGCGCCAATTTGAATAAACACCACGGCACGTGGCTGACCAACAATGTCGGTCTGGAAAATCTCCTGCTCTACGACTCGGACACCCTGGTACGGAAAGACGTCGATTTCTCCCTGCCCGAGCCGTGGCTCCACTGGCAAGCCAAGATGGACCGGCTCCACACCGAGAGGCGTCCGATCGTCCTGGGAGTACTGACGCTGTTCTTGTTGGTGATCGCCATGGCGGCATGGAGACAAACACCTGATCAGGCGGCCCTCACAGGAATTATCATCACCTTTTCGGGGGTGATTCTGACCTGTTACTACTGGGTCATGCTGTGTCTCATACCTCTGGGGCGTGGGCGCTGGCTGCCAACGGCCGGGTGGTTGGCACTCAACCTCGGCCTGTATGCTCTCCACCTGGCGACGCCGTCATTCGAGATGATCTACGGCACCCTGAGCCTGGCCCTGGCTATTTTCTTCCTGGCCTGGATTGGCCCCGATGCGTGGAGGACTGCGCGGGAGATTCGGGGGCGGTTCTAACCCCGGCCTTCGGGGCCGCTTCGCGACCCCGCTCGGTGCATTTCCCGGAGGGGGGACATTTCAGAATTCGGAAGGGAATTGCCCCTCCGGAAAATGACCTCGGCGGCCTACGGCGTTGGCCGAGACTCGATTGCCGACGGCGCCGCCGAGGGGTGCCCGGTGTCGCCCTTCTTCGCATCGACGGCTCGGTTGGAAGTTCTGCCTGGTGAAGAGAGGGCGCACCCGGCACACCCCGATTTGGCGTTTTGGGCGCTCTTGGATTCCTGTGGGGTCGTCAGCTTCGCGGTAATCGCCCTCCGGGCGATGCGCGATGTCCCTACATAGGATAAAGGCCGCCGTCTTGAGTCGGGGCCGCCCCGCCAAAGCCTCCACCGCCTTCTTCACCCATCTCTCCCTCGAGAGCATCCCCAAGATCCTCTTCGATGCGATCCGGATCCTCTCCAGCTTCGAGGCGGCGAATCATCTCCTCCATCGCCGGGGTCACCGGTTCCCCGGCCAGTTCCGTCATTTTCCGGACCGCGCTGGCCATCGCCTTGGGATCATTTTCGTCGAGATGCTCCATTTCCGCAGCAAAACGCATCATCTCGGCTTCCATCCTCGGATCCTCAAGATCCCGGCCACCTTCACCCTGGGCCGATTGCCCCCGTGCTGCGGTACTGATGCCAAAAGACGACGGCCTTCGCTGGAGATCCTCAGCACCACACTTCGGGCAGGTCGGGATCCTGGTGGTATCGATCTTGAACGAATGAAAACTGAAAATCCTGTTGCAATCTCGGCAGAGAAACTCATAAATCGGCACAGTTGTTACTCCTCCTCATCCCACCGCTCAACCCGATAATCTTCCAGATCGGCCTTGCGCAGGCGCTCAGGGTCGGTACGAACGGCAAGGTCCAAATGGTCACTGGCGAATCGCCGTGCCACCTGACCCCGGAGGGAAACAGCTCTCTCAACCGCTTGATTCTCTTCGAGTGGTACTCGCAACACCAATACCCCCGGCGAAGAAAGCACCCGGTTACGCAGGTGCTCACGGAGCGGCGCCACCCCCTCGCCTGTCACGGCACTGACGGCCAATCCTCCACCTCCGGGCAGGGCGGGCAAGGCCATCTGCGGCAGCAAGTCGATCTTGTTCAAGACGACGATGATGCGTTCAGGGTCGACTCCCAGGTCAGCCAGTGTTTCGTCTCCGACTCTGAGATGTTCCTGCCAGGCTACGTGTGCCGCATCCACGATATGGAGCACCATATCAGCCTCGACGGCTTCTTCAAGCGTCGACCGAAAGGGCGCCACCAGATGGTGAGGGAGCTTTCGAACAAAGCCGACTGTATCCACCATCAAGGCCGATACCTGGTAGCCGAGATCAACCTTTCGGGTCCGAGGATCCAGGGTGGCAAACAAACGATCCTCGACCAGTACGTCGGCTCGAGTCAGCCGGTGAAATAGTGACGACTTCCCGGCATTGGTATAACCCACCAAGGCGATGCTGGGCACGGCCCACCGTCTGTTCCGACGCCGCCTGCGATCACGTTCAATCACCTTGAGTTTCTTCTTGAGGTAAATCACTCTCTTGGTAATCAACCGGCGGTCGATCTCCAGCTGAGTCTCACCGACTCCTCTCGTTCCGATCCCACCAGCCTGTCTGGATAGATGTGTCCAGCGCCGGGTCAACCGCGGCAGGAGATAGGTCAACTGCGCAAGCTCTACTTGGGTCTGAGCCGCCCTGGTACGAGCCCGTTGTGCAAAGATATCCAGAATCACCGCGGCCCGGTCCAGTACCTTGACCTCGGACGAGACGACCTTTTCGATGTTTCGAACCTGGGAGCCGGTAAGATCCTCGTCAAAAATCAGGGACTGGACATTCAACTCCCTGCAGTCTTCGGCAATCCCCTCCAGGAACCCGGAACCGACCAGCGTTGCCGGGTCGGGCCGCTCTCGCTCCTGCACAGCCCGCCCCACAACCTCACCGCCGGCGGTGTCCACAAGCCTTTCGAGCTCATCGAGGTGCTCTTCAACCACCAATCTGGGAACCGCCGGCCTGGCGAGTCCGACGATCAGCGTGGGCTCTCGCAATGTCAGGGCAGGTCTTCCTGGTGGAGCTTCAAGAGCACTCGTTCGAATGCCCCCAGCGTCTCTTCAATATCCTTGGCGCCGTGAGCCGACGAAACGAAAGCGGGCGTTCGTGCCTCCTGAGGCATCAGAATTCCTTCTTTTCTCAGGCCAGAAACCAGACGTTGGTAGGTTCCGGCATCCGACGCTTCCGCGTGAGCATGGTCCGAGACGTCGTCACGCGAAGCGTAAACCGCAAAGATCGAACCCAGATGGTTGGTTCTCAACGGACGTGAAAATCGCTCCGCCAAGACAGTCACACCCTCGACCAACTGTAGGCATCGCTCCTCGAGCCGTTCAAACACGGCATCGTTCTTCAGGATCGACAGCACAGCGTCTGCTGCCCGGAGCGCCGCCGGGTGGGCCGGAGTCTCCCGGCCTCCCCATATCGAACTCTCCGGTTCCTGAACGGTATTCGCCAGACCGAGGGCTCCGATCTGGAATCCACCGCCCAACGCACCTCCGAAGATCGCCGCGTCGGGCGTCACCCCAAACAACTCAGCTGCTCCCCCTCGGCCCACCCTGAGCCCAGTGATGCGTTCATCAAGAATCGAAAGAACGCCGACATCTCGACACAACTGCACTATTCGAGCCGGCATCCCCTCCGGAGCAGGAATCACGCCGCACCCACTCATTATGGGATCGATGATCACACCGGCAATTTCCGACCGGCCGGCTCCTAGAGCTGCTTCGACCGCCTGCAAATCCCACCCTGGAATGACCACACAATCTTCAACGCGGACCGGAGCACTCTGCGGCCGACTCTCACCGAAAACTAGAAATTTCGATCGACCAGTCTGACTTCTGGCCCACCCAAGGGCCCGTCCGAAAGCCTCATCTTCATCGCGGAAAAAATACCAGGAACCAACCCACGAAATGAACTGCTGCAGGTTTTGCGCCAGGTCAACTTCGGCTGGCGAATGAAACCCCGACGGGATCCCGTTGGAAAGTGCCTTTTTTACGGCGTCGGAAATGTACTGGTTGGCATAACCGACAATAGCCGACCCTTCCCCACCGGTGAAATCAATATATCCAACGTTGTCAGCGTCGAAAAGCCGGGCGCCCTGACCTTTCTGGATCAGCAACCGGCTCTCTGCGAGATCCCGAACCCTCGGAAGGTTCTGGGCCCGTTCAATGATCTCATCTCGCCGTTTACCCATTTTCCAACCCAAGAAAAGAGATTCGGCTAACTATCGACTTCATCATCATCTCCGAAAAAGAAGCAATCTCTACACCGTGTCGAGCAAAATTGCCTTCCATAACCAACAACGGCACAGTCTGGACAGAAGAGTGTACGGCAAATCGTGCACAGCATCAATCCCTCGGAGAACCCCTCAACCCCACATATCGCACAGGGTGTCCCGCTATCCGGCACTTCTATTACCATCTGATCAGTATACGCCTCTTGAGCCAACGATTCTCCAAGAACTCTGAAAGGCGGGGCAAGGGAGCAGGGGTTAGGGATTGGGGATTAGGGTCATGAGGTGAGATTTGATAGCCAAAAATAGAGCCTCCTGCGACATTCACGATGGTCAGGGCGGGGATGAACACCAGCTTGACGTAATTCACTCAGGGGTTGAGTTTATCCCCTCCTGCTTCCTAATCCCTAATCCCTGAATCCTAATCCCTTGATCCTCAGCAAGTTTGGCAAGCGTCTCAGCTGACAGCTTCCTAGTTGACACCCGGCCGTTCCGGAAATATATTGACCGCCCTGTGGCGGTGTAGCTCAGGGGTAGAGCAGGGGTCTCATAAGCCCTGTGTCGGTAGTTCAAGTCTACCCACCGCCACCATTTTCATACGCTAGGAAGCTAGGACGCCAGGAGGCAGAAGAGGGCACCAAGGGATGTGATGCAGCTTCATTTCAGCCTCTTCCCGTCGTACCGTCTGGATTCGAAGGTCCACGATCCCTTGTTGCCTCCCGGCTTCATGGCTTTCCAGCTTCCCAGCGTTTGTTAAAGTTCTCCCATGGATCTCGAAGTCTTTATCGGTCATTGGAGAACCGCCTTCTCGGATCAGGACGGTTCCACGATCGTCGTCGCCCTGTCCGGCGGGGCGGATTCGACGGCCCTCCTGCATCTGCTGCACAGATCCGATCTCGGATTGACCCTCCACGCGGTTCACATTCACCATGGCACTCGGGGTCGGGAGGCCGACGGGGATGCCCGATTCTGCCACGATCTGTGCGACACCCTGGGAATACCTTTTTCTGAAATCCGGCTGACCGACACCTCGGGCGTGGGAAATGAAGCCACATGGAGGAATTTCCGCTACGCCGCCCTGAGACGAACGGCCGCCAAGATCGGCGCCTCCGCAATCGCCACCGCCCATCACCGGGACGACGTGGCGGAAGGGGTCCTCCTCCAACTCCTCAGAGGGGCTGGACCACGTGCCATGGCGGGAATTCACCCCTGCCTTCAAGATCTCATTCGTCCATTGCTTCCTTTTTCGGCCACCGAAATCCGGCAGTGGCTGCGTCATAACGACCTTGAGTGGCGAGAGGACTCGTCGAATATCAGCGCCCGTCATCTGCGGAATCGAATTCGCCACGAGGTCCTGCCCCAACTCGAAGGCATCGAGCCGGCCATCCGAAATCACCTGGTGCACTTGGCACACACCCTTGCTGAAGATGAACGGGCAATGGCTCAGGATTTGGAAGGCCGAGGCCTCTGGATTGACCCATGGCATCCAGACGGTGGGATCCCAGTTGCGGCCTTGGCGGAACTTCCCTCAGCCCTTCAGACCCGATGGCTCCATGCACAGGTCGCCCGAACGGGCCTGGGAAGCGCCACCCGGCGACAGGGCGAACTGCTGTCTGAGGTTATTTCGGGCTCGGCGACGGCCCTGACCCTGGCCAATCGTTGGGTATTGAGGCGGACCGGCGGAAAACTCTGGCTTGAGCCCGGAGAAACCATTTCTGCCTATTCCATTCCCTTAACCCTCAAAGCGGGTCAGATCGACCTTCCGATTCCCGGCTGGTGTGTCACCCTTCGAAATGCAGTCCCCGGCGACATCCCGAGCCGATGGGTTTTCCCTATCTCGACCAAGGCCCAGCTCCGAATTCGATGCCTGCAACCCGAGGATCGTTTCGAGAATGGACGGCGACCTGCGGCCGCCCTGCGTGCATTCCTGCCGCGCCACCTCCGTCGCATTTGGCCCATCCTCTTTGTTGGTGATAAACTGCTATGGATTCCAGGTGAGGCCGCCCAAACCGTCATGGAGGGCGAACCACGAATCGTGGAGGTGACACGCAGATGAGCGACCTACGAGTCGTCTATGACAGTGACCACATCCGGAAACGGATCGGCGAAATGGCTGCAGTGATAGCCGAGGACTACGCCGACCAGCCTTTGGTTTTGGTCGGGATCCTCAAAGGTTCGGCATTCTTCTTGGCGGATCTCGCCCGGAGTTTTCCGCGACCTGTCGATTTTGAATTCGTCGATGTCGCCCAGAGTGCCGGCGAACGCGGGGAAGTCGTACAGTTGACCTATGCCACACAGATTGATGTCCGGGACCGGCACGTCCTGGTTCTCAAGGATGTCGTTCATTCGGGCATTACGGAGAACTACCTGGTCACCCACCTGAGCCAACACCAACCTCGATCGATCGAGGTCGTGGCCTTCGTCGACAGACCTCAGCTGCGACGAGTCAATCTTGCGGCCAAGTACTCGGTATTCACTGATTTACCCGACGGATTTCTCGTTGGCTACGGTCTCGGCCCGGGGCGCGACCATCACACGAACCGCCCAGATCTTTGTGTCATCGAGGAGGGTTGAGTCCTTCGTTCATTTGGGAACAAAGATCACAGCAACTTTGTTGTTGGAGATCCTGGGCCAACAGCGCATACAGCAGGGCCAACCGCTCGTGACGCCAGAAACAATCGGCCCAAACCACGGTCTGAACGGTACTCATAGAGACCAGCCCGTGGAGTCTGAGGAGAGATCAACGTGAATCAAACCGTTCGAACCGTTCTGATGTGGGCCGTCATCCTGGTTGGCATGTTGCTGATTTTCCAGGTTGTTAGCAGCGTATCGGACACATCTCAAGAGATCGCCTTTTCCGATTTTTTGGACCGCGTCGCAGCCGGTGAGGTCAACCAGGTTCTGGTCAAGGCAGAGGAAATCTTCATCAGCACCAACACAGACGACCTCGACCCGACCAAGCCGCGGTACGACCACCTGACCTACAACCCAGGATATGAAGATCTGATCAAGGACCTCCGCGCAGGTCACGTCATCATCGAGGTCGAGAAACCCTCCGACGGCAGGCTCCTGACGGCGCTGCTCTCTTGGGCGCCGCTGCTGATTCTCGTTGGTCTCTGGTTCGTATTTTTCCGGCAGATGCAGGCCGGCGGCACCAAGGCCATGTCATTCGGGAAATCAAAGGCCAAACTGCTCAACCCCGACGATAAAAAGGTCACCTTTGGCGATGTTGCGGGGGTGAACGAAGCCAAAGAAGAGCTTGAAGAGATCATCGATTTCCTCAAGGACCCGAAGAAATTCCAACGCCTCGGCGGGAAGATTCCAAAAGGCGTGCTCCTGATGGGTGCGCCCGGAACGGGCAAGACCCTGCTGGCCAAGGCCGTTGCCGGCGAAGCCGACGTTCCCTTCTTCTCGATTTCGGGCTCCGATTTCGTCGAGATGTTTGTCGGGGTCGGCGCCTCCCGCGTCAGAGATCTCTTCGAACAGGGCAAAAAGAGCGCACCGTGCATCATCTTCATTGATGAGATCGACGCCGTCGGCCGACACCGTGGCGCCGGACTGGGCGGCGGCCATGACGAGCGCGAGCAGACCCTCAACCAGCTGCTGGTCGAGATGGACGGATTCGAGAGCAACGAGGGCGTCATCCTGATCTCTGCGACCAACAGACCCGACGTGCTCGATCCCGCGCTTCTGAGGCCCGGGCGTTTCGATCGACGCATTGTCGTCAATCACCCGGATATCCAGGGACGCCTGGGCATCCTCGAGGTTCATACGACAGAGATTCCGCTTTCCTCCGATGTGGATCTGGCGGTCGTCGCTCGCGCAACACCGGGATTCACTGGCGCCGACCTGGCCAATCTGGTCAACGAGGCGGCTCTCCGCGCCGCCAGGCTCAACAAGATGAAGGTCGACATGTCCGAGATGGAGTACGCCAAAGACAAGGTGATGATGGGTGCGGAACGTCGTTCCCTCGTCATGTCAGAAGAAGAGAAACTCAACACCGCCTATCACGAGGCGGGGCATGCCATTGTCGCCGTGCTCGAACCCAACGCCGATCCGCTGCACAAGGTGACGATCATCCCTCGCGGCATGGCCCTCGGCCTGACGATGCAACTCCCGGAAGGCGACCGCTACACCAGAACCCGTGCCCATCTCGAAGCCAGACTCAAGGTGATGATGGGCGGACGAATCGCCGAAGAAATCAGGTTTGGTTCAGATCAGATGACAACCGGCGCCGGCAACGATCTCGAAACCGCAACCGGACTCGCGCGGCGAATGGTCTGTGAGTGGGGCATGAGCACCAACATGGGGCCCCTGACCTTCGGAAAGCAGGACGAGAACATCTTTCTCGGCAAGGAATTCTCTCGCCATCAGGACTATTCCGAAGCAACAGCCCGCAAGATAGACGATGAAATTCGTCTTTTCGTCGAGGGTGCCTATACGGCCGCTCGTGCGACCCTTGAAACGCAAGAGAAGGTGCTCGATGCCGTCGCTGCAGCGCTGATCGACCGTGAAGTGTTGGACGGAGAAGAGATCTTCGATTTGATCGAGGAAAATTCGGACATCGATGTGCAGGCCTTGAAACCAATGAAGACCGAAATGCCCAACGAGGCAGAGACGACCGACGGTCCCGAGGAGCCAACGACTCCCGACGGTCCCGAGGAGGCACAGACGACGTGATCCCGGCGACCGCAAGGCCTGCAGACCCCGCCCCCAAGCCCTCGAGGCTTGGGGCCTTGTGGCCGCGCCGCTTGCCTGTTATCATGGGCATTCTCAACTACACTCCGGACTCCTTCTCGGATGGTGGACGTTTCAAGTCATCCGCCGAAGCCATCGCCCACGGCGTGCAGATGGCCCAAGACGGCGCCGATATCATCGACGTTGGTGGGGAAAGCACACGACCAGGCGCCAAGCCGGTGTCGGCCGATACTGAAATGGACCGAGTGATACCGGTCATTCGAGACCTCAAACGACGAATGCCCGATACGCTGGTGTCGGTTGACACCTGCAAGACCCAGGTTGCCAAGGCCGCCCTCGATGCAGGCGCCGACCTGGTCAACGACGTCACCGCAGGTTCGCACGCCCGGATGCTGGAAACCATCTCTTCATTCGGCGCCGGCATCGTCTTGATGCACATGCGGGGACGGCCCCGAAGCATGCAGGAAAACACCACCTACAGAAACGTTACGGATGAAGTCCACACCTTTCTTTCTCTCAGAGCCCACCAGGCGCTCGAAGCCGGACTGCCCCGGGATCAGGTGTGGCTCGATCCGGGCATCGGTTTCGGCAAGGACGATCAAGCCAACATCCGATTACTGGCCGACTTGCCCGACCTCGCCGCCCTGGGTCATGCGATCGTCATCGGCGTTTCTCGGAAATCCATGATTGCACGGTTGACCAGCGCACAGGTCAAGGACCGCCTTCCCGGCTCGCTGGCAGCACTGACGCCGGTGACGACCATCCCGCAATCCGTCGTGAGAGTTCACGACCCACGAGAAACCCTGCAGTTCCTCGAAATCCTGACCGTCCTTGAAGAGGCACGACGATGACTTGGATCCTCGATCTGTTACACGGTGTGATGGACTTTCAAGTGGGACTGCCTGATTTGGTCGATATCCTGCTGGTCACCGCATTGATCTACACGCTCTTGACCCTTCTTCGGGGCACCAGAGCCATGCAGATGCTCTGGGGACTGCTGGGTCTGGTCGTCATCTACCTCGCCGCCGTCGCCTTCAAATTGATCACCCTCGGTTCAATCCTGAGCCAGACCCTGGCGATGCTCCCGATTGCCATCATCGTTCTCTTTCAGCAGGAGATTCGACGAATGCTGACCGGCTTCGGATCGATCGGCTGGCTCCGACTTGGAACGGGGAATGCGGATCAACCCGTCTTGATCAATGAGCTGGCCTTGGCCGTCCAGACGTTGGCCAGCAAACGAGTCGGCGCACTGATCGCGATTGAAAGAACCGACACCCTGGACCCCTGGGCGGAGACCGGTATCCCGTTGGAAGCCCTATTCTCCTACGATCTGCTCCTCAACATTTTCATCCCGGGAACCCCACTGCACGACGGCGCCGTCATCATCCGTGGCAACAAGATCGAGGCCGCTTCATGCTTTTTGCCCCTTTCCACGAGCCACAAAATTTCATCAAATCTGGGGACTCGCCACCGCGCCGCCGTCGGACTTTCGGAAGATTCGGACGCCCTGGTCATCGTCGTCTCCGAAGAAACAGGCACCATATCCCTGGCAGTAGAACGACAGCTGATGCGACCGCTGACCGAATCAACTCTGAGGAACGCCCTGACCGAGCATATGTACCAACTGAGTCCAGAGGATGAGGAGGCTGCCTCATAATGCTCAGACCTCGCCATCCAGCCTACCTTCTGGTCGCCCTGATTGCAGCCTCCCTCCTGTGGTATGCCGCAACCGGCAAGCGGCGGGCTTCAATTTCCGTTCGAAGTACCAAGGCCAACCTGACCCTTGTCAACATGCCCTCGGATCTCTTGCTGACATCAAGCGTGCCCGACACCGTCACCTTGCAACTCCGCGGACCTTTGACCCTCAACCCGGCAGCCGGTGGGCGGTTGGAAATCTTTCTCGATCTCGCGGAGGCGGCTGCCGGCCGCAGCATCTACCCAATCGACGTTTCGGGCGTCCGGCTTCCGATGGAAATCGAGGTGATCGCGGTCGAACCGACCGAAATCGAGATCGAACTCGAACGGGTTCTTCTCCGAAGTCTCGCCCTCAGCCCGGCCGTTGAGGGTATCCCGGCACCCGGTTTCATGGTCAATTTCATTCAGGTGGAACCAACCCGTATTACCATCCAGGGACCCGAGAGTCGTCTAGCCACCCTCGACAACATCACAACCTCTCCAATCTCAGTGGAAGGGGCCACCGGAAGCGTCGAGGCGGTCGTCACACCTCTCCTGAGCGACCCCCTCCTGCGGAGTCTCACCGGGTCTCCCGTAACAGTTCGGGTGAACATCGGACCTCTGCCGCAACCGGAGGAGGACCCCACATCGACTCCACCGGAAACTGAATAGGGAGCATAGAACCCATGGCTCGTGAACTGTTTGGAACCGATGGAATCCGGGGTCGTGCCCTTGAATGGCCCCTGGATGAGCCCACCATGCACCGCCTCGGAGTCGCCCTGACCCGGATGATGGCCGGCGGAGACCCCAAGCCTTCGTTTCTCATCGGTGGGGATACCCGGGCCTCAACCGAGACGTTGGCCGATTGGCTGAGCGTCGGCATCCAGGCTGCCGGGGGTACTGTCACCTGGGGAGGCGTATTGCCGACCCCGGCCGTCTCTCACCTGCTGCGGATTGGTTCTTGCACGGCCGGTATCGTTATTTCAGCATCTCACAACCCAGCCGAAGACAACGGCGTCAAAGTTCTGAGTGCCGGCGGGGAAAAGATCTCCGAGACTGTTGAAGAACTGCTTGAGGACGAGTTGAAACGCTCCCCGGCCGCGTCCGGACCTGGTCTGCCCGCAATGCGCCCTGGTTTGCTGGACCGGTACCGCGCCATGGTCCTGAAGAGTCTTGAGGATCCGCGCCCCCTTGAAGGCCTGCATCTGGTTCTTGATGCCGCCAACGGGGCCGCCTCGGGCCTGGCCGATGAGATACTCGAGACCATGGGGGCCAAGGTCACGGCCATCGCAAGCGCTCCCGACGGTACGAATATCAACAAAAATGTCGGTGCCGCCTCGCCCGGACAGTTGTCCGAAGCCGTCAT
>Ga0164313_10004583_pt1 | contig 12271 bp, 9 predicted proteins | sample GuaBasSedimGuay4_FD_113735 | JGI IMG/M metagenome (GOLD analysis project Ga0164313, IMG submission 113735) | Subseafloor sediment microbial communities from Guaymas Basin, Gulf of California, Mexico - Guay4, Core 4569-4, 0-3 cm | ecosystem: Environmental > Aquatic > Marine > Hydrothermal vents >... | reverse complement strand
CCATTTTTATGTATATGAGCATGCTCAAGTTTATGACTATGAAAATGTGAATGGGTACTTCCATCAGAATGTTCGTGCTCGTGCGTGTGCGCTTTGTTTTTAATTAATCTCCTAACAGCCCATAGAAAATAAATCAGACCGAATGATATAAGAGCCCAACCGGCAATTGTTCCTCTATATGCTTCAATTCCCTCAACAATATTAAGAGCAACACCAAGTGCAACCCCTAATAAGCCAAGAACAATAGAACCAACTACATGACCTAATCCTGATAATGCCGTAACCCATATTGTTTTTTTCTTAGACCATTTGCCAGCTTTTGCCATTGCAATAAAAGGAATATAATGGTCGGGACCAAATAGCGTATGCAAAAAGCCTATCGACAATGCACTAAAAGCTAATATTCCAATTTCACTATTCATAGATTTATATACTTATTTATCATCAAAGGCTGCATCAAATTTTATTGTTGATGGCGAAAAGTTAATTTTTGTTACAAACTCACGAGCTTCTTTTGCTCCAAATTCTCTTTCCATACCGCTATCTTCCCATTCAACAGATAATGGACCGTCGTAACTAATGTGATTTAAAGCTCTAATAATCTCTTCAAAATTCACACCTCCGTGACCTAAGGAACGGAAATCCCAACCACGCTCTTGATTTCCAAAGTCGAGATGAGATGCCAAAATTCCAGATCTCCCATCTAACTGTAGAATAGCATCTTTCATGTGAACATGATAAATTCTATCTGAAAATTCTTTAATGAACAAGACTGGGTCAACCATTTGCCATAGAAGATGACTTGGATCATAATTAAATCCAAAAGCTTTTCTGCCACCGATTGCTTCTATAGCTCTCTTGGTAGTTACAATATCGAATGCAATTTCAGTTGGATGAACTTCAAGTGCAAATTTAACTCCACATTCATCGTAAACATCTAAAATTGGATTCCACATTTCTGCAAAATATTTAAACCCATCGTCAATTGTTTCGGGACTTACTGGAGGAAAACTATAGATCATATGCCAAATGGAGGATCCAGTAAATCCATTAACTACATCAATGCCAAGATTTTTTGCAGCACGCGCAGAATTTTTCATTGCTTCAACTGCCCACGCTCTTTTTTTATCGGAATCGCCAGCACAATCTTTTGGAGCAAATCCATCTGAGCGGCTATCATTATTTGGGTCGCAAACAAGTTGTCCAGCTAAATGATTACTTATAGCAAAAAGTTTTAATCCATTTTTACTTAATATTTCTTTTTGTTGATTACAATAATCTTTATCAGTTGCTGCCCGATCAACATCCATATGATCGCCCCAACAAGCTAACTCTAATCCATCATAACCCCAATCCGCTGCTTTTTTAGCGAGAACTTCTAAAGGCAAATCTGCCCACTGTCCTGTACATAACGTTATTGGTCTAGCCATCTGACTACTCCTTCCAATTTTTTATATTGAAGTCCACTTATCATTTCCACGAGAATTCTTGATGACAGCATCAATAAATTTCATCCCCTTAACGCCATCACTCACATTTGGAAAATCATTAATAAGTTTTTCATCTATATCAAGTTTGTTTTCTTTGTTTCTAATTGTATCGCCGAAATTATTATAAATATTTGCTACAGCTTCTAGCATAGCTTCCGGATGACCAGAAGGCAAACGGGTTGCACGAGCCGCAGCTTCACTTACATCAGCCACATATTGATTTCCGCGCTTCCATGTCTGTACTGGATTATTACCATCTTTGAGATAGAGGAAATTAGGTTCTTCCTGATGCCATTCCAAGCTTTTCTCTTTTCCATGCACCCAAATTGCAATAGCATTTTCTTCACCAACAGCAACCTGGCTGCAATAGAGAACACCTTTCGCGCCATTACTAAAACGTAATAAACTATTTGCATCATCATCAACTGGTCTACCTTCAACGAACGTAGTAATATCAGCACTAATTTCAGTAATTTCTAATCCAGTAATATACTCTGCTAAGTTTGCTGCATGAGTACCAATATCGCCAATACTTCCGCCAGCTCCAGTTTGCTTAGGGTCTGTTCTCCACGAAGCTTGCATTTGTCCAGTTTTTTCGAGTGCGGTTGTAAGCCAACCTTGAGGATATTTCACAACCACTTTTCTGATTTCACCAAGTTCACCTTTACTTACCAAATCCTTTGCAAGCTTGACCATAGGATAACCAGTATATGTGTGCATCAATCCAAAAACTTTTCCAGTCTCTTTGACAAGGACTTCTAATTCTAAAGCTTCTTCAACAGATATGGTCATTGGTTTTTCGCACATTACATTAAAGCCAGCTTTTAAGAAATCGCGAGCCATTGGAAAGTGCCAATTATTTGGAGTTGTGATTGAAACGAAATCAATTCTTTCATCTTCACTTAAACTCAATTCACCTTCAATCATTTTTTTATAATCATCGTAAACCCTACTGGAATCTAGTCCTAACTCACTACCAGTTTGTTTAGATTTCTCAGGATCAATATCAAATGCACCAGCAACAATTTCAATATTTCCATCTAACCTTACAGCCCATCGATGCACCTCACCAATAAAAGCGCCAGGCCCGCCTCCGAGCATTCCCATTTTAAGTTTTCTTTTTGTATTACTCATTTATAATTCTCCTATTTAAAACATCTATTCCTTTAACACACCCCTTTGGCATCCATCCCTTCGGGAAATCCACTCTCAAACAAAGCTACTAGCTTAAAAATAATGAGTGAGTTGCAGAGTCTCAAATGTGGCTAAAGCCATTATAAACCTTTTTCTTAAATCCGTTAACGACTATTTCCGTCGCTTTTAAGCGATGGTATAATAACAATAGAATAATTAGGCTTTAGCCACATTTACTTCATTAAATTTATTCTATCACTTCAGCTTTATATCCACCACGTTTGCGATCTCTAAAATACATAACTCCAAAAATAATTGTTAGAAATAACGATAACGGAGCAACTCTTCTGAAAGATATCTTACCGCCATAGTTCTCTGCCGGTCCGAGAATACTCTTTGCATCACCAGCAGCTTTTGAACCAGGGTCTACAGCAATAGCACTTCTCAAAGCATTTGCAGTTGAATATTTTGGTAATTCTCCAGTCTCATTAACTGCCTTAAGTATTTCCTCAGATGCTGCTATTGCGCCGTTATAATCATCTGCAGTTTTCTCACCCTTTTGATCTCTTAAATCTGGATAAGTATCTACAATTTCTTGAAGTACAATTCTTGTCTCTTTTATAGAAAGTTTTTCGTGTAGATAATTATCTGAAACAGATCCCATCATAGGGGATGTCACTAATCCAACAATGATAGTACCAACTCCACCAACTAATGCAAGCGCCAACGCACCACCTTTTGGAATACGCTCTGATGTTACACCAAGCATTGTGGGCCAGAAATATGAAACACCAACAGCAAAGACAGTTCCAGCCATAATAGCCATTGTTAATGTTTCTGTATAGCTTAACCAATATAAGCCAATACCACTTATAATTGCAGAGGAAACTAAAATTCCAGTTGGCGATAATTTATGCACTACCGGACCAGCTTTATATCTAAGAACTGCCATTAGCAGATTAATCCAAACTAAAACTAAAATACCATGAATCCCAGCAGATTCAAGCACAGCAGGTATCCAACGGTTTGGCCCCAATTCTATTGAGGCTGTCATTGCCATTGCCAAAACTAGAATCCAAAACAATGGTCGAAGTAGTGTAGCTCTAACCATATCCGAACCACTAACTCCAGACTGATGTCTTTCAGTAGCAGGAAATATTTGACCAAAAAATAAGTATCCATAAATAATTGTTGGAACAAGAATAACTAATAGTTTAACTTGATAACTTGTAATTCCAATACTATCAAGACCAAAAGAGATTAATCCACCAATTACAATTCCACCAGGGAACCAAACATGGAATTTATTTAACATCTCTGTTTTTCTATCTGGATAGAGAGTTGCAACTAAAGGATTTGCCGCAGCTTCAACTAATCCATTTCCCATTGCCAACACAAGGGCTCCGACAAATAACATTGTAAAGCCTGTGGCAAAAAACATAATTATTACACCAAGAAAATGTCCTAAAAACGCTAAGCGAAATAGAAGTTTCATTCCCAATACATCACACAGCGGCCCAAAAATGAAAATGGTGATTGAGAAACCCCACAAAGCTGCGCCGCCAATCCAACCAATTTCTGCATTTGTTAAAACAAATATTTCTTTAAGGGGTCCCATTATTGCGCCAATAATGGCGAATGTTACCGATGTAGAAATAAGAGAAAAATTACTTCCAAGAAAAAGTCTTGCTTTGTTTATTGTTGAATCTTGTGCTGCATCCATGTTTGCATCCTCCAGCTATTGTTTAATTAAAACCATTTTACTTATTAAAATTTGCCTTCATTCTTCCCATTCTCTAATAAATTCAGCACTATCATCTACTACATGTACTTCCCAAAAATAATAGCCACAAGATCCAGTTCGAGAAAAAATAAATTTGTAAATTTCATTATCTATTTCCAATGAAATATCATCAACACAAATTCCAGGTCCACCAACTACATTTTGTTCAGCCCAGATAACTCCATCAACCTTACTAAATATTTGCGAAAGAATAACCATGTTATAATATTCAGGAAATTTTAGTCTTAAAAAGCTATATAGTTTCTCTCCATTTTTAAGTTCATAATGCGATAAAAGTGAATCCAAGGGTGAATAATTAAATCTAAATGTAGATGTTGTATCAAAAGCATTGTATAACTCATCACTAGTTGCAATTATTAAATCCCCTAATCTCCAATCTTCACGAACATTTAGAGTAGTATCTTCAATAACTGTTTTGGCAATATTGAGACGAAATTGAATCTCCCCAGAAGTGAGACTATCAATACGTTCCGAATCAAATAGTCTAAAGTAAAGTATTGTTCCTTCCTCCAAGGGTTCAGTCCAAAATGTTTTTTCAGCTTTAGGTTCTGAGATATTTTCAGTGCATGAATAAAATAATGGTATAGCAATAATTAATATTACAAAATATTTTAACATAATTCTTTTACTTCCAATAAATAATCTTGCCTAATTGATAGTTGGAACTTGAAATTTATTTTCCAAAAAATAATTAAAACCTTACTGCATAAATAGAATAAACCTTCAAGATAAAAGCCTTGAAGGTTTATGTAAAACTAAATTAAAGAGTATAATAACTATAACGTCCAACCATTTGCGTACTCTCTCATAACCCATTCGTTAGCTTCTGGAACATTGGTTATTTCACCTTTTTCACCATCCCATTCCAATACTTCATGTTTATCAGCCATACGAATTGCTATGTTTCCGAGCATCATTGTCTCAACTAATTTTGAAGAATATTCAAAGTTGGTTGTTGACTGTTCATTATTCTTAATCGCTTCAACCCATTCTTCGTGAATACCAGGAGAACGTTTAATTGTTTTAGGAGGTTGTTTATATTCCTTCATTGCTGTTTCAGGTATTAAGCGTGGACTTTCTCCGTAACAACCACACATTATTTTACCTTTTGTTCCGTAATACATAACTCCACCACCACCATTTCCCATTCTTCTACCAGGTTCAAGTTCTTCTGGACGAGGAGGCATAATTCCACCATCGTACCAACCAAATTCTACTGCTGGCATATCCCCTCTTTCAGGGAATTGATAATGGAACGCTTCTGCAACTGGCCAGCTTTCACCATTAAAATTACTTGAACTTGCCTGGATTGTTGTAGGATAAACCAACTTCAAAGTATGGTAAGGAATATCAAAAATGTGTGCACCCATATCACCTAACGCACCAGTTCCAAAGTCACTCCATGCACGCCAGCTCCAAGGCATATAATCTGGATGATAAGGTCTGAACGGTGCAGGTCCTAACCAAAGGTTCCAATCTAATTCGCGCGGTACTGATGGAATTGATTCAGGTCTCTCCATTCCAGTATCCCAAACAGGGCGGTTTGTCCAGCAATCAACTTTATTTACTGATCCAATTGCGCCATCATCAAGCCATTCTTGAATGAGGCGAATACCTTCTTGCGAGTGACCTTGGTTACCCATCTGTGTAATAACACCGGTTTCTTTTGCAATTTTATTTAAAACTCTTGCTTCTCCAACGGAGTATGTTAAAGGTTTTTGAACAAAGACATGCTTTCCTCTTCTCATTGCATAAGCTGCTGCAACTGCATGAGTATGGTCTGGAGTACTGATAGTAACAGCATCAATATCTTTTTGCTTATCAAGCATTTCTCTAAAGTCTTTATATTTTGGTGCTTTCTCTAAAGCTTCTACCAAGTCTTCTTTCCCTTCTTCCTCCTTGGTTTTCTTAATCGTCTCATTCATTTTTCTATCATCAACATCACAAAGCGCCACAATGTTTTCTGTAGCTACACTGTACATATCCGATTTCCCTTTACCACCAACTCCAATGACAGCAATGTTTAATTTATCACTTGGAGGAGTAAATCCTTGTCCACCAAGTACGTGTCTTGGAACAATTGTAAATGCAGCAGTAGCCATAGCAGTAGTTCCTATAAACTTGCGTCTTGTTATACCATTTTCAGATTTTTGATTTTCGTCTGTTTTTTTCTCATTCATATTATTATCTCCAATGCTTCTTGTATAATTTATTAAATTCTATTTAGCTAAAATATTTTCCAATTTTTTAATTACTTGCGCTGTACCTCTGACAGTATGGTAAAAGACTTTCCAACTTGTGCCCATGTAATCCCAAATTAAATCGCCATTCTCTTCATTTAAAGCGAACCATTCTCCTTGTTCCCAATTTATTACTTTTTCAAAAACAAAATCGTGAATATTGATAAAAGCATCAAGGTATTTTTCATCATTTGTCAATGAATATGCATCAAGAAAACCAACCATAGCTTCAGCTTGCTGCCAAAACTCTTTTGTTACTTCTGTAGCTTCACCAAAGCGCTCTCCTTCAACATACAAACCACCATACTTCCAGTCAACTCCATTTTTAAAAGTATGTTCATAAACTGGTTGAACTCTATTTAGTGACTCTTCTCGCGGAATTTCAAGAATATCCTGAGCATGCAGATATAGCCACGTCAATTCTATATTATGTCCGTATGATGTAATGTCCGTATCTTTGCCATCTTCGTCAAAACGATCGCGTCCCCAAACTGTATCAAGTTCAACATTAGAAATCGGTTTCCATTCTGATGTGAACATCGATATTCCGGTCATTGTTGTGGGTTCAACCATCTTATCAAAAATTAGGTCTATGACATCGAGCAAAGCTTGTTTGTGATTTTCAGCATTTGTAAGTTCATAAAGAGTAGTGTATGCCTCCATCAAATGCATATGAACATCGAGAGACTTATGTGCGCCAATATCCCCTCTAGCTTTTTTAAGATTAAACTCTCTATCGAAGTGTTCAAAATAACCTTTATCTTTTTCATCAGCCACTCGCTCTTGCAATAAATCAAAAATTCTAATTGCTTCATCTTTAGCTACATTATCGCCAGTTAAAAGTGCATACTCGGAAAGACCATAAATTAAAAATGAATGTCCATAGATAATTTTATTTGTGTCTTTAGGAGTTCCATCTTCTTCAACAATCCAATAATAACCGTCATGCTCTGGATCTCGAAAATGATTAAAGAGAAAATCGATTCCCTGCCTAAGAGTTTCAAAACCGTTTGGCCATTCAAATCCCAAACGCATTGCATGAGAGATTGTAAATATAGCTCTACATTGAGATAAAAATGATTTTTCGGTAACATCGGTGCGCATTCCATCTCTATCATAATTAGTTTGGAAACCACCATACTTAGAATCCACCGCTCTATCTGCCCAAAATGGAATTAAATTATCATTCAGATAATCTGATGTTTTAGATAAATATTTTTCTAATTTTTTATTTACTTCATCATTCATTTATAAACTCCTAAAAATTCAGTAGCTATAAAACTTTATGTTTATAGTAAGAGTCTTTCATTCTTGTAATCTTTAAAAGATTTCTCCTCACCCGAAAAAGCATCGGGGTTCTCCCAAAGGGATTCCATTGGAAGAAATGACAGTTTTTTTTGTAAAGCTCTACTATTTAACACTTAAATCTTTGAACATAAGTTCTTTAATTTCTATTATTTGTCCAGGGTTATGTCCTTGTAAAGCAAAATGGCCTTTCGCAAATCTTGCATCGGTATGTTCAGTCATCAATTCACCGTTTACCCATACTTCGATTTTTTCACCAACCATTCTAACTTTCATTTTAAACCACTCGTTATCTTTGGTTACTAATTTTTTAGCTTTTGCTGTAGGAGTTCCGGGCAACCAAATCCAACCAGTATGAGCATCTTGGTGATTATCAATTTGTGCTTCATAACCTTCAGGCCATCCGTCAACATTATCTTTTGGAGGATTTGCTCTAAAATAAAGACCGCTATTACAATTATCACTTGCTCTGAATGTACCTTTTATTTCAAAGTCTGTAGCTACTGTTTCTGTGTATATGTGACCCATTCCACCATCACCAGTTAATATGCCATCGCGAACATCCCATGTTGCTTTTCCATGCACAAAAAATCCATCAAGATTTTTTCCGTTAAATAAAGAAACCCATCCAGATCCATTACCCTTTTTTTCTAATGAATCATTTTTTACATTTTCTTTTCCATCAGCATTGCATGAAACAACAATTAAAGAAACCATTAAAAATATGACCAACTTTTTCATAAAACATCCTTTTCGTTTAATTTCAAATTATTTAAATACATTATTAAGAAAAACCTAATAAACTATCTATTATTTCCAAAAAATTATTTTGTTGTCGGTGCACTTATAGCTTCAACATATCTTCCAGCCCAATAGGGCATTAAGTAAATATATGGTGGATATTCTCGACTACCTCTTTCACCACCATTATTTCTATATGCGTTATTATGTAAATGCATAGGACGTTCGTCACGGGGTAGAACCTCAGAGTATTCCTGTCTTCTAAAATTAGTCTCTACTTTTGTGAGATCATTTCTATGACTATTATTAATACTCCACCCAATTAAATCTATTGGGAACTCTCTCAACCACCATGCCGATTCTTCAAAATCGATCTCTTTACCCCCACTGAGTGCATAAAGATAATTCCACAATGGATTTTTCTCAGATCGTTCCTCTTCCCAATGACTTTTTACTGCGTCGAAATGTTTTTGCTTTTGTTCATCATTAAATGAATATTTTACAAATGCTGGAATTGTCAAGAAATACATTTCATCATCAGAATGGTTCCAAGTATTGCTTAAATTTTCTCCTTCTACAAAACCCACAACAGATGCTGGACGATTAGCATTCTCATCATAACCATATTCATTAATTAGCTCATAAGCTTTCTCTTTGTATAGTTCGTCGCCAATATAATGATATGCCGTTTGCAGAAATGCTAAGATTAAAGTAGAGTTCAATCTACGATCTCCTACATTGATTGGAAAATTATTTACATAGTCTGGGTGCCATCTTCCCCATTCAGTAATTTCTCCATTCCAGGTTACGAGATACCAATCATTTTCAATTAAGTGATCCATCTCAATTTTTATTTGATGAATTGCACGATCTCTCCATTCCTTATCAGGCGCCAACTCTGCAAATAATGCATAAACAAAAAAGTGTCCGCATGATTCATCACTGCTGGTTGTCGATTTCCATCTCCAAAGTTTATCATCAGTTAACCGCCATATCTTTTGATCTTCAGGCATATTTGGATTTGTATCACTCGACTGATATCCATCGCGTTCATAAGTTCTGGCTGGGAAACCTGGAATACCACTTATTTCTGTTAAACGCTCCATCGCTTCAAAAGCTTCGTACGCATTTTGCTTTGCGTCTTCCGATTTTGTGACTGCATATCGGAATAGCTCGCCGGCAAGATACATTGACGTCCACAGTCCGTCATTATCTGTATCTCCAAGGACTGCAGTTGAAAGATCTCCAGGGACTCTTAAATGTGTTTCCGAACTAAAACCGTTACGGATATGACGTAATCTCTGAACCTCTTGAAAATAAAGAGCTTTTTCTTCCAGAGTCATTTCAACAAAATTTATTTTACTCATACCCTTCTGTGTAAGTATAAGAATACTGTTTTCTGGACCTTCAGCAATGTCAATGACTTCGTCATCAACCAGCCATCTTTTTGATGCATAATAATCGTACTTGCTACCTGCCTGTTGGGTAGAGAGGTCTTCACGTAATTTGAATGCACCTTTAGTGGAGCCGAACCAAAGAGAGCCTTTTATATTATTAATCGTAGTTATTTCTGAGTGAGGTAAATTTTCATCTATTTCATCAGCCTCAAAGCTTTTTGCATCAAATGATAATATTCCATTATTGGTACCAAGAATTATTTTATCATTGAATAATGTAAATGCTGTTAAATCTTTTCCATCATAAACTTTTGATAATTCTTTTGCCGGGCATTTAAGTTGATAGACCGCATCATTGGTAAGGATTAAAAAACGTTTTCCATTTAGATCAAAAATTAAATCAATTGGATTAAAATTGTCTAGAGATTCACTCCAAGATTTTTCGCCCTTTTGAAAAAGTGCTAATTCTCCTTTTCCTGCAACAAGAGTAGTAAAATCATGAGCAACAACAAATTGAGTTGGATTTTCTACTCCATGATTAATATAAAATTTACCAGCCCATGAATTACCTAGAACCGCTTTATCAGTTAGATAAACAAATTGATCCTCATATCTATCGAAGGCTAAAATATTCATGTCCGTGATAGGTCTATATAATATATCTGGAACTAACTTTTTATCCCATGGATGTAAAAGTCCATCGGAAGAAAGAATATTAATAACATTATTCCTATCACTTCTGACTTGCAATAAGGTATTACTTCCATCTTCGGTTTGGTCAAATTTGTTGGCATAATCTTGAATGTAAGGTTTATCAATATAGGTTTGTGCAGATATAGTTACTGATAATAAAATGGTTAAAATAAGGGATGTTTTTTTCATGTTTTGTTTCTCTAATTTGATATTAATTCTAACATAAATATTTTATTCGAATGGAACTATTTAGCTTTTTTCAATTAGAGATGATTGTATCAAATAAAGTGAGAATCTAAGGGGAAAATATCCAATTTATGAACAATATTCGCTACATTAAAAAAGTTTTCAGTTTTAAAATATATCTGTTTTACTTTGTGAGCAATCGTTTGCTCATTCAAAGACAAAGATACATAAATATTACAGTTTATGCAAATATTAGCGTTAGTCTACAATATTTTACTTGAATAATATCGCTTCGATCGCAAATCAAAATTAATATATTTTTATTTGAATAATCTAATAGCCATAGTTTAATAATAAATTTTTACTCAACTTTTTTATCCATCCAGAAAGGGACGCTAATAAACCAAAGTAAAGTGCCAAGTATCATTAAAAGTTTATTTGTATCCAGACTGATAACATCAGCAAAGACTAAGAATGACGGAACAATTGTTATTAATAATCCCATAAGTGAAACTAATTTTAATATTGTTTTCATTATTCAGTTCCTCCTGCTACGCTATTCTTTTGAATAAAATAACTGCTTATTAAATATAATGCTGCTGCAACAAACCATCCCGGTAGACCTAGGAAAAATATTTCGACACCAAAACTAAAGTTTAACCACATACTAAAGAGTAGCGTCACTCCCCATGCTATTACCACAGCCATATTGAAGGATTTGTTAAACGTTTCGGCGTAATATTGTTTTAATTTTAATTTTGGAATTATATAAGCATCCATAATTATGACAGCACCCATGGGCATAAGTATAAGTCCGTATAGCGCAACGAAATTTAATAATTTCATTACCAATGCAGGGAACATCGAAGCAACTGTTGTTATCAAACCAACAACGAGTGTAACTTTCCAAGTTTTCCAATTTGGACGAATTGCTTGAAGTGCAAGTCCCGCGCGGTAAATTGTTGGGTTAGCTGTTGTCCAACCAGCGATAACAACAACGATTGCACCAGCAATGCCAGCAGCACGGTATGCTATTGGACCGGGTGCAAACTCAGTACTAAAGCTAGTTTCTTTCAAGAATAGTGCATATAATATTCCAGAAGCCATCCATGCAATGTAATGTCCAACGAACATTCCTGCACCAGAGTTAAATCCATAATACCATTTTTTTGCATACCTTAAAATTGAAAGATCTGCCATTCCAATGTGCATTGCCATGTTGGCGAACCAAGCAAAAAACATAATATGCCAGAATGTGAATTGACTTTGTCCTTCTAATGG
>Ga0164313_10004582_pt1 | contig 12273 bp, 11 predicted proteins | sample GuaBasSedimGuay4_FD_113735 | JGI IMG/M metagenome (GOLD analysis project Ga0164313, IMG submission 113735) | Subseafloor sediment microbial communities from Guaymas Basin, Gulf of California, Mexico - Guay4, Core 4569-4, 0-3 cm | ecosystem: Environmental > Aquatic > Marine > Hydrothermal vents... | reverse complement strand
CATGGGTCGGAGGCCGCTTTTTGGGATAACACGGACGAGTTGGCGTCAGGGTTGATGCAGGGTGTAGCGACAGAGATAGGGACAGAGATCATTCTTGAATCCACAGCGAATGGTATAGGGAATATGTTTTACAACCTGTGTATGCTTGGCGTGGATCCTAACGCGATGAGTAGGTACAAGACCCTCTTCATTCCATGGTATATCCAACAAGAATACCGCGAGACACCCCCGTCAAGATTTAAACCCAGTACAGAAGAACAGGAATTGATGGAAGTGTATGGTGTAGATATAGACCAGATCTTCTGGAGACGTAGAAAGATAGACGATGATTTCAAAGGCAACGAAGCGAAGTTCAAACAAGAGTACCCCTTCTTCCTGCAGGAAGCGTTCCAATCTTCCGGGAGTAATCTCATACTTCCGGAAGATGTGGATAAAGCGAGAAAGACCACACCGTTCTTTGACACAATGGCGCCGATGATAATGGGGGTAGACGGAGCCGGGGAGGGTACAGATGAGACAGCGCTTGTGATAAGACAGGGACGTAGGATAGTTGATTATGAGGTCTACGGGGAACCGGTGAAACCCATGCGCCTAGCGGGTATTATAGCCCAAAAGATAGATAGCCTAGGACTAGACATGGTGTTTCTTGATACTGCCTTTGGCTACGGTTGCCGCGATAGACTGGTTGAGATGGGGTATGGCGCAAAAACAATGGACATTCACTTTGGGTCAGCCCCACTCACGCCTGAACTTTATAAGAATAAACGTGCCCAGATGTACGGGGATATGAAAGATTGGTTTGAAGCGGGTGGGTGTAGTATACCCGATGAAGAGATATTTGTACGTGATATACGGATGATACCAGGGTTTGAGGTATCAGGTTCGAGAGGGTTACTTATGCTCCCACCGAAAGATAAGATACGGGAACAGAACGAAGGGCATAGTCCTAACTGTTCGGATGCGTTAGCGTTGACCTTCGCGTTCCCTATCAAGAGCCGGGGGATGCAGTCCAGGATACAGGTTGCAAGTCCGGATACTGTACGGGTGAAAAGCCCATATAAGAGCAGACGATTAGCACAGGGGTTTGTGAAGAAACAGAAACCAAGTGAACTTTTTGTGAGGTGATATGGAAATACGAATGGTGACTAAAGATGATTTTGAGAAAGTAGTCGAACTGATGTCAGAGTTTGCGGAGGAGTCGTTATCAGAGTATGGGACTAAGTTAGATATAGATCAACTCAAGAAGACTTTTGATTCAGGATGCGATACGAGCTTTGCGGCGATAGTGGACGACAAGATGGTAGGGGTATTGGGCGGACGGATAGTAAACGATTTTTGTAGTGCGGAACCTGTGTACGAAGAGATAGTGTGGTTCATGAACAAGAAGTATAGGCGGTATGGAATAAAACTTTTTAATTTTATGCAACAATGGTGCGTGGTTCATGGAGTGAATAGGATTACAATGTGCGCGATGGAGAATAGTATGCGAGATAAACTCGGTAGACTATATGAAAGATTAGGTTTTCAAGTGATGGAAACAAGGTATATTAAAGTGATAAACTAAGGGGGTACGAAGATGCCAATATTTACAGGGATAGGATTAGCGATTGGAGCAAGTGCAGCGACAGCCTTTGCGGTAGGTGTCGGGGCTACAGCTATAGGTGCAGCAGTTGGTGTAGGCGCGTATGCAGCCGGCGGTGGGTTTGATAGTAAAGATGGTGGTGGTGATAGCCGTGTAGATGTTGGTGGCACTGGTGCTTTATCATCTTCAGAAGCGAGAAGTAAATCACAGAAGAGGGCGTACCGTAGTGGTATCTTGTTTACATCTCCTGGAGGAATGGAGAACGCGCCGAAGACTTCAAGTGCAAAATTACGATAAAAGGAGAACAGAATGGCTAAGAAACCAGATGTAGGGGGAACTCTCCTTGAGAAGTTAAAGAGGGCGAGGGTAGGATACCAGACCGCGAAACTGAATTTTAATATGCAGTACGCGGAACTGAGTCAGTATTATTACCAGATAAAGAATAGTCAGCAGGTGTACACACCTCAGATCATACAAGGTCAATTTGAGAATGATGGAAATATTAATGACAACGTAGGTGGACGTAGCGCTAGGTTGATGGCTTCTGCGTTGATGGGTATGGTGTGGAAGAACGAGAAAGGTACTTTTCGTATCGTTCCTTCCAAACAGTTATCAGACTCCAAAGCAAATAAACAATATTTCCAGCGGTTAAGTGATGATACCGCGACATATATGGAACGTACAAAATCCAGGCTCACGTTGTCTCTATTCAAAACGATACTTGAGATGGTCATCTATGGGACTTCAGGAGTTGTTGTGCAGAGTGGTGGGTATGATACCCCACTCAAATACCACAACAAATCTGTACTCTCGTTCTATCTTGGGTATGACAAAGAGGGCGAGATCGTAGAGATTTTCATAGACTACAACTATTCAGCACAAGAGTTGTGGGATATGTACGGCGATGCGGCCGGTGGTTCAGTCCGCCAGGCTATCCAGAATAATGACCACATAAAGAGGTTCGTGGTATGCGAAGCAATACGCCCCCGGACAGCGCAAGAGATGGGTAGTAAGAAAGGTAAACTTGGTATGCCGTATTCCGCGGATAGGTTTATGCCGTACGAGAATATATATCTTGAAGGTGGTGGATATGAATCCCTACCTATGAAAGTTGTGTTCCAGGACAAGTTGGAGTACGAATCTTATGGACGTAGTTCGGGGATGGATGCCCTGCCGACGGTAGTACAGTCAAATATAGCGACCGAGATTCTTGCTGTAGGAGGAGAACTCCTGGCCCAACCCGCTTTGGGTATGTATGATAATGGGTCGTTAGCGGGGCTTAGTGTTGACCTGTCAGCAGGCGCGCTTAACGTGTTTAACGTCGCGGGTACCGTACCAACAGAGAAACCTATCTTCCCATTGTTTGAGATAGGGGATCTTCGCGTGATGTACGAATGGGCGAAAGAACTCAAGATAGAAGTCGCGGGATATTTTCTTCTTGATAAACTATATGACCTTAATGCCAAACAGAGAATGACTTTAGGTGAAGCGGTTATGCGTGACCAGATACGGTCGGACGCACTCTCGCCTATCTTCACTCAGATAATGGCGTTCTTGACAGACATACTTACAAGGTCAATAGATATACTTTATGGTATGGGGTTAGCCGGAGTTGTGAATCCGGAAGACCTTACCGACCCTAAAGTCAAGGCACTTTTAGCACAGGGTATAACACCTTTCCCAATACCGGAAGAGGTACTTAATGCCCAGATAAATGGGTTAGATTGGTATGAGATTGAGTTTATATCCCCTGCCGCCAGAATAATGAACAATGAAGAATTAAACAGTACATTAAAATTCATTTCTGTTCTGGGCGAGGCAGGGGCTATAAGCCCAGATTTCATAGATGTAATCGATCCGGATGGGACGGCGGAGAAGTTGAAACGCCTTACCGCGACCGATTCGATAGTCACAAGGTCTATAGAAGAGAGACAGGCGATACGAAAGAGTAGAGCCGAGATGCAGATGCAGATGGCTAAAATAGAAGCAGAAAAAGAAATGGCGATAGCAGACCAAGCCAGAAGTCAGGGTGCCGCGGCACGTGCCGGGGCAGTATCGACTATGGCTGATGCAGGCGCCGGAGGAGTGTAACAACATGGCAGAACAGAAGGAAACCGTCTTTAGCCGACAGAGTATAAAAGCGAAACAGGAGTTGGCTAGAGAGGATTACGAGAAGAAAGTGACAGAAATGAGGCAGACGTTTGAGTCTGTGGGGAAGACTCCTGAAGGGGAAAAACTCTTCAGGTTCCTCTTTATCCTATGCGGAGGAGACTCTTCTTCGATTCGTAGGGATAAAGATGGTGATATAAATATGGACGATACTCTCCTAACCCTAGGCGTTAGAGAGGTTTACCAGAATATAAGGTTCCATATGACCTCTGATATGATTAAGAAAATAGAAAGACGGGATTGGGAACATTAACAGAAGGAGACAGCATGACAGGCGCAACAGGACAGGCGGCACCATCGGGTGCAACAGGAGCGGCCCCTACAGGGGCTACAGGCGGCACAGGAGCCACCGGAGCAGCTAAAGGTACAGGAGCAACGGGAGTTAAGGATTCAAGGCTCTCTACGGTCAAGATACCGGCTAAGTATGAGAAAGAACCGTGGGCTAAAGAAGTGACCAGCGTGGACGATTTATGGGATAAGATGTCTGGTTTGAACAAAATCGTAGGTAAAGATCGTATAGCCCTCCCCGGAGACAGCGCGACAACAGAAGAAATGAGTGCTTTCTATACTCGAATGGGGCGACCAACGAACCCTGAAGGGTATGAATTTAAGCCAAACGAAAGTATGCCTGACGTTGAGCGTAACGTGGAAATGGATAATAAGATGAAAACCATCTTATTTGACCGTGGATTATCTAAAGAGGCAGCAGAAGGCGTGGTCGCAGACTACGAGAATCTGATCGTTGAGATGACTAAACCAGCTATTGAGGCGAACACACAGCGCGATACAGAGTTCTCTAAACTCGCTGACGAGGTGTTAGGAGCAGATAAAGCTAGTGCTATGGAAGCCTTTAAAGTAGTTATGCGTGAATCTCTCGGAGATAAAGCGCATCTCGCGTCTAAGATAGAGACGATGAGTAATGACGAGTTAATGCCTCTTATTGTGTTGGCTAAAAACCTACATGATAAATATAGTGGTGAGACGAGAGTAATGGGTGCCGGGCGTCAGGGTAATTTGTCCGGGGATCTCAAGACAGATTTCCAGGCATTGTCCGCGCAGAAGATAGCCATCAAGAACGACAATAATATGTCTGAACACATTAAGAAGATGAAGTTGGCGAATATAAATACCGAGATGATGAAGATTGGCAGTAAGGCTAAAGATCAAGATATAAACCTTTTCGCCAATTAAATTTGACATTTGAAAAATATAAGGTATACTTATATCGAAGAACTACGACACGTCCGTGAGGGCAGGGTATCATTCTCTGTAACAGCACCATCGAGAGTGTCCTTCTTAAATACCGGGGACCGTTAGTAGATGTAAAAAATTTATTGACAACCTAATTTAAGGAGGACAAAATGGCTAGAGCTGATTATGCGGGCGTTGAGACAGTCCTAAAAGATGACTATCTAGGAAATCTTCTCAAAATACCCCAGCAGAGAGAAACAAGACTTTTCGGCGGCTTCGCAGAAGTTACCGTTGAGGGAAAACAGCTGTACATTGACGGGATCGCTCCTGTTGATTACAGGATAGACAATTCATACAACGCCAGTTCCGAAGGCGTTGCCGCTAACTACTTCCGTAGAAAACTTGATACTGATAGAATGATCATCGAAGTTGATTACGACGAACATTGGTTTCGTAAGACTACTTCAAGTAATCCTTCTTCTCTTATCACACAGGAAATGATGAACGCAAGTTATCGTTTTCTTGATAAGGTTGGTATCGATGCGGCAGTTGCTACGGTACAGTACGGCGAATATGGTGACACTGATCTTACATTTGCGAATGATGGTGGTATAACATTAGACGCAACTGGTGGTATCACAATAGATCTTCTAAGAAAAATCAACCATAGATTTACTGGTACTGAAGTTGTTTCTCCTAATGGGATGAACGACGTTAAGTTTGTCATTTCTGAAGACGAACAGTATGATATGGGTGGAATCACTCAGCTTACTTCCTGGCAGTTCCAGGCCGTGTATCCTCAGAATGCACAGGGTATGCCGAATGAATCCGGTTTCGGAAGACAGCTTGGTATGCAGAATGTCACCTTTGGTGCGCAGTCTGCTACAGGCAAGATGCTTAACGAAGCAGCAGCCGTAAGAGATTGTCTCGCCCTTGCTAATGGCGCGATGGTTTATGGTATGGCTTCTGATGGTATCAATTTCGAGATCATACCTCTTTCAGAGACCAAGATCTCTACCATAAGGTTGAGACTTACTCTGACAGCGGGTGCAGTCAGAACGAATGGTAACAATGTAATCAAGTTCCAGACGACTGTGAAAGATCCGGCTGTATTTTATTAATAGATAATGGGTGGGAGGGCTGTCCTCCCACCCGTATTCTGTTATAACCATAAGGAGAACGCAATGGGTAATGAATATGATCTAACCAACCTAAAGCCACTCGAACTGGATACAGTTACCGGGTCTACCGGAACGGACTATGTGGTAGTAGTTCGGAACGGGGTACCATATAAAGTAACCGTAACTAATGCTTCGTTTGGTGTAGGCGCGACAGGGCCTACAGGCGCGACAGGCGCAACTGGCGCAACTGGTGCAACTGGCGCAACTGGTGCAACTGGCGCAACTGGCGCAACTGGCGCAACTGGTGCGACAGGCGCAACTGGTCCTACAGGACCTTAATGGGTATTAAAAACTAAACAGGAGGAAATGAAATGGCTGTAGTAGATAAAACACAGTATAAGACAACCGATAACACTCCGGCAGATGCTATTAGAGTATCCGGTGCGGATATGTTGACGATTGTTTGTAAAGCGAGTATCACGAATGGGGATACTTCCGCGTCTATCTATAGAATAGCGGAAATACCTTCAAATTACGTCCCAGTTGGCGGAGAGATCACTTGTGACGCAGTTACAAGTGTGAACGATGCTGATCTCGGCATTTACGAGAATGCAGAAAATGGTGGCGCAGTTATTGATGTTGATGCTTTAGCAGACGGCATAGATGTTTCTAGCGCTTTGGCGCCGGGCGCTGGTTTAAGCCCGATCTCGGCTGTTACGATAGCTAACCAGGATGCGGCTCTTTACACCCTGGCAAGTGACGTTTCTAGTGAGAGACAGACGTATGTATTGGCGTTGACGATAAATGCGACTTCCGGGGCAACAGGTGTGGTCGTAGTTAGGCTTAACCTTGTGCGCAGAGAATACGCATCATAAACGATCCAAGGGAGAATGTCTGATGTCATGTTGGGCAGAGAGGCGTAAAACCCTCTCTGCTTCTCCCCTTAACAAGGAGATAATATGTCGGTACCAACTTCGAAAACGGACATCGTTAATCTGACTTTGGACGTAATTAAGACAGAAAACATTAACGATGTAGAAATACCTGGGGATGACAAAGCGGCGGTAATAGCTGATCGATGGTACGAAGTGGTGAAGCGTGACGCCCTTGAAGGATTCCCCTGGAACTTTGCGGCTAAACTAGATGCAATCCCTCTTAGCGCATCAGACCCGGATTTTGGGTTTGTCAATGCGTATGTCTTACCAAATGATTATTTATCTCTACAATATATAAAATATTGGGATTACCCTTTATCACGATGGAACTATGTAATACAAGACAATAAGATTTATATTGACAATAGCGGGGCCGCATCTTTACAAATAGGGTACACCTATGACCTCCAGCAGGTCGTTAAGATGAGTCCCTCTTTTCAAATTTATTTAGCTTATGCTTTAGCAGAGAAGATTGTGTTCAAACTTACCGGTAACGTGGCTCTTCTTGGCCGCGTTAAGGACGGTAAGAAAGTAGAGCAGGTAAACGCTAAAGCTAAGAACGGGAAAGCCAACCCTCCAGTTGCGTATAGAGAGAGTAAGATGCTGGCCGCTCGTAGGATATATGGCGGCTCCCGTACAAGCGGATTATACACGGGGCAGAATGGCAGAACTTAATGTACCCATATATGATTTTCGGCATGGTGTTTTAACGCCTAAGCTAAAAGACCGCCCCAACATGGACCTCTATAAAAGCGGGGTGTTGGTTGGGGAGAACTTTCTTACTTATCTTCATGGACCTACTTATTTCCGTCCCGGGTTTGAATACTCCCGGACTACCAGACGTAACAACGTACCACACTTTATCCCCTTTACTTTTGCCGACGACCAAGCGTATGTCCTCTCTTTTACTGAAGGGTATATGCGTATCTTTACCAATGGTGGTGTGGTTACTGAAGATGAGTTAAGTATAAGTGGTATCACCCAGGCGAATCCTGGGGTACTTACCGTTGTAGGTAATGATTATGTTGATGGTGATGAGGTTTTTATTTCCGGGTGTACAGGGATGACTGACCTTAACGGGCAGTTCTTTCTTGTAACAAATTCTCCAGACCCGGGACTTTCAGAACGTAATTGGACTTATTCTAACGGGGCTAACTATACTTACGGTGCTTTAGTCGAGATCACAGGAGGGCATGCAGCACTGGTGGATATACCACCATACGATATAACCGACCCTACTATTGAAACAAAAAGCGGGTTTCCGTTTACGGTGGCTCTTGATGAGTTTGTGGAAACTTCCACTAAACCCGCCCTCACAGAGATACAATACATACTCTCTATAGATGACGGAGTTACTTGGCGGTGGTGGGATGGGGCTTTATGGTCCGCAACTGACGAGACGTATGCGGAGAGTAATACCGCGGCTACCATACACACAAACATAGCCACTTTAGGGGGAGCGGGTACACTACAGGTCAGAGCATTCCTGCACACAGCAAATAATGCGGTTACGCCTGAACTTGATAATATTCTAGTTTCTTTCACCGCACCGGTAATCACTACTTTTTCTCTTACTGACCAAGATGGGAATGCGATAGATACTTCAGGGTTTGACGCGTATATAGGTAGTGGTACCGCAGCAAAAGTATACGAGATAGAATCTCCATATGAGGAAGAGGATATGCCTCAACTCAAGTTTGCGCAGAAAGCGGATATAATGTATATTGACCACCCGGATTACGCGCCGAGAAAACTCACACGATTCGGAGACGGTACTTGGACTCTCCTTACTTACACGCGTACGGAAGACCCTTTCGGTCAGGCAGAGATAACTAACATATCAAATGCTAATCCGGGTCAGGTTACAACAGGCGCAGCACATGGTTTTGATACTGATGATGTTATTCTCTTAGAAGCGGTTAATGGTATGACTGAGGTCAACCATGTTCTCTATACCATAACAGTAGTAAATGCTACGAACTTTACGATAGGTGTAGATACGACAGCGTATACCGCGTATGTTGACGAAGGAGTTTGCCTATTAGAAGGAGCGGCTCCAGCTACAGGTGGTTTTTATGGCGGACGTATGTTCCACGGGGGTAGTGTCAATGACCCAGATTTCTTGTTTGGGTCGAGAAGTCCGGATACCGATGATGGGGCTACACGATACGAAGATTTTACCGCAGGGGCTAATGCAGACGATGCGGTGTTCTATCCGCTTACTTCAGCATCTACTTCTTCAGTTGATAGGATCAGATTCTTTGCAGGTACCCGACAGTTTCTAGCTACAGGCACATACGCTGGTATGCTGAAAGTGAATGGTGGTTCTGATTCAGCGCCTATATCAGGTACTGCAATAGAATCCTTTCCTATAGATAATTATGGGGTAGCTGACCAGATGCCAGTGAACTTTGGCATCTCCATTATATATGTTCAAAGAGGTGACGAGGTAGTATACAGTTTTAAGTATTCTCTACTTAATGATGGGTTTACTTCTGAAGAAGAAACTATCCAGTCGGATGAGATTACCGCTGGCGGTATTAAGCAGATGGCGTACCAACAGGGTGTTCCTAATCAGGTATGGATGACTATGTTTGATGGGCGGTTAGTGACTTTTGTGTATAACCCGGGGGAGAATGTATCAGCATGGAACGAGCACATTATTGGTGGGGATGGTAAAGTATTGACGGTTGCCGCCCAGCCACAAGACGATAATAAGGATAGAGTGTGGATAGGAGTTGAACGCGAGGTTGATGGGGTGACTAGACGGTATGTAGAATATCTCGCAAAGAATCCAGAGATACCTAACCGTACTGATTTTTATACGGGAGACGAAACCGCGGACGATACCGAGTTCCGAAACCTTATGTTCTATGCGCAGAAGAGACAGATACATATGGATAGCGCTTTGGCTCTTGATACTACAGAAGAAAGCATAGCCATATCTCCGGGTGCTATTTCCGGAGATAACGTTACTTTCGGTGCGAGCGCTTCCATATTTAGTGCTGACGATGTTCTTCGTAGGATACAGGTTAAGTATCTTGACGGGGATGAATCAGGTATAGCAGAAATTATTGAGTATGTATCCGAGACAGTAGTTCAATGCAAGATACTACAGAACTTCAATGATACATCTACTATCCCCGGGGGTAAATGGTATTTTACTCAAGACACAGTTAGCGGACTATCTCATCTTGAAGGTGAGACGGTTACAGCAGTTTCTGACGGGGGCCGGTCTACCGTTCAACAGGTAGTAACGGATGGAAGCATAACTTTGGACGCCCAGGCAACCTATGTTATGGTAGGTCTAGCTTATTATGGCAGGATACAGACAATGCCTTTAGAACTATTGATGAGTACGGGCATCACTCCGGGTAAGTATAAGAGTATCAATAAAGTGAACCTTATGTTTCGTAATACGATAGGTGTATCTTATGGTACCAACCCTTATGATATGCAAATGGTAGGGTTTAGGAAAGGTGTGGCGTATACTGATCGACCACCTATGCTATTTTGTGGTACCAAAGAGAGACCAGGATTTGATAACTATGACGAACAGAGAACTATGTGGGTAATACAAACCCTTCCCTATCCTTGCACCTTAAACTCTATGGTAATGGATATGGAATTTAGCGAGGAGAATTAGTATGTCATTATTATTGGCAGGCGGTATTATAGGAGCAGTTGGAAGTATATATTCCGGTATATCGGCAATGAACTCGGCTAACCAAACAGCAGCCGATATGAGACGGCAGGGTGATGTTCTTTTTGCTGAATCTTTGAGGACTGCAGCTATAATTGAGGAAGAAGGGGAAAAGTTTGGGGCTATGCAGTCTCTTCAGTATATAGGTAGTGGGGTCGAACTTGGTGGTTCGGCACTCATCACAATAGCGCAGACTAAGAAATATGCCGCCACAGAAGCCGCAGCGACCCGAAGTTCGGGTAAAGCAAAAAGAGATTTGTCATATTCCGGGGCGCAACGTACAGAGAATGAAGGACGGGCTAAAATGATAGGTGGAATCATAGGAGGAGCGTCTAGGATATTTAACGCATTAGGGACTACCACTTCAGCACCTACGGTAGAAGAAGTAGAGAGCTCAAATGACGTAATGGCCTTTCCCGAGGGACCAACTCCGGGAAGTGTACCTTGGTTTAGGGGGTCTCAATGGGCAAGATAAATGAGTACCAGAGAAAACAGTTAGCTTCTCAGGCAGTCGGAATAGATTCTCCCGATAAGTCTGGGGAGATAATTGGTGGTAGTATAGAAAAGTTTGGCGCGGGTATGTCTGCTCAGGCTAGGGCTACTGATAAAATGGATTCTATAACAGCTAACCCTCTTGTTATACAGTTTGGTGTGGCTCTTCAGAAAGTAGCTACATCTACCCAGGCAGAGATGGCGTCCAATCCGGAAGGATACGAACAACGTCTCATAGAGAATCAAGAGGAGCTATACAAATCTTATGCTAGTCAGATCGCGGCTCCCGGAGTACGGGGAAAGTTTATGACGAGCGCCCAGACGATGATGCGCGCTAGTGCGGCTGCGGCCCCCAAGTGGGCGCAGGCGAAAAAAGTAGATAACATGGAAATAGCCATGGAAGATACGATAAAGGGGGGTCTTGTATACACTAGCCAATCCAATAGTATAGAAGAGTTTGAGTTTAATCTGGCTACGTTAGAGGCGGAAGCGTTAGAACAAGCGCAAATCAAAGATGCAAGCGGGAAGAGGGTATTATCAGATTTTGATGCACAGCAGACTATAGAGGAAAGCGGTCCGGGTATATTAGAATCTTTTCTTGCAGTTCAGACAAGACTTCATCCCGAACGTACTAAGACGAGCATAGAGCAGGGTAAATATACTGGTGTTAAATATTTTACACCAAAGATGGGGGAGACATTTATAGGTAAGTGTAATACCCGTATCTTGGCTATTGATACCGAGAATAGGAAACAGCAGACTAAAAATTATGAGAGTGTTATTCTGGATATGGTTAGCAAGCCTTTCGATATGGGTCGAGTGAATGCCTTGTGGATGAATAGAGACACAGATGTGGCCAACAGTATTTCCGACGTGCAGAGAAAAAACATATTGAATGCGTTCATAGAGCGGACTGCGAGTGCTGTTAAAGATGTTAGGAAGGATAAGACGAAAAAGGCGGCGGTAAACTATCTTAACGCCATAAATAATGTTATTACAGATGAAATAGATAATGCTATTGCTCTTGATTCTATCGTACGAGTATGGGCAGATAATTATAGGTCAGACGAGGAGATCGCT
>Ga0164313_10004581_pt1 | contig 12273 bp, 13 predicted proteins | sample GuaBasSedimGuay4_FD_113735 | JGI IMG/M metagenome (GOLD analysis project Ga0164313, IMG submission 113735) | Subseafloor sediment microbial communities from Guaymas Basin, Gulf of California, Mexico - Guay4, Core 4569-4, 0-3 cm | ecosystem: Environmental > Aquatic > Marine > Hydrothermal vents... | reverse complement strand
GCAAACTATGAGTTTACAACATTAACACCAAAACTGGGCGTTGTTCATATGGGTGAGTATGAATCATATACGATGGCGGACATCCCTGGTATCATTGAAGGTGCAAGTGATGGTAGAGGACTTGGTCTGGAATTTTTAAAGCATATAGAGAGAACTAAAACACTCTTACTGCTTATTGATGCTGCGAATTACAGAGAGATGAAGTATCAGTATGAGACACTTTTAGTTGAGTTACACCGATATTCTGAAACATTGGCAACAAGAAAACATGCCATAGTCATCACAAAGATCGATGCACTTAGTGCAGAAGAAGTAAATACTTTAACGGAGACTTTTTTAGCTGATATAGAACTTGAAGCAAATGATACATTGACACAGTACAAAACCAATGAAAATTATATTTCTTATGGATTTAAAACAGATTTTGGTGTAGCACTTCCTCAGGAAAAACCGTTGTTTGTTCTTCCTATCTCATCTGTTGCACACATTAACACTGAAGCATTACGCTATGCATTGGGTGGATTCATTAAAAATGTTAAAGAAGAAGACGAAGCATAATATGAATACTCAACGTATTGTTATTAAAGTGGGTTCACATGTTTTAACCCAAGATGGTGCTGTGTCTAAAACACGTATGCTGGCACTGGTACAGCTCATCGCAGAACTGAAAGATAATCATTATGATATCATTTTAGTCAGTTCAGGTGCAGTCTCTGCAGGTTATACACAATTACCATTAGACAGAAGTAAACTCGAAAATAAACAAGCACTTGCTGCTATAGGTCAACCACTACTGCTTAAAATGTATCAAGAGAAGTTTTCCAGATTCAACCTACTTTGTTCACAAATACTTTTTCGTGCAGATGTTTTTGATTCTAAAAAGCATATAGAGCATGCAAAAAATGCAATAGACACACTTTTAAAAAATAATGTTGTGCCTATTATCAATGAAAATGATACTGTGAGTATTGAAGAATTGGTTTTTGGAGACAATGACAGACTCTCTGCACATGTGGCACATCATTTTGATGCAGAGTTGTTGGTCATTCTTTCAGATATCGATGCCTTTTATGATAAAGATCCCAATCAATATAATGATGCTAAACGCAGAGCTGTTGTGACAAAGATCTTGCCTGAAGAGTTAAATGCAGAACATACGCCCAATAATGAGTTTGCAACCGGTGGCATTGTGACGAAATTGCAATCTGCTGACTTTTTGATGCATCATCAACGAAAAATGTTCCTGGCATCCGGGTTCAACCTTGATGATGTAAAATCTTTTCTTATAGACACGGAGCATAAGGGCGGCACACTTTTTAAAACTGTATAATTTTAATTTGATATAATGATCATAGATTATATGAGGAGCATGGTATGGACAAAGAGAGCATAATATCTTTTTTGAAACAACATAAGCAGTTGCTTTTAGAACAATATCATGTCAAAGCTATTGGTTTATTTGGTAGTTATGCTACGGATAAGTATACTGATAAGAGCGATATAGATATTTTAGTAGACATGCCTTCTAGTTTTGATCTCTATTATGATTTAAAAGAGTTTTTAGAAATATCTTTTAACAAATCTGTTGATTTAGGATTAAAACGCAGCATGAGAACTTTGATAAAAGAGAAGATAGATAAAGAGATTATCTATGCATAAAAATAGGGACATCACACTGTATATTGTCGATATATTTATTGCTATAGACAAAATAGAAAGATATACAAAAATATTTACTAACGGTTCGGAACTTCTATCTAGTGAACTACATTGGGATGCCACTATTCGGGAATTGGAAATTATAGGTGAAGCTACTAAATATCTTTTGGAAGATGAACTGATAGGAAAAAAATATAGAAGAATTGTTGATTTTCGTAATCAAATTATGCATGGATACTTTGGGATAGATGAAGTAATTGTCTGGGATGTCATTGAGAATAAATTAGATGAATATAAAAATGATTTAAAAGAGATGGTCGACAATTTTTCTTTTAATCTCTGTGCTGCTATTGTACATGCAAAACAGGAGTTTACGGGACAAAAAGATGTGGTTTCTGCTTTGGAGAAATTAGAGATATCCTTGAGCTTTTAAAGATTAGTATATGAATATCCTTTTAAATAAAATAGTTAAGTATAAAAATTGGAATGATTTAAATCAAAACCTATTAAACTACTGTGAAAAAAAAGAAAAAGGTAATATTTTTGAAGTAGTATCTAAATACTACTTATTGCTTAATCCCATATATAGAACAAAATTAAAAAAAGTATGGCTATTAGATGAAGTCCCGACTAAAATCAAAAAGTATTTAAATTTACCGGATAATGATGAAGGCATAGATTTAATAGCTCAAACAAAAGATGATGAGTATTGGGCTATTCAATGTAAATATAGAACAGATGAAGATAGTTCAATCACACGTGATGATATAGCTACATTTTTAGATGTTTCAAATAATATTTGTAAAAATATTAGTCATAAATTAGTATGTACAACAGCTAATAGGCAAAGCTATAAGTTTGATAAATTTTATGATGATAAGATTTCATTTTTGCTTGCCAATATTTGGAATGAATTGGATGAAAACTTCTTTCTCCAATTAAGTGCATTACATAAGAATGAAGTCATCCCTCTAAAAACCTACCAACCTAAAGATCATCAAATAAGAGCTATTGATAATTCCTATACTCATTTTGTAGAAGAAAATAACAGTCGTGGTAAGCTGATTATGGCTTGCGGAAGTGGTAAGAGCATTGCTGCCTACTGGATAGCTCAAAAGTTACAGGTAAAAACTATTTTAATTGCTGTGCCAAGTCTAGCACTCATTAAACAGACATTAGAAGTTTGGACTAGAGAGAGTATATCCAATAATATTGACATAAACTGGTTAGCAGTTTGTAGTGATGATACTGTATCGCAATTAGACGACGATATTTTTACTGCGACTACAAAGGAGTTAGGGATAGATGTATCCACAGATATTGACTATATTGTAAATTGGTTACAAAATAAAAATCATAATATTACTATAGTTTTTACAACTTATCAGAGTAGTAAAGTCATAGCTGAGGCTTCACAAAAAGCTGAGATAACTTATGATTTTGGAATTATGGATGAAGCTCATAAAACAGTGGGCTTAAAAGAGAGCTTTTTTAGTCATTTACTTTTTGATAAAAATATATCTATAAATAAACGTCTTTTTATGACAGCTACAGAGAGATACAAAGGAACTAGTGATGATATTGCTAGTATGGATGATATAGAGCTTTATGGTGAAGGTTTTGAAGTATTAACTTTTAGAGAAGCACTTGAAGCAAAGCCTCCTGTATTGTGTGACTATAAAATAGTTGCTATGATGGTTACACAAAAAGAAGTAGCTGAATTAATAGAAAATAATAATTTTGTAAGACCTGAAAACGAGAACTATACCAAAGAGATAGAAGCAGAGATGTTAGCTTCTACGGTAGCATTGCACAAGGCTATCAAAAAGTATGGTATTAAACATACTATTTCATTTCATAGTAGTATTGAGAGGGCTAAATTTTTTCAAACCCAAGAAGGTGTATTTAGGCAGAGTTTTAGTGAATATACTGACTTAGATACTTTTCATGTTGGTGGACAAACACCAACAGCTAATAGAAATAAAGTTATAGATACTTTTTCAAAAGCTGAAAATTCTTTGATTACCAATGCAAGGTGTCTGACCGAAGGGGTAGATGTACCAAATATTGATTGTGTGTTATTTGCTGACCCTAGACAAAGTACAGTAGATATAGTGCAAGCTGTAGGCCGAGCATTGAGGTTGGCTAAAGGAGATTATGGATGGGCATCTTCTTTTTTAAATAAGAAAGGAGTAAGCTTTAGAGATATAGAAGAAAAAGTAGATTTTTCACATATGAGACCATATTATAAAGTAGCAAGTGGCAAAATTCATACAGGTTCTTCTAGTTTGTATTCACATATTGCATTACCCTTTGAAGGTAATAGTAAGATACTTACAGGAGCAAGTGGTTATGGGATTGATGTACCATGTCGCTTAACTTCATATTATCTTACTATGATGACATCAAATTTATTATTAAATCAATCTCAATCTTTAGAGCAGCTAATATATGGACAACTACTTGGTAAATTGAGAGATGATATTATAGAAACATTAGATGCTATTATATGAGGAGTATAAAATGGAATATTTAGTTGCCGCAATAATATTAATATGGATTATAGATTGATTAAAAAAATGATAATAAAGAGTATAAATGAAAACTAAAATAGTCTACATGGGTACACCGCACTATGCGAAAGAGATACTAGAAACACTGATAAAAGCTGATGATATGGAAGTTTCATTAGTACTTACTCAACCCGATCGTCCCGTAGGACGTAAGAAGGTTTTGACAGCACCTCCTGTAAAATCTTTAGCACTTGAGCACCACATAGAAGTCTTACAGCCAAATCGTTTGAGTGATGAAGGTATCTTTGAATCGATTGAAACAGTGAAACCTGATTTTATCATTGTTGCAGCATTTGGACAGATTTTACCAAAGAATATACTTGATATCGCACCTTGTATTAATCTACATGCTTCACTTCTACCACAGTATAGAGGTGCTTCACCCGTACAGCAGTCACTGCTTAATGGTGATGTAAAGTCAGGTGTAACTTCTATGATGATGGAAGAGGGGCTTGATACGGGAGATATACTTGAAATGATCGAGTTTAAGATCCCTAGAGAAATGAGACTGCATGACTTGATGCAGCAGCTTACAGAAGATGCTTCTCTACTTACTTTAAGTACAGTTAGAAACTTTGAAGATATCAATCCTGTAAAACAAGATGAAAATCAGGCAACATTGTGTAAAAAGATAAAAAAAGCTGATGGTGAAGTGGATTTTGAAGATGCTTCTTTGGTTTATAATAAATATAGAGCATTTGAAGGATGGCCTGGTATATTTTCTGCAAACGGTACAAAAATAGAGACGGTGACTCTGGTAGACACAACATCTAAGAACAAATGTTTTGAGATACTCTCTTTTGAAGATGATTCAGTCTTTATAGGATGTTCTAGGGGTGCTTTGAAGATTGAATCTTTGCAACCGGCTTCTAAGAAAGCAATGACCGCAAAGGCATATTGTGTGGGGAGGGGACTGAAAGTTGGAGATAATATCCTTTGATCATTTGCCATCAACACAGACTTATTTAATTGATCAAATAAAAAATCATGGACTGCAAGTACCTATCGCTGTCATCACATCTGAACAAAGTTCAGGAGTAGGGTCACGTGATAATGAATGGTCAGGAGGGAAAGGTAACTTTTTTGCTTCTATCGCTGTAGATATTTCAAAATTACCAGATGATCTTCCCTACTCATCAGCGTCTATTTATTTCTCTTATATCATGAAAAAAATACTTTTAGAACTTCATGAAGATATCTGGTTAAAATGGCCAAATGATTTCTATTACAATGATCATAAAGTAGGGGGAACGATCACTCAAAAAGTAAAAGATACATTTGTGTGTGGAATTGGAATAAATTTAAAAAATTCTCAAAATGGCTATAAAGCTTTACAGAGCGATATTTCACCTCAAAAATTATTGGAAAATTACCTTGTGTCACTTGAAAAATTTCCAAAATGGAAGCAAATTTTTAGTGATTATGAGGTAGAATTTGAACTAAGTAGAAAGTTTTCAGTTCATATTGACAACTATCAAAAGAGCCTAGGGGACGCATCGTTATGCGATGATGGCTCTCTAATAATCGGAGGTAAAAAGGTGTTTAGTTTACGATGAGTGAAGTAATTAGCATAGCCAACCAAAAAGGTGGCGTAGGAAAAACAACAACAGCGGTAAATTTAGCAGCATCTTTGGCAGAAAAAGGCAAAAAAGTTCTTCTATTGGATATTGATCCACAATCTAATGCAACAACAAGTTTAGGGTTCAGCAGAGGTGATTATGAATTCAATATTTATCATGTACTGATAGGGACTAAAAAACTTTCAGAAGTAGTACTTAAAACAGAAGTAAAGAACTTGAAACTTGTACCTTCAAATATTGGCTTGGTTGGAATAGAAAAAGAGTTCTATAATCCTAAGGCAAAAAATAGAGAATTGGTACTTAAATCAAAAATAAAAGAGATCTCCTCAAAATTCGATTTTATTATTATTGATTCACCTCCGGCACTTGGACCGATCACAATCAATGCTTTGAGTGCATCAGATTCTGTGATCATTCCTATACAGTGTGAGTTTTTTGCACTCGAAGGTCTTGCTCAGTTACTGAATACCGTGAGCCTTCTGAAAAAGACGATCAATCCAAAGTTAAAGATCAAAGGTTTTTTACCTACTATGTATTCTGGTCAAAATAACCTTTCAAAGCAGGTCTTGGCAGATTTGAGTCATCATTTTAAAGATAAACTTTTCCATATAAAAAAAGGGAAAGAGTGTATCGTTGTTCCTCGTAATGTTAAGATAGCAGAAAGTCCGAGTTTTGGTAAACCGGTAACAACATATGCAGCAAAATCTAAAGGCTCGATCGCCTATAGAGATCTTGCTACTGTGATCGCAAGAGGTTAAGTATGGCATTAGGCAGAGGATTAGGCGATATTCTTTCGGATGTCGAAGACGCGTATGAAAAAGATCTTAAAGAAATAGACAGTTTTGAACTTGAAGCACAAGGTGCAAGAGTAGAAGAACTGAATGTTGATACGATCACTCCCAATCCTTTTCAGCCGCGTAAACATTTTGATGAGCAGGCACTTGAAGAGTTAAGCCATTCTATTGTTGCGCATGGACTGCTTCAGCCTATTGTTGTGATCGAAAAAGAAGATGGTTATTTACTGATAGCCGGTGAACGTCGTCTTAGAGCACACAAGCTTGCAAAACTTGAAACGATCAAAGCCATCATAGCAGATGCTGATATTGATGAAATCAGACTCCGTGAACTTGCACTGCTCGAAAATATTCAAAGAGAAAATCTTAATGCTATTGAATTGGCAGAGTCTTATTCTGAGTTGATCAAAGTACATAATATAACCCATGATGAACTCTCTAATATTGTACATAAAAGTCGTTCACAAATTACCAATACAATGCGTCTTCTTACACTATCACCTTATGTTCAAGAGCAGGTAGCCATTGAAAAGATCTCTCAAGGACATGCCAAGGTTTTAGTTGGGCTAGATGAGAAAAAACAGAAGATCATTATAGATTCGGTTATGGGTCAAAAACTTTCTGTACGTGATGCAGAAAAAATGGTAAAAACCCATAAAGAAACAACACTTGAACCTGTACATGTGCCAGTATCAACACCTAAAGTTGTGATAGAAGACCTACTGGGTAAATATACAGAGACTATTCAAGAAAACTTACCTTTTAAGTACGAAATGAAAAAAAAGAGTCTTGAAATACACTTTGAAAATGAGCAGGAAATAGAAAAGTTTTTAGAACTTATTACTGTACAAAAAGAGAAGAAACCCAGTACAATTTTTGGTCGCATACTGAATTAAAAAAAGAGTAAACAGCATTCATCGTACTATTTTGATCGAAACCACTATATTTAATCAAACCCTCATAAGAATAATGCTAAAATAGCGCGAAATTACACGAGGAGTTTTAATGCTTGATATACATTTACCATTGATGTTGTTTGTCTTAGCTTTGTTTCTGTTCCTTCTTGTTGTTTTAAATAAAATGCTAGTGCAGCCATTGGTTAAGTTCATGGATGATAGAGACAACTCTATAGCAAAAGATTTAAAAGCAGCAAAAGGTCTCAGCGGCAACAGTGATGAACTCAATGCTAAAGCAGATGAAAATATTAGCAATGCTAAAAATGAAGCTGCAGTAATAAGACAGAAAGCAGTTGATGATGAAAAAACATTGAGTGCAAGTAAAGTCGAAACAAGACAGAGTGAGTTGGATCAAGAGTATGGTAACTTTGTTGAGAAGTTAACTAAGGAAAAAGAGAGTCTTAAAAATGCTCTACTTTCTCAAATGCCTCTTTTTAAAGAGAGCCTCAAAGCTAAATTTAGCAAATTATAGGAAGGGATGAAAATATGAAAAAAATTATACTATTGTCTTTACTTGTAGTGCCTGCTACTCTTTTGGCGAGTGGTGCTGCTGAGGGTGAAGTGACACGTTACTTTATTCAGACAGGTAGAGAAACTGACTTTTGGCCAAGAGTAGTTAACTTTACGATCTGGGTATCATTGCTTTACTATTTGATCTCTAATCCGATCAAAAACTTCTTTAAAGGTAGAAGTGAAGGTATTGCAGGACAACTTAATGAAATCGAAGTAAAACTTCAATCTGCAAAAAATGAGCAAAAAGAAGCACAATCTTCTTTAGATGAGAGTGAAACAAAAGCTGCTCAGATTATTGAAGATGCAAAAAAAGAAGCACTGTTCCTGGCGAAAAAAATCTCAGAAGCAAATGAAAACGAGTTGGACCATATGGGGAAACAACTTGAAGAAAAAATGCTTCTAGAAGAGAGAAAATCTGCTAGAGAAGCCATAGACAATATTTTAAGTGAAAATATCACCAATGATGACATTATGCTTGATTCAGATAAAGTCATTGATATTATTTCTAAGAAGGTGGCATAATCATGGAAGAATTAATTGCTAAAAGATATGCGAAAGCACTTTCTTCAGTAAGTAATGATATTGCAAGTATTGTAGAAGTACTTAATGTACTTACTGAAGCGATTCAAACAGAAGAAGTAAAGTTGGCGTTGACATCTCCTTTGGTGGCAGATGTAAAGAAAACAGAAATGATACTATCTGCAGTGAGCGATGATGATAATACACTCGTGAATTTCATCAAAGTGTTAGGTGAAAATAAAAGACTTGATCTTATTCCTGCTATTGCAAAAGTGTTGAATGCTGACTTGCAAAAAGAGTTAAATCAATACGAAGGTGTATTGAAGAGCAGTGAGAAACTTGGTAAAAAAGAATTAAGTAAACTTGAAAAGACACTTAAAACTTATACAGGTTCTGAGATTAAATTGACACAAGAAAAAACGGATCTTGAGGGATTACGTGTTTCTGTTGATGATTTGGGTATTGAGGTTAACTTCTCTAAACAGAGAGTTAAAGAACAACTAATTGATTTCATTAAGAAATCTTTATAGTTATCTAATAGAAAGGAGTATCAGTGGCAGTTAAATTGCAAGCAGATGAGATAAGTTCAATCATCAAAGAAAGAATTGAGAATTTTGAAATTGATGTAGACATCAATGAAATAGGAAAAGTAGTAGGTATCGCAGACGGTGTTACAACTGTATATGGTCTTAACAACGTTATGGCTGGTGAAGTTGTAGAGTTTGACAATGGAGCAAAAGGACTCGTATTAAACCTTGAAGAGGCAAACGTAGGTGTTGTTGTTCTTGGATCAAGTACAGGAATTAAAGAAGGTATGTCTGTTAAAAGAGCAGGAAATCTTCTTAAAACACCAGTAGGTGATGGTTTAATTGGTAGAGTAGTTAACTCACTTGGAGAATCTGTTGATGGTAAAGGTGCTATTGAAGCAGCTGAAAGCAGATTTATCGAAGAGAAAGCACCAGGGATCATGGCTAGAAAATCAGTTCATGAGCCACTTCAAACAGGTATCAAAGCGATTGATGCACTTGTACCGGTTGGTAGAGGGCAAAGAGAGCTTATCATTGGTGATAGACAAACGGGTAAAACAACGTTGGCTATCGATACAATCATCAACCAAAAAGGTCAAGATGTTGTATGTATCTATGTTGCGATTGGTCAAAAACAATCAACAGTAGCTGCGACAGTAAAAAAACTTGAAGAGCACGGAGCAATGGATTATACAATCGTTGTAACTGCTTCTGCAGCTGATTCTTCAGCACTTCAGTTCCTTGCTCCTTATGCTGGTGTAACAATGGCTGAGTACTTTAGAGACAATGGCAGACATGCAGTTATCTTCTATGATGACCTTTCTAAACATGCGGTTGCATACAGAGAGATGTCACTAATTCTTAGAAGACCTCCGGGTCGTGAAGCATACCCAGGGGATGTTTTCTATCTACACTCAAGACTTCTTGAAAGAGCTGCAAAGCTTTCTGATGAATTAGGTGCTGGTTCTATTACTGCATTCCCGATCATTGAAACGCAAGCGGGTGACGTTGCGGCATATATTCCGACAAACGTTATTTCTATTACAGATGGTCAAATCTTCCTTGAGACTGATTTATTCAACTCTGGTATCAGACCAGCGATCAACGTAGGACTTTCAGTTTCTAGAGTTGGTGGTGCTGCTCAGATCAAAGCAACTAAACAAGTTTCTGGAACACTTAGACTTGACTTGGCTTCATTTAGAGAGCTTCAAGCGTTTGCACAATTTGCATCTGATCTTGATGACTACACAAGAGGTCAACTAGAGCGTGGACAAAGAATGGTTGAAGTTCTTAAACAAGGGCCATATGCACCTGTTGCAATTGAAAAACAAGTTGTGATTATTTTCTCTGGAGCTCAAGGTTATTTGGATGACATTCCTGCATCTTCAGTAACAAAATTTGAAGCTGAGCTTATGCCATTTATGGAAGCTAAGTATGAAAATATCTTAGAAGCTATCAGAAATGATAAAAAAATCTCTGATGATACAGATGCTCAATTAAGAAAAGCTATCGAAGACTTTAAAGCTTCATTTGCTGAGTAAGAAAGGCTTATAATGGCTAATTTAAAAGAGATAAAGCGTAAGATAGGATCTGTAAAGAATACACAGAAGACTACTAACGCTATGAAGCTTGTATCTTCTGCTAAACTGAAAAGAACAGAAGAACTTGCTAAAAGATCAAGAGTCTATGCTGAAAAATTGACAGAACTCTTAAACGAGATCGCTCAAAAAATGCAACAGTCTAATGCTGAAGGTATAGATAATGTTTATTTTAAGGATGTACAAAATCCTAAAAAAGTAGATATTGTTTTTATTACAGCAGATAAAGGTCTTTGTGGTGGTTTCAACTCTCAGACGATCAAAAGAACAAATCAATTGATCGCTGAGTATCAGGAACAAGATGTGAAAGTACGTCTTAGAGCAGTAGGTAGAAAAGGTATTGATTACTTCAAATTCAACAATGTTGAATTAAATGATGAGATCGTAGGACTTTCTGCAGCACCTGACTTTAAGCAAGCAGCTGAATTTATTTCAGAAGTGGCTGAATCATATGTGAATGGTGAAACAGATAAGATCATCTTGATTCACAACGGTTATGTAAACATGATCACTCAAGAAATTAGAGAAGATCAGATCTTGCCTGTTGATACATCAAAACTGAAGTTGAACTCTGCTTCAACTTCAGAACTTGAAGTTGAACCTGATGATGACGACACACTTCTTGATGCATTGGTTAAGCGTTATGTTGAGTATACCATGTATTACTCACTTATCAATTCATTGGCGGCAGAACACTCTGCACGTATGCAAGCGATGGACGCAGCAACTACAAATGCTAAAGAGATGGTAAAAGAACTTACTGTGAAGTATAACAAAGCAAGACAAGAAGCCATTACTACTGAACTCATAGAGATAATCAGTGGTGTGGAATCAATGAAATAATTAGAGGAGAAGTAATGACAGGTAAAATAGTACAAGTCTTAGGTCCCGTTCTCGATGTGGATTTTACAGACTACCTACCGGAAATTAATGAAGCGTTAGAAACGACGTTTATGGTTGACGGTAAAGAGCAAAAATTGGTTTTAGAAGTAGCAGCACAACTCGGTGATAACAGAGTAAGAACAATTGCTATGGATATGAGTGAAGGTGTTGTAAGAGGTCAAGAAGTGAGAGCTACTGGTGACTCTATAAAGGTTCCTGTGGGTGAAGAAGTTCTTGGACGTATCTTCAACGTTATCGGTGAAGCTATCGATGAAGGACCTGCAGTGAATGCTAAAGAATACTGGTCTATCCACAGAGATCCACCAGCATTTGAAGAGCTAAGTACATCAACCGAAGTTTTTGAAACAGGTATTAAAGTAGTTGACCTTCTTGCACCTTATTCAAAAGGTGGAAAAGTTGGACTATTCGGTGGTGCGGGTGTTGGTAAAACAGTTATTATCATGGAATTGATCAACAACGTTGCACTTAAACATTCAGGTTACTCAGTATTTGCTGGTGTTGGTGAAAGAACACGTGAGGGGAATGACCTTTACTATGAGATGAAAGACTCAAACGTACTTGACAAAGTTGCATTGTGTTATGGTCAAATGTCAGAGCCTCCAGGAGCACGTAACCGTATTGCGCTTACTGGTCTTACTATGGCTGAGTACT
>Ga0164313_10004580_pt1 | contig 12274 bp, 6 predicted proteins | sample GuaBasSedimGuay4_FD_113735 | JGI IMG/M metagenome (GOLD analysis project Ga0164313, IMG submission 113735) | Subseafloor sediment microbial communities from Guaymas Basin, Gulf of California, Mexico - Guay4, Core 4569-4, 0-3 cm | ecosystem: Environmental > Aquatic > Marine > Hydrothermal vents >... | reverse complement strand
CTCAGCTAACTGGCTATTATGATGACTTTGAGGATGGTGTGCAGGATACCCTTTGGAGAGCCGATCACCCCCTGACCTTTGGGATATCTGAGGGTGACGGAACATTAAATATTCTCTACAACCGCAGTGCCGAAAGCGGAGCATGGGATAACTTCAATTTTACCCCACCCGGGACCATCGATGTCTCAGGCAATCCGGTCATCATATTAAAAATCAAATCGGATGTGGCCACCACCTTTACGGTCAAACCCATCTATTCCAATGGGAATGATGATTGGCTTCAGAGCGATCTTCCGGACGATAACACCTGGCATATTTATACCTTCAACCTTGTGGAAGAGAGCTATACCGGGGCAACCCTGGATAAAATCTACTTCTATTTTGATGGTGGGAGCACTGACATTAAATCAGGCACCGTACAATTCGATTTTATTCAGATCGCAGGATTCTCCATCAATGTGAACAACCTGCAGGCCCAAATGGTCGACTCATCCGCAGTTGACCTTACCTGGGAATCGAACGACCCGGATCATACGGATCATTTTAATATTTACCGGAGTACGGAGATGGAATTTTCTCCCGAAATGCTCACCAAATTGGGAGAAACCACCGAAACCCACTATCAGGATACCGGGCTGATCAACCATACCACATATTATTATAAAGTATCGGCCACCGATACCGACGGCAGAGAACATACCCCGGCGGAGGTCAGCATTAGAACCTCCAATCCGGGTTCGGCACCATCCATAGAGATTCAAGGCGAGAATGCCAACCCGGTTAGCAAGTATGATAAGTATGAACTGAGCATCAAACTGCTTGATGCTACCTTTACCAATCCTTACAATCCGGATGAGATCGATCTCCATGCCTGGTTCTACTCACCTGAAGGTGATTCTGTAAAGATGAATGGATTTTATGATAACTACCAGGGTGCAAACCAGTGGAAAATACGTTTTGCCGCCAACCGGGTGGGTACCTGGGAATACCAGGTGATTGCTACTGATTCTGATGGTACCGGACAAACAGAGAAACAGGCCTTTTCTGTGGTAAAATCCAACCACAAAGGCTGGCTGACCATCTCTCCGGATAACCCCAATTACCTGATGCATGACGATGGATCCAGTTTTTATGGAATTTCAGTCTATTATCCATGGAATGTAGAAGAAAGCGGACTGGATGATTTTGCAGCTGTGGATGGAAACTTTTTTGGATACTGGGACTGCACCTTCGATGGAGCAGGCAATGGAGGTGGAAGGTACCTTCTGGAATCAATGGAATCCGGGGTGGGTAAATATGACCAGCGAAAAGCGGCCCGGATTGACCAGGTACTGTCCATGGCTGAAGCAAGGGATATGAAAGTGATGCTGGCCATCTGGACACATCCCTATTTAAGAGTTGAAAATGTTCCATGGGATGGCGCCAAATGGTTTGACAATAATCCATATAGCAAGCTGGTAGACATTGATGAAATGTATACCGACAGCCTGGCCCTCTCCTTCCAGGAGAAACGCTACCGCTACATGATCGCCCGCTGGGGGTACAGCCAGTCCCTGGGTATCTGGGAGATTATCAACGAGATGCACGGAACCACAGGCTGGATCCGTAACCAGTCAGCCTCCAAAAAGTGGGTTACCGATATACATTCCTACTTCAAAGAGAATGATCCCTTTCAGCGGCCCACCACAGCTTCATTCGGAGGGAGTGAGGGAGCTTCCCATTTTACAAAGACCGACAGGCTGGGTGATATGCCCAATGTTCATTTCTACGAGGAGCATGGATGGCCCACCAGGTATCCCGGTGATGTGGTTCGCAGCGGACTCGCCAATATGGTCAGTGAAACAAGAAAACTAAAAAGCAAAGGGAATCGTCCTGCATTTCTGGGCGAAGCTGGATATACCAGCATGCTTGCTGATCACCTCACCCAGGAGTATACCTGGGAACTGCACAATACATTCTGGGCCGGTTTAACCCTTGGAATGGCCTCTACACCCTTCTGGTGGGAGCTTAATACGGAAGATGTTCTTACCCCGGAACGGCTAAAGGAGTACAAGAGGCTTTATGCATTTGTATCCGATATAGATTTTGCCCACAAACCCTTCGAACCCTCAGCGATATGGATAGAGAATAGCGATGGCTATTTTATGGGTGCTCCAAATACCGGCTTTGGATGGATGAAAAATTATATGGGGAGCTCCATTGCCGCTGCCCCTCTCTATATCTCTGGCACAGACCTCATCAACGGCACCTTCCTGGTGAAGTGGTTTAATACATGGACCGGAGAATACGTGGAATCCGACACGGCAGTTTGTGTGGAGGGGATTACCTGGGGTTTTGTGCCCGGTGAGATCGATAACCAGGATGCGGCCTTTAAATTGGAGAAGATCCAGGACGGCGCCGCTGCCACCAGTGTGAATTTATACCTGGTGAAATCAGACACACTGGTCGATCCTCTGCAGCCATGGCTCCCAAAAGTAGATTCCACCATTTATAAAATTGTCTGTTACGTAACCGACGCTGACAAGGGACTGGATGTGGCCTATAACAGGCCCGTGGATATCACCATGGAAGGAGAAGGGCAACCCGATCCTTTCACCCTGGATCTTCTGCTGGGCGGGGTTGTTTTTGATTACACACGCGTTGGATCATCCGGGACTACCGTAACTGCAACCATTGATGGTTTGGGAACTGCCGTATTGCACATAGATGGCATCACAGGTGTGGAAGAAAACGAAGCAGAGATCGCAGGTGGTAAAATCCAGCTGAAGAACTTCCCTAATCCGATGAGTCAGCATACCACCATCGCCTATGTGCTGCCCGAAAACGCCCTGATCAAACTTGCAGTCTACAATGCCCAGGGAAAGCTGGTGAAGATCCTGGAAGAGGGTCAACGATCGGCCGGTCGGTACAACGTGGTTTGGAATGTGGAAAACCAACCGGCTGGTATCTATTTCTATACCCTTTCCGGAGAAAAGTATTCTCTGACCAGAAGATGTGTGATTCTTAAATAATTAATTACCTGACAATGAATAGTTTTCTCAAACATAACATGTGGCTTTTCCTGACACTGGGGCTTGCCCTGATGGCATGTGGAAGCTCTGATTCTAAAGAAGAAAAACCTTCCCCTCCCAATGTACTCTTTATCATCATTGATGATATGAACGTGGATGTCAATTGTTATGGAGGACCTGTCAAAAGCCCCAATATAGACAGGCTTGCAGCCAGCGGTATTCAGTTTAACAAAGCTTATGTTCAGCAGCCGGTGTGTGCTGCCTCCAGGGCCAGCTTTCTGACCGGGCTTCGCCCTAATTCCACAGGGGTGGACTACCCGTACAGCCACTACTTTGTGGAGGAGATAATGCCCAAATACGGAACCCTGTCCAGGTTTTTTGCAGGCCATGGTTACGATGTAAAGCAATTTGGGAAAGTGCACCATGGCAGAGAGGATGAAAATCCCACCTTCAAACCGAAAACAAAAGGAAAATATTACAACCCGGATGTTGCGGAAATGGTGAAAAACGGAGGGGGAAAACCACCCTATGAGAAATCTTTCCAGGGTGATTCAGAATATGAGGATTTTATGGTTGCCGACTCGGTAGCTTCAGCCATTCTTCTCCACGATGAGTCTGCCGAACCTTTCTTTTATATCGCTGGTTTTAAAAAGCCTCACCTTGTATTCGCTGCTCCGGAAAAATACTGGGACATGTACAATGAAGCCGGGATTTCACTGCCTGTTCCTAAAAATCAGGCAGAAGGCTCACCCGATTTTGCATTGGACCGCTACTACCTGAACCAGTATGAATGGGAAACCAATGATCCATTGGTTCCCTTTACGGATGATTATGCAAGGTTGATCAGGCATTCTTACTATGCCAGTTCAAGTTTTGTGGATGCGCAGGTGGGTCTGGTAATGGATGCCCTTAAAGAGAGCGGACTTGAAGAGAACACCATCGTTCTGTTTGTTTCCGACCATGGCTTTTTGATGGGTGAACACAACTACTGGGGAAAAACCAATCTGTATGAAAAAGGATTGCAGGTGCCACTGATCGTATCCTGGAAGAACAATATTAAAACCGGGCAACAGACCAATGCACTGGTGGAAGCGGTTGACATATTCCCATCCCTTGCAGATTTAGCGGGTCTGGAGGCACCTTCTTACCTGGAGGGCAATAGTTTTAAACCTGTAATCGAGGAACCATCCATCCCCTGGAAAAAAGGCGCCATCAGTCAGCAACCCCGGGGATTAATCGCCGACGGAGAAGGAATCAGCATGCGGACAGACCGCTACAGGTATACCGAGTGGATCAACACCTTCACTGGTGAGGTAGTAGCCCGGGAACTTTTTGATTATGAAACGGATCCTACCGAATCGGTAAATCTGGCCAGCAAACCCGAAAATGCAGAGTTGCTCAGGGAATTATCGACACAGCTAAATGGGGGCTGGAAAGCCCTGCTTCCGGAAGGTATAACCAATGCCTCAGCTAATCCCATTGCCCCCCCGAGCTATGCCTGGGGAGGAGAAGGCAAAAGCCGTCGGGCCAAATGGCATGTCACTTTCGGCGGATCCGAAGATGAAGGATGGATAAAAGCAACCGAACGTCGATCAGAATACAAATATCAACCATAACTAAAACCCTGATGAACCCTCATAAAAGCAATCGAAGCCCCGTAAAACCAATGATGCTGATGCTGGTGAAACAACATCAAACAAATACTCAACCGGGAACTCTGGTGGGAAAACGATAAAATAAATGAAGGTAAAATCAACTTACAACACTATACCCCTCCTCCTTGCTACCATGTGGCTTGCAGTTTCCTGTAATCCTGCAGAACAAAAGAGTCAGGCAGGTGCAAATGAGGGTTTGGAGTCGAAGATCGAGGGAATGCTGATCGGCTCAGCCATTGGAGATGCGGCAGGCGGACCGGTAGAATTTGTGGTTCCTCCCCTTCAGAGCTTCTGGAGCACCACCGACCAGAAAATTACCAGGGAGGGCATCAAGGAGCTGGGAAGCCTTTTCAAACTCAGACCCTATCCCAAGGATGTGGAACCATTTGCACAATGGGAAGCTTACGGGCAGGCAGGTACCATCACAGATGACACCCGCTTTAAGTTAATCCTGTTCAATACACTTACTACCTATGATGGAGTTTTGACCCAACAGAACTTTGCCCAGGCTGTGATGGATTTCAGGGAGGCGCTTCCCGAAAAGTACAGGGACAATTACGATGACTGGATTCCGGAAATTGCCCTTGCAACCAACTGGGCCCTGGGAAAAAGGGAGAATGCGTTCCCGGTGGAGCGCATCTGGGGAGGGATCCCCACCATGGAAGGACAGATGCCATTTTTACCCATCGCAGCTCTGAACCCCGGGGATCCCGCATGGTGTTACAAGAAGACCTATGAGCTGGGATATTTTGATATTGGTGTTGCCAAGGATATGAATTCGGCCCTGGTAGCCGGACTGGCCAGAGCCTTACAATCCGACGGCAGCTGGGCAAACTTTGAGGATGCCATGAGAACCGTTGATCCCTACAAATACAACGAAGTGTTGTATGTGGACCGGCAGTTGATCAAATGGCTGGACCTTTCCCATGAACTGGTCAGGGAGGCCGACGGGAACATTGCTACGCTTTTCACATTGCTTGAAGAAAACCTTGAGACCGTCTACTGGTGGGAAGCATGGGTTCCTATCGTGGTGGTGATGGCCTGTGCCGAAATAGTGGAATACGATCCGCTTGCATCCATGCAGCTGATGATTGAATTTGGTCACGATACGGACTCCTATGCCCAGGTAATGGGTGCGGTGATGGGTGCCATTCATGGAAAAGAGATCTGGCCTGAATATATCCGCAACACGGTCAACAACACAATGAAAGAACAGTTCGGTCAGAATGTAGATGACTGGACTAAAATCATAAACAGGTATAAACAATAAAATCACCATGAAAAAGCTTATTACACTGGCCCTTTTATCCATATTGCTTGTGTCCCAGGTCCGGGCTCAGAAGAGCTTTAAACCTGTCAATAAAAACGCTACTCCTGAAGCAAAAGTCCTGCTGGATTACCTCTATGACATCAGTGGCAAGAAGATCCTCTCGGGACATCACAATGGCAGCAGAAACATGGATCAGTGGCACAAATATGTGGAAGAACTGACCGGAAAGTCACCAGCCGTGTGGGGTTCTGATTTTATAAACTATTTCCAGGAAGGGAACCCGGAGGGGATCATACAGGAGGCGCTTCAAAGGCATAAAGATGGATATATTGTGACCCTGATGTGGCACACCGGCAGACCCCAGGACAACCCTCCTTTCGAGTGGAAAACAAGCACCCAGGGTGAGATGAGCGAATCGGAGTGGACAGAGTTAACCACTCCCGGAACTGCCCTTTACAACAAATGGGAGGCCCGGGCAGATACCATCGCCGGCTACCTCAAACAGCTCCAGGATTTAAACATCCCCGTTTTATGGAGACCCTACCACGAAATGAATGGAATCTGGTTCTGGTGGGGTGACAAAAAAGGAGAAGAGGGATTTGCCAAATTATGGAAGATGATGTATGACCGCTATGTGAATCACCACCACCTGGATAACCTGATCTGGGTATGGAACACCAATGCACCCCGTGACCGGGAAAATGATGAAGCCTATGCCTATGAACTCTTCTTCCCGGGTCTGGAGTATGTGGATGTGCTGGCCGCGGATGTATATCACAACGACTACCGCCAGGTCCACCACGATCAGCTTGTTGAACTGGCAGAGGGGAAAGTGATTTCCCTGGGTGAAGTTGGAGAAGCCCCCACTCCTGAGATTCTGGATAACCAGCCCATGTGGGCCTGGTTTATGATCTGGAGCAGATGGGTGGAGACCCACAATACACCGGAGAGGGTGAAGGATCTGTACAGCTATCCAAGGACCCTTTCACATGGCGAATTTAACATAGATTACTAATTCCGATATTTCCATGGGAAAACTAAACATTATAATTCCAGCAACCCTGTTGCTTTTGCTTATGGTTCTGTCCATGGCAGCCTGTACCAACACGAAAGAGCGGGCCAATCCACCTAACTTTCTCTTCATATTTACAGATGACCAGGGGTATGACGATTTGAGCCACCATGGAAATCAATATCTGGAGACTCCGCATATCGATGCATTGGCTGATGAATCGGTGGAGTTCACCAACTTCCATGCTGCACCACTCTGTGCCCCGAGTCGTGCCTGTCTGCTCACAGGAAGGCAATTTCTGAGAACCGGGGTCTGGGGAGTACACCGCGGACATGATTACCTCAATCCAGATGAAACCACCTTTGCGGAGGTACTGCAACAGAACGGATATACAACTGGCATGATGGGCAAGTGGCACTCGGGACATCCGGATGCGTGGAAGCCCTGGAACAGGGGATTTGACCATGCATGGACAGCAAAGCTCTATCAACATGGCGACTGCAGGCTGACATACAATGGAGAGGAGCAGCACCGGGGTGGTTGGGCAACCGATACACTGACCGAGATCGCCATTCAGTTTATGGAAGAGCACAAGGATCAGCCTTTCTTTTGTTACCTCCCCTACATGGCGCCCCATGGTCAGTGGCGAGCCCCTGAAAATTACATCAACAAGTACCGGGAGAAGGGTCTCTCAGAAGAGTTAGCTGTGGTTAATGCCATGATCGATCACATCGATGTAAATGTGGGACGTTTGCTGGATTACCTGGAAAAAAGCGGGCTGGCGGAAAATACCATAGTGATCTATACAACAGACAATGGCCCCGTTCAGCAAACCCATGGTGCACCTCCCAACCAGATGACCGATGATGCCTGGCAGAAACGGAATCCCAGTAAACTGAAAGGTAGCAAAGGGACCGTATGGGAGAACGGAACACGGGTACCCTTTTTTGTAAGGTGGCAGGGCAGGTATGCCCCCTCGGTGGTCGATAAAAATGCCCACCTGATCGATATGTTTCCAACCATCCTGGATCTAGCAGGCATTAAAATCCCCACTGATAACAAACCTGTTGACGGAGTTAGTTTAAGGCCACTGTTTGAAGGCCGGATGGCTGAGTGGTCCGACCGGCTGATATTTGGGCCCAAGGATGAACCCTACTGGCCAGGAAGGGAAAGCCGGAACGATGTACTTCCATCAAAGTCAGTTATCACCTATGAGAACCAGGTGCTCACAGCTAGGACCCAGGATTTTAAACTGGTGAAGCACAAGGATGGTTATCACCTCTACAACCTGCCCAACGATCCACGGGAAGAGGTGGATGTAATTGGGGAGTGTCCTGAAATTGCCGAGCAAATGAAAAAGGAGCTGAAGAGGTGGTATGAAGAGATCCTGGCCTCCCCTTCATCCTACACCCATCCAAGGTTCCTAATTGGCGAGGAAAAAATTGATTCAACCTTTATCTATGCCTGTGCCACGGCAAGTGCATCTGGCAATGTAAAGGGAGGAAGCCATTCCACCTCCAACTGGCTGGAAAAGGGAGACGCCCAGACCATACTTGTAAAGGTGCTCCAAACGGGGACCTATCACCTTACCCTGGATGCAAGGGTAATGAATCCCACAGGGACCGTCCAGGTATCCGTGGGTAACAGATATAAAGCGGTGGACCTGGAAGATATACAAAGGGGATCCCGCCAGGTGGAGCTGGGTGAAATGGAACTAGCAGAAGGAGACTATGACCTGGAAATCAGAATCACAGAAGGCCTCCGGTCCGGTGAACCCATATTCAGAGAAGTTAAAGGAATCACGATTAAAAAGAGAACCATACAATGAGAAATAGAATACACATTTTTATAGCAATACTGGTGCTTCTCCTGAGCAGTTGTGCAGAAGAGGTTCGGAAACCCAATGTGGTGATTATCTATACCGATGACCATAATTTTAAGCACATCGGAGTGTATGGAGGTAACGTATTAACGCCCAATATTGATCGCATCGCCAATGAGGGTGCCTTGTTTAACCGTTTCTACGTAAGTTCACCGGTTTGTACTCCCAGCCGCTACGGTGTGATTACCGGTCGGTATGCAGGACGTTCAAAGGCACTGCTAAACACGCAACCCACCAACCAACCAGCTTTTATCAGATGGAACACTTTTTTAAGTGAGCAGGAGAAAACCAGTGCCCATCTCTTTAGAGAGGCAGGGTATGTCACAGGAATGGTGGGCAAATACCACATTGGCGGTGAGTTTGGCCACATTGGCGGTGATGAAAGCTATGATGACCCCGGCGTAAAAGAGAATATTAAATCCATCTATCTGAAATGGCAACAGAATGTGAAAGATGTGGCAGGGTTTGATTATGTAGAGAGCCTCTATGGAAACAACCTGCATATCGTTGGCGTACCCAAAAGCATGCAGTACCACAACATGGAGTGGATCACCAAGGGAGCCCTCGATTTCATTGATCAGAACAGGGACTCACCCTTTTTCCTCTACATGGCCCCCACCCTGCCTCATGTTCCCGGTCCCCTGGAATCTTTAAAGGCCGATCCCAGAATCACAACTGCCGGGATGCTGGAGGAGCCTATAACAGGTGTTCAGGCCTCCCGGGAATCTGTTTTCGAGCGCACCAGGGCCGCCGGAATTGATGATGAAGATGCACCCATGACCTGGTTGGATGATGGAATTGGTGCAGTTCTTGACCGACTGGAAAAATATGGGCTTTTGGAGAATACCATCGTGGTTTTTGCCAGTGATCATCAGAGTCCGCGTGCAAAAATGACCTGCTATGAAGATGGAGCCAATGCGCCCGGAGCCATCATGTGGAAAGGAAACATAAAACCCGGACAGGTCAGTGATGCCCTCCTGTCCAATGTGGATGTGGTTCCAACCCTGCTGGACCTGGCCGGAATAGAAACACCCGCCGATTACCATGTGGATGGCAAAAGTTGGTCTGGATTACTGAAAGGAGATGTTGAAACGCTTCATGAATCCCTCTACCTTGAAGTAGTTTACCAGCGCGCGGTGGTCACCAAAGAGTGGAAGTATATTGCCGTCAGGTTCCCCGACCGTGTTAACGAACAGATCACCCCGGAAAACAGGCGCGAATTTACCATCGAAGGGAAAAGAGGAGAAGACAGGTATCACAATGAAACAAAGTTCCCCGGTTACTATGAAAACGACCAGCTTTACTACCTGGTGGATGACAAAGCAGAGCAGCATAACCTGGCCAATGATCCCGACTATGCGGAGAAACTAACTGAAATGAAACTACTTATGAAAGAATACGCTCAAGATATGCCCCATGCATTTGGAGAGTTTAAATAGAACTTTGATCAAAGAGAAGTAAACCCTACAATCAATAAAAATGAATAAAATATACCCCCTTATAATGATCGTATGTATGATCACTTTCCCCCTGACCGCGCAAACGGTAACCCTGGACAATGGAGTGGCAAAGATGGATATCTCATTGACTGGTGGAAAAATTACAGAGATGAGCCTGAATTCCATCGATCTCAATCCCATTCATCAATACAGCCATTTCATTTGCTTTGACCATTGGGGCCCTTCCACGCCTGAGGATGAAGCACTGGGCATTCCATTTCATGGCAACGGGTCAAAAGTGACATGGACCCTTCACCAGGGGCCGGACCAAAATGAAAACCAGAACTTTGCTGAAATGTCATGCCTCCTGCCGGTGGTTAATTTGAGCATGAACAGGAAAATCTACCTTGATGAAAATTCATCGGTTTTCAAAGTGGTTGAAACGATTAAAAATCACAATGAAGAACCAACAAGGTTTAACCTTGTTCAGCATCCCACCATTGGTGCTCCTTTCCTGGATGAAAACACCATTGTAGATACAGAGGTGGACAGTGGCTTTTCGCAAAAAGGAACTTTTCCTCCGGCGACGGAGGATCTGTTCACCTGGCCCGAGGCAATGGTGGATGGTGATTCAACCGATTTAAGGTATTTGAGTACCGACCATTCATGGAATTCGGCTGTTGTGACCTTCATCCTGGATGAGAAAAAGGAGTACCGTTGGGTGACTGCAGTGAATCCTGCCTTAAACCTGATGGTAGGATACCTCTGGCCCACATCGGACTATCCATGGCTAAATTTGTGGTTGCGTTTGCAAAATGGGGCTCCATTTGCAAGGGGTCTGGAATTTGGATCAACCGGTCTTCACAAGGCCTGGCCCGAGCTACTGGCCATAGACACCATCTTTGGAAAAAAACTCTTCGAAGAGGTTGATGTGGATGAAGAGGTGGTCAAATCATACTACGCTTTCCTGTCAAAAATCCCATCTGATTATAAAGGCGTGGAGGCAGTGAGTCTTGTGGGAGACAAGATTCAGGTGGAAGAGTATGGCAAGAACCCGGAAAGATCTGTGGCATTTGATATCTCTGGTATCCTGGCTGCGGAACAGCGGATAATGGTTATCGACGGCGGAACCGATAACGGCGGATCGCTGGAAACCATAATCAATGGAGATACTACGGAAACAGGTGAACGGGTTGATCCCAACCGGATCTATGAATTGAAGGCTGGTGAAGTCTATTATCAACATGGCCCCATTGAGGTAACCAATCCGGAAGGCGTGATCACCATTCGGGGAGAGAATGGTGAAGCAAAACCTGTGATAATCCTCCAACCCCGGGATATGATCGAAATTGGCACCAACCAGATCAATAGCAACATGACCATTCAAGATATCCAGTACCATGGAAAACAAACGGATGGGAACCTGGAATTTGCTTTGTGGCGTCTTCAGGGCGACTACCACCACCTGGTAGTGGAGGATTGTTTGTTTGAATATGTTAACGGGTGCTTGTTCAATATTGACGCGGTAGCGAAGGGAGCAGAGATTAAAATCAGTAATACCTATTTCCGGGATTTAAATGATTTTAGCCAATGGTGGGGAGGCAGGGCAGTGCAGTGTAAAGTGCCTGTGGACACATTTATCTTTGAAAATAATACGGTTACAGGTGGCGGACTCACCATCATGGGCCAGGAGTGCCTTTTTGACTACTCAGTAATTAACCACAACACCTTCATCAATAACCACAAGTACCCCTTTCTGAACCAGTACTGGAAGGAGGTCTATTTCACCAATAACCTCTTTGTAAATGCCAATATGGCCGGTGAAGACATGGAAAACGTGGCGACAGGAGGATGCGACCCGGACAACTCCCTTAAGGGCATCGTGGGGGTGGATTCAATCCATTTGGGCATCCTCCTTCCAGAGAGGTACCTGGATACTGATTCCGGAACACTCACGGAAGAGGTGGATGAAATGGAAGATATTATCTATTATGCAGCCGACAAT
>Ga0164313_10004579_pt1 | contig 12274 bp, 8 predicted proteins | sample GuaBasSedimGuay4_FD_113735 | JGI IMG/M metagenome (GOLD analysis project Ga0164313, IMG submission 113735) | Subseafloor sediment microbial communities from Guaymas Basin, Gulf of California, Mexico - Guay4, Core 4569-4, 0-3 cm | ecosystem: Environmental > Aquatic > Marine > Hydrothermal vents >... | reverse complement strand
GGACGTATCTCTACTGCCCCAACGGCAGCCATTGCGCACATTACGACGATCAAGAGGTTTACATGGAGGGCCTGATCAGGTTCATCCGGGAGGTGAATGGTCGCGACAAGGGCTGACGGTGCTCCGGATGGCGGGGGTTGATCGCGATTGATGGCCAGCCGCGACTTGTCACGGCGTAGCGCGGCGCGCAAAGACGGAAGCGGCGAAAGACAAACGGTAAACGTGCCTGCGGGTTGACAGATTGAGGCGCTGAGTCTAGTCTTTCCCAGGATTGAATCTCAATATTGGAATAGAGAGATATCCGCCCAACGAATTAATAGAAGGAGACAATACGATGCGCATAGCGAAAGAAGATATTCCGGTCAAGGTCAATGCGGCACCCGGCGCCGTGGCGCGCCAGCAAGAAGATTTCGGCGACGCAACGGGTTACGGCCCCATCGCAGCCGAGCACTATCGATTGGCCGCCGGGACCGATCTGTCGCCGCTCCTCCAGGGACTGGAGGACAACCTCTGTCAGGCACCGCACTGGGGCTATCTGGTTGAAGGGGAGCTCACCGTCACCTTCAAGGACGGCACCGAGGAGAAGCCTCGTTCGGGAGATCTGCTGTACTGGCCGCCGGGGCACACGGTGCGAGCCGAGAAGGACTCCGAGATGGTCCTGTTTAGCCCCCAGCATGAGCACACCCCGGTGATGGACCACCTCAACAAGATGCTCGGCGGCTGATCAGGCCGAGGCTTCAGAACGGACCGAGCTACACTTTGACCTACCGCGCGGTCGTGCCGCGCTTGCTCCGGAAGATTCCTAACCATCGACCGCGGGACGAGTGCCGCCACGATCGCCTCGATCAGGGTTGGATTGCGCCGCTGGCCCATGTCCATGCTGACATCGTGCCGGACTCGAAGTCGTCCAAAAAGATGTTGATGGAATCGAACGACCAGCCCGAGGAGCTCCCGGACTCGAAGCCGTTTGCGAAGACATCGTTGTCGGGTTCGACCGTGACGCGGAGCAGGAAGTTGCCCTGGGAGGTCAACTGGATGCCGGCGATCCCGGTCGACGAGGAGTAGCTGTGACCCGAATTCACCCCACTGTCGCGTTCCACGTTGAGATCTTCGCCGATCCATTGGAGATCGCCCCGGCTGAGGAGCCAGAAGTCGCCGCTGATCGGCGCCGGCGTGGTCAGCACGACCTCGGACGATCCCGAGCCGTCTCCGGTCCAGACCGTGCCGTGACCGAGAATGATGCTTTCATCGGGCATCCCGCCCGAGTCGGGGTGGATGAAGACCTCGTTCGGCCACGGACCACCCTGGACGGTGGCATCGATCTTATTGGCGGCACAAAACGAGACGATCTTGTGCCGATTCGGTTCATAGCCGAAGTCATCAAGCGCGAACTTGACCGCGAGGATGGAATCCGGGTCGCCGGCCGAGCCGGCGCCGAGGGTGGTCGCGCTTGCAGAAATGCCATTGTCATATCCCGCGTTGCCGCAATCCCAACCGCCGGCACAGTAGCCGGTGTCGGCGACGGTGATCGAGGTCGGTGTTGCGGAGATGACCGCGCCGTCGATCTCGATCGACACATTGACCGTCCAGGTGCCGTTGGCAGCGAACTTGTAGGCTTGTGCCTTGCAGTCGGTCCAGAGCCCGGGGACGCACTCAGGGGTGGGATCAGCGCCCGAACAACCGGGAGCGCCCATACTCCAGGTTGCCCCGTCGATATCGACCGGTACATCCCGGATAGTGAAGATCACGCTTTCGCCGATCTCAGGGTCGGCCGGCAGGTAGGTGATGGTGGGCTGGAAGTCACCGTTGCCCACCGCGAGGGGTTTGATGATCTCGGAGACGGCGTCGTCGCCGTTGTTGGTCACAGTGAGGGTGACGTCGTAGGTGGTGTCCGGGTTGAGAGACTCGGCGGGGATGGTGCAGGTCACTTCGGCAGGGCATCCCGTGAGGGCGTGGCCGGCGCTCTCCACCGTCCAGGCGAAGCTCAGCTCGCCGCCGGCCGGGCGTGAAGAGGAGCCGTCGAGGGTGATCTGCTGGTTGTGGAAAGGGCTCTGAGGCGAGATCGTGAAGTCGGCGACGACCGAGGCGGGTCGGAAGCCGAGTACACTCGCGGTCGCTTCATACAGACCGCCGGTTTCGGCGCCGTGGTCGTAGCTCACCCGGAGGTGGAAATCCCACCCGCCGGCCTCATCAAGCGTCACCGTCGGCTGGGCGCCGATGCGGGTGAAACTCGAGCCCGATGGAGGATCGATGGTCCACAGGTAGGGGTCGGCCGCTGGGCTGCCCGCCGTGGTTGCGGTCAGGGTGACGTCCTCACCGACAACGATCGCCGACGGTTCGACCGTGATGGTCGCCTGCGGCGTGCGGTCGATGACGATCCCTGTGTCGAATTTCGGGGTTGTCGGCACGAGGTCGTCGCTCTCAACCTTGACGTGGGCCTCATAGCTCGTGGCCCAGAGCAGGTCCTGCGGAATCTGGAAGGTGATGTTCCACGGGTTGGTATCCGTTGAAGTGGCATTCCCAGCCGCCACGGTGCCGCCCGGTTCCTCGGTCACCCACAGCGCCCAGCGGTGGATCTGGCCGGATGAGACGTTCCGGATCTCGATCGTGTCACCGGGAAAGACCTCGGTCGGCGTGACGACGAGGTTGGCGACCGCCGGCACCGGATCGAGACACTCGATGAGTTCGAATACCTGGTGCATGGCGTAGCGGCTGAGGTAGAGGACCGAGCCGTCGGACGACAGTGCGCCGCCGGCGGCGAAAACGCAGATTGGCTGATCGTTGTGCTCGAGGGAAATGTCGGTCCAGTAGGAGGCCTCGAACTCCTCGAGGCCCGAGGAGTCGACGGTGAAGGTGCGGGTCGAGTTGGGCCAGCCGGCGGTGTTGACCATTAGCGTCGACGCGGCCCCAGCGCTCGGCGACTGCAGCGAGACGTTATTCACCTGACCCGAGATCGTCCACATCCGCTGCGGCGACTCAGGGTTGGCGATGTCCCAGATCTGGATCTCCGAGTCGTCCATGTTGGCCGAGGCCAGGAGGTCGTTGTTGCTGTCGATAGAGAGCTCGTAGCGCCGCCCAAACATCCCCGCCGGCGATGCCACGTGCACGAGCGACAGTGCCGCCCCGGCGCCATCCGCTCGGAAGACCTGGGCGGTCTCGTCCCGGACGCCGGTAAAGAGGTAGAAAGCGGCGCCGGTGTCATACTCGTGCAGCCCTTCGAGGAGAATCTCCGCCCCGCCGACCTCAACGCAGGAGAGAAAACTCAGGCTGGAAAGGCCATCGACGGTGTAGAGCCTCGTACCGGTCTCACAATTGCCGGGGCCGGTGCCGGACAAGAGATACTCTTGGCCACCCTTTGCGAAGACATAGCCGCCGATTTTAAGATCCCGACCGTCATAAAAGGCGTAGTCCCCGTCCGAAAAGGAGGGCGTACCGTCGGCGCCGAGATCAAAGACCACGGTCCGCTTGACCTTGTGCGACAAGATCCCGTAGCGGCAGTCGTCGCAGACGTCGAAATCGATGAGGTCGTAGTCCGAATCGCCTCGGGTGCCGAAGTCAAAATCCGAGGTCGCGGTGTGGGTCGGGTTTCTCGGATCGTCAACGTTGTAGATCGAGAGCTCATTGCCGCGGTTCATTATCATGTAGTCGTGGCCCTTCCAGCGGAAGGTCTCGACATCGGAGGAGCGGTCGTAGTTGGGGCTGCTGACGCACTGAATCTCTGCCGGGTAGGAGGGGTAGGTCAGCAAGGTGTCGATCCAGCTCGCGCAGTGGATCTGGGCCGAAGCAGAGGACGCCAGGGAGAACGCGAGGAGCGCACCCGCGATCCCGGTCCACAGCCAGGCGCCGGCCCGGGGAGTGGGTGCGAGGGTCATCTTCTTCAACACCAGTCAATTATGGACGCGCATGCCGGTGGGAGGTTGTGACAGAGAGCACGGTCGGCTGCCGGACGGACGGGAACGTCCAACGTTCAACGTTTAACGTTCAAACGTTTCCACCTTGCAGACGCGACGCCTAACCACCAAGGGAAATCGATCCTGACCGTCTTGTGGGGTAACTCCCTCAGGTCAGTTCGATCAGGGTGACCGGTGAGATATGCGGGCTTGATCCGAGCATCCGAGCTGTGAAATTGCCATTACCTGTATCTGAAGGGCCGCGAGTTGCTTCCTCATGACCCCGGCAGAGTCTCGCGCAGTATGTCGAACCAGCGGGTGACCAGGATGACGTGGTTTTGCCGGCTCTGGCCCTCGCCTCCCTGGAGGATGATGAAGTTCCGGCCGTCGGGCGTGATTTCGTAGTCCGGGAAGACGCTGCCGGCGACGGCGATGCCGACCTGGTTGTTCGAGAGTACTCCGCTCGCCAGCGGTTGCGGTCTGCCGGCGCGGAACGAGCCGCTTTCGGTGGTGACCGTTGCCGACATCAATCCGTCGTTGCTGCGGTAGAAGATCTCCGAGCCGTCAGGCGACCACGAGGGCCAGCCGCCGCCGCCATCGGAGACCTGCCACTTTCCTGCCGCAGATGGGAAGGGCCGTACGTAGACCTCCTCGCGGCCGGACTCGTCGGACATGTAAGCGACCCAGCGCCCGTCCGGGGAGATGGCCGGGAATCGCTCGAAGAACTCGGTCGCGAGATACTCCACCGGCTCGCCCGACCCATCGGCGGGGATCGCCCACAGATCGAACGAGGAGGATTGGATCTCGCCCAGGATCCACTTGCCGTCGGAGGACCACGACGTGGCCCAATAATCGTGTTCTATCTCGGCCAGGCGTTCGGCCTCACCCGAACCGTCGGCACGCTTGCGGTATGGGTTTTCCAGCCCGTCCCGATCTGAGGTGAAGACGAGATACTCGCCGTCGGGTGACCACACCTGGTCGCCGTCGTAACCATCGTGGAAGGTGAGCCGGGTGGAGACCTTGCGCTCGAGGTCGTAGACCCAGACGTCCCAGTTGCCGTCGCGTAGAACCGTCAGGGAAAGGCGGCGGCCGTCGGGCGACAGCTTCGGGCAGGCGTAGGCCCCCGGCTCCTCCCACAAGGTCGAGACGATGCCTTCCCGATCCATCATCATGACGGGGTACTCGGGCACGCCGATCTCGCCGCTGATGTAGGCCAGAGAGCCGGTATCGGAGAAGCTGATCTGGGCGCCGCCATTACCGCTGCTGGCGGTGACCCCCTGGACAATCGGCGCCGGCGAGCCTGTCGCTTTCATTTGCTTGATGTCGAAGGGCATTGCGAAGAGGGTGTTCTCGCGCACGTAGACCAGGTGGCCGGAGGGCACCCAGCGGCCGTAGCTGCCGCCCCGGTGCAGCACCGTGCGCTCGCCGGTTTCGAGCGACACCGCCTCGATGACGCCCGCGTCGGAGCTGCCGGACCCCTGCGGCATGGACGTGAAGATCACCGCACCGCCGGGCACCACCTGCGGCCAGCGGTGGGAGACCTCTCCCTTCTCGCTGTCGAGGGTCGTCAAGGGCTGGAGCTCGCCGCCGGCCGCCGAGACCGTGAAGAGACCGCTCCCGTTCTCCGGCGCGAGGACGATGGTGTTGTCGGGGCCCCAGCTCGCGCCGCGGCTGCGGTTGAGCTTGCACAGCGAGATCGGCGTGCCACCGGTGATCGGAACCTTCTTGAGTTGGTCGGTGGTCGCGAAGCCGATCCACTGGCCGTCCGGGGAGAAGAAGGGGTGGTAGGGCCGGGTGGGCCCGTTGCCACTTAATAGCGGCGTGCCCTCGAGCTGGTCGAGTGAACGCACGGAAAGGGTCTGTCCCGAATCGGTGTCCGTGACATAGACGATCTGGGTGCCGTCCGGCGACAGGACCGCAGTGGCGCCGAGGGGCACGAAGAGGTTGTCATCGGTCAGCGCGACCTCGAGGCGCATCGACTGGTTGGTGGCGTCTCCCCGCGAAGCAAAGACGGCAAGCGATGCGATGAGAGCAACCGCCGTGACTCCGGCAATGGCCCAGGGGAGGAACCGTTTGGCAGGCGACGCCCCGGCGATCACTTCGGCGACATCGTCCGCTGTCGGGTCCTCGAGGAAGCGCTCGATCGCGATCCGTGCCTCGCCAATCGCCTGCAGCCGTTGGTCGGCCTCCTTTTCGAGGCAACGCTCCAGCAATCGGCGGACCGGCGCCGGGGTGTCGGTCGGGAGGTCGTTCCACTCCGGTTCGCGGGCGAGCACGCCGGCCAGGGTGTCCGACAGGGTCTTTCCTTTGTAGACCCGATTCCCGGTGAGCATCTCCATCAAGACCACGCCGAAGGCCCAGATGTCGGCTCTTCGGTCTACGTTTTCGCCGCGCGCCTGCTCGGGACTCATATAGGCGGCGGTCCCGAGGAGGACGCCCACCGCCGTCATATCGGCGGTCAAGGTTGGCGACAGGGAGAGGCTCTGCGGGCCCGATCCCGATGCGGTGCCGGCGGTTTCCAGAGCCTTGGCCAGCCCGAAGTCGAGGACCGTGACCTGACCGTCGGCGGTGAGCTTGATGTTGGCCGGCTTGAGGTCGCGGTGGACGATGCCCTTCTCGTGCGCGGCCTCCAACGCTTCGGCGATCTGCAGGGCGATCTTGACGGCCTGATCGACCGCGGTCGGGCCGGCGTCGATCCGCTCGGCCAGGGTCTCGCCCTCGGCCAGCTGCATGACCAGGAACTTGCGATCGTCGACGTCCTCGAGGCCGTAGATCGAGGCGATCCGGGGGTGTTCGAATGCGGCCAGCACACGTGCCTCGCGCTCGAAGCGGGCCAGCCGCTCGGCGTCGGCGGTGAAGCCGTCGGGGAGCACCTTGATGGCCACCTCGCGGCCGAGCTTCGTGTCCTCGGCCCGCCACACCTCACCCATGCCGCCCTCGCCGAGCTTGTCCAGGATCTTGTAGTGCGCAACCGTCTGACCGATCATTCTCTTGCCTTCCCGGGCGGTGCCGGCACCCTGCCAATTCACCCCTTCGGTTTGATGTTCTGGTTGACCTTGAAGAGGTTGTTCGGGTCGTACTTGGCCTTGATTTCGGCCAGCCGGTCGTAGTTGTCGCGATAGCTGGCCTGCACCCGCTCCTGGCCTTCCTCCATCATGAAGTTGATGTAGGCGCCGCCCGAGGAGTGGGGATGCACCGCGTCGTAGTAACCGACAGCCCAGTCGCGGAGAATGTCTTTCTTCCCCGGATCCGGATCGACGCCAACGATGACCCCCGCCCAGTTGGCCTCGCGGTAGCTCCACGCGGTGTCCTCGGCACCGACGCGGTGGGCCGCGCCGTCGATCGGGTAGAGGTGCATCGAGGACTGCGGGGTCGGCATCGCGGCGCCCCACTTGACGTGCTCGGCGATCGATTCGTCCGAGATCTCGGTGAAGAAGTCCGCCCGCCAGTACCACTGGTCGCCGGCGGGGTAGACCGCGTCGAAGGCGGAGTTGAGCATCGGGAACGGCATCTCCCCGACGCCATAGAGGTCGGGCTGGAGCTCGCGGACCGGGGCGAACAGCTCCTCTGCCTTTGCCAGATCCCCCGAGTAGCACCATACGATGCCGCACATCTTCTTCAGATGCAGGTGTTCGGGGAAGGGTGGTCCCGGCGGTACCGTGAGAAATAGGAAGAAACCGGTCAGCTCCTCCGGTGCCTGGAGGATGAAATCGCGGTACCACTTCATGATCTCTTCGGTGCGGTCGAGGTGCCACAGGGTTGGGCCGCCGAAAATCGTGTCGACCGGACGCCCCTGGAAGAGGAAGGAGGTCACGACGCCGAAGTTGCCGCCGCCGCCGCGCAGGGCCCAGTAGAGGTCGGGGTTCTCGTCGGGTCCGGCGACCACCATCGAGCCGTCTGCGAGGACGACGTCGGCCTCGAGGAGGTTATCGATTGTGAGGCCGTAGGCCCTCGTCAGGTGGCCGAGACCGCCGCCGAGGGTGAGACCTCCGACACCGGTCGTGGAGATGATTCCGCTCGGGATGGCGAGGCCGTAGGCGTGGGCGGCGTGGTCGACATCGCCCCACCGGCAGCCGGCCTGCACCCGGACGGTCTTGGTCTTTGGATCGACCCGGATGCCCCGCATCTTCGAAAGGTTGATGACCAGCCCGCCGTCGACCGAGCCAAGCCCGCCGGCGTTGTGGCCGCCGCTGCAGATGGCCAGCGGAACGTCGTTATCCCTGGCAAAGTTGATGCATGTCTGGACGTCGGTGGCGTCCACGCACATCGCAATCATGGACGGTTTCTTGTCGATCATCGCGTTGAAGACGGCCCGGGTCTCGTCATAGTCGGCCGAGTCGGGCGTTAACAATTCGCCCCGTAGGTTTGCGGCAAGATCTTCGATATTCATCACCATCTCCGTTCAGTAACTGGAGGCTTCGCTCACACTCGGGCTGATTCCCGGTGGGGTGGATGCCGTCCGAGGGATCGGGCATTTCCTGTGTGGCTGCTCTCGATTTAAGATTGAGACACCATCTCTGTACAATAATATATATATTGTTCACTTGAGCAAGTCAAGGCAGTTCATGGGGAAATTTCTTTGGGGCCGGGAGCTGAGATGAGCGAATCTAGCCCGCTCTTCTTACCGGGCTTCGTGGTGAGGGAGGCGATTCGCCGCCCGCAGTAGGTCCCCGGTGAGATAAGTGGGTTAGTGCGCTACCCTTCCTCGGCCGCCTTGCGGGTAGCTTCGTCCGTCTCGACCTTGCCAACCACCGCCTGGTAGAACTCGCCACCATTGGCGAACGGATGGCCGAAGAGCTGCCAACCCTCCGCCAGCTTGGCGTTGACTGCCTCCGACAGCTCGGCGGGGTAGGGCGCTGCGAGGAGCTCGAAAATATTCTGCTGACTCATCGTGACCCCCAGTTTCACGTTCAACCTTATCTCATCCGTGGCGGAGAGCCGAACAGCCGGGAGATATTCAACCTGAGTGGTGGCGGGCCCTAAAGGACCCGCCTACAGGTCTCTCGTCACCCTTTGTCGGCGGGTCCTTTAGGGCCCGCCACCACGATTTCCCGTGAGGTGGAGCAGTTGCGACGTGGTCTCGATAGATAGCGCCGATCTGAGATTCTCACATTTGCTCAGATGTTTGATTGCGGTTATGATCGGGCGGTAAGGACTCCCGATCGGTGGAGGTTGACCGTGCGTGAGCTGTTCAAGGACAAGGAACATCTGGTCCGGATGGCCGGTCTCTTTGGTGTCGGTTTGCTCGTGTTCGTGGTGCTTCGTGGGGTCTTGATCCCGGCGGACTTCGGCGATCTCGGGCACTACCGGGCCTCGGCGCTCGACGACAACAGTTCGGTAGAACTGCGATTCGCCGGGCGGGCGGCGTGCGAGTTGTGCCACGACGACGTCGCCGCCGAGCGCGCCAAAAGCGCCCACCGATCGATCGCCTGTGAGGCGTGCCACGGCGCGTTGGCCGTCCACGCCGACAACCCCGAGGCTGTGTTTCCCGAGCGGCCCGAGGCGACCCCTCTGTGCGTGGCGTGCCACGAGGCGAACGTCACCAAGCCGGCCTGGTTCCCGACCGTGATTCCTGACGAGCACTCTGAGGGTGAGGCCTGCGACGAGTGCCACATGCCCCATGCCCCTGGTTTTGAGGAGGTGGGAAGTGACGGTTAATCGTCGGCAGTTTGTGCTCGCCTCCGGCAAGTACCTGGTAATGTCTGCGGCTGCTTCACGGGCGGTCGGTTATGTGCTCGCGGGGTCGCCGGAGAGGGCGCCGGGGTACTCGGCCCACGACCACTGGTGGGCGATGGCGATCGATATCGATCTCTGCATCGGCTGCGGCGGCTGTGTGCGGGCGTGCAAGGAGGAGAACGACGTCCCACTCGAACCGTTCTTCTTCCGCACCTGGGTCGAGCGTTACCACGTGCCGGAAGGCGACATCGAGCACCCGATGGTGGACTCGCCCAACGGAGGCTACGACGGGTTTCCGGAGCGATACCGCGAGGGCGACGGATCCAAGAACTTCTTCGTCCCCAAGCTTTGCAACCACTGTGCCCACTCGCCGTGCGTCCAGGTCTGCCCGGTTGGCGCTACCTTCGAGAGCCCGGATGGGGTGGTGCTGGTGGACAAGGATTACTGCCTCGGGTGTCGGTACTGCGTGCAGGCGTGTCCCTACGGCTGTCGCTTTATCGACCCCCGCACTCACTCGGTCGACAAGTGCAGCCTGTGCTACCACCGGATCACGAAGGGCCTCACGACGGCGTGCTGCGAAGTCTGTCCAACCGGGGCGCGGACGCTCGGCGATCTGAAGGACCCCTCGGATCCGATCCATGAGTTCCTGCGCACCAACATGGTTCAGGTCCTGAAACCGCAAATGGCCACCGGCGCCAAGGTCTACTACGCGGACCTCGACGGTTCGGTGCGGTAAGGGGGCCGAGATGGACACCCTTCTTGCCATGGTCGAAGGCTTCATGTACCCCAACGAGGTCGAGCTTCAGTGGAGCGTGCTCATCGTGCTCTACCCGTACATCACAGGGCTGGTGGCCGGCGCCTTCATCCTAGCGTCGCTGGAGCGGGTCTTCAACGTCGAGGCGGTCAAGCCCACCTACCGGCTGGCGCTGCTGACCGCCCTCGCATTCCTGGTGGTGGCTCCGTTGCCGCTGCAGCTTCACCTCGGCCACCCCGAGCGGTCGTTCCAGATGTACTTGACGCCGAAGACCGACTCCGCGATGGCGATGTTCGGCTTTGTCTATCTGTGGTATCTGATGGCGGTGCTGGTGCTCGAGATCTGGCTCGACTACCGGCGCGACATCGTCCTCAAGGCTCGATCCAGCACGGGGTTCGTGCGCGGCTTCTACCAGGTGCTCGCCCTCGGCTCCGACAACATCAGCCCTCGTTCGCTCGAGATCGACGAGCGGCTGGGGCGATTCATCACCATCGTCGGTATCCCGTCGGCCTTCCTGCTCCACGGTTACGTGGGCTTCCTCTTCGGTTCGGTCAAGGCTAATCCGTGGTGGTCGACACCGCTGATGCCGGTGGTCTTCCTGTTCTCGGCCATCGTCTCGGGGATCGCACTGGTGATGCTGGTGTACATGGTGGTCTCCCGGCTGCGGGGCAAGCCGATCGACATGCGCTGTCTCGACACCATCGCCCGCTACCTCCTCTACGCGTTCATCATCGATTTCTCGCTCGAGATGCTGGATCTCATCCACCGCATGTACGAGGCCGACGAGTCGTTCAAGAGCCTTGATTTCATGGTCAAGTCGAGGCTCTTCGTCTCGCAGATCCTGATCCAGATCATCTTCGGCACCCTGTTGCCGCTTGGCCTCCTCGCGCTCACCCAGGTTGTTCGGCTCACCGAGATGGCACGCAAGAACATCTACGCCATTGCCGGCGTGCTGACCCTGATCGGAATCTTTGCCATGCGCTGGAACGTGGTGATCGGCGGCCAGCTCTTCTCCAAGAGCTTCCTCGGCTACACCGTCTACAAGATGGACTTTGCCACCCGGGAGGGAATGCTCCCGGCAATCATCCTGATGGTGGCTCCGTTCTTCATCCTGTGGGGCCTGATCCGGATCCTGCCCCCATGGGGAGATGATGCGCCGCCGTCCACAGTGGACACCGAGTGAGAAGAACAGGTCAGAAACAATACTGTTCAATGAACGGCGGGATGTGCAGGCGGGACGCCTGCACCACAAGGCTCCGAGGTCGGTTTTGTGGTGCAGCCGTCTTGGCTGCACAGAAGAACTTGACGGATCAACCGGTTCGACTTCCAATGACATCGGTAGAACTGTCAGTCTGAGGAGGACCAAACCCGCCGGCTCGCTATCGGTATCGCTATCGGTATCGCTATCGAATGGCCGGATTGGTACGGGGCCCATCGATAGCGATTGCGATTACGATTCCGATAGCGATAACGATCACGGGCCGGCCACCGGTTGTCATCTCATGTAATGTCGGCCCGAAGGGCCCAGGAATACTCACGAGGAGTCCGACTTGATGAACGTGCCCTCCTGATACTCACGGAAGGCGGTGGCCAGCTCCTCGCGGGTGTTCATGACGATGGGGCCGGACCAGGCGATCGGTTCTCCCAGCGGCTTACCCGAGATGAGGAGGAAGCGAAAGGGGACATCGCAGGCAACAGCACTTATCGACGCCCCCTCGGTGAAGAGGGCGAGCTGGCCGCGTTCGAGCTCGTGGGTTCTTCTCGGCCCGACCTTCCCGCGACCGCTGAGGCAATAGGCAAATACGGTGTGCCCGGTCGGGGTAGGGTGCTCGAGGTCGGCGCCGGGCTCGAGGGTGATGTCGAGGTATTGGGGTTCGACGACGACATCCTCGACTGGCCCGTGCACGCCAACCACCTCACCTGCGATGATCTTGATTCGGAGGCCGTCGTGGGG
>Ga0164313_10004578_pt1 | contig 12277 bp, 7 predicted proteins | sample GuaBasSedimGuay4_FD_113735 | JGI IMG/M metagenome (GOLD analysis project Ga0164313, IMG submission 113735) | Subseafloor sediment microbial communities from Guaymas Basin, Gulf of California, Mexico - Guay4, Core 4569-4, 0-3 cm | ecosystem: Environmental > Aquatic > Marine > Hydrothermal vents >... | reverse complement strand
GGTGGACTGGGAAGCTCGTCGGGAATGCCTTGGCGGATAGCGTCTGCAAAGTCGGACATGGCTCTCTCGGTGGCTAACTGAATGACTGTCAGAATAACTGTCTGAATGACTGTCTGAATGAACGAGTACCACAGCACCAGCCACGGGCTGGCGGGTTGTAAACCCGAGTGTGGCCGACCGGATCAGCGCCTCCCCCCCAAAACGCCCTCCTACCAGGGCATCACGGGTTGGAGTCGAGACCGTGCTGACCGCAGGCGGGACTTCGACGACAGGCGCCAAAATGGTATGATTTGAAGGTCGTATCGATCATCGGGGTTTCGGCCGGCTGACCGACGCGATGTTGCTCTTTGTCCTGGTTCCCCAATTCCCTGGAGGGAAACTATGCCCGTGCCTTCTTTTGCTCGCCTTAACAACGTCGTCCTGGCGGCCTTCGCAACGGCCACCGTCGTGGGCTCGATCACCTGCGCGGTCAACGATGGGTCGTCCTTCGGTGACGACGACGACGACGACGGAACCTCTTCAGGAACAGGTGGAGAAGGCGGGCTCATCCTGACAACCGGGGGCGGACAACAGGGCGGCGCCCCCCCCATGTGCACGGACCCGGGCTGCGTGGGCAACACCCCCCAGGGCGCCTGCGATGGTGCCTTGCCCATCGACAGCGCCGACGGCATGGACGGCGCACGGGCCATCGGCATTTGCCAACAAGCGACCGGCGACAGCTGGGGCGTGGTGAGCGCGACCTATGTGCGCTCCGACGGCCAGCCGATGACGGCACCCGAGCTGGCCATTGGACGAGGGATCTTGAACGCCTTCGGCTCGAACGTGCAACCCCGGGAAGGCGCTCAGATGCTCGCCCTGTCCTCAGGCGCCGCGCGACAGCCCACCGATCCAGGCTACATGTCCGTCGGCGGCCACTGGAAAGACATGGCGCCTCACGGCTCACCGCCTGGTTATCCCAAGGAGTCCCCCTCCTGCCCCGGCGTGACCACCGGTGAGCCCTACGATTCGGCAGGCCTCAAGCTGGTCATCAAGACCCCCCTCGATGCCCTGTCGTTCACCTTCAACCTCGATTTTTATACCTACGAGTTCCCGGGCTTCATCTGCTCGACCTTCAACGACTTCTTCGTCGCCATGATGAACCCGATCCCTCAGGGGCTGGTGGATGGGAACATCTCCTTCGACGCCCAGGGCAACCTGATCAGCGTCAACGCCGGCTTCCTCGAGGTCTGCTACCCCCAGACCGCAGGCGGCAAGAACTTCCCCTGCGCTTTCGGCCCTGGCGAGCTGCTAGGCACCGGCTACGACGAACAGTCCAACGGCTCAGCCGCCACCTCATGGCTGCAGACCACAGCGCCGATCGAGAACCCTGGCCAGAACATCGAGATCATGTTCGCCATTTGGGATTCAGGAGACGGAATTCTCGACTCCACGGTGCTGATCGACAACTTCAAGTTCGAGCTCGAGTCCGGCGTGGTCGGCACGATCCCCGACCCGAAGTAGAGTGGCGATGGAACACCCGTTGTGGAGGACGAGCACAGCCCTCGGCCTGGGCACGCTACTGTGGTTAGGAGCCTCGGCCTGTGGGGGGGACGATGACGGATCCGGTGGGTCCGCTGGCTCCGGCGGCGGCACCGGCGGCGACGGCGGGTCCGGCGGGTCCGGCGGCAGCGTGGTCGCTCCCCATTGCGCGGCGCTGGTCGCCGGCATGAACACCGCGTTTCTCGTCGATGGCACGGAGCGGGCGTTCATCCTCGACCTGCCCACCGAGGTGGAGACCGCCGGACCTTGGCCAGTCGTGTTCAACTGGCACGGGTTGGGCGACACGGCTCAGAACATGAGCTCCTTGATTGCAGGACTGGTGAACGACCCGAGCTTTCCCTTCATCGGAGTGACCCCTGAAGACGCCGAGCACGCCATCGCAGGCCAGAGCTTCGATTGGGACGTGTTCTCCGTAGAAGCGGCCACCAATACCGAGGCGCGACTCTTCGACGAAATCATGATCTGCCTCGACCAGCGCTGGGGTGTCGCCGCCGACCACGTGCACTCGGTTGGCTTCAGCCTCGGGGGCATCGCGACCGACATGCTGGGGGTCACTCGAGGGGATCAATTCGCCTCGACCGCCAGCTATTCCGGGGCTTATTTCTCCAACTCGGCCAACACCGCCACGCTCGGCATGCTCAGCAGCTTCGTGAGCTGGCCCGCGCCGACCCACGGCAACTCCTATGCCCAGATGGTCATGCATGGGGGCACGATCGACACCTTCGCCATGGGTCCGGTGACCGTGCACTTCGACGAGTATGCGGTCAACGACCAGGCCTATCTGAATGGCATGGGACACGCTGTGGTGCTCTGTGATCACGGTGGCGGCCACACCGCGCCAGCGGCGGGCATGATGCCCGTCCAAGTCTTCGAGTTTTTCCGCGGCCGCCCCCGAGGGACAGCGAGCTCGCCCTACGCCGGCGGTCTACCCTCCGATTTCTCGAGCAGCTGTACCTTCTACGGCGGCAGCTAGCCAGACCTCGACCTGGCAAGCAGCTGCCCGAGGAGGCGCCACCGGGCAGCTTGCTCGTGCTCCAGACGCAGGGGGCAGAATAAAGGCAGTAGCCTGGCGCCAAGAACAGTGCTAAGCGCGCGCGATTCATGTCAAACCACCCGCCGGCCGACACGCCACCGAGCGATCTGCGCAACGTGGCCATCATCGCCCACGTTGATCACGGCAAGACCACCTTGGTGGACTCCATGTTGCGTCAGACGGGAGTGTACCGTCGCAACGAGGAGGTTCGTGATTGCGCCCTGGACTCAGGCGACATCGAGCGCGAGCGAGGCATCACGATCCTCGCCAAGCACACCTCGGTCAACTACCAGGGCACCCGCATCAACATCATCGACACCCCGGGTCACGCCGACTTCGGCGGCGAGGTCGAACGCACGCTCTTGATGGCCGACGCCGCCCTGCTCTTGGTGGACGCAGCCGAGGGCCCGCTGCCCCAGACCCGCTTCGTGCTCAAAGAAGCGCTGGAGCTGCACCTGCCGGTGATCGTCGTGATCAACAAGATCGACCGGGATGATGCACGGCCTGAGGAGGTCGTCACCGAAGTCTTCGATCTGTTCTGCGAGCTCGACGCCAGCGACGAGCAGACCGACTTCCCCACCCTCTATGCGATCGGCAAGAACGGTATCGCCAAACGGTCCCTCGACGATGACGACAGCGATCTGACCGCTCTGTTCGAGACCATCATCGAGCAGGTACCCCCACCTTCCGACGATCCCGACGGGCCCCTGCAACTGCTGGTCACCAACGTGGAGCACGACGACCACGTGGGCCGCCTGGCCGTGGGCCGCATCACCCGCGGACGCATCGCCGAGCGACAGACGGTGACGGTGTTGACCGAAGACGGAAGCCGCTCTGCTCGAGTCATGCGCCTCTACGGCTTCGTCGCCTTGCAGCGCAAAGAGATCACTAACGCCAACGCAGGTGACATCGTCGCCATCGCCGGGATGGACGAGGTGCAAATCAGCGACACCATCACCGATCCCGCGGCCCCCGAGCCGCTCGCGCGCCTCTCGGTCGAAGAGCCGACCATCAAGGTCCAGGTGGTGGTGAACACCTCGCCCCTCGGCGGCAAGAGCGGCAAATGGGTCACCTCGCGCCAGCTGCGCGACCGCCTCACCAAGGCGACCAAGCGCGACCTGTCGTTGCGCTTCGAGCCCACCGACGCGCCGGACACCTTCTTGCTCTACGGCCGCGGCGAGCTGGTCATCGCCATCCTGGCCGAGACCATGCGCCGCGAAGGCTACGAGCTTGCCCTAGGCATGCCCGAAGTGGTGCTGCGCGAGGAGGAGGACGGCAAGCAGCTCGAACCCGTCGAGCGGATGGTGATCGACGTGCCTGACGAATACGTCGGCGTAGTGACCCAGGGACTCGGCGCCCGCCGCGGGCAGCTCGAGAGCATGGGCGGTCGCGGCGCCGGGCGCACCCGGCTCGAGTTTCGCGTGCCTGCTCGTGGACTGATCGGCTACCGCTCCCAGCTACTGACCGACACCCGGGGTACGGCGCTAATCAACACCTTGTTCGATGGCTGGATACCCTATGCCGGCCCCATGCTGCGACGCAAAATGGGCGCCATGGTCTGCGACCGCACAGGCACGACCACCCCCTACGCCTTGTTCCACCTGCAACCACGGGGACAGCTATTCGTCGGCCCGGGCACCACCATCTACGAAGGCATGGTCATCGGCGCCCACAACCGGGTCAACGACCTGGTGGTCAACGCCGCCCGGGAGAAGAAGCTCACCAACATGCGCGCCGCCCACCGAGACGAGAACGTCATCCTCTCGGGACACAAGGACCACACCATCGAGAGCGCCCTGGAGTGGATCGATCGGGACGAGCTGGTCGAGATCACGCCTGATGCCATCCGCATCCGCAAGCGGATCCTCGCAGGCAACATCCGCCCACGCCGGCGGGACCACGACGGTGCGGTCTGACCGCCTCGCTTTGGCGCAGTTCATAGCGTGATGGCTCAGGCGCCGACCAGCCTTTGGCTGGTGCCCCGTGCGATTCGCGGCGATACTGCCAGGATGGGCAGCGCACGGCTTCGGCTCGCGTTTGGCGCAACGTCGGTGGCGACACTGCTGGTCATGGTGCCCGCCTGCGACGAAGATTTGGCCGCGCCCGGGCCAGTGGCGGACGCCGGTGTCGACGCCACCCCGGACGGCGAGCCCGACGCTGGGCCCCAACCCGGCCCCTGTCCTGCTGGACAGCTGGAGCTCGACGACGGGGCCTGCCAGCCCGCCGGGATCCCGCCCGAGGCCTGCGGCGACGGCTTCGTCCCCACCGACGATGGAGCCTGCGACCCAGTCTTGCCTGACGAGAACTGCAGCCTTGGAACGATGGCGATCCCAGGAGAGACCGAGTGCCGCCCGGTCGCGCCCTGCGGCACCGGCACCTGGGGCGACATCCCCATCGAGCCCACCACTCAGCACGTCGATGGCGCCTATGGAGGCTCGAATAGCAACGGCAGCGCTACCGATCCATGGACCACCATTCAAGAGGCAGTGGACGCAGCCGACCCTGGAGCCATCGTGGCCGTCGCTGCAGGTAGCTATGTCGAGGACCTATGGATCCTCGCCAAGCCAGTCCGGCTGTGGGGCAAGTGCCCGGCCGAGGCCGAGGTGGTGGGCAGCGACTCAGTCCTACCAGCCATCTACATCTACGAAGCATCTGGGGCCGAGGTCCGCGACTTGGCCGCCACCGGAGCTGGGATGGGGATCTTCATCAGCGACTCGCAGGACGTGCGGATCGACCGAGTGTGGATTCACGACGCGCCGGCGGGGGGGCTCGGCTTGTTGGACGTAGGCGAGGGGTGCAGCGTTCGGCTCAGTCGCTCGCTCATCGAGTGGGTGGGCGATGACGGAGCCCACCTCACCTGGGTCGCAGAGCTCACCGTACAAGACTCGGTGGTGCGAGACACCCAACCCGATTCCAGCCAGCATTGGGGACGCGGCCTGACGGCGATGTCCGACCTGGCGGCTCCGCAGCGCAGCCAGCTCTGGGTGCGGCGGTCACTCATCGAGCGTAATCACCAGGATGGCATCCGCTCCTTTGGTGCCAACGTCACCGTACAAGACACGGTGATACGAGACACCCTGCCAGCCGCATCGGGACAAGGCGAGGGGTCGGGCATCCTCATGGGGCCTGCCGTCGACGACGATGGTCTCTCCAGCTTGACGCTCCTCCGCTCGGTGATCGCTGGCAACCACAGCTGTGGCGTCTGCACCACCAACGCCAACGGCACCGTGGAAGCCACCGTGGTGCGCGGCACCAAGGCTCGGGCCTCGGACGAGCAAGGCGGCTTTGGCCTCGGACTAATCAGCGATCGTCCATCCGAGAGCACCCGACCGCAGGTGACGGTGACCTCCTCGGTCATCGAGCAGAGCCACTCGGCCGGGCTGGCGGTCGCCGGGCTCGACGTGATCGTCGCCGCACTCATCGTGCGTGATACCGAAGCGGAGGTAGCTGGTGGCCACTTGGGGCGCGGGGTGGCCGCTGAGCTCAACGCCATCACCGGCGAGCCGGCGACGCTTGAGATCTACGGCTCGGTCATCGAGCGAAGCCACGAGGCCGGGCTGGCCCTCATCGGGTCCACGGCGGTGATCGACGGAACCGTGGTGCGGGACACCCAACCCCAACCTGCCAACGATCTCTTCGGCCGCGGTGTCGTCGTGCAGCTCGCAGCCGAGACGCTCGCCCGTTCTGACGCAACGATTGTCCATTCTCTGATTGAAGGGAACCACGAGGCGGGGCTCTACGTTGGCGGGTCCGATGCCTGGGTGCAGGATTCAGTGATCTTCGACTCCAAACCCCATCACGCTCAACGGCGAGACAGCTTATGGCGAACCCTTCACGCTGACCGATCTCAGCGGCAACCTCTGCGGCTGTGACGGCCAGCTGGTCTCTTGCCAAGTGCTATCGAGCGGCCTGTCGGCGCCTGACCCGATCTAGCTGGCCGATCGAGCCAGAAACGTACCTTTCTCAATCCCATACTCCTCCAACATTGCCTTCCTGAATCAGGACTTGGAGATTCAATGGGTCAACCAGGTCGCCGCTGATTCGGTCGTGATGAGCCCAGACGCTATGATTGGGGCCAAGGGTCACGCACACCGGGCCGATCCTGGTCGTCCACGACTAGAAGAGGGGTCGCACAACGGCGTGCCCAAGACAATCTGGGCTCGTGCTAGGATCCCCTGGATGGCGTCGGAGTGACGCGATGCTGACGCTTGAGCACAAGCATCAGACCTCAATCACCATCAGGGACCGCGATGACTGACGGAGGCAAGACCAGAGCGCAACTGCTCGAAGAGCTGGAGGCGGCGCGGCAGGAGATTGCCGAGCTGGCGGCGGCGACCGCTGAGCACGGGCAGCCGCAGGAGGAGGGTGAGGAGTTCTCGTCCAGCCTGCTGCAATACGCTCCTTTCCCCATCATCGTCATCGAGCCCGACACGTCGGTACGATACGTGAATACCGCCTTGGAGGAGCTCTCCGGATTCTCCTCGGCAGAGCTGGTCGGAGGCAAGGCGCCCTACCCCTGGTGGACCACAGAAACGCTGGACAAGACGACCAGGGACCTGAAAGAGGCCATGAGTAAGGGGGCGCAGCAAGTCGAGGAGTCTTTTCAGAAGAAGAACGGGGAGCGGTTTCTCGTGGCGATCACCGCTCGCCCCATAGTCCGCGATGGAGAGCTCGAGTGCTACGTGGCGAACTGGGTTGACATCACCGAGCGCAGACGGGCGGAGGCAATGCTGTGGGAAAGCCAGCAGCGGTACCGAAGAATCGTCGAATCGTCGCCGATGGGCATGCACATCTACGAACTGAAAGACGACGGGAGGCTCGTCTTTGCCGGTGCCAACCCAGCAGCGAACCGCATTCTAGGCGTGGACCACTCGCCGCTCGTCGGCAAGACCATCGAGGATGCCTTTCCTCCGCTCGCCGACACCGAAGTGCCTGCAAGGTATCGTGATGTCGCAGCGCGGGGAACGTCCTGGCAGACCGAGCAGATCGAATACGCCCACAAACAGATCGCAGGAGCCTTCGAGGTCAGCGCCACCCAGATCGAGCGGGGAAGGATGGTTGCGACGTTCCAGGACATCACCGATCGTAAGCGGACCGAGAGCGCACTCAGGTCGACTCAGTACTACCTGGAGAGGGCACAGGAGATAGGCAGCATTGGCACTTGGGAGCTGGATCTCATCGAGAACGTCCTGGTGTGGACCGACGAGAACTACCGAGTCTTCGGGGTGCCCATCGGTACCCCTCTGACCTACGAGATCTTTCTGAGCCGCGTGCATCCCGAGGACCGAGAGTTCGTACATGCCAGCTGGAACGCTGCCCTGGAGCACGAACCCTACGACATCGATCATCGCCTATTGGTCGACGGCAAGACCAAATGGGTGCGCGAGAAGGCCACGGTGAACTTTGACGAGAATGGCCGCGCCATTCGGGCGATAGGCTTCACCCAGGACATCAGCGAGCGCCGCCAGGCCGAGGCAGAACGCCGCAAGCTGGAGACTCAGATCCAGCAGACCCAAAAACTGGAGAGCCTGGGCGTGCTCGCAGGAGGCATCGCCCACGACTTCAACAACATCCTGACCGGGCTGCTAGGCAATGCCGATCTGGCCGTGTCGGACCTCCCATCCCATTCGCCGGTGCGGCCTCTCCTCCATGACATCCAGAAGGCCGGCCGGCAGGCCGCCGATCTCACGGGGCAAATGCTCGCCTATTCAGGCAAGGGCAGGTTCGTGGTGGAGGACATCGACATCAATGCTCTGGTGCAGGACATGTCGAGCCTCCTGGAAAGCTCGACCTCCAAGAAAGTCGAGCTCGGCTACGAGCTGGGCGCCGAGCTGCCTGCCGTCACGGCCGATGCCACCCAGCTGCGACAGATCGTCTTGAATCTGGTCACCAATGCCTCGGAGGCCGTTGGAAACGACGGTGGCATCGTTCGGCTCAGAACCTACTCGGCCGAATACGACCGCACCGACCTGGACAGGGCGTCACCCAACGGTGGACTTGCCGAAGGTCGCTACGTCACCATCGAGGTCAACGATACTGGCTGCGGTATGGACGACGAGACGAAGGCAAACGTCTTCGACCCCTTCTTCACGACCAAGTTCACCGGTCGCGGGCTGGGCTTGGCCGCCGTACAGGGCATCGTTCGGGGGCACGAGGGCGCCATCCTCGTCGACAGCGAGCTGGGCTCGGGGACGACCTTCAAGGTGCTGCTGCCGGCACTGGATCGCGCGGCCGAGGCGGTCACGCCCCAAGCCAAGAACAAGAACGACTGGCAGGGCCGCGGAACGATCCTGGTCGTCGATGATGAGACGATGGTTCGCAGAACGGCAGTCCGAATGATCGAGCGGATGGGCTTCTCGCTCCTGGCAGCCGCCGATGGCGTCGAAGCCATCGCCATCTTTCGTGAGCACCAGAGCGAGATCGTTTGCGTGCTGCTCGACCTGAAGATGCCCAACATGGACGGCAAAGAGACCTTCGATGCGCTACGCCGCATCAGCGGTGACGTGCCGGTGGTCCTGTCCAGCGGCTACAGCGAGCAAGACTCGACCGAGCACTTCAGCGACCAGAGCCTCGCCGGCTTCATCCAGAAGCCCTACGACGCGCGGGATCTGAGAGAGAAGTTTCGCAAGGTCTTGGACCAATGACTGAGGTCCTTGGTCGTCATTCGCTCGCTACCCTTGGAAGCGCGGCTACTTCAGATCACCTTTGGCGCGGGCCACCGCCTCCAGCACCGTCGCTAGCCGGCTAGCTGTGGGATGGGTGATCTGCCCGATCTCCGACTCGCTGTAATGGGTTGTGATGAATCCCTCGATGTCGAAGGTCTCGAACCAGCAGTCGAAGATCTTGCGACAGGGGCAAGGGTCCCCTGGCGTCCGGCAATAACTGACGCCCACGCCCTGCCCCAGCATCGGGCAGTGACGCTGCCGCCCGTCGTGGGCGGCGATCCCCTGCTTTCCGGCGGCCTCGTCTACCACTTGCCTGTCTTGGCGGTTGAGGGCTTGGGCAGGTTGTCGAGCACGGCCGTGCTCTTTTCCAGGTCCTCCTGGGCCAGCTCGTGATCCACCAACTTGCCCTGGAAGTAGGCGTCATAGGCCGCCAGATCCACCAGGCCGTGGCCAGACCAGTTGAAGACAATCACCTTCTCCTTGCCCTCTTGTTTCGCTTTCTCCGCCTCGTCGATCACCGCGGCTATGGCGTGAGCCGTTTCGGGCGCCGAGATGAATCCCTCGGTCCTGGCCCATTTCACTGCGGCTTCGTAACACTTGAGCTGCGGATAGGCCCGCGGCGTGATCAGCCCTTCCACTGCCGCGGCGCTCACCAAGGGGGCCATACCGTGGTACCGCAGCCCACCGGCGTGAATGGGCTCGGGCACGAAGGCGTGTCCCAGTGAATGCATCGCCAGCAAGGGAGTCATGCCGGCCACGTCGCCATGGTCGTAGGCGAAGGGGGCACGGGTCAAGGTGGGGCAGCTGGTGGGCTCCACGGGGTAGATCTCGATCTCGGCGCCGTTGATCTTGTCGCAGATGAAGGGGAACGCGAGCCCTGCGAAGTTGGAGCCCCCGCCGGCGCAGCCGATCACCACGTCGACCTGCTTCTCGCCGGCCTTCTCCAGCTGCTTCTTGGCCTCGAGCCCAATCACCGTCTGGTGCAGCAGCACGTGGTTGAGCACGCTGCCCAGGCTGTAACGAGTCTTGCCGCTGCTGTCGCTGACCGCTGCCTCGACCGCCTCGCTGATGGCAATGCCGAGCGAGCCAGGCGTGTCGGGAGTGGCGGCGAGGATCGCCTGGCCGGCCTTGGTCTGCTCTGAGGGGCTGGGGACACAGGTGCCGCCCCAGGCCTCCATCATCAGACGGCGGTAGGGTTTCTGATCAAAGCTGATCCGCACCATGAAGACCTTGCATTCCAGCCCCACGAGCGAGCAAGCGAAGGACAAGGCACTGCCCCACTGGCCAGCGCCCGTCTCGGTGGTCAACCGCTCGATCCCGAACTGCTTGTTGTACCAAGCCTGGGGCACCGCCGTATTGGGCTTGTGACTCCCAGGCGGCGAGACGCCCTCGTGCTTGTAGTAAATCCGCGCTGGCGTGCCGAGCGCTTGCTCCAGCCGGCGGGCGCGATAAAGCGGACTGGGTCGCCAGAGGGAGAGCAGACTCAGAACCTCCTCGGGAATGTCGATCCAGCGCTCGGTCGAAACCTCCTGCTCGATCAAGTTCATCGGGAAGACCGGCGCCAACTGCTCAGGTCCCACCGGCTGCCCGTCAGGACCTAGCGGCGGTTGCAGCGGCGTCGGCAGATCGGCTGCCAGATTGTACCACTGGCGCGGCAACTCGTTATCGTCGAGTACGATCTTCGTCCGTTCCATTTCATCCCCTTCTTGGCTTGGGCTGGACCTGCTGCGCTTGGTGGGCCGCGCCCTCTCCGCTTCCAGCCAACGGGACTTTTTATCCTGGGACGAGGCACGTCGCAACCCGGGCCGGCCGGTCGAGACCAGCGCAACCTCAGCCACTCTGCTCGATACCCATGATAGTCTTCCCCTCCGGGAGCTGGTGGGCGGCGATACGCGAGCGTGGGGCGAGAGTGGGGGCGAGCTTGAGGAGTGGACTCGGCTGTGGGGGTGGCCATGACTGACCTAGGCAAGACGAGGGAGCAACTGCTCGAAGAGCTCGATGCGATGGGGCGACGAGTTGCCGAGCTGGAGGCGTCAGCTGCCGAGCACCAGCAGGCCGCGAGTGACCTGCGAGCAAGCGAGGAGAAGCACCGGGCGATCACCGAGGCGGCGCTCGACTCGATTTTTTGCAAGGACCTCGACTCGAAATATACCTTCGTCAACCCGGCCATGGAGCAGGTGCTCGGACGGCCAGCGACCGAGCTGCTCGGTCTGACCCCCCGAGAGCTATTCGACGAACAATCGGCAATCATCGTGGAGGCCGTCGATGCTCCGGTCTTTCGGGGCGAGACGACGAACGCGATCCGCACGCTCAACATCCAGAGCAAGGAGCGCACATTCCACACCGTCCAGGTCCCCCTGCGTGACCCGACGGGCGAGATCACAGGCATTTGTGGGTTCGTCCGCGACGTCACCGAGCACAAACGGACCGAGGCTGACCTGAGAGAAAGTGAGCAGCGTTTTCGAATCGCCCTGGAAGCACTGCCTGGAGGGGTCTTCGCCCACGATCTCGACGGACGGTTTCTGCTGGTCAACGAGGCCGCGTGCCGCAACACGGGCTGGTCGCGGGACGAGCTGCTGGGCATGTCGGTCACGGACATCGACCCCGACGCCACGACCCGAAACGACCGCGAGCGATTCTGGCTTTCCCTGAACACGGAAGGCAGCATCACCATCGAGGGCACCCATCTCCGCAAGGACGGGTCCCGCTATCCGGCGGACATTCACCTGACGGGCATCGTCCTGGACCGACAGCCCATCATCCTGGCCATCGCTTTCGATATCTCTGAGAGCCAGCAGGCCGACCAAGCACGCCGGGATCTGGAGCGACAGGTCCAGCAAGCCCAGAAGCTGGAGAGCTTGGGCCTCCTCGCAGGCGGCATCGCCCACGATTTCAACAACCTCCTGACCGCCCTGTTGGGCAATGCCGACCTGGCCGTGTCCGCCCTCCCCCCTGGTTCTCCAATTCGGCCCGTCCTCGCCGACGTCCAGAAAACCGGCCGCCGGGCCGCCGATCTAACGGGCCAGATGCTCGCCTACTC
>Ga0164313_10004577_pt1 | contig 12280 bp, 9 predicted proteins | sample GuaBasSedimGuay4_FD_113735 | JGI IMG/M metagenome (GOLD analysis project Ga0164313, IMG submission 113735) | Subseafloor sediment microbial communities from Guaymas Basin, Gulf of California, Mexico - Guay4, Core 4569-4, 0-3 cm | ecosystem: Environmental > Aquatic > Marine > Hydrothermal vents >... | reverse complement strand
CTTTTCTGCATGTTTTGGTGCAGCCTTCCTCCTGCTTCACCCCACGGTATATGCACAGGAACTGGTTAAAAAAATGAAGGAACATGGCTCTACAGCATACCTGGTCAACACCGGATGGATTGGAGGCCCTCCGGGAGTAGGAAATCGAATGGACCTACCTTCAACAAGAAAGATCATCGACTCTATTATCAATGGAGTGCTCGATGATGTGGAGTACGAACAGACCACCTATTTCCAACTTTATATCCCGAAAAGTGTACCCGGATGCCCAGCAGGCATTTGCAATCCAAAGAATGCATGGGAAGACCAGGGAGGTTGGGATCTGGCTGCACTTAAGCTGGCCCAGAAATTCATCGATAACTTTGAGGAGTTTACCGATACGGAAGAAGGAAAAAGATTGGTCGCCGCAGGACCACAACTCTAACAAAAAAGGCTCCCGATGGGAGCTCTTTTTATATTCGATACTCGGTACTCAGTACTTGTTACTGATTCAGCATGACGGGCATCACGAGCATGAGCAGGTCTTCTGCATCATTCTCCTTAACAACAGGATGCAGTATACCGGCCCTGTTCGGGGCTGACATTTCTATAATGATCTCTTCAGACTCGATATTGTTCAGCATCTCCTGCAGGAAACGTGAATTGAATCCAATCTCAATATCTTCACCTTCGAAACTGCATGTAAGCCTCTCCTTAGCTTCATTGGCAAAATCGATGTCTTCAGCAGAGAGCACCAGTTCTTTACCGGAAACCTTAAACCTTACCTGATGTGTTGATTGGTTGGCAAAGATGGCCACCCTTCGAATTGCATTCAGCAAGGATACCCTGTCGACAGTAAGTTTGTTGGGATTATCGGTGGGGATGACAGCCTCATAATTTGGATATTTTCCATCGATAAGGCGGCATGTCATCTTCACATTTTCAAACTTAAACTCGGCATTGGTTTGATTGTACTCGATATTCACCTCGCCCTCATTCACCGTCAGTATATTCTTTAGCTGGTTCAAAGGCTTTTTAGGCATAATAAAGGATGCTGATTCGCTTGCGCTGAAATCAGTCCTTCTATATCTGACCAATTTATGGGCATCAGTAGCAACGCAGGTGATATCATCCGGAGTCAGTTCCAGGAAAACACCCGACATAACCGGCCTGAGTTCATCATTACCGGTTGCAAATAAAGTTTTGTTGATCGCGTTTACCAGCAAGTCGGTACTAATCGCCACAGAGGTTGTCTCTTCAAGTTCAGGTGCCTGCGGAAACTCATCACTCTTATGTCCGCTGAGTTTATATTTCCCGTCACCTGCAGAGATCTCCACTCCCAGTGTTTCCTTGTTAATAGTAAACTGGACGGGAATATCCGCAAAGGTCTTCAAGGTATCGATCAGTATCTTGGCAGGAATGGTAACAGCGCCAGGATCCTCAGCCTTATCCAGAGGGATACTGACCGTCATAGTAGTTTCCAGGTCAGATGCTGTGATCATCAGCGCATCCTCCTTCAGCTCAAAAAGGAAATCGTCGAGGATGGGTAGGGTGTTGCTGGTATTCAACACTCCGCTCAGTGCAGTCAGGTTTTTAGACAACAACGAACTTGAAACGATGAATCTCATATGTATTGTTTTTCAGTTAGGACTAATTCTTTTTCGCTATGTAAAAATAGGAAATTATTTTACAAGATGTGCAATTTACATAAAATATATAGACAGTCTTAAGTCCTGCGTTTGTATAAAAAGCGCGACTCCGTTCCGGCAATCAGGCGCCGGATGTTCTTCAAGTGGGTAATGGGCACAAAAACGGCCACCCCCGCCGACAGCATTACAAGGGGCATCTCAGTATTTCCAAACAGATAATATGAAAGAAGAGGGAAGGCTATGCATGCCGTAACGGATGCCAGGGAAACATAGCCGCTCAGCAGGAATACAATAATGAAGACACCAAAGGCAGCGGGTCCGCTCAGGGGATACAATGCTACACCAACTCCCAGGAGTGTCGCTACTCCTTTACCTCCTTTAAATCCGGCAAAGAGCGGATAAACATGTCCGAGCACTACAGCTACAGCCTGTGCCGATGCCAGGTAATAGAAATACTCCTGCTTGACATAACTATCCGGCAGGAGATGGATCAGATTTATTGCAAGCCAGCCCTTGGAGGCATCCATCAGAAAGACCGGTAATCCGGCTTTCCAACCAAGCACACGAAAAGTATTGGTAGTCCCGGCATTCCCGCTCCCCTCTGTACGAATATCCTTTTTAAAAAAGATGATCCCTATCCATAGTGAAAAGGGTATAGAGCCCAGCATGTAGGCCAGGAAAAGGATGAATGCAATATATAACCAGGTGTATTCCATTTTTTAAATGCCTAGAGTTTGAAGTGAGCTAGAGTTTGAAGTTAAGTAAACTTTAGTCACTTTAGTCACTTTAGCTCACTTTAATCACTCCAAACTTCTATTGTATTCCATAAATCTCGTCCATCTTTCGCTTGAAATCAACCATCTTCCTTCTGCTTGAGATCACAAATTCATAAGGGACCTCTTCATCTTTAGAATAAATGATCCTTTTGTCTTCATTCAGGTTCAAAATCTCATTATTGAATCCTTCATCCGATGAGATCGCCTGCAGGATATAGTTCCTATAGCTGAAGAAATACCACTGCCCGTCGGGCAATTCAAAATATATGTTTACGACGCCATAGCCGCTTGCTTTACGTTCTATTTCAACATATCCCGGAACCATACGGTTAACCACTTCGTCACCAACACTAAAGATGCCTATGTCTCCATAGGATACCAGGGAACTTGTCCTGCGGTTCCAATGGAACTTCAGTTTATTCAGCAGTAATGTATATTTTATGCTCTCAGGCAGTTTCCTGACGGTCCCGAAATTAGTAAGGTCGTCCATGATCTTATCGGCTTCATCAACAGGCATGCGCTGTTTCAGGAAGCTCAGGAAGGTGGGTGAGGTAGTTTCCGTCCCGGGCAGGTTGGTCTCACCAAGGCTTCTGGTGAAGCGTTTGAGCACATTGGCATCGAAAAAGAAATCGAATCCCATCACCAGATCGAAACGTGTTGAATCAGGAATGATATAGTGGGCAGCATGTCCGAAGAGGTCAAGTTCCACGTGCGGCAGTTCTATACGCATGTCGATCGCCCCTACGCCTTCCATCACACAATTGCTGTTGTGCAATGCAAGGTAATCAGCAAGATCACTGCCATTATCAGAGGATACCCTGAAAACTTCTTCGTTCATGTCATAAGACAGCATTCCCCTGGTTTGCATTGCAGGGAAATCGCTTTCCCTTTTTGATTCTGTGAAAAAGGCCGGGTAAAATACTTCCATATATGGTGAATACATAATCGCTGTCATGACCAGATCACCATCGGGTCCCCTCAAGCTATCAGGAACCGGAATAAGAATATTGCCAGGATCGACCAGTGTATCCATAGAAGCCCGGTCATCATAGATATCAAAACAGTCCTGTATCACGCTGAAGGAGCCGTCGAATTGCATGAATTCCTGCCACGACCTCAGGATAGCCTTGCCCTGGAAGGTATACCAGGGGCTGAGCATGAATTGTGCTGAATCAGAAATGAGGCCTGAAGCATATGTCCTTCCCAGGGTATCAACAGCAATACTGCTGAGGAAGATCGGGCTTGCTTCGCCCAGAGCACTGACATAGTCAATTTCCCCGCTTGCCACATATTGGTGGCTACTGAAAATATTTACGTTTGCATTGTAGATATGATGATGCTTGCTGGCAGTATCCATGATAATATCAGCGTATCTCAGGGTCTCTATCTGTGCATCCTGAAGTATATTCAGTTTCCCGTCGCCGGGGAAAACCGCAGCATCAGCTACCCTGATAATCTTCACATCCTCGGCATAAATGATGTTCTTTCTCAGGTCATAGCTGGCCCTGGTACTGAAAAAGCGAAGTGAATCCTGCTGGGGATGAGTAGAAATAAATTCAGATCCTCCCAGGTTCAGATCCATCAGTTCAGTCATCGTCATATTGTCGATATCCGGGATCTCCTCGGCAATATTATTCTTCAGGTTCATGAGTTGATCATCCATCTCCCACTCGATCTCATCCATATAACACACAAACTGGTTAAAAGGAATATCTACAAGCGAGGAGACGCCAGTCGATATGAACTTACCTTTACGCTGGTCAAAATCCAGGTCGGTGCGATAATCATTGGAAAAGAATGCCAGGGTGCTAAATGAAGTATCTGTGTACAGGCTAAAGTCAGACGTATCGGCCCACATGCTGTGATGTCCGAAATTAAAATCTGCAGATTCTATCACAGCACGCTCGAACACAAATTCACCTGATCCTGTCAAGCTTTCGGGGGTCACCGATATCATCCCGTTTAATAATGCCGTGCTGTCATACATCCGGAAAGGTTCATCAATAACCCTTACCTCCATCAGATTCGAATCAGGGAACCACGATTGTGCAGCTTTTCCTATAGAAAGATCAGCATATTCGACATCACCCAGAGCATTTTCAATGCTAAAGTTTTCAGTTATAGCAATGACGGAATCAGTATAAAAATCGATTTGCGAAGACCTTGTTTCGGAACTCAGATAGTCGAGGGTTCCTGCTCCATGCAGTCCACGGTTGTCCATGATCACAGTATCATAAAAGATTGCCTTACCGTCATACAGCGGCAAGCCTTCTTCCGTGGTCAGGCTTTCGAAGCCAAGAGAATTGTCGGGCATAACCTTGAGAGATTCCTGTATGGGCGGCATGATCCCGCCACTGGCCAGGTATCCTTTAAAACTCAGCCCTGTAGTAGAAAAGTTGTCCAGGCTGTCGAGCGTAAAAGGCTCAAGATCATAATAAAATTCTTCCCTGTCATAAGATCCGTTCTCCATGGTATTCTTATCATAGTAGACATAGGAATGATCCTGGCTGGTAAAAATAGGGTATTGGGGGTATGTCTTTAAACCTGACTTATTATTAGGCTTGTCGATCATCATATAGCCACTCATGTTCTCTACCATGGCCTGTACACGGTAATACCTGGGCTCTTTCTGTGATCCGGTTGTATCAGGGATATGTACAAAAAAGCTCATAGAATCAATGAGGGGAAGGCTGATCATGAATGTGTCATATTCAAAAGAACAGTCATGTCCGTAAAACTCAAACAGTCCGGCCCTAACCTTACCGGAAAAGGTGAAATCTTTGTTTTTCTTCAGTATGATCTCCTCATTATATGGATAGATATACACACTCTGTGAATCACTAAGTGAAATTTCAGGGACTCCGCTGATCACCATATCGAAGGAGGCCAGCTCAACGACGGCATTTCTCTTATCTGCTGTTTCAGAAATAAAGTGGATCACGTCATAATCAGTTGCCTTTTGATGGGCATGCAGGTAATCATAAAGGCGTGGCTTGATCCTTGCCTCACGCTTATCAGAATTATATACCACCAGGCCTCTTGCTTCCAGCATAAGCAGCATCGAGACTGCCTGTTCAACGGGTTTTTTCAAAAAGTCGGCAAATGCTCCAACCTGAACTATGTCTGATGAGTAGCGGTCGGCATACTTCTTTACCCGTACCAGCGGATTGACTTCATCGATCCCCTGAAGCTTATAGTATTCGTATTCAGAGTAATACTTATCTGATTCAAACTCTATCTTGCTGGTCTGGCTAATGCCTCTGACCATCTCGAAACTGATCTCTTCTGAATCCATCACCCAATAAAGGGCTTCACTGTATAGATCTACCTTGTGATAATCATCGAAGAAGGGGCTTTGAGCAATTCCTCTGTTCAACCTGACAAGGCTGAGCACCCTGCTGATGTTATCGTAACGCATCTGTAAGCCGGGGTGATATATTGAATCCTTCCCAAAATAAATGGAAAAGGATGCAGGAGCAGATACGATCTCATCTTCTTCCAGCTCGAAAAGTAAGGAACGGATCACGGCAAAATATTCACCACCTTTCTTAAAGATGAACCTGGCGGTTTGGTCGCCGGCGCCTGTAAAAACCAGCTTACGACCATGCATGCCGATGCCCCCGTAAAAATTGATATCCTCATATAGTCCAAGCACTTCATAATCTTTAAAATAGGAATCGAAGCGGGGATATGATGCACGGTCAGCGGGAGGGCTGGAGAGTACTTTTTCTGTGATAGTGCCCGGGATAGGAAAGTCAAAGAACTTCTTATTATAAAATACGGCCGAATCGGAAGAAAAAGAAAGCGTTTTCACATCTACTTCGTAAGTATTAATATCAGCATACACCGAATCTTCATCGAAGCCTGCCCTTCGCCAGCTTATCCTGCCATCGCTTCCCATAAAGTATTCCTTGCGGATGTAATACTTCCCTTTGGTATTTTCGATAAGGCTGCTGTCCCTTCCCGTCGAACAGATCAGGTCCATTTCCGGAAAATCAATATATAGCAGGCTGTCGAAACCGAATGAAAAGCTTCCGTTCCTGAAATACCATGCCCTGGAGCGTGTTTCGAAGAGCATAGACTTTTCGAACAGGCTGCTCGTATATTCAAGAAAATCAGCCACCGGCTTCGCTGAACGCGTTGTGCTCAAGGTGTCGAGTTCTGTTAACCAGATCTCCAGGCTTTCATCCTCCTGCCCTGTTCTTACAAATAAGGTCAGGCAGTTAACGAAGTCATAAAAGTGCGGATATGACCGCATACTTTTACCAAGCATGGCGTTGCTGATCTCATAAATCTTGTCTCTGTGATGAGGCTTGAAATAGCCTGATTCCCAGACACCGGCAAAATTTCCCAGCAGGGCTTCTCCCCTGGCCAGGTACTCTTTATTACTCGTGTACTGAAGGATGGTTGTAATATCAAGGAAGTAATCATTCTTATTGTTGTGTACCTCTTTGATCATCTGAGCTTGCGTGAATAGCGGCAATATCAACAGCAGACATTGTATTACAAATATGTGTAGAGCTTTATTCACGCAGTTTGCTTTATTTAGTGACAAAAATAGCAGCCACCCAGTTGTTTTTTACACACGTACTCTCGAGCCTCAGCCCGGATGCATTTGCCTTTTCTTCAATCAATGACAGGTCTTCCGTATAAAATCCACTCATCAATAACTTGCCGGGCCGGGCAAGTACAGCAGCATATACTGGTATGTCCAGCAGTAATATATTACGGTTAATGTTGGCAAATATTATATCAAACTCCTTGTTTTCCAACAAGGCAGCATCACCCTCCTGCACTTCAATACCTGTGGCACTATTCATTTCAACATTATCCAGGGAATTCCTGTATGCCCATTCATCATTATCAATGGCCAGAACATCCCCCGCCCCCATCTTGTTGGCAAGGATGGCCAGCACTGCAGTCCCACAGCCCATATCCAGCACACGTTTGGAGTGCATATCCATTTCAGAAATCAGCATCAGCATCTGTTCTGTGGTCTCATGATGGGCCGTACCAAATGCCATACGCGGTTCGATGATGATGTCGTACTTAACATCTTCTGCTGCCGGATGGAAAGGCGCCCTCACCATGAGTTCATTGCCAATGATAACCGACTGATAATCTGACTCCCAGGCCTCATTCCAATTTTTATCTTCTATGATGTTTACCGAAGCTGCCGGAATATTCTCTTTACGCAGCATGTCTTCAATATCCACGCCACCTTCACTTATTTCATGATATGCAAGAATTGCGCCTTTTTCTTCTACAAATCCATCGAAGCCCAGGCCGTCCAGCCGGGCAATCATCAGGTCTGCATCGGATCCTTCACCTGATATTTCTATACGTACCTCTAAAAAGCTTTTCACAGGCATCAGGCTGATCTGAGAATACTGAGGAAATCATCTACCTTGAGGGAGGCACCACCAATCAATCCTCCATCCACATCAGGCTGAGAGAACAGTTCTTCGGCATTGGCAGCATTACAACTTCCGCCATAAAGGATGATGCACTCGTCGGCAATTTCTTTGTTGTATTTCTTGGCTACCAGAGCCCTGATAAATGCATGCATTTCCTGTGCCTGCTCCGGGCTGGCAGTTTTTCCGGTGCCAATGGCCCATACCGGCTCATAAGCGAGCACAACTTTCTTAAAATCTTCTTCTTCAAGGTGGAAGAGTCCTTCCGTGAGCTGGGTACTTACTACTTCCATATGCAAATCATCTTCACGATCTTCGAGCAATTCACCACAACAAAAGATTGGCTTAATATTATTTTTCAAAAGGCTGTTGGTCTTATTTGCCAGTTCACTGTCTGATTCATGAAAATATTTCCTTCTCTCTGAGTGGCCAATGATGCAATAATCTGTTTCTACCGATTCCAGCATGCCCGCAGATATCTCCCCGGTATAGGCGCCTTGCTCATGTTCACTCACATTTTGGGCCCCAATGAAGAGGGACTTTCCTGAAGCCATGTCAGTGGCCAGTTCAAGGTATAAGGCAGGCGGGCAAACCACGGCATCAACATTTGCCGGAATACCATTTTCTTCTATCTCTTGCAGAATACCGGATATCAGGTCATCGGCTTCGCCGAAATTTATATTCATCTTCCAGTTTCCTGCTACTATCTTTCTTCTCATTTGTATGTTATGATTAATGAATAATATATCATCAGGCGATCCTGACCCTGGGATCGAGGACGCCATAAATAATGTCCACAAAAATATTAATTAAAACGAGGATGACGGAAATAAACAGCACCGCACCCATGATCACTGGGAAATCATACTTTTCTAATGCATCCACGATCACCACCCCAACACCTTTCCAGTCGAAGACATATTCAACAAATACTGCCCCGGCCATCAAAGAAGCGAACCATCCAGATACTGCCGTGATCACCGGGTTCATAGCATTCTTTAATGCATGCTTGGAAATGATTTTGAATTTACTCAGGCCTTTGGCCTTTGCCGTGCGGATATAATCCTGTCCCAGCACATCAAGCAGCGATGAACGCGTGAGTTCCACCACGATAGCAAGTGGCCGTATGCCCAGTGTAAAAGCCGGAAGGATAAGATTTTTCAGATCGAGATATTCTCCTCGTCCATAGTCATCCACCGAATACAGGCTACCAAACATATTCAGACCGGTAAATTCCACCAGCACAAAGGCAAAAATCCAGGCATTCAGGATGGCAGCAAAAAAGGAGGGTATCGACATACCAAGGACGGAAAAGACCAGGGCGACCCTATCGAGAACAACATTCTTTTTAACAGCCAATAAAACTCCTATCCCTACACCGAAGATAAGGGCAAAAAGTATGGATACACCAGCCAGAAGCATGGTCTTGGGAAAAGCCTCCGACAGAATTTCGGATACTTTGCGCTGAGATTGATATGAACGGCGGAGATATGGTTTCTTCAGGTAAAGGCCCATCGAACCCAATGGGATCAGTTTGCTCCCGCTATATTTATCTTCATCGTAATACCAGTAACTATCCTTGTCTGCTGCGTTATGAACAGATAAGGGAGATATATCATTAAGAAAATTGAAATATTGTATATGCAGAGCTTTGTCGCGCCCCAGGTCCTTGTTAATAGCCTCGACCGATGCAATATCCGCTCTCTGGCCCAACATCATACGTGCAGGATCGCCCGGCAGGATATTAAAAAGAATAAATACCACAGTGACCACGCCCAGCAGGACCAGAAGTCCGTACCACAATCGTTTAATGATAAAGCGCAGCATGGGTATTATTCATTCATGAATATTTCTGTTAGGTCCTGAAAGTCCGGGATGTCATTGAAGTGCCATTTTTCAACAACTACGCCGTCTTTCATGAGGATAAGCCCCGGATTAGCCCTGATCATGGACTTTAACACGGTATCATCCCCAAAATAAAATTCCAGGTGTTCATCCAGAAAAAGATCTTCCCGTACCATATCGACAACCTCCGGCAGGCTGCTGGTGATCACAATGAAAGAGTACCCTGCCGCATCAGCCTCGCTAAAGAGTGATTTTACACTGTCAAATGCATCTTTATCTGAATCTTCCAGGTCCCAGGCGACCAGAATAAACTGGTAGTCGGGGTTTCCGATAATATCAGCGGTCCGGTCAGCACCATCTATGCTTTCGATGATCAATTCATGGGCCCTGAGTACTTCTGAATCGTCGGTACGCTGATCGACGAATTTCCATTCAGCCATCCAAACAGAATCCTGCCAGGGCAGTTCTTTAGAAATAAACTCCACCTCTTCACCGCTGGTGGTATGCTTATAGGTCAGGTAGATTTTCACTTTGCCCCCGCCCTCCGGCTCCATATCATTACCAACTTTCCAATCCCTGAAATCGATCATCGGCAGGTGATTGATATTGTAGTTGGAGAACCAGACAAAGCCAATCACAAAAACGGTGAGAACCATAAAGCTGTATAGGAAAGTAGTTGGCGGCCTGAACTTCTTCCTGCCAAAGAAAATAATCCCGGCCAGGATGATCAGCACAATATTTTTATAAAATGTTCCCCAGTTGCTAAGTGTGATGGCATCGCCAAAGCAGCCACAGTCAGGGACTGGCTCCCAGATGGCATCCCCCAAAGTGAGCAGGGTAAAAAATATCATAAGGGGGAACAACAGCCAGGATGTCTTTTTGATGGCAGCATTAAAAATGAGTGAAATGCCCAGGACAAACTCCAGCGTAGACAGTAATACCGATAAAAACAATGCCAGTGGAATGGCCCATTCTGTGCCATAGGCAATAAAATAGTCTTCTATCCGATATGCGGTGCCAAGGGGATCGACCCCTTTCACAATGCCTGAAAATACAAATACAAGGCCAACCAATAGCCGGCTGAAATTCCTTATAAACTTCATACTTGTTCCTCTTGGAGTTGAATGAGTGCAAAAACAGCGTAATTGATAATATCGAAGTAGTTGGCATCCAGACCTTCAGAGACAAAAGTCTTACCATCGTTATCCTCTATCTGTTTCACCCTCAGTAGCTTCATAAGGATGATGTCAGTGAGTGAGCTAACCCGCATGTTGCGCCATGCTTCATCGTAATCATGGTTCTTATTCAACATGAGGTCGCGTGCCTCATAAATATATTTATTGTACAGCTCGATCCCTGTTTTTTCATCCAGGTCTTCTTCTTCGGCCACGCCAAGTTCCAGCTGAATCAGGGCCATCACCGAATAGTTAATGATGCCAACGAACTCAGGGATATTTCCTTCATCGACCTTACTTACACCCTTACTTTCTATGCTCCTGATCCTACTGGCTTTGATATAGATCTGATCGGTAAGCGATGGTACACGCAGTATACGCCATGCGAAGCCATAGTCCTTCATTTTTTTTATAAAAACCTCGCGGCAGCGGATCACTACATTTTCAAATTGCTGTGTGGTTTTCTCCATCATTTTAGTAAATTAGCAGGCAGTTTGGCAACGGCCTTACAAAGCGATAAAGGTACATCATTTTCAGGAATCATTCCGATGAAGAAAGGAGCAAATTTTCCGGATCTTTCAAGCCCCGTGGTGATGGGCATTCTTAATGTCACACCCGACTCATTTTTCGATGGAGGGAAGTATGTCAGTGAAAAGGCAGTACTTCAGCGTGTTGAGGAGATGCTGGATGAAGGGGCCGCGATCATCGACATCGGGGGTAGCTCTACACGCCCGGGGGCAGCAAAAGTCAGTCGGGATGAAGAATGGAAACGCATTGGACCGCTTCTGATTGCCGTCAGAAAGAATTTCGGAGATGCCTGCCTTTCTGTTGACACATATTATTCCCTTCTGGCTGAGAGAGCATTGGATTTGGGAGCCGATATGATCAATGATATATCAGGAGGCACCTTCGATCCCGGCATGCCGGTCCTGATCGGAAAGAGGAATGTACCTTATGTGATCATGCACATACAGGGGAAACCCGGAAATATGCAGCAGGATCCACAATACGAAGATGTGGTTGAAGATATCGCATCATACTTCGAGGAAAGAATCAACACATTTACACAGCATGGGGCCAACAGGCTAATCCTGGATCCGGGCTTCGGATTTGGGAAAACCCTCGCGCACAATTATGCTCTTTTGAACAAGCTTGAGCGATTTAAAGCTTTCGCTTATCCCGTTCTGGCCGGGATTTCCCGGAAGTCGATGATCGACCGTGTAATCGGCGGTTCCCCTGCTGATGCCCTGAATGGCACCAGCGTATTGAACACGATCGCCCTCTTGAATGGTGCAAATATCTTAAGGGTACATGATGTGAGGGAAGCCGTTGAGGCAGTGAAGCTTGTTGGAAGCGTGAAATCTGATATTTGATATTTGAAGTCTGAAATCTCTAATGTTAAAAAGCTAACAGATGTATGCTTTTAATTAGGTATTGATGTT
>Ga0164313_10004576_pt1 | contig 12280 bp, 5 predicted proteins | sample GuaBasSedimGuay4_FD_113735 | JGI IMG/M metagenome (GOLD analysis project Ga0164313, IMG submission 113735) | Subseafloor sediment microbial communities from Guaymas Basin, Gulf of California, Mexico - Guay4, Core 4569-4, 0-3 cm | ecosystem: Environmental > Aquatic > Marine > Hydrothermal vents >... | reverse complement strand
TCCGAGTCCTCTATATATACCTTTCTAATTCAAAGATTCCAGAAATAACAAAAGAACAGACAGCTTGGGGCTTTTAATAGAACAACGAATATCGATTAACGAACAATGATTTAAGAACCTAAACATCAAAAATCGTTGATCGGTGTTCGACATACATTACTCAAAAAATATACCTTCTGCCTTAAAACTGCAAAGTTTCCCATTCCGGGGGCCTGGCCACCAAGTACTGGTTTTTCCATGGGTCATAGACAATTTCATCGTAAAGTGTGGGAATAGGGCTTAAACCATCTACTGACATTAACCCGTAACGTCCGTTTCGTACTACTATCACATGTCTGTTGTTTAAGTTAACCACTTTCTCAAATTTCGGCCAGATCAAGGCTTTCCCGGCTAAGTTTATCAGTCCCTTTTTGCCGTTTTTCTCCGAAATATATCCCCCTGTTTCCAGATAATGAATATCATCGTATTCATAGTCCAACACCACTTTTCCTCTCTTGGTTACCATTCCAAATTGTCCTTTGTATTTTACACGTGCCAAACCTTTTTGAAATGCATATACGGTATCATAAAGGGGCTGAACCTTTATAAACTCCAGCTTATCAATAAAACCCCACTTTCCCCGAAGCTTTACCGGTGCCATTCCTTCATGAAAAGGGCCAATATTATTGTAACGGTTGGCTATACGTAAGTTGCCTTTAATATCTACAAACCCCCAATAACCCTCAATTTTTACTCCAATAAAATAATCACTCATACCATGTACCTCCTGATACCGCCGATCAAGCCGGTCGAGCACCTTGCCATGTTTGGTTATAAAAGAGTAATTGACTCCCTCACGAGTAATATACAGGCTGTCTTCCTGAAGCGGTGATATTTCGTCGTAAATAGGTCGTATAATACGGATCCCTTTTGCATCAAGTAAGCCAATTTTTCCATCCTCGGTCTTTTCCAGATATAATTCATTTTGGGGATAAAGGAAATATTCCGCACTAAATATCAATGTTTTCGGATAATAGGCAACATAACTTCCGTATCGGGACCGGACCAGATAACGTATGCAGTCAAGCAATTCAATCTCTTTTTTCATAGGCATCACATCCCATCCTTCATCGAGGTTTATAATCCCATCCTCACCCAATAGATTGACCTTAAATCTGCCATTCAAATACTTATCCACCTGATCGAATTTACAGATCAATATTTCATTGCCTAATCCGTTTATTGCCCCCCAGTAGCCACCTGATCTCACTCCAAAAAATCTTCCTCCGATCGGTTTCATGTCCTGATAGGCTTTGGAAGTGAGCTGCTTACCATTGCGATCAAACAACATCCATCCACCAAGCCGTCCTGTTGAGCCTTTTACGAGGAAAAAATCATCTCGTACCAGGATAGTGTCATATAATGGATCCACCAGGGTTTTGCCTGTTAGCGACAATATTCCGTAATGATGATCCTTGCAAAACAGAGCTATATCATCAAAAACTCTTCCTATTTCAATTTTTTTGAATCCTGTCAGATTCTTATCACTTTCATCAATCAAAGCTTCAGCACCGCCAATTGACACTTTATACAGGGCGTTTCCAACAGGTTCAACCCTGTCATATTGAAAAGCATTTATAATATGATTGGCACTATCGGTAACCATCCACTCCCTGAATCTCAACCCCCTAACACTGCCCTGTTCATCAACCTCAATATATTTGTACCCCGGTTGAATCAGCATATTTGTGGATTTGTCAAAAACGCCCGTTTTCCCATCTTGATATACCAATTCATATCTACCGTCCAAAACCTGTACACTGTCCATTTCAAATCCACTGATATAGTCACCCATTTTCGTTACTAAGGCAATTTTTTTTTCATTATTGGCAACTGCATATACATCGGAAGACAAAGGTTTTATCCACCTGTAATCCAGGGAAATATAGATTTCTGCTTTTTCATCGATTAATCCGGTCTTAAAATCATTGAACACTCGAACGGTAGCCAATAAACGATCACCACTCTTTTTTAAGTGATAATAATTAAATTCCAATTGTATCTTGCCCCTGGTATTGATAAGCCCATAAACAATTTCTTTGTTATATAAACGCTTTTTGGCCCCGATAATCAAGCCATCATTGAAAGGTATAAGATCGGTGTATGTTGGTATTGAGAGACGTTCATTTTTCAGATTGATCAATCCCCACAAACCATTTCTTTTATAGCCAATCACATTGCCCAGCAATTGCTGGCGCTGATCACTCCAACCAAGATCGTCATACTCAACAGGAATTACTATCTCTCCGTGCTTATCAACAAGCCCTTTCTTATGCTCACGTTCAACAATAGTATATTCGCTGCCTGACAATAATATTGCAGGTGATTGAATTGACAAACCCATCAACATAAAAAGCAACACAAATCCTGCCCTTGATCCTCCCGAAAATGAACTCAACATATTATCCATTCAAAAAAAATAATTATTACATTAAAAACTTATTTAGGGCCTGCTGAAAAACACATAATCATTTAATATACAACTTCGCCTTGCGGCTTTGTATCTGATGCACCACAAACTTTTTCAGTAGATCCTATTTATACACAAAGAAATATAAAAAAAATCAAAAACGTAAATTATTATACTCATCTCCTGACTTCCACCCAGCCGGTACATGTAGTTTTTTCATCCGAAAACGTGATTTCATAAAAATATACTCCAATTAATATGTTTTCTTCCGGCCACTCATTATGGTATGAATCATTTTTATATAACAATCCACCCCATCGATTATAAATACTTAATTTGACACGTTGGTCAGTTTTTACAACAAATCGATCATTTTTACCATCTTCATTATACGAAATGAAGTTCGGGATATATGGTATTACTGAAGTAATATCCATGGCTTGATCCTCATTACAAAATGAAGTCGTAGCAGTCAATCTTACTCTATATGTACGAATAGTAGTATCAGAGACATATCGATACACAGGTTCAAATTCGTCAGATGTATTGCCATCTCCAAAATCCCATAAGTAATCCGTAGCCATTTCTGATTGGTTAATAAATTGTATAACAACCGCCTCCTTGCAATCATATACTCTATCTATATCAAACTCTGCAATTATTCGGGGCACCACAGATATTTCAACCGAGTCCTCAAATTCACATCCATTTTGATCTTTGATATTTACAGTAAATACTGTAATGGTATCAGGTGTTGCAATTGGCTCTGCAATGTTCGGGTTAGACAGATGCTCTTCCGGACTCCATTCGTAATCGACACCTCCCCCGGCATACAATTTAATAGCATCACCATAACAAATGGAATCCGGATCCATCAAATCAAAAGAGTAATCAAAAACCGTGATAATTCCCCTCGCTATACTTTCCCTGACACAGGTATTTATATCCGTAGCCGTCAGGACCACCTCATAGATGCCCGGATTTTCATAGGTTACATATATGGAATCCGGCTGATCTGTGGTATAACCGTTACCGAAATCCCAGAAATAAGCTTCACCTCCGATACTTTGATTTATAAACACCAGATCAAGGGGATAACACCCCTTTCTGATCCCGGGTTGATCAAACTCGGGTGTATTGGTATCAAAGCGGGCAATCAACGATGCCATATCAAATTTAAATGCCGCATTATTGCAATTGCTACTGTTATTATTATTGGACCACGCTCCCGGTGTAGTAGGAAAATCATTAGTGCCGCCGCAACTACTGCAAACCGCCTGATAAACGATACCACGCTTATCAAAGCGGCTCGTTCCTCCATCTACATGCTCCCTTCCTCCATACTCACCAAAAAATGTGGCGTAAAGTACTTGTTTAGCATCTTTCAGTAATGCCATCAAATAAAAATCGGACCCATCTGTACGGGTCTGAAAGGCATTTGATGTGACGGGTAAATGGAGGGTATTACCACCAACATAACCGGTGCTATGTCCCCATGCATTTGTATGACTATTCAATATCCCACCCCAGCCACTAAGCAATATATTTTCACATTCATTCACAAGAAAGGCAGTTGGACGAAAATCAGGTGACCCCAGGCCTGAACCAATTACCGTTGAGTAATAAGTTGTATCCAGATCATGGCCAATCTTATGAATAAACTGCCCACTGCCCGGGTTGGAGTACACATTTGCTGTAACCTCATAATTTCCCTGTGTCTGACCCAAAAGATATATATTTCTTGCAGAATCTGTGTCTATTAAAAAAACCTGGTCATACGCCTGGGTTCCCACATAAGTACTCCGCAATAATGAGCTGCCATCGTGATTGATCAATGAGACCACACCATCAATATCAGTGTGATCCGGTTTGCTGGTCTTCAAAGCCCCGGCAGTTACAGGATAATCTATGCTATTGCTACCTCCACCTACGAAAACGTTACGGTCCAGGTCCAGACGAATACTGTGTACGGCATCATAAGCACTTCCGCCAATGTAGGTGCTCCAGATCATATTAGTCAGCCCGGAATTAAGTTTCACCACAACCCCATCTGTTGGCCCTCCATTAAACACCGGTTGAAAACCTCCAATTATTGGAAAATCAAGAGAAGAAGTAACGGTCGCAACATATACATTATCATCATCATCCACAATAATTTCTCCCCGGAAATGGTCCCCGTAATTTTTTGTCAATGGCCATCCGGTTTGTGACAATCCATCATTTTTCGTACCTCCCACAAAGGTAGATGCAAGAAGCTGTCTGCCATCCTGACTCAAACGGGCGATGTACATGTCCGAGCCATTTATAAACGGCACACCACCGACCAACTCGGGTAAAGCATATCCTATTTGATCCAATGGTCTCCCTCCCCTGAAGATTGTTTGAAAAGCATTTGCAGTTACAGGAAAATCCATTGAACTAGTCGTACCGTAAACCAGCAATTCCCCTGCATGATTCACAACCAGACTTTGAGGTGTTTCTGTAAATGCCCCACCGAGAAAAGTTGCATAATGCAAATCACTACCAGTTGAATCGTATTTTAATATTGCCACATCCCATGCCCCTCCCCCATGAGTTCTTTGATAGGCTCCATTTGTGACAGGAAAATTCTGGCCCGCCACAATACCACCTGAATAGAGGTTGCCTTCATCATCAAAAGTGGCTGTAAACCCCCAATTATCATCATAAGAACCGGAATATGTAGAAAAAATCAATTCAGGGTCTATGACCAATTCGCGGGTAAGATCGTACTTATCATTCAGCTGAAAGTGAACAACATTTCCATTTAGCTCAAAATTGCAGGGTATGCTTTCCTGTTGCATCCCCAATTTCTGAAAAGTAACTGGTTGTTTTTCACGCACTTCACCTAAGGAAGTGCGCACAACCAATTGTTCACCATCCATATAAAGCTCACCATAACCATCATAAACCAAAGCTATCACTGAAGGATCTGCTCCGGGCGCCACAATTAAATCATACTTAATCCTACCCTGCTCTTTGTATAATACCAAATCTATACCCTCATAAAGATTGTCTAATTTTACTTTTGAATAACTATGCAAACCGGTCGCCCAACGGTTTGGATCATTTCCGACAAAATAATTATACACTACTTTGCCTGGATTATATTTGGCTATCCCCGGGTGGTTTCCAGCGCCTGAAAATTTTACTTCCACAGCATACATGGCAGGGAGATCTTTGTCAATACGGGCATGATTGGTGCTTTCTCCTGCCTTGTCATGCCTGTGCTCCCTGTTGCGAAAAACATATTTTATGGAATTTTTAAGAATAAATATATCTGCTTCAGGTAAAGTGGTTTTAAATAAAACATCCGGATGCCATTGTCCGTGATTTTCAATAAATCCACTTTCAATAGAAGCGTTCGATGGTGTAAAAGGTATAATAATACTCCAGCCAACGAATAAAAATACAATCAAAACAAGATTTCTATGCATTTAATATCAATTAGTCACCCCCAAGTTACTGATTCAGTAATTTATTGCAAAGTATAACAATTGTCATTCTATTTTAAAAAACATTATACCTTATATTTGTCCCCAAACATAAATCCATGGGCGTAAAAAATAAACGAACATTAGAACCAATATTGGGGAATAATGCAAAATCCGGTCATCCTGATGATTTGTATACGCAGCTCAATAGATGGATTGAACCAAAATTGAACCTGGTTTTCTGGCTTTCCATGGCTCTTACCATTCTTCTGGGCATCTTTTTTTTCGACCCAAAAGTTTCACTTGGCGGTGATGATTCAATGTATATCAACAGAGCCTTCAGCTTCATCAATCAAGGTAAATTCCCTACATTCCAGGGACCACTATATCCGATACTACTTGGAATGGTCATATATATAGCCGGACTTAAACTCATCCTACTCAAGAGCTTGTCACTCTTATTTCTGGCCGGTCACCTTTGGTTTTATTTCAAGGCTTTCAAGCGCCACTTATCTCCTTTTCTATTAGCAGTAATGCTCATTATTTTGTCAACCAATTATTCACTGTTGTATATGGGCAGCTCCACTTATACAGAGCCTCTTTATCTGCTATTTCAAAGTCTGTTTATCTACTTATTTGATAAAAATATTATTGCAAACAACACCTCCATCGATGATTGGAGGCGATACGCAGGTAAGATCGTAATGCTCGCCGGGCTTGCCTTTTTGATGTCTATAACCCGTAGCATTGGACTTACCGTGCCCATTGCAGCTATCGCATTTTTAGTATTGCAAGTTATCTTACAAAAGAATAAAAAAGTGTACCTGTTGATAGCAGGAATTTTTCTTGGGGCATTCCTTGTTTTTCATTTTTCATTTGAATTGGCTAAAAAGGAAGTATGGGGAGTGACTAAAGCACAAACTTCCGGCCAGATGAAAAAACTATTTTATAAAAACTATTATAAAGAACAAGCCGGGACAGAGAATTTTGATGGTTATGTCAAAAGGGTTAAAGATAATTCCGTCTCCTATATCGGCCATCATTTCTATTCTATTTTCGGCCTGACATACAGTGATAAACGACCTTCAACATCTTTACCTACTCTTTTGATATATGCATTATTGATTGCAGGATTTTTCCTCACGATTAAAAAAGATCCTTTCTGGACTTTAATCATTTTGTATATAGGAGCGGGTCTTGGGGTGACATTTGTTTTACTTCAAACTTTCTGGGCCCAGGAAAGATTGATACTCGTATTTACCCCCCTTCTCATGGCAGTGTTATTACATACGCTGCATCTCATTTTTTATGAACACACAACAAAACTTAAGTTTATTAGCGTACTATTCCCCTTGATTATCCTGGCAACCAATACTGTAAAAACAGCCTCTAAAGCACCTGAAACAGCCACTTCCATACAGCATTATATGAGAGGCGATTTATTATACGGATTTTCTCAGGACTGGATCAATTACCTTGCTATGGCTAAATGGTCAGCTGCACAACTCCCTGGAAATACTTACGTAGCCTGCCGGAAACCCGGCATGGCCTTTATATATGCAGGTGGCAAAGAGTTTTACGGAATATGGCGGGTTCCCCCGGATGAACCAAAAGAGCTATATGATAGATTGAAAAATGCCGGTGTAACTCATATTATCATGGCCCACCTCCTGGTAAATCCGGAAAAAAGCCAAACGCGAACCATCAACACTGTACGTCGATATTTATCAATCATTAATAAAGCGTATCCGGGTAAACTCAAGGTTGTACATAAGATAGGTGATAAATGGCCAGCGTACCTTTACGAAATACAATAATTATATCCACATATACCGTATTAATGCGAGAATGATTTAATGATTTAATGCGAGAATAAAGACAAAAAGGGAGTGTATGTAAAAAAAGCATAAAAAAACGGGAGCAGAAAGTTTTCCATTACAATAAATTTGTATTAATGTTAAAGTAAAAAATTCAACTTATAGAATGAGGCAAAATCATTATTGCATTGTAGCATTATCGCATTCAATCATTGTTAAAAAATATTTCCATTAGAATAACTGTAAAACAAAAATAATATATATCAATAATACAAGAAATCACATGTCAATAGGACAAAAGCAAACATACAAGGCAAACAGCAGAAAAGAAGCTTTCTATAATCATTTCGAAGGACTTGCACCAACGCACGTACGATATAGAAAACGGCACAAGTACTTTTGGAATGACATCATTAAATACTGCAACTATTTCATTCAGGACGACAATAGCGTACTTGAAATTGGATGTGCAACCGGCGAGACTATCAGCAAGATGAAAGGCAAACATAAGGTTGGTATTGACTTCTCACCAAAAATGATCGAAATTGCTAAAGCTCAATATGAAGAAGTGAATTTTCACGTAATGGATGCCGGGCATATCGATCTTGATGAAACTTTTGATGTTATCATTTTATCACATGTTACCGGTTATTTTGATGATGTACTAACGGTGTTTCGGGCGATTAAAAAAGTGACACATCCGCGAACCAGGATCATTGTAAACTATTATAATTTTTTGTGGGAACCCCTGTTGGTTTTTGCTGAAATAATTGGCCTGAAAAAAAAATGCCCCCGTCAGAACTGGCTTTCAAGGCGTGATGCTCAAACCTTTCTGTATTTAGCGGGTTATGACCATTACAGGGTATCCCGACGTATGTTATTGCCTGTGTACATTCCCGGATTATCTTATCTGATGAATAATTTCATGGACAGATTACCCCTGTTCAACAGCTTCTCGATCAATCAGTTTATTTTCGCTCGCCCATACGGCCCTGAAATGGTTATTAAGGAATATAGTGTAAGTATCGTCATTCCAGCCCGAAATGAAAGTGGCAACATAGAAGAAGCTGTCAAAAGAATACCGGAATTCGGAAATTCAGTGGAATTGATTTTCATTGAGGGTAATTCCACCGATGATACATGGGATAAAATCAAAGAGATAAAAGACAAGTATCCTCATAAAAACATCAAAACAGGCCAACAAGAAGGCAAAGGCAAAGGAGATGCCGTAAGGAAAGGCTTTGGGATGGCCACCGGAGATATCCTGATGATTCTGGATGCCGACCTCACGGTTATGCCGGAGGATTTGCCATTGTTTTACTATGCTATCGCTAGTGGAAAAGGTGAGTTCATCAATGGTTCACGGCTTGTATATCCCATGGAGAAAAACGCAATGCGGTTACTCAACTACTTTGGAAATAAATTTTTCAGTATTGTTTTCTCATGGCTGCTCAGCCAACCTATAAAAGACACTCTTTGTGGTACAAAAGTGTTGTTCAGAAAGGATTATGAAAAACTGATCAAAAACCGTGATTTTTTCGGGGATTTTGACCCATTTGGAGATTTTGACTTGATTTTTGGCGCTTATAAGTTAAACCTTCGAATTATTGACCTCCCAATCCGTTACAGAGAACGTGCTTATGGAGACACAAACATATCCAGGTTTTCACATGGTTTTCTTTTATTAAAAATGGCATTTTATGCCGCCAGAAAAATTAAATTTTACTAACAGGGCATGCAGTCAATAATAAGAAATTTACCCATAACTCAAATCAAGTTATTCTTTGCCAGAAACCTCTATAAAATGTTCACTCTCGTTTTTGGCAAAAACAAAAGAATCATCAAGCGCAACGGACTATACTTTGAAGCAGACCCCGGAGAAGGATTGGATCTGTCTCTTTTTCTTTTTGGAAACTTTCAAAAACACGTGGCTGCCAATCCATATATCCACCTGCCGGAAGATGGGGTCATATTTGATATCGGTGCAAATGTGGGAATCATGTCACTGCAATTTGCCAAATCAATACCCCAGGGAATGGTTTATGCTTTTGAGCCTACACACTATGCTTATAAAAAATTGAAAAAAAATATTTCACTTAATACCTCCGCTTCAAATATCATTACTATTCAATCCTTTGTTTCACAGCAATCGATGAGTGACCATCAAATAAAGGCATACTCCAGTTGGAAGGTGGACGGAAAAAAAACGGGTAATACGCATCCGGTACATGGAGGCACAGCCATGCCCGCCGATGATGTGCCCGCCATTTCTTTAGATGATTTCTGTGTAAATGAGAAAAATTCACGACTTGATTTTATTAAAATTGATACTGACGGGCATGAAATTGACGTACTCATGGGAGCTAAGGAATGCATAGGCAAATTTCGACCACAAATTATTTTTGAAGTCGGCTTATACATTATGAAAGAGCGGGGAATTTCATTTTCTGATTATTGGAAATTTTTTAATTCCCTGAAGTATGAACTATTCAACAGCGCTAATAAGAAAGGTATTGATATGTCAAATTACAAAAATGTAATTCCCGCCAAAGGAACTATCGATATTCTTGCCCTCCCGTTGGCCATTCAATGAGATAATGATGTAATGAGATAATGCGATAATAAAAATCAACTATTCCATCATTCCATTATTCCATCATTCCATTATTTAAATATTATACCAGTAAGTGATCTTAAAGATCAATGCCCGGTTTTTTACATGAAAATCAATGGGCATGTAATTATCTGTATATACGAGAAATATATCAGAAGCCGGCAGAAACCGCCATTGAAACCTTGCGTTTAAATTGACGTTATCCATTTGTTCGTTGTATTGCAAATAGGTCGTGATAAATATTTTATTGGTCAGGGTCAGATCCAGTTTCGGACTGATAAGCCAAAAATCCTCACTCTTATATGGCTCTGGCAGTTGAATGTTGTTGTAGGAAAAATTGACAGATATGCTTCCAAATGGCTGAAAGCGATAGCCCATGCCTCCGGTTACACTGCCCCGTGTTCCATTGAAATATCCACCGTACCGTGTCATAAAATTAAATGTAAATAGACTCGCCTGGGTTGACTCATAGAAAACACCAAAAGCATTCCAGTGGTATGTACTTCCTGTTGCCAAAGTATCTCCCCCTGAATTAGTTGGGTCAAAAGGAGCCAGTAACTCCACATAATCATTGCCAATATAAGCGCCAACTTCACTTCTGTTAAGAAATTCAATAATCCAGGCTATGTGGGATTCACTGTCAGTTAGCTTACCGGATGTGTCAAAATAAGTATCTGTACCCAAGTGTGGCCCATGGCTTACTATTTTTTTAGACTTTGGAAAAAACTTATAACTAATGTCAGGGCTTAGACTCCAGTACCCTGTACGGGGTACAAATCCTACCTCAGCATTGTAATTTCCCCCTACATACTGGTGCTGCCATTCTATGTTTAGGTGTCGCTTATTATATTCCAGATTCACTGCATGTGTAATATCTTTTCCCATATCCCCGGCAGAGAAGGTTTTATGTATCATAAATTTTCCTTTCCAGATGTTATCTGCGGAGGCCAGGTTATACTCAAGACCCACATTCCTGTTGTATTCAGTAAACAAGCTATCCTCACGGTATTTCTCAAAATTAAGTGATTCCCGGTTTACAAATAAAAATGAAATATTTGAACGTGCAAAAACTTGTCTTTGTATTGCCACCACCGCATAATTCTGTGCAGGTACGCTATCGGCTTCATCCTTTCCGGTCTGTATATCCATCACACCAATCCGCCAGTTTTTATCAATTTTTCCACTGAGTCTGCCACCAAATTGTATCGGGCTGTTAAGGCCAATACGCCTGGAAAAAAATGGCCTTAAACCCTGGAAACCGAAATTGGCAAACAAATCACTGTTTTCCAGAAAAAATTGCCTTTTCTCCGGGTAAAAGAGTTCAAATCTGCTCAGGTCCGTAACCTGTTGGTCAACCTCAACCTGTGAAAAATCAGGATTAACTGTTAAGTCCAGATTAAGAGATGGTGTGATAGATATTTTCGCATCAAATCCAATATTCCAGTCAAATTCTGCATCTAAATCATCATTGGCATTTTCATGACCTCCTGCCAGGGCATAAGGGATAAGTGAAATATTGGTCCCCGGATCGGGTGGTGGTTTATCCCACTGTAATATACCCGTAAACGCCAGCGAAGCTGAGGGAAATTGCCTGGTGACAGGTGCCCAGGATGATTTCTCATTCAGTTTCAGGTCAAGCCGGCTAAAATTGATACCCCATTGTTTAATACCTTTTTTGTAACGTATCGATTTATAAGGTATAGATGCTTCAAATACCCAACGGTCATCATAATTTTTTACAACAGACTCCCATTTATTATCCCAGCTCAAAGCCATTTTTCCTCCGTCATACATCATGCCATCCCATTGAGCGCCGGCAGCATTTGCACCAAAAGAGAAACCATTGGTCATGTCATCAAAAGGATCAATAAAGACAAGAAAATTATCGTTCTTACCAAATGAAAAATCCCTTCGCATAGACTCCACAACATAATCACCTGGCAAACTA
>Ga0164313_10004575_pt1 | contig 12282 bp, 9 predicted proteins | sample GuaBasSedimGuay4_FD_113735 | JGI IMG/M metagenome (GOLD analysis project Ga0164313, IMG submission 113735) | Subseafloor sediment microbial communities from Guaymas Basin, Gulf of California, Mexico - Guay4, Core 4569-4, 0-3 cm | ecosystem: Environmental > Aquatic > Marine > Hydrothermal vents >... | reverse complement strand
AGGTTATAAATGTGTTCTTTTGGTCCTCCGTGCTCAATATTGGGAAAGAGGTTGATCATTTCAGCATTGCGCTCATCATATGCTTCAAGCTGATTGCTCATCTCATTGTCTTCCAGCTGAATCTGTTCTTCAAACAAAGAGCGATAGACTACTGCAGCCACACCGGCTTCTTCAGCTTCTTTCAGTTTATCTATGTTGTTTACCAGGTTACTGGCACCAAGGATAAGAGGGTTTTTAAGAGTGACCCCCATGTGTTTTGTTGTAAGTTTTGCCATATGAAATTAATTAAGGGTGTATATGTTCCTGGTATATAAAACTCTGTTTTCAATGAAAGGTTCATAAAAATATGGAAAGATTGGCAGATATTTTCCATTCAGACGCATATAGGTGTAAAAGTCGACCAGAATTCCATGTTCGATTTAAGAAGAATTCCCATCGTCAGGATGCTACTTCCATTTGCGGGAGGATCATTGGCCGGATACGGGATCGTGCACCCACATCAGGTGTCTGAACTATTGGTAACCACTGCGATGATGTGGATCTTGCTGGTTGCTCTGTTTCACCGAAGTGGCAGAAAACCTGGAGGGAGAGAGTGGCTTTTCCTACTTCTGGTCTTTTCTGTGGTGTTTATGGTGGGATTTACCCTGGGAACAATGACCCTACCGGTGGACCCTGGATTGCCTCTAAAAGAGAAGGTGATGATCCGTGGAGTAATCACTGGAGGTCCCATCCAAGGAGCTAAAAACTGGTCCTATGGATTGAAAACAGAGAGGGTATGCAGCAGGGATTCTGCTTATGGGATCAGAACTCTACTAAAGGTTTATTTAACTGCCCCGCTGGACTCTTTACCCAAAGGGGATTCTTTATGGCCCAGAGAGGGGGAGGTATGGCAATTTTATGGCCAACTTGTACCAATCACCAATAGCGGTAATCCGGGGGCAACCGATTTCGAATCGATTATGACCAGGAATAATTGCTGGTATCGATTCTATGCAGATCAGAATTATGCTCCCCGTTTGATGGGTAAACTGCCGGGAAAAGGAGGGTGGAGGGATCGCAACATCCATGCATCAAGAATCCGGAATGCAGTTTCTGTTCATTGGAGCGGAGATGGGAAAGAGATCTCTCTGTTAAAAGCGGTCTGTCTGGGTGATCGGTCGGATCTTACGAAAGAACTTAAACTGGCCTATTCCAATGCAGGAGCTATGCATTTGCTGGCAGTTTCCGGGTTGCATATGGGATTGATATGGTGGGTTTTATATCACCTGTTTTCGTGGATGGTGCGATTATCCGGAAGGGAGATCTTCAGATCGCTTACCATTATTACGATACTCTGGGTATTTGCTTTTGTGACCGGTTTCTCCTCGTCGGTTTCCAGGTCAGCCACCATGTTTACTCTGTTTACTGCAGGCCGGTTGATGAGCCAGCGAATGCACGCAATTAACGGGATTCTGGTATCGGCTTTTTTACTAATTCTTTTGGATCCCTCCAGGATGCTGGATGTGGGATTTCAACTCTCCTATACAGCCATTCTGGGGATTGTTGCCCTCTACCCGGTATTCAGGCGACTGCTCACCATTAAAAACAGAATTCTCAGAAGGGTCTGGGAAGCTGCCCTGGTCAGTGTTATGGCCCAGATCTCCACCATTCCACTGATTATCTATTATTTCCACCAGATCCCTGTCTATTCCTTGATAACCAGTCTGGTTACAATTCCACTTTTGAGTCTTTTGATCGCCCTTTTTGTTATTTCAGTACCATTTATGGTAGCAGGAATTGGCAGTACCCTTTTTAACAGCGTCCTGATAAAGCTTGCATTCCTCATAAATCTTTCGGTGGAACAGGTAGCCTCCATTCCTGGTGCTGTGGTGAATGAACTAAACCTCGATAAAATGAGCCTCTGTCTTTGGATGGGTATACTTTGTACATTGATGGTTGTTCTGAATCACAGGATGGCACTGGCCCGGTATCTTTTGATTGGACTTGTATCGGCAAGCCTCTGCTGGACAGCCCGGTGCAGGTATCTTCAGTCTCATTCTTCGGAGATGGTAATTGGTAACTTTAGTAATGCCAGCATTCTTACGTTTCGGGAAGGCGACAAAGTGGATCACTATTGCATGTATGGGGATAGTACTGCTTTCAACTACCTGGAACAATACACCTCTAAGAATTGGAGTAGACGCAGATTTCGAACCAGTATGATTGAGCTGGAAAGTCAGGACTCTGTGAAGGGGATGAATTCGGAGTGTTTGAGGTTGGCTCCCGGAGTTTGGCTCCTAGGAAATGACCGTATAAAGGGCTGGGTCATTTCAGGTGCATTGGACCGGAATGAAAACATTTTACAAGCATGTGATGCTGAGCGATTCAATGAGTTCAGTGGTAACTTTGTACTGCTCATGGGAAATCCTCCTCTCAGGCACATTCCCCAGGAGCTATTAAACAGCTCGTGTGAGGTAATTCTGGATGGATCCAATCGAAGCTGGTATATATCTGGTATCGAAAGGTTTAAGGAGGAAAATGAGTGCTGTTACACCTATTATAACACAGGTAAACTTGGGGCCTATCTGAAAAGATGGTAAAAAAAGGAGCTACCATTCGCACAATTGGACAATTATCTGTTATTTTACCTTGTTGATTTTCATTTTGATATGCGTATTGTAATAGCCGGAGCAGGCGAAGTTGGAACCCATCTGGCAAAGATGTTAAGCAATGAGGAGCACGACCTTGTGGTGATCGATATTGATGACGATCGTCTGAAGGCCGTTGGTGGTGCGATGGATGTGCTTACCATAGAAGGTAATGCCAACTCCATTGCTCATTTGAAGGAGGCTAAGATCAACAAAGCCGATCTCTTCATTGGCGTCACCTTTTCCGAGGCCGTTAACGTAAATGCAGCCATTCTGAGTAAACGACTTGGAGCAAAGAAGACCATTGCCCGTATTGATAACCAGGAGTACCTGTTGCCGGCCAACAAGGAGATTTTCGAAAACCTCGGTGTGGATTATATGATCTATCCTGAGAAAATTGCAGCCCGCGAAATTGTAGGATTACTGGCCGAAACCGGGAGTACTGAGGTGGTTGAGTTCTCAGGAGGTAAACTGCATATGTACGTGATCAGGCTTGATGAGGATGCACCCATCATCTCAAAGACTTTAAGGGAACTATCTCCTGGAGATAATGGACTGGAGTATCGGGCTGTGGCCATCACCCGACGTGGCCATACCATTGTGCCCTCCGGTGATGACAGATTCGAAACAGGAGACCTGGTATATGTCATCAGCAGCAAAGCCGGTTTGAAAGCATTATACAAATATTCGGGCAAGAAGCAGTTTGAGGTTCGGGATATTATGATTCTGGGGGGAAGCCGAATCGGAAGAAAAACAGCCGATGCCCTTGGTAACCTGCACTATGTAAAACTGATTGAAAAGGACCGCCAGAAGAGCTATGCCCTTTCCAACCAGTTAAGCAATACCCTGGTAATTAATGGGGATGGTACTGACAGGGAGCTACTCCGACAGGAAGGCCTGGATAAGATGGATGCTTTTATTGCGGTTACCGGAAATTCTGAAACCAATATTCTCTCATGCCTGCTGGCAAAGCACCTGGGTGTCAGGCGGACCATTGCCGAGGTGGAGAATATCGATTACATTCACCTGGCAGAGAACATTGGTGTTGATACCATTATCAATAAAAAACTTATCACAGCCAGCAGGATTTTCCGTTTTACTATGTCGGAGGAGGTCTCCAGCATTAAGTGTTTGACCGGGACCGAAGCAGAGGTGATGGAATTTGTTGTAAAGCCAGATGCTCCGGCCACCAAAGGCACCCTGGCAGAGGTAGATTTCCCCAGGGAAGCAATAATAGGTGGAGTGATGAGGGGAAAGAATGTATTTATTGCCCACGGTGAAACCCTTATCAAACCCTACGACAGGGTGGTGGTGTTTGCTTTGCCAAGTGTCATTCAATCCATAGGTAAGTTCTTCAATTAGCAAATTTCATGCTCAATCACCGGACCATCATTCGCATTTTAGGGGTAATCCTGATTACCGAAGGAATTTTCATGTGGTTTTCAATCCCTGTTGCGCTTATTTACAGGGAATCGGATGTGTTGAAGTTTCTTCTTTCAGGAGTCATCACTTCGGGAATCGGAGCATTGGCTTATTTCCCTTTCAGAAACTCAGCGCTGAATCTGGACAGGAGGGATGGATATGTGATTGTCACCGGAGGCTGGATTCTTTTTTCACTATTCGGGACCTTGCCCTTTCTGCTTACAAACTCTATTACCGGTTTTACCGATGCTTTTTTTGAAACCATTAGCGGGTTTACCACTACCGGAGCCTCTATACTAAACGATATTGAAGCATTGTCACATGGTGTACTTTTCTGGAGGAGCCTCACACAGTGGTTGGGAGGGATGGGTATTATACTTCTCACTTTGCTTCTTTTGCCTTTCCTGGGCATTGGAGGCATGCAGCTTTTTACGGCAGAAGTACCCGGTCCCACACCGGATAAACTTCATCCCCATGTGAAGGATACCGCCAAACGCCTCTGGCTCATTTATCTCATTTTTACCGTGGGAGAAACGTTGCTTCTTTGGGCAGGTGAAATGGGCCTTTTTGATGCTGTATGCCACTCCCTTACCACCATGGCAACGGGGGGGTATTCCACCAAACAGGCAAGTATTGCCCACTGGAACTCTCCCTATATTCATTACATCATTACCCTGTTTATGTTTCTGGCCGGGACCAACTTTACCCTTTCTTACTTTGCCATGCACGGGAAGTTTAAGAAAATCTGGGAGAATGAAGAGTTTAAATGGTACCTGGCTTTCATTGGGGGTTTCACACTGCTCATCACCATCGGGCTGTTCTTTACCTCGGCGGGTGGCATCGAACCTGCTTTTAGAGACTCAGTTTTTCAGGTGGTGTCTATTCTAACCACCACCGGATTTGCCACGGCAGATTATCTCAATTGGGCCCCCTGGCTGATTGTTCTCATATTCGTTTTAATGTTTTTTGGCGGATCGGCCGGCTCTACAGGAGGCGGACCAAAAATTATGCGCATCGTGATTATGCTGAAAAACAGCACCCAGGAGCTTAAGCGCATGATTCATCCCAATGCTGTGATACCTGTAAGGCTAAACAGAATGTCTGTTGAAGAATCGGTGGTTACCAACGTATTGGCTTTCATTGCTTTTTATCTGCTAATTGCTGTAACTTCCATGGTCATCATGTCGGTGCTGGGAAACGATTTTGATACATCCATCGGTGCTGTGGCAGCCACCCTGGGTAATATTGGGCCGGGAATAGGTAAAGTAGGCCCGGCACTAAATTATGCGGAGATTCAAACGGCTGGAAAATGGTATCTCTCTTTCCTGATGCTGGTGGGAAGGCTGGAATTATTTACAGTCCTGGTTCTGTTTTCTCCCATGTTTTGGCGCAGATAATCAACTGAAAGCATGAAGTCTAATAATCAATCTCTCCCAGTCCCTCTCTGATCAGCTGGGGCTCCTCTCCGCTGCAATCCAGAATAGTGGATGGAACGATCCCTCCATAGCCCCCATCGATAACCGCATCCACCATGTCGCGGTACTCCTCGTAGATTAGTTCAGGATCTGTAGGGTATTCGAGAATATGATCATCTTTTTTCAGGGATGTCGTCAGTATGGGGTGGCCAAGCTGCCTGATAATCTCCAGGATGATGTTGTTATCGGGTATTCTGATTCCCACTGTTTTTCGGTGAAACTTTATGGATTTGGGAACCTTGTTGCTGGCATTGAGAATAAAAGTATATGGGCCTGGCAGGCAGGACTTCATCAACTTGAAAGTGGTGTTATCCACATGTCTGGCAAAATCTGAAAGATGACTAAGGTCAGAACAGATAAACGAAAACCTGGCTTTCTCAGGTTTGATACCTTTAATCCTTGCTACCCTTTCTACAGCCCTGGCTTTGGTGATATCACATCCCATACCATATACGGTATCGGTTGGGTAGATGATTACCCCACCATGCTCGAGCAAATCAACTATTTTATTGATTTGCCTGGGATCAGGATTCTGTTCGTAGAGTTTCAGCAGCATATAGGTCCGTTGAGGGCCTAAAAATAGCATAAAAGCTTAATAATTAAGAGTGGAAAAGTAATCGATAATAGTTTAATTTGATAATACTTCCCCAATCTATACCTTTGTTAGAACTAGCATTTCAATTAGTGGATCAAAATAGCAGAGAAATAAAAGAGGTATTGCTTAATGAGCTTATATGCAATCAGGCTTTCTGGTCTTATGAGAAACCGGAGATGAATACTATTTCTGATAATCAGCTGATCGAAAAGGTACTGATCCACTCCGATCTGGATAGTATCTATCAACTCTTTTCCATCTATTCTGAAAGTCAAATTCGCAGGGTTTGGGAAGAGCGATTACTGCCTGATGTTCGTTTTTATTCGATGAATAAACTTTTCGCCTATTTGCTGTTCCATATCGAAAATCCTGACGATTATTTGGAATCGGGAATCCGGAACCATTACAAGAAACTGTCGGCCTGATGAAAGGCCTTAGCCCACATACTACTAAAGTTTTCCACTTCATTAAAAATCTGGATATATTAAATGATTATATGCTGATTGGAGGAACTGCTCTTAGCCTTCAAATACAACATCGCTTGAGTGAAGATTTGGACTTTTGTAAGTGGCAGGATGATCCGGGATTATCAAATGCTGAGGTCAGCTGGTTAAAGATAGAGGATGAACTGAAGAAACTGGGGGAGGTCAAAACAGATATTTTTGATCTACATCAAGTTGACTTTCTTTTAAATGGAGTAAAGCTTTCCTTCTATTCAAACGGAATTTCCAATTCAAGAGGAATCTCATCAGACATGACACTCAACAGGATAAGACCGGCAAATCTACTATCTCTGGGTGCCATGAAACTGGAGGTTATGTCCCGAAGAAATATATTCAGGGACTATTACGACATATATTCCATTTTACAGGAGGGAGTGAGCATAAAGGAGATAGTTGACTTCTGTGGCAGGTACTCAAAACACAGGATGAGAACAAAAATGATCCTTGCCATACTCTCAGATGGATCCAGGTTCAGATACGAAAAGAACTTCGGACTACTGATGCCCAGATATAAAGTCCGTTCTGAAGAAATTGAATCTTATCTGCACGAAAAGATTGTTCAGGAATATGGATGATCCCCATATTCACCATTCACGGGGGCGCAGCCCCATTGTCAACTTCCTCCTCCTCCTCCTCATCCAGAGGAGAACGGTCGGGCTCAGGTCCCTGGTCCATGTAAACAAATGCCAGGACCACGCCGGCCACTGCTCCAGTGATATGAGCCTCAAATGAGACCTTGAAATCGAAGGGCAGGAGTCCCCAAACCATGCTTCCATACCAGAATACCACCAGCAGTGAGATGGCCATCAGGCTTCTCACCTTTCTGATCACTCCGCTTAAAAACAGGAACGCAGCCAATCCATAAATGAGTCCGGATGCACCAATGTGATAGGCCTGCCTGCCCACACACCAGAGAAGAATCCCTCCGATGAAGTAGATCAAGAACCATATTTTGTAAGCAATGTCCTTATAGAAGTAGAAAAGGGAAAGGCTCAGAAGCAGAACAGGCATTGAATTGTCGAGCAGATGCTTCCAGTCTCCATGGATCAGTGGTGAGAAGAGTATGCCTTTCAAACCATTAAATCTTCTTGGATAGACACCGGCTTCCACAAATGATACCTCCATGGAAACCTCATAGAACTTAACGGCCCAGATGATCAACAGGAACAATCCAGGAAATACAATGCTATATATAAATTGCTTTCGATCTTCCTGCATATAACAAAGGTATATTTTTTCCGATTGTGCTATCTTTAAGCATTAAACCCTTCCATTATGACAGAAATTCTCCTGGGTGTATTAATCCTTCTGGCCATTGCAAACATGGTCCTTATAATAAGGAAAAAGGTGTCGCTTGATATCAAGCCCCAGATGAAGGAGGTGGAATCTTCAATTCTCAGGTTTGAAACCACACTGGACAAAACAGAGAAATCCATTAAGGACGAGTTTCAGAGAAACAGAAAGGAGAACAGCGATTCGGCCCAGGCAAACAGGGAGGAGCTAGCCAGGGCTTTGAAGTCTTTCGAGGAGAAGTTCGCAGTGAATATTAAGGATCTGAATGAGCTGATCAGGCAGAAATTCGGAGATTTTAACAGACAGCAGATCGATAACAATAAGCTTGCCACCGATCATATAAAAGAGGTTGAAAAGACCATTGAAAAGCACCTGAAACTGATCCAGGAGGACAACACCAGACAGTTAACTGAGATGAGAAAAACAGTGGATGAGAAGCTGCAATCCACCCTGGAAAAGCGATTGGGTGAATCCTTTAAACAGGTGAGTGACAGGTTGGAGCAGGTTCACAAAGGTTTGGGCGAAATGCAAAATATTGCTTCCGGAGTGGGCGATCTGAAAAAGGTGCTGTCCAATGTAAAAACCAGGGGCGTGCTGGGAGAGTACCAATTGGGCAATATCCTGGAGCAGATCCTTACACCTGATCAGTACGGTAAAAATGTGGCCACCAAAAAAGGGAGTCAGGCCAATGTGGAATATGCCATTAAATTACCGGGAAAGAGTACAGATGAGGAGATCTGGATGCCTGTGGATTCCAAATTCCCCATTGAACCCTATGAGGCACTTCAGGAAGCATATGACGCTGGATCTCCAGAGCAAATTGATACAGCACAGAAGCGGTTAATCAGGGCCGTTGAGGGCTTCGCAAAGATGATCAATGAGAAGTATATTGATCCACCTCATACCACCGACTTTGGCATTATGTTTTTACCTGTGGAGAGCCTTTATGCCGAGGTTTTAAGGCATGCCGGTCTTTTTGAAACCCTCCAAAGGACTTATAAAATAACGGTCACAGGACCTACCACCTTATCTGCTCTGTTAAACAGCTTGCAGATGGGATTCAGAACCCTGGCTGTCCAAAAACGGAGCAGTGAGGTATGGAATGTACTTGGTGCCGTTAAGACTGAATTCAGCAAATTTTCAGAGCAGTTGGGCAAGGTTCAGAAGCAGTTGAATAGCGCCTCCGGGTCTCTCGAAACTCTGCGAAGCACCAGAACCAATCAGATTGAAAGAAAACTGCGAACGGTGGAGACGCTGGATGCACATGAATCAAAAGATGTGCTGGAGTTACCCGAAGAAGAAGGCCTGGATGAACCAAATGAAGAATAAAATGTTATTTTTTATGTGTTTTGTATGGGTGAATTAATATAATCTCTATATTTGACCCAAGTTTTAGAATTATGTTGAATAACATTTTATATAACATTCTAGTGGTGGTGGTGCTCGTGGTTATTCCATGGTCCGACTGAGAGTGGTATATAAGATCAAAAATATTTGAAGCCATTCTCAGCAAAGAGGATGGCTTTTTCAGTGTTTATAGTAAACGATGATTAGAAAATGAAGATTCAGTACCGAAGTCACACCAGCACCATGGGCAGAAAAATGGCCGGTGCCAGAAGCCTCTGGCGAGCCAATGGGATGAAAGAGGACCAGTTTGGGAAACCTGTTTTTGGTATTGCCAACTCATTTACACAATTCGTCCCCGGTCACACCCACCTTCATCACATTGGTCAGGAGGTAAAGCAAATAATTGAAGAGGCCGGATACTTTGCTGCCGAATTTAATACCATTGCCATCGACGACGGGATTGCCATGGGGCACGATGGAATGCTCTATTCACTTCCATCCAGGGACCTGATTGCGGATAGCATCGAATACATGGCCAATGCTCATAAGGTGGATGCACTCTTTTGCATCTCCAACTGTGATAAGATTACACCTGGTATGCTGATGGCGGCCATGAGGTTGAATATCCCGGTTATTTTTGTCTCTGGTGGACCCATGGAAGCGGGAAGGGATGGCGATGAAGCCTATGACCTGATCGATCCCATGGTCATGGCTGTAGATCCCGCAGTGAGCGATGAGAAATTATCAATGATTGAAAAAATTGCCTGTCCCACCTGCGGCTCCTGTTCTGGTATGTTCACCGCCAATTCAATGAATTGTCTGAATGAAGCCATTGGACTGGCACTACCTGGAAACGGTACTGTGGTGGCTACCCATGTGGAGCGAAAAAGACTGTTTGAAAAAGCTGCAAAACAACTAATTGAGAATACAAGAAGTTATTATGAAGAGGGGAATGAAAGCGTTCTGCCAAGGAGTATAGCGACCTTTGAAGCCTTTGAGAACTCCATGACACTGGATATAGCTATGGGTGGGTCCACCAATACGGTGCTTCACCTGTTGGCTATTGCCCATGAAGCCGGAGTGGATTTTACCATGGAGGATATCAACAGGCTTTCCAAGACCACACCTGTCCTTTGTAAGGTTGCTCCCAGTTCAAAATACCATGTGGAGGATGTGAACCGGGCCGGAGGTATCATGGGGATTCTGGCCGAATTAAACAGGGCTGGCCTTATTAAGGGCAACGTTTCCCGTGTGGATGGAAAAACCCTCAGTGAGGCTATAAATTGTTTTGACCTTGTGAACAAGGAACGCTGTGACCAGATCGAAGAGGTCTATTCTGCTGCACCGGGTGGTGGCATAAACCTGAAATTGGGCTCACAGGAATCGCGGTATAAAGAGTTTGACCTGGACAGGGAGACCGGTTGTATCAGGAGTATAGAAAATGCATATAGTCTGGATGGAGGGCTTGCAGTTTTAACGGGTAACATCGCACAACAGGGAAGCATTGTTAAGACTGCGGGTGTTTCAGAAAATATCCTTCAGTTCGAAGGTCCGGCCAAAGTCTACAACTCTCAGGATGATGCCTGCGATGCAATCCTTGAGAAAAAGGTGGAAGCCGGGGATGTGGTGGTCATTCGTTATGAAGGGCCCAAGGGAGGACCTGGTATGCAGGAGATGCTCTACCCAACCTCCTATATCAAGTCCAGGCACCTGGGGGAGAAGTGTGCATTGATAACAGACGGTAGGTTTTCTGGTGGAACTTCAGGATTGTCCATAGGTCATGTCTCTCCAGAAGCCGCTGATGGCGGAGCCATTGGTTTGATCAGGGATGGTGACCGAATCCGCATTGATATTTCGGCACGCTCTATGGATATACTTTTGGATGACACAGAGCTTGAAAAGCGGCGGAAGGAAGAAGATGAAAAACAGAATGGCTGGAGACCTGACAGGGAAAGAAACATATCCAAAGCGCTAAAAGCTTATGCAAGCATGGTATCCTCTGCTGACAGAGGTGCCATTAGATTAATTGACTAAAAAGGAACATAACTAAATACTTTAATAGCATGGAAACTGAAACAAAAAAGAAGGCAGCTGAGGAGACGTTGGCCGGTAAAAAGATGTCCGGGGCTGAAGCACTCCTTCATGCATTGCTGGAGGAAGGCGTTGATACCGCTTTCGGGTATATTGGCGGAGCCATCATGCCTTTTTATGATGCATTGTATCATTATGAGGACAAGATTAAACACGTGATGGTAAGGCATGAACAGGGTGCAGTGCATGCGGCCCAGGGATATGCCAGGATCTCGAGGAAACCTGGAATTTGTTTTACCACTTCGGGTCCCGGAGCAACCAACCTGGTTACCGGACTGGCAGATGCCATGCTCGATTCTACCCCACTGGTGTGTATCACCGGTCAGGTGGGTGCACCATTGTTGGGATCTGATGCTTTCCAGGAGACGGATATGGTTAGTGTGTCCATGCCTATTACCAAATGGAACTACCAGATCACCAGCGCAGATGAGATCTGTGATGTGATGGCAAAGGCATTCTTCTATGCCAACTCTGGCAGACCTGGTCCGGTGCTTATTGATATTACCAAGAATGCACAGATGGAAGAGGTGGAGTATAACTACAAAAAAAGGACCCAGGTAAGAAGTTATGTGCCCAATCCCAAGCCCACTCCTGAAAGCATAGATATGGCTGCTTTACTGATCAATGGAGCTAAGCGTCCGTTTGTGCTTTGCGGCCAGGGAGTAACCATCTCCCGTGCTGAGGCTGAGTTTAAAGAATTTGTGGAGAAGGCAGGGATTCCCGTAGGGAACACGCTAAATGGGTTGTCAGCTTTTCCGGAGGATCATCCGCTGGCAGTAGGTATGCTTGGAATGCATGGGAATTATGCCCCCAATATCAACACCAATAAGTGTGATGTACTTATAGCCATTGGAATGCGTTTCGATGACCGTGTAACCGGAGGCATCAATACCTATGCAAAGCAGGCCAAAGTGATCCACATTGAGATT
>Ga0164313_10004574_pt1 | contig 12284 bp, 9 predicted proteins | sample GuaBasSedimGuay4_FD_113735 | JGI IMG/M metagenome (GOLD analysis project Ga0164313, IMG submission 113735) | Subseafloor sediment microbial communities from Guaymas Basin, Gulf of California, Mexico - Guay4, Core 4569-4, 0-3 cm | ecosystem: Environmental > Aquatic > Marine > Hydrothermal vents >... | reverse complement strand
TCGTTTTAATCGTCGCTTTGATTTGGCTGGCATGATTCCCAGGCTGGCTTATGCCGCACTGAGAACGGTGCCGATGCCAGAAAAACTGCTTAAGATAGGCTTATGATAAGTGGTAATTAGGTATTTTTATAACATGTATAGATTTTTAGTTTATTTATACATGTATAAGCCTGGGTATCTGCAGATCAATTATCTCTAAAAAATACCAACAAGAAGTGGCTCTTCGATCCAATACACCTGGTTTACGACTAACGCCATTGTCACAGCCAACCGAAATAGGTAATGACCCCATTGCCATCCGTGATTATGCCCAGGCCGCTTTGACGGGCCCTAGGACAAAGACACACCTTTTCATGAGCCCTTTGTAACCACGGGTTATCTGGCCTGCGCGACCACAACCATTGAATTTTCTACTGCGGTGTTGATTCTGCCACAACGGCAAATGGCACTACAATTTACCGTTCAATTGGCAGTTGCGGTAGCTGCTTCTTTTTCCAGCTGTCGTGCGCCTCCAAGCATGCCTACCATGGCGTGATTACCCTCGTGACAGGCGTACTCAAATATCTGGTCCTCAGTCGCTCGCAACGGAATGGCTACGGTAAAGGGGCGTGTAAATGTGGTGGGATCAGTAACTGTATATTCATAGATCAGCTGTGACTCGCTGGTGCGAGTGAACTTTTCGACCAGATGGAGGTTTTTCCCTGAACCCACCACGCCGACCTGACCTGCCTCAGACAGGGGCAACTGGTATGTCGGCGTTTTATCAGTGAAATTAGTGGTCTCGACGACCAGTGTATCGCCGTCCCAATGCCCCCGAGAATCGCCAGTCCATTTTTCGAATTCACTGGCTAAGTGGGGGCGACCATCCATAGGAACAATTCTCGCATCGTGAACCATCTCAGTGAAAAGCACGATGTAGTTGGCTGCCTGAATGATTCGGAGGTTGTTGTTATAGGCGCTGGGTATCAGCGGTGGTCCGGCATTGAATCCCACCATACAACGCTCGGAGAGTCCTAGCGATTCGGGCCCCTCTGGTCGAAATGTGCTGAGGCCAATAGAGAAATAATCGCGCACCGGCAGCTCACGTTGTTGATAGTTCTTCATCCCTGCCACTGCCTCTGGAGTGAGCGCTGGCAAACGCCCGTTGGCTGGATCAACGATAAGTGAAGTCCTGCGATCCTCATTCATTGCAGTCCCATAATCCAGCCAGAAATTATTGTAAGGCACCTCTACGTCGAATTCGGCGGGAAGGTCAAGATCCTTTTTGTTATCAGTATCATTGACTTGCGTCACTTTGGCTCGATAGGCCTCCTCCTCTTCTGGTGTGAACACCGCCTTGTCCCCCAGCCCCTTCGGCCGCTCAAGCGGAGTCAGTGAGCGAAAGTCCCAGATGCCCTGGATGTCGGGATGCCCCTGGGCGTTGCGTGCGGGTTTATACTCTGACTGTTTGCTTTGATCCGACGCAGAAGCCGTTGACAGAAAAAAGAAAGGAATGGTAAGCATGAAAATGTACTTTAGGGTTTTCATCGACAAATCTCCTGGCAATATTCGTTTTTTCATGAAATGGACGTTGGATAACCCGATGCCCACCGGCGAACCGCCGCGCAAATCGCGTCAATAATGCTCTAAAGGTTAATGCAAAATAGTCGGTTCAGCCAGAAAATAATTCTTTCCTATGGTAAATCAACTGCGTACCGGAATGCTCGTTAAGGTGTCAGTTAGCCATCTATATGATGTGGCGATGAACCCGACAACCAACATTGTCAAGTTAATGTGGCGCCTGGGGTGGCGCCAAGAAACTATCGGCTCTTGCGAGCTTCCTGGGGATGAATCAAGGTTTTTATTAGGGTCATTATCAGGGCCTTTATCACGGAAAGTTACGCAATTACATCTGTCGGAATCTTAAAATGATCGCCCATTCCCCGATGGCGATGCCGATGCCGATGCCGATGCCGAAAGACGGTAAGTATCGGAATGGCTAGCGCACAACTAAATTTCTAACGAACAATAATAAGCGGTATGGTACTGGCGCTGACCATATCGGTAGTATTGCTACCCAGAAACAGACGGCGAATGCGGGAGTGGCCGTAAGCACCCATAACCATTAAATCAATGCCATGTTCCTGCTGATAAGCCTGTAACTCTGCCTGCACTTCACCCTGGAGCACTGTGCAGCTGACAGCAAACCTGGCTCCGGTGAGTTTGTCAGCGGCGGCCTGTAATTCCGGGCCACGGTCGAGGCTGGTGTTGTTTACTGCGACCAGATGGCAGGGCAGACCTTGAAGAAGAGGGCTGGCGATCAGGGTATCGAGGACATTTTGGGTAACACTGCGGCCATCGAAGGCGATCATGAAATTGCTTGGCGCGGCGAACTGATCAAGGGTGATGAGTATGGGTTTATGGACGGCGCGAATCACGCTCTCTAACTGGCTACCCACGGCCATGGCCTGTCCAGCATGACTTTCACCGAGACGACCCATGATTAGCAGGCGGGTGTCGTCTTGCAATTCGAGAATACTTTCTAGCAAGGAGCTGTGGCGTTGCAGTGTAGTTATATCCTGAGCACCTTTTTCTGCCGCACGGTTTTTGGCAGCTTCGAGCATCAGCTTGCCATGTTCGAGGGCTAACTTATTACGCTTTGCATCGAGCTCAACCAGCTCGTCGAGTAGATGCTCGCGGCTATCAACACCAAGACTCCCGGAAAGATCAGTGCGCGCAGGGCTCTCGGATTTATCCAGCACATGGAGCAGTTGCAGGGGTGTGGCCATACGCTGGCTGGCCCAGGCGCCGGCATCGCAAACGGCAAAAGCGCCGGGAGAACCATCGATACAGCTAACTACGTTGATCATCTTTACGCCTCTGTTACCAGGGAACTAATGGGTTATTGCCAGACGAGCATTAATGGGTGTTGAGCATTTGTTCAACTTTTTCTGGCTTATCGTGGACGCCAAAGGTGTCGACGATAGTGGCGCTGGCTTCGTTCATGCCAATAAGATTGACTTCGGCACCTTCACGACGAAACTTGAGTACGACCTTATCCAGCGCCGCAACAGCGGTAATGTCCCAGAAGTGAGCATCGCTAACATCTATAGTAACCCGCTCCAGCACTTCCTTAAAATCGAATGATTGCACAAACTGCTCAGATGAAGCGAAGAACACCTGGCCCACTACTTTATATGTGCGTTCACCTTCTATTTGGCCTTCTAGTTGACCATCGGTCTGACCATGTTCGCCTGAGTCAACTTTGACCGCCATATAACGACCGATTTTATTGGCAAAAAACATCGCCGCCAGCAGCACGCCAACAAACACGCCCAGAGCCAGATTGTGGGTCACCACCACTACGACTACGGTGGAGGTCATCACTATGTTACTGGATAGTGGGCTCTTTTTAAGGTTGCGCAGGGAGTCCCAGGAGAAGGTGCCTATGGAAACCATAATCATCACTGCGACCAGTGCCGCCATGGGAATCTGGCCGATCCACTCGTCCAGAAAGACCACCATGATGATCAGAAACAGGCCGGCTATAAAGGTGGATAAGCGGCCACGACCACCGGACTTCACATTGATAACCGACTGACCAATCATCGCGCAACCGGCCATGCCGCCCATCAGGCCAGCACCGATATTGGCAAACCCCTGACCTTTACACTCTCGGTTTTTATCACTGCTGGTATCGGTAAGGTCATCGATAATAGTGGCTGTCATCATCGATTCCAGCAAACCAACCAATGCCAGGGCTATGGCGTAGGGGAAAACAATAATCAGTGTTTCGAGGTTGAGCGGCACATCGGGCCACAGGAAGATGGGTAAGGTATCCGGTAACTGACCCATATCGCCGACAGTACGAATATCCAGACCGATGGCTATGGACAATGCGGTAAGGGCGAGTATGCACACCAGGGGTGAGGGCAGCATCTTGCCCACCAAAGGTACGAGCGGGAGCAGATAGATAATACCCAGGCCAGCGGCGGTCATGGCATAGACATGCCAGGTAACATTTTGTAGCTCTGGCACCTGAGCAAGAAAAATCAAAATAGCCAGGGCATTAACAAAGCCGGTGACCACCGAGCGCGACACAAAACGCATGAGTCCACCAAGCTTTATAAAACCGGCAATAATTTGTAGCACGCCGGTGAGCACGGTAGCGGCCAGCAAATATTCCAGCCCGTGTTCTTTAACCAGAGTGACCATTAACAGGGCCATGGCAGCGGTAGCGGCAGAAATCATACCCGGCCGGCCGCCGGTGAAGGCGATGGTGACAGCAATACAAAACGAAGCGTAAAGCCCGACTTTTGGATCAACCCCAGCAATGATTGAAAAAGCGATGGCCTCGGGGATCAGTGCCAGAGCGACAACCAGACCTGCGAGCAGATCGCCCCGCACATTGGAAAACCAGTCTTTCTTTAAAGTATCAATCATTAAGGAACCTAAAGTTTCCGAGCTTCTAACAGTGGCCACGCAGGCCGGTGAGTTAGCACGATCTATCTATGAGCCTGTCCATAAGATCTATCCATGTCGATCTATTCATATCGTTCTATTCATGTGAAGCAATAGAACTCCGACCGTATGGGGGATAAGTCACAGGAAAAAAAGCGAAGCATTTTAACCAATAATCAGGCGGAATACTCGCTTTGTTTATGGTACTAATCGATGAACAAAATCACTGCCTGTTATAGTCCAGCTGTGAGTAACACATTTGCGAATAAAAAATACCTTTGTCTGGTACTTGTCATCATGCTTGTTCAATCAGCCAGGAGCACACCCGCCATGTCCGATCAAACCAACCACCCACTGACTCCCTGCCCCGCTTCTCCCAATTGTGTATCCAGCCTGGCGACGGACACTAAACATCGGGTCGAACCGTATATGCTGGCCGAGGCTGCTGAGGACTCTAAGGGGACTGAAAGCTCATGGGCCAAAATAACAACCATCGTCGCCGGCCTGCCCCGCAGCAAAATCGTTGCACAGAAAACTGGCTATTTACACGTCGAGATCAGCAGTTTGATTTTCAGGTTTGTTGATCACCTGGAACTGGCCGCTGAAGCCGGGACACAACGCGTCGATGTGCGCTCGGCTTCTACGCTGGGTTATTCCGACCTCGGCGTTAATCGTAAGCGGGTCGAAATGTTGCGCGCGCAGTTTAAGGATGCCGGCCTGTTGCAGTGAGTCGTTAAGCGTTTGCTAAATCCGCAAATTCAATAAGTGACCAAAAGATAAGAGGCTTTAACTATGACAGGCCCCAAAGTAATCAAAGAACAGCCATTCACCATCAACATTCCCCAAAGTGAACTGGACGATCTTAACGCACGCCTGAGCAATACCCGCTGGCCCAGTGACGTGGGCAATCCAGATAACCGCTATGGTGCGCCGCGGGAATATATCGAAGACCTGCTGACATATTGGCGCGATGACTACGACTGGCGCAAGGTCGAGTCGCAAATGAATGCCTATGACAACCAGATTGTCGATATCGATGGTATCCCCATCCACTTTTTACGGGTACGGGGCAAAGGGCCAAAGCCAACGCCGATTATTCTTACCCACGGCTGGCCGTGGACATTTTGGGATCTTCACAAAGTTATCGATGCGCTGGCTGATCCGGCAAGCCATGGCGGCGACCCGGCCCATAGTTTTGACGTTATCGTGCCTTCACTGCCGGGCTATGGCTTTTCGATTCCCCTGGATACCACTGGCGTTGATGTACCCCGTGTTGCCGAGCTATGGGTAAAGCTGATGCGCGATGTGCTCGGCTATGAACGCTTCGGCGCTCAGGGCGGTGACTGGGGCGCGTTTATCACCGCGCAGTTAGGTCATGCCCATGCCGAGCATATGATCGGCGTTTACCTGACCATGCCCGTGGTGCCCGGCATGTTTGGCCGCACTGCTGCCAGTGCCAACCAATTCGCTGACGATGAACAATGGATGGTGGATCGCATGAAAGCCAGCCGTCGCCACACCGAGGCACATATCGCCGTACAACGCCGTGACCCCCAGACCTTCGCCTATGCCATGGCCGACTCGCCAGTGGGGCTGGCAGCATGGTTGTGGTGGCGACGGCAGTTGTGGTGTGATGGCAGTGCTATTGAGGTATTTGGCCGGGACGACCTGTGCACACTGGCATCGCTATACTGGTTCAATACATCCTTTGCGTCATCCATCCGCCTCTACGCCGAACAATTCTCAAAGCCACCCACACTCGCCCATAAGCGCATGCCGGTGATTGAAGCACCAACTGGCTACGGGATTTTTCGCAAGGAATTGCTTTTTACACCGCGTTCGGTGGCAGAAACGCACACAAATTTAAAGCGTTGGAGTGTCTTTGATGGCGGCGGCCATTTCGCGCCACCGGAGCGCCCGCAAGATGTAGTCAATGAACTCAGGGCTTTTTTTGCCGAGCTGGAGTAGCGCACAGATTATGCTGGCAACTTTACGAATAAATCGACCCCTTAATTAAGAGCATTCAGACCTTCTCCATCACATCGGCCCATCGCTCCAGGATGTCATCATCGCCGGGATGAATGATCACCGATAATTCGTCATAACCGATCCGCTCCAGCTCCTGAATACGTTCGCGTATTTCATCGACAGGTGCGGTCATGGTGGCTCTACGTATTAATTCTCCGGTAACAAACTCTGCTTCATCTTCCCGAACAAACAGCGCGTGCCCCCTGTGCAACGATAAATATCGGGCATCAGGGGGCTGATACGTCTCATATAGGCGCCTGTATTTTGACACGGCTTCTGTCTCACCTAGCGACCCGGTTCCCAATGAACCATGTCGTTCTGCTTCCATCATATTGTGGAAGACAACCGCTGCTAGCGGGCCGCCCTGACGTATGGCTTTTGGGCAATCGGCGGTCTCGCCATCTAGTAGGGGCAGGCCGGCAGTAACGATGGCTCGATTAAATGCATCTGGCTGGTTCCCGGCTTTTCGCCAGGCAGCCTCCATGTCGTCCATGTCTGACTGTGCAGCTCCGAGACTTGAATGGATATTGACCCAGTCGGTTTTAAGTTCGGCAACCAGACCACGCATTCTTGGCCCCTGCGCTGCAATATAAGTGGGCACCTTATCAGCCAGGTTAATCACCCCGTCATCGGGATGCAGGAAAGCAATTTTTCGCCGCTTATTTTCGAAATCCCACTCAACTATCTGGCCCTGCAGCAGGCCGTTTATCGTTTCTATATACGAGCGAATATCATCGACTTTGACAGGACCATGACCCATGGCGCGCCGCCCGGAAAAACCTGTGCCGATACCCATCATGATGCGCCCGGGCGCGAGACTATTCAGCGTCGCAAAACTGTTTGCGGTCTGGGGCGCGATTCGATTTGAAGGGATAAGCACGCCGGTGGCCAAATTAATTTTGCTGGTTTTCATCGCTGCAACGGCCATCATGGCGACGGGATCGGCTGCGACCATCTGGCTGTCTTCAAACCAGGCGGTTTTATAACCTAATTGTTCTGCTCTAACGGCGACTTCCCAGCCGTCACTGCCCTGGGCGATTGTTACGCTAATATCCATTGCTTATTGCTCCGATTTGTTGGCGCTTGTCAGAACCCATTCTTTAACCACAATCTCAGCCAACACATGCGCTTTGCCCCTCATCTACAAGCAGGTAGATGCGTAGTGGCTCTTTTCTGTGGTCCTATCACCCACAGTGCCAGTCGCTACCACTTCCTCAGCTCTGGCAGTACCTCTTTACTGATCAGGCGCATAAGGAATGTCGCCCCTCAATTTGATAGTAACCCTTTTTGCTAATCCGACTCGTTGGTTTGCACTCTATGCACAGACAACGGGGAGAGGTCTCCACTAGTCACTTCTTCCCTCAGCTTTTCGATCTCCTCCTGAAGTGAAGCGTTAAACCAGCCTTTACGTTCGTCCCACCATTGCAGACCGTTTGGCGTAGCGAGAATTCCACGGATAAGACTTTTGTAAGGTTCCGTTACTTCGGAAGACTGCAAACCTAGTCGCTCATCTTCCAGGGTTTGTTCGAAACCCTGGAACCACATCGCCCAAATAACATCGAAGCGGTAGCGCTCGCCGACCGAGAGATTGTTTAGCTCATCAAAACCAGTGGCTATCAGCTCTGCATGGTCTACCTGAGCTCGCAAAGCTAGCGAATTTTGCATGGATGTCTCGCGCGCACTGGATCGCTTTAGAGCATTTGTGTTTTGTTTTATTTGAACAGCCAGGTAAATGAGCGTAATTAAAACGGCAATGCCACCTAAAAACTCACCTAGTTGTGCGAGTGTTGACAGGTTCATCGTGATCGCTCCATAACTTTACGATTCGTTCAAACACGTCATGTATTCTTCCCTGTCCTGTTATTTTTTAACGTTATTATCGCCAGATCCGCATTGATCATGCTTTATTCATAGCCTGAAAGCCACAGTAGATATCAACCAATATTTTCTAATCACCGGAAACTTTCCAGCAATGCCAGCAACGATGCTTTTTCCAGATACAATAGAGCAGCGATGGTAAAAACAACCATTACCAATAGAGACTTTAATACACCATCGGGGCTGTGCCAACGGTGCTTGAACATAGTCCATTCATTAATTTTATTGGCCTTATTTAACAACGGTTCCAGCACATCGTCCAGGCCCTTGTATAGCTCCCGTCCCTGGGGGTTAGAAATCTGGATAACAAGACCCTTGACCATGACTGAGGTTTTTGACCACACCAGTCTTTCGTAAGTCACTTCCTTGCGCTGGCCATCTTGATCAGTAACCAACAGCTTGTTTGGGTAAACGCGAAGCTGATAGTTCACCAAACGTCGGAGAGGTGCCCATATCGCAATAAAGCCAATATTTAGAAGTAACAAAGGAATGCCAATTTTTGTAAAAACCTCGGGTTGATCTTTAAATAAGTAGAGAAGGGGCGCCTGGCCAGCCATCATTAGTGGCAACCCCACTGTCGAAGCAGCACGTACCAGCTTCCTGACCTCAAAGGTCATGCCTTCCGGGGGAATTTTATGTTGTGGCTTTTGAGCTAATGTACTTTCCGTTGATGCACTATCCGATAGCTCAGACTGATCTTCTCCATCTTCATTCTCTGCTCTTTTCTGCATTTTCAGGGCTATAAAAAAACCAGACATCAGACTCACCACGAAGAGAGCCAGCATTGCCTGACTCATGGCATTTAAAAATTTGGCCTCGTCGCGAACTGTGCTTAGTTGCTCTGATAACACCGCCACATCCAGATCTGGCAGGCGTACTCCCTCCTGGTTAAACTGATATACCGCGATGTTTTGCCAGTCAGAGATCAGTACTCTCTTGCCAAAAACTTCCAAAGCAATGGGATCCGCTCGATCGGGGAGAAGCACCTCGGACTTACGTTGCCAGGCCTGATCAAAAACAATAATTTTGCCGTCGCTCATGCCATTCGACATGATATCTACCCACCAGTCTTCGCCGACTTTCACAAACGCACTGGGCCAGGCCCACCCCTTACCGGCTTTGGTTATATAACTCTCTAGTGTCTCGCCAAAATTGTCCGGGTCGGTGGATAATGCGCTGAGGCTATGATGATTGGTGTCAGCCACCCACAATTTATCTTCATAAATCCGTAATTGATTAGGAAACTTGAAACCTGTTTGACCGCTCTGTAAAACGCCCTGCTTATCGAATGCCAACACTCTGTGGCGACTGGTATCAGCCAGATAAACCCGATCATCTGACCAGTCGATATGAAGCCTGAATGTCCGGCTCAAGGCAGGTAACTGTTGTGTAAAGGCAATACAGGAATGATCAGCCAGGACGCATCGGTAGAGCATATTCTGCCCCTTCCCGGAATTATAATTCTGATTTTCCAGCCGCCGCGCCGTCATCAATTCTTCTTCCAGGGTGGCGCTACGCGTCTCAGCCCTGATCAGTAAATCGCCGTTAGCAAAGAATGCGAAATCACCTACCATCTCGGTGATTTCCAGTGCACCGAGGTCGATCGTACTGATTAACCCCTCTGCTTCGTCTACGTGATACAGGGTCAAACCAAGTAATATCACCACGCCGCCCTGTGGATGAGCCTGTATTAAAGAAGGTCTGGGTAGCTCCAGACTTTGCTGCTCAAACCAGTACTTCAGGCCGAATATCAAAACCACGTATAAAATAACGATGGCCGCAACAATCGGGTTTACTGGTTTATTCACACGAGCGTCTCCCTGTTGATGCAATACCCGCTAGCTGGCAATCCGGCAGGATAAACAAGCGCCATTGTTACTATAGGGCGATCCGAACCTTTGGTCTAAATGGCTAATATAATCCGCCGACTGTTATAGCTGAAGCAGGAACTATTGCTGAAACAGGAGCATTGCTTTTTCCAGGGTTTGCATAACACCCCAAAGCAGCGGTATGCCCACTATCGCCCAGCTAAGAGCGAGCTTGATGACAGGTACCGATGATTTTTCTGAGTTTTCCATTATTCAGGGAACCTTTGCATGGTAGCGGGCATCTACCGGTTTAACGGCAAGGTTACACAGCAGGCCTATCACCAACAGGCCAGCCATGATGTACATGGTTACCGTATAGGCCTCAACTCTGGGCACGCCGCTGTTAATCTGGTATTCACGAATATAGTTGACTAATACCGGGCCGAGGATACCGGCCACAGACCATGCCGTTAACAGGCGTCCATGAATGGCGCCTACATTTTCCGTGCCAAACAGATCGCGAAGATACGCGGGTACGGTAGCAAAGCCACCGCCATACATGCTCATAATGACCAGATAACCAATCACAAACAACGTTATGCTGCCCATCTGTCCGGTGGTTGGCACCAGCGCGTAAAGCACCATACCAAGGAGGAAATAGATGGTATAAGTACGCTTACGGCCAAGATAATCCGAAGCCGACGACCAGATAAAACGGCCTGCCATATTGAACAGGCTCAACAGGCCAACAAAACCCGCTGCCATTTGTACCGTTACCCGACCAGGGAACATTTCCTGACTCATCACCGACGCCTGGCCCAGCACTCCGATACCGGCGGTAACATTCATGCACAACACACCCCAGAGTAAGTAGAACTGTGGTGTTTTGACCGCTTCACTAACTAGAACATTGTGTGTGGTAACAAGGGCATGGTCAGTCTTCGGTGGCGTGTAGCCTCTCGGCAACCAACCTTTAGGGGGAATCTTTACCAGCGCAGAGCCAATTAACATAAAAACCAGATAAATGGTGCCCATAGTCAACAGGGTGTTCGCCACCCCCACGCTGGTTGGCGTCGCATAATAATCCATCAACCCGACCGCTAGTGGAGAGCCGATCATCGCGCCGCCGCCAAAGCCCATGATGGCCAGGCCGGTGGCCATACCCGGTCGATCTGGAAACCAGTCAATCAAGGTATGTACCGGGGAGATATAACCCAGACCCAGGCCGATACCGCCAAGTACGCCGTAGCCGAGATAGACCAGCCAAATGGCATGCAATTGAACACCGAGGGCCGACACATAAAACCCACCAGCAAAACAAAGTGCTGAAGCCAACATGGCTTTGCGCGGCCCGGCCTTCTCCAGCCAGCGACCACCTATCGCAGCAGAAAGGCCGAGGAAAAAAATAGCGGTGCTAAAAATCCAGCCGATCGTGGTCAGCTCCCAGTCAGCGGATACAGACTCGCTAACCCCGACTACCCGGGATAACGGCAGATTAAATACACTAAACGCGTAGACCTGACCGATGGATAAATGAATGCACAAAGCTGGCGGCGGGAAAAGCCAGCGGTTGTAACCCGGTTTCGCTACGGTGTTTTTTTTCTCTAGAAAGGAAAGATTCATACTGATAGAGAACCCTGATTATTGTTGCCGTCTTTTGTTAGCCATTTTTATTACCCAAGTCCACTTTTTTAATTTCTTCTAGCTCATCATATAGATAAGAGGTATCAAATTTACCATCCCCGTTTGAATCCAGCTCTGCACTTCTTAGTTTAATCCTGTCATAAGTTTGGGTTTTCAGTGGCTTACCAGAAACAGGATCTATAAATTTAACCTTGTTAAGTACGCCATTGGAAAAAAATTGCTGGTAATCATGGTAACCATCACTGGTTGTATCAGATTTTATCCATTGGATATTCCCATTCAGGAATATCGAATCTGTCTCAAAAACCCCGTCAAAATTATCGTCCGAACTGGCAGATTCAATATGACCTTTCCTGTCGTACTGGATTATATGATCGGCCTTACCGTCGAAATCCCTGTCCACCTCTATTTTCGATAATTTATCGTGTACATATGCCCACTTTTCATCCAGCAAACCGTCGCCGTTAAAATCGATGCCATCATAGG
>Ga0164313_10004573_pt1 | contig 12285 bp, 11 predicted proteins | sample GuaBasSedimGuay4_FD_113735 | JGI IMG/M metagenome (GOLD analysis project Ga0164313, IMG submission 113735) | Subseafloor sediment microbial communities from Guaymas Basin, Gulf of California, Mexico - Guay4, Core 4569-4, 0-3 cm | ecosystem: Environmental > Aquatic > Marine > Hydrothermal vents... | reverse complement strand
TTTTTAAAATAACCCGAACAATCCAACGTTAAACTAAAAGGTTTAGCCTCCGTGAGCCTGGCCTGCAAGTTGAGGCAGTTCATTTCCGTAAACGACGCATTGCCTACAAAATGCAAGGTCATATGCAGGTTAGCGTTGGTAACGAGACGGCTTTTATTGCTATCTAAATTGAAAAGCCCGAGGTTTTCGGCGATTCGATGCCGGATTTCATCATTCGGCCACAGCGCAAAAAATATCCTGACATCCTTAAGCGGTCGCATTTTTGTCAGTCAAGCCGGTCTGGCACGCATATATAACCGCCGACATCGACAATATACGCCTCACAAAGCCCATCGAGAATCTGAAAACCAGATTCGACTGGCCGCAGCCGGGGCGCGGCCATGAAAGGTGTTTTACTGCCTTTAGTCATTAAGGGGCACGTTTTCTACCGATTGAAGTCTATATGTTAACCTGTCAGCCTGTTGATGCTCAAATGGCAACGGAGTGCATGGGAAAAAGAAAGGATAATCTTAACCGGGATAGTCTTAAGGCCGGCCCTGGTCTATGATGGTCGATCATCTCGCTGCTGCTGAAGCAATAGTGGCGGGATTAAACATAGACCAATAATAAATCGAAGATGAAATCTTCTAAAATTAGGTAGCGAGATTCCATAGTGAACCAGCCTGCATTCAAAGATGAACATGCTGACAAAAGCGAAGTTTCCGATAAGAAATACCTAAAGCATCGCTCCATTCTGGTAATTGACGACGAACACGGAATCAGAAACTTCCTCATTAAAGGCTTAACCAAATATCTCGGTTTCATCGAATCCGCCGAGAACCTCGAAATAGCGGAAGAACTACGCCAGCGCTGCCATTTTGACCTGATTATTGCCGACATCAAGTTACCCGGTGGTTCGGGCGTCGAGTGGGTACAGAGCCTGCGTGAGTCCGGTTGCCATACACCGGTAATTTTCATTACAGCCCACGCGCAACTGGATATCGCCATCGAGGCAATCCGGGCCGGAGCAGCCGATTTTATTATCAAGCCATTCAGGATGGATCAAATCTTAAATGCGGTTGACCGTTGTATTGAACGACAGAATATCAAGAGAGAAAATTTTGTATTGCGTCGCCAGGTAGACAAGATTTATGACAAATCCGGCATGATTGGCGAATCTCCATCAATTCAGAAATTGTGCGAGATAATCAAGCGCGTGGCCCCGATGCCCTCTACCATATTGTTAGAAGGCGAATCGGGTACCGGCAAGGAACTAGCTGCCAGGAGTATTCACGAGATGAGCGGCAGAACGGGTATTTTTGTTCCGGTTAATTGTGGTGCGATGTCGGCTGAATTACTCGAAAGTGAATTGTTTGGACACGTGAAAGGTGCTTTTACCGGCGCCCACCAGGGACGTGAGGGTCTTTTCAGCTACGCCAATGGCGGCACCCTGTTTCTCGATGAGATCGGTGAAATGCCTCTCCCCATGCAGGCTCATTTATTACGTGTACTGGACGAGAAAAAAATTCGCCCGGTCGGGTCAAATCAGGAAATCCCTGTCGACGTGCGGATTATCGCCGCCACCAATAAAAAACTGGAACAATGCGTTAAACAAGGCGGTTTCCGCGAAGATCTGTTTTTCCGACTCAACGTGTTAAACCTGGAGATTCCGCCACTGCGTGAAAGGATAGAGGATCTAAAGGCATTGTCTCAGCATTTCATCGACACTATATCCGCTGGACTGGGTGTTAAGTCATCGAGACTCAGTACCGATGACTTAGCCGTTTTAGCTAATTATGAATGGCCTGGTAATGTACGTGAATTGAAAAATGTAATCGAACGCAGCCTTCTGCTCAACACGCCCCCTGGCGAGGCTATCGGGGGCTCGGTACAACCTGGCCTGGCCGATGAGAATCAGGAATCCAGTATCCTACTCGAAGACATCGAGAAAAAGCACATTTTGAGAATATTAAACATGGAAAATGGAAACAAATCAGCAGCGGCACGACGACTCGGAGTATCCAGAAAGACCCTGGAAAGAAAAGTAACCGCCTGGGAAAAAATAATGTAGGTTTGCTCAAATGCCTGGTCTGACTAAAATCTTTAGTAATATTAGAAACACGGTTCGCTACAAGCTGCTGGTACTGGTTCTGTTTCCGATATTACTGGTCATGCCGATAGCCCTGGCACTAGCGATATACTGGGGCGCCACCTTCAGTTACGAACAATTTTATATCAAGGTAAACACCGACCTTTCGGTATCTCACGATCTGTTTGAAAGAATTAAACGCGACTACCTGAATGCACTCGGTAAAACTGCCGAATCATTTTCATTTAGAACCGAGTTGTCGCTTGGCAATTCAGCTTCGATTCGCAAGCAAATCGAGCAGCTACAAAAGCAAAACTCTTTTTCCTATATTCACCTGATGGATAAGAACGGCAAAATAACGATAGGCGACCGATCTGGACCCGCTTCGCTCTACTCTCGCCCCTCTTCCGCGCTCGAGGCGGCAAAAAAAGGCATCCCATCGTCTGGTGTGGAAATATTCAGCGCCAGTGACCTGGATCATGAAAATCTTGCCAGCCAGGTGCTATTACCGTTGATCGATACCCCGCGAGCCCGGCCTACCGATAGTGTTGTCGAGGACCGCGGCATGATGATCCGGGCGCTCTACCCCATCGTCGATGCCAATTCAAATGTACTCGCCATCCTTGATGCGGGTGTGTTGCTGAACGCCAATTTTACCTTTGTCGATGTAATCAGAGACCTGGTATACGGTCCGGGCAGCCTGGCTAGTGGCAGCATCGGTACCGTCACCGTATTTTTAGACGATGTTCGCATTACCACCAACGTACCGATCCGGCCGGGTGAAAGAGCACTGGGAACCCGGGTATCGAATGAAGTTCGCACCAATGTTCTCGACCAGGGCAATACCTGGATCGCCCGCGCCTTCGTTGTAAACGACTGGTATATCTCATCTTACGAACCCATTATTGATGTCGACGGCAATCGGGTTGGCATGCTGTACGCGGGATTTCTTGAGGCGCCCTATCGCCAGTCACTCATCAATGCCCTGATAGTGCTGGTTTTACTATTTTTCGCGTTAATGGGATTGACCGCCCTGGTCGCAGTAAAAGGCGCCAAGTCTATATTTAAGCCGATAGAATTGATGAGCTCGGTGGTACACGCAACCCGTGCGGGCGAAGAGAAAAGAATCGGAAAAATTTCTTCAAAGGATGAAATAGGCGCGCTTGCGAATGAATTAGACACCATGCTGGACCTGTTGAATGAGCGCAAATTATTGATCCAAAACTGGGCAGATGAACTGGAAGAAAAAATAGAAGAAAGAACTTCAGAATTAAAGCAAAAAAATAAAGAACTGGTTAATACTATCCAGGTATTACGAAAAACCCGGCAAAAGCTGGTAATAGCCGAAAAACTGGCCGCCCTGGGCGAACTAACCGCCGGGGTCGCGCATGAAATAAATAATCCTACCGCGGTGATGCTCGGCAATCTCGATGTCATTATTGCTGAAATGGGGTCAAGCCTGGATCCGGTTCAGGACGAGATCGATCTGGTGGTTAATCAGATTTATCGTATCAAAGACATTACCAACAACCTGCTTCAATATGCCAGGCCCGATGCCTACGCGGGTTACATGACTGAAATCGACGTTAATACGCTTATCAGTGAAACTTTAAAACTGGTTCATCATTTGCGTTCCGATCTGGATTACAAAATTGATTTGCATTTACAATCAACATTGAAAATTAGTATCAACCAGCAGGAGTTGCAACAGGTCCTGGTTAATCTGTTTAGCAATGCTATCCAGGCACTACCGTCACGAAACGGCCGCATCAGTATCGGGACCAATGACTTTCAGGGAAAGGGAGTACAAATTTTTATCCAGGATAACGGTCATGGCATGGCTGAAAATATTGTCAGCAAGGCATTTAATCCGTTTTACACCACCAGGGGTCAGGGTGAAGGTACCGGCCTGGGCCTATCAATCAGTTATGGATTAGTACGACGATACGGCGGCAATATTGAGGTGACTTCAAGCCTGAATGTAGGAACGGAGTTTATTGTCACACTCTACTGCGACCCGGTGATGATCGAGGATGAAGAAATGATCCAGGAGCAATTGGAAGAAATCGAGGCCAGCGCTATTGAGGTCTAGGCCGAATATTGCCTGAAGGTGACTCTGATTTCGGATTTATCGAGGCATATCCTTATTAATGACATCACCTCGTTCGCCATACAGGTCATTAAAATTAAAAGTGTAATTTTCAAGTTGCTCTATATCAAATAACTGATCGGGATCGGTTGTTAGCATCTTAAGGCTTAAGGCATCGTGCATAGCTTCAATTCGATCAATTTTTACTGCGCTTACCGGTTTACCTGCACGTCGTGCTGCACGTATTTCGTTCTCCAGTTCCGCCTGATCTTCCGGGAACACAGCTGCTTTTAATCGAACCCGGTATGCCACCCCGGTTGAACACTTCTGGAGAATAAAACCTTCGCCCATAGATGCATCCACTCTGAGTGATTTGAAGTTTATTCTGGCACCCGTCATCAGGGCGGCCGCATCAATCCAGCAGGGGCCATTTTTTGAAACCACGCGTAAATCCGTTCGGTCGACTACCCCATCGGGGAACAGGCGGTTGAACACAGTACGAATCGCGACATATGCAATTACCAGCCCATCACATAAATGGCCGTGAAGCAGGGCCAGATCTTTCAGGCTAATTGCCTTTGTCTGAATATTGTACCGACCCAGGGCACTGTCAGTATCCCTGACATAAAACGGCTTATTGTATTTCGCGTTAACGGCCCACTCTGGATAAAACCAGTCGCCAGTTTGGTCGCAAGATTCGAGTTCTTTTGTTATTTTTGAAGACAAATTATTTTAACCTCGAAATGTATTGTTATCAGGGTTTATTCTGAAGCAATTCACGATTCAGGATTTCCGGGAAATCCGAGGGATCGAGGTATTTGAAGTATTCATCCAGATAGGGAACGGGGCCGTCCGGACAAATGAAGACGCAGCTAATATCCTCGTCCTTATCGCGTAATTCATCCAGCGTGTTATTTTTCACCCGGTTTTCCAGGTAGTTCAACAGGCCGCATAACGCGAAACCCGAACTGGGTCCAACCACAATGCCGTTGCGGCTCAGCTGCATGCTTTTCCGGTAGGACTCCACCGTTTTAACTTCTTCAATGGTATCGACCTGTTTTTCCCAGTCAAACCCTACCAGTTGCAACAGGCCTTTGGTGCGAACACCCGGTACATAACTATTCTGCTCCCGCATAACGCCAACAACCTGGATAGTCGGCTTTTTCTTTTTTAATTGTTTTGCCGTGCCTGATATTGTTCCCGTCGTACCAAGTCCGGCGCACAGTACATTGATCCGGCCCCTGGTTTGTTTCCAGATTTGTTTTGCTGTCCATTTTTGATGCGCTTTCGGGTTATCCGGGTTGTCATATTGACCGGGGTTGATCCAGCCTGGCTGCGCACCTTTTTCTCTCGCCTTGCATACGCCGCTTCGGGGGTCATTCGCGTCGGGCAGCGGCGGTTCCTGGTTGACGATGGGTTGCACCCCAAAAAACAATAACATCAATAATTTGTTCAGAGATATTTCAGCAGGGATATAGGATGACGTTTTTATCCCGCCAAACTGATGCGCGGCCAGGGCGAGGGATAAAACCGTATTGCCCGAAGAGTTTTCAATAATATTATCGACGTTTTCAAGCCCCCCGCGTTGATACAGTTCACGTATCATGTTAAATGCGGGTATCGCCTTGACGTTGGCAAGCGGTGAGAACGTCATTAACTTGGCAAAGATACGAACCCTGTTTCCAGCAAAAGGATTGAGTTCACCGGTTAGCTCGACCAATGGCATCATTGGGTGCTTGCCGGGATTGAGAAAGTTTTTTATCGAGTTACTTCCCTCGAATACATTCAGATGATTGGTCATGAATTGATCAGAGGCTCCCTAGTGTTGCAAAATTTTAGATAGAAATGACTGTGCGCGCTCGCCCCGGGGTTCTCCAAAAAAAGCATCCTTGGTACAATCTTCTTCTATACGACCCTCGTCCATAAATATAACCCGGTCGGCTACTTTTCTGGCAAATCCCATTTCGTGGGTTACAACCATCATGGTCATGCCTTCCTGGGCAAGCTCTACCATGACATCCAGCACTTCATTGATCATTTCAGGATCCAGTGCGGAGGTCGGTTCGTCAAAAAGCATCGCATCCGGATCCATCGCTAAGCCCCTTGCTATAGCAACGCGCTGTTGCTGACCACCTGATAGTTGGCCGGGGTACTTGTGCGCATGCTCTGAAAGTCCAACCCGGTGTAAAAGCTCCATACTCCGTTTATCCGATTCTTCTTCACTTCTTCCAAGAACCTTTTCCTGGCCCAGCATGATATTTTTGATGACGGACATGTGGGGGAACAGCTCGAAGTTCTGGAACACCATACCTATGCGCGATCGAAGTTTGGTGAGATTGGCTTTGGCTTCACCAACCGAAATATCGTCGAATAGAATGGTACCCTCCTGGAAAGGTTCAAGACCGTTGACACATTTTATCAAGGTGCTTTTTCCAGATCCTGAAGGCCCGCAAACAACCACTACTTCTCCCTTTTCAACGCGGGTAGAACAATCGTTAAGAACGCAAAAAGATCCATACCATTTACTCACGTTTTTCATTTCGATCATACTGAAAATTTCCGTTGTAGTTTGCGTATTGATAAAGAGAAAGACAGGCACAGGATGAAATAGACTGCCGCAACCGTGGAAAACATTTCAATCAGGCGGTTTTCACGGGTGGCGACAATCTCAGCATTGACCAGAAAATCATGTAAGCCGACGACGTATACCAGGGAGGTATCCTGAAACAGGATTACGGCCTGCGTCAACAGGATAGGCATCATGTTACGAAAGGCCTGGGGCAATACCACGTATTGCATATTTTGTTTATAGGAGAGTCCAATCGCCTGTCCGGCCTGTAACTGACCCTGTCTTACACTTTGTATTCCAGCCCGCATGATTTCACAATAATAAGCCGCTTCAAAAAGAGTGAATGCAACCAGCACCGAGTAAAACCCTCCGACAGGTCTGCCGAGAATAAAAGGCACCAGGAAATAAAACCAGAAAATGACCAGGATAAGCGGCATCGAGCGAAAAAAGTTGACATAGGATCCCGCGACAAACGATAAAACCTTTATATGGGAAAGCCGGGCAAGCGCCAGCAACACGCCCAGAAAAAGTCCGCCAGTTATGGCCAGAAAGGTTAATAAAAAGGTCAGTTGCATGCCTTCCCAGAGAAAGGGAATGGAGTCGATAACAACCTGGTAATCAAATTGATCAAACATTCTATTTCGCCCCCAGGGAAATGACGCCGGGAATGCGCACTTTACTTTCGACTACCCGCATAACGGCCATGACTATAAAGGTCACTACGATATATAAAACCGTGGCTGTGGTGAACGCTTCAAACCCCTGAAAGGTATACTCTTCGATCTGCCGGGTCTGGGCGGTAAGTTCCAGTACGCCAATAGTTAGTGCTAAAGATGAATTTTTAAAGATACCCAGAAACTCACTGGTCATGGGTGGGATAATCGTTCTATAGCCGACCGGAAGCAGCACATATTGATAAACCTGGCTCGGCGACAAGCCGATGGCCCTGGCGGCCTGCCTTTGTCCTATACCAATTGCGTTAATCCCTGCGCGTACCTGTTCGGCAACACGAGAGGCCGTGTAGGTGCCCAGACAAACGACTGCAGTCCAGAATTCGGGCAGGGGCATGCCTCTTTTTACCCAGTTACCGGCTTCTTCGGGTAATAATTCCGGAAAAATGAAGTACCACAGAAACATCTGCACGAGCAGCGGGATGTTTCGAAAGACTTCAACATAAGCGGCACCTATCGTACTTATGAGCGGATGCTTGACCGTGCGCATGATGCCAATCACCGAGCCCAGCGAAAAAGCGATCACCCAGGCACAGCTAGCAACCGCCAGCGTCCAGCCAAGCCCTGAAATAATCCACCCAAAATAAGGGTCTGTTATTAAAATCCCCCAATTCCAGTTGTAATTCATAAAGCCGCTCCCAGTACAACAACTATTAAGTAAAATAACCGGGGCTGGACGCTAAGGTCTTTGCCCCGGCTAAACAGGCCCGAGGAGGTACTGGTCAAATATTAATGTGGCAGCGCCTGTATTTCAAAGGCAGTTTTTAGCGTATCGCTAATCGGCATATTGATACCAGTTGGGCCGGGGTTGAACCATTTGTCATATATTTTCTGTGCTTCACCGGAGCGCATCATATCCGCCAGCACCACATCTCCGAGGCGGCGATAGGTGGAGTCGTCATGCGGCACCATAATTCCATAAGGGTCATAGCTCAGGAACCGACCTGTAACCTGGAACTGATCAGGATTTTTCGATTTGGATATAAGGCCATAGAGCAGAACACTATCGGAGGCATAAACATCAGCACGTCCGCTTTCCAGGGTCAACCACCCCTGGGGATGATCCTTCACCATGACATAGCGAATATTAAGTCCTTTTTCTTTAGCCACGCGTTTAATTGCTTTTTCATTGGTAGTACCCAGGGAAAGCGCGACCACCTTGCCATCCAGGTCTTCAATTTCCTTGATGCCGGATCCTTTTTTACTGGCGATCTTGGTGCCTGTGATAAAGGTTGTGGATAGATAATCAACTTGCTTCTGGCGCGTGAGGTTGTGGGTTGTAGAACCGCATTCGAGATCGATGGTTCCATTCGCCATCAGCGCGATACGAGTCTGCGAGGTAACTGGAACATAATTGATTTCCAGGTCGGACTTACCCGTAACTTTTTTGATTTCATCGATGATCTTGTGACACAAATCGACGGAATACCCTTGTGGTTTACCATCTTTACCAATAAATGAAAAGGGTACCGAAGCCTCACGATGCCCCATGTTGACTACACCGCGCTCCTGTATACGTTTTAGAACAAATGAACTGTCTACATCACCAGCCATCGAGCTTGCTGCGATAAATGCAGTAAGTGTAATGGCCAGTATCCCAAGGTTTTTAAATTTCATCATGTTATCCTCACTTTAGTTTTCTGATAATTGTTGTCTGTTTGCCAAAATTGACTACAGATGTAGAATTTAGAAATAATACCACTTTGTTATTTCACTAATTCGTGGAATAATGTAATAATCTTTCGCGACAATGTCAATCACTTTTCATGTCAGGAGGAGAACTTATCTATTCCTTAAGAGTGAAAGATAAGCTGCCTTTTGACAAATCCGATACTATCCGGATATAAATTCCATAGCGCAAATGGGAACCTATATTTATTTCGATCACAATGCCAAAACCCCTATGGCACCGGAAGAGGCTGAAGCATTGATTCAACTTGAAAAAGCAATCAACAATCATTCTTAACTATTCAGGAAACAACCTGGGAAACAACTATGGCTCGTAAATTATTTTCAGAATGGCTCGGTACCTTTTTCCTGGTGGCTGTTGTGGTGGGTTCCGGCATCATGGCCGAACGTCTGGCCGGTGGTAACGTCGCTATAGCCCTGTTAGGGAATACGATAGCGACGGGTGCCATCCTGGTAGTGATCATTTTAATTTTTGGTCCGATCTCCGGCGCGCATTTCAACCCGGCGATTACCCTGGCATTTACAATACGTCGGGATATTGACAAGAAAACAGCCGTTTTTTATGTGATTGTTCAAATACTCGGGGGTATTGCCGGAGCTATGGTTGCGCATATCATGTTTGAATTACCCTTGATCCAGGCGTCTGAGACAGTTCGTTCCGGTGTTTCGCAATGGGTGGGGGAATTTGTCGCAACCTTCGGACTGGTTGCCACCATTTTTGGCTGTATCAAGGCAAGACCTGAAGCTGTACCCTATGCGGTAGGCTTATTCATTACGGCGGGTTACTGGTTTACCTCGTCGACTTCGTTCGCTAACCCGGCGGTTACGATCGGACGCACAATAACGAATACATTTTCCGGAATCGCACCGGCAGACGCACCGGCGTTCATCCTCACGCAATTGTTTGCCGCATCCGTCGCCGTATTGGTATTCGGCTGGCTACTCGAAGACGCTGGCGGCAAGCAACCTGCTGGGGAAGGAACTGATTAAAAATCGGCCAGGCTTATAACAGCCGATTGTTCTTCTCTAATGGGCAAATAATCACCAAGACTTCCATCAAATTGGTAGTCCAGTTCCCACTCCTGTACATTCTCTACAATTTGACTGATAGCGCTGGCGATAAACCTTGCTTCATCGTCGGTTGCAGTTGGATGCATTGAAATTCTTACCCAACCGGGTTTTTGGCTTAAATCCCCAGCATCAATTTGACAGGTAATCTCCTGGGAAGTCTGTTCGTCAACACCGAGCAGAATATGCCCGTAGGTGCCGGCACAGGAACAGCCTCCCCTGGTTTGAATGCCGAAGCGATCACTTAGTAACCTGACAATCAGGTTAAAATGAATATCCGGCTGGTAAAATGAAATTATGCACAGACGGTTCTTGTGCTGCTTGTGCAAGATCTCTAACTTTGGAATCTTGCTCAACTCCTGGTATAAAATATCCACCAGCTCGGCTTCCCTCTTATGGATATTTTCCGTTCCCATTTGATCCTTTAACTTGATCGACAAGGCCGTACGAATGGTCTGTAAAAAACCCGGCGTGCCCCCGTCTTCCCTGACTTCTATGTCGTCGAAATAATGATGATCACCCCACGGATTCGTCCAGGTGACGGTACCTCCTCCGGGATGATCGGGTATCTTGTTGTGATACAGGGTTTTGTTAAAAACCAGCACGCCTGAACTGCCTGGTCCACCTAAAAATTTATGCGGTGAGAACATCACGGCGTCCAGCCGCTCAAGCGGGTCTTGCGGATGCATATCAATATCGACATAGGGAGCAGCCGCGGCAAAATCGATAAAACAGTAGCCATCGTTTTGATGCATGATTCTTGCGAGCGATCTATAGTCCACTTTTATTCCGGTGACGTTGCTGCAGGCGGTAAAACTACCGATCCTGAGGGGACGATCCTGGTATTGTTTTAGTAATTCATCGAGCGCGTTAGCGTCCGGCAAACCTGTCTCATCTTCCGGAATTCGGATTACGGTTACCGCACACTCTTCCCACGTCGTCTGATTGGAGTGATGTTCCATGTGGGTAATAAACACTACCGGTTTTTCATCCTCGGCTATTGCCAATCGGTCCGCCCATTTTTCTGGAATTTTCAGACCCAGTATGCGTTGAAACTTATTCACCACCGTTGTCAGACCGGCACCCGCACAGATCAAAACATCGTCCTCGTTTGCGTTAATGTGTTTTTTAATCTCGATCTGGGCCTGGTGATAGAGATTGGTCATCGCACACCCGGTAAAGCTCGCTTCGGTATGCGTATTGGCGACCAGGGGACCGATCTGGTTAGTAATAAAGTCCTCGATCGGTTGATACAGCCGGCCACTCGCGGTCCAGTCGGCATACAGGATTCGATGCCCGGCATGCTCGTAATCAATACCGATGATATTTTTCCTGAACGGGTTAAAGTAGCTTTCCAAATTCATACTGATTACGCCTGAAATAAATAATCGCAGAGCCGCCGTGTCATTAGAACTTGCTCACAACAGGGCATGTGCAGCTCTCCTTAGCCATTAAAATCGAGGTGGTAGTTTACTAGATTCCCGGCACTTCATCACAAATACCCAGAATTAGCCAGATCAAATAACCGTCGGCTTGTTGATTCCTAACCATCGTTATTGGCCTGACAAGCCGCCAGGCCCATAAAATTGAGGTCGGTGCTTATTGAGGCCTGGTGAATTGATGGTACTTCGCGTAAACTTTTTTATAGTCTTCAAGATTTTCGTTTAACATTTCCTCGTATTGGGACCTGAAGAAATCTCGAGCTTTAACTATATCTTTTTCGTAGTCATCGATGTTTTCAGCATGCTGGGAAACCACGAATGCATTAAATCGTGAGGCGGCAAATAACAGTGCCATGCCGACATTTTCCAGGGAATTTTGATCGCTCAGTTCATTCGCACGATCGATAAAGGAATCGATCATCTCGCGATAGAGCACATCGACTTCGTCTTCGCTTATTGAATCCTGGGTCATTTTAACCAATAGTGATTAATGAATTAATCAGAGACTCTCTGATGAATGGTATTGGTTCAGGCATCAAGATGCAGGTTAACGCTCAACCAGGTGATCGGCGATTAGTTCTGTCAAGCCGACTATGGGGATATCCATTTCGTTTTCTTCGAGTCCATCT
>Ga0164313_10004572_pt1 | contig 12287 bp, 30 predicted proteins | sample GuaBasSedimGuay4_FD_113735 | JGI IMG/M metagenome (GOLD analysis project Ga0164313, IMG submission 113735) | Subseafloor sediment microbial communities from Guaymas Basin, Gulf of California, Mexico - Guay4, Core 4569-4, 0-3 cm | ecosystem: Environmental > Aquatic > Marine > Hydrothermal vents... | reverse complement strand
ACGCTACCCTCCTATGGATGCCACTTCATGAAGAATATATTTGCAATCACTGCATCATCAAGGAACAAATTAAACCCTGGGGAAGACCAAATGAAAACCAAATCAACAATTAAAGAATTGAAGAAAGGTCATACCGAGCAGATTACTGTTAGAAGATATGCCAATGGTGAATTTATGATCACCAGCGAATATAGTTATAGCAATAAGGAAGAATTGAGCTATGTTTCTCCAGAAGCATTCCAACTCATGAAAGAACTAGAAAAATCCCAGGAGAAGAAAAAATGAGAGACGAATATCCTGATCAATATGGATTTGATTCCTTACCCCATTTGAAAAGTGCTAGTAAAAACAATTGCGATACTTTTGTAACCTTCAATGAAGAAATGCTCAAAGATCGAGATGAATTATATGAGGCTTTTGGAGTGAAAATACTCACTCCTGATGAAGCCAGGGAAGATATGGCAAACATGGGAGTCATCCGATGAAATTCAATATTTATACTCACCCAACCAAAATTGCTATCATCATTGCAAGTTTGGTTGAAAGAAAATAACAAATACCTCATTTGATTGTCTTTATCATACAAGTCCTCGAAGGTGGGCGAGGCAACTAAAAATAAAATGGCAGGAAGATTTAGAGAAAAGCAAGTAAGAGAATTAGAGAAGAACATTACCCTAGATTATCTAGCAATGACAAGCCTTTCCGAGGATGTTTCAGAAAAGGATAGAGAAAGAGCCACTGCAAATTTCATTGCCCATCAAAAGAAACTCTATGGGATGGAACACCGATACTACACCCCAAGTAAAAATTATGTTAAATTAAGGAGTCGTGGAGAATAATGGTAAGTGATTTTGGTACGACAAGATATTGTAAGAAATGTGGATATGAGATAGTTAGAAAAGGAGATTGTGTAACAATGTCTGCGGATTCTAAATTTTGTAATTGCGATAAAGAGAAGAAAATAAAGGATGAATATATTGACCACTATGGGATAGACTCCTTACCTCAGCTTAGAACAGCTAGTGAGAACAATTGTGAAGTCTTCTTAACCACTAATAAATCCTTATTAGAGGATAGGGAAGTATTACAAGAATTGTTTAATATAAAGATTCTTTTTCCCAAAGAAGCTCTGGAGGAATTTGAAAATGAAGAATAAAATAAAAGTTGGATATGAAGTTGAAACTGGAGAAGAAGTTGGAATAAAACCTGCACATTTGATTGTGACTGGACTAACTCAAGAAGCTGGGAAGACCACAACCCTCGAAGCACTAATCAAGAGAAGTAAAAAACGAGCAATAGTTTTCAGAACCAAGATTGGAGAGAAGAGTTTTCTTGAAGGAACTAAGATTCCTCCCTATTTCAAAGATCGAAGTGATTGGAGATTTATTCAAGGATTAATAGAAGCAACAATCAAAGAGAGATTAGGTCGACAAGACAGGTCTAAGATAATTCAAATCTGTAAAAAGACTGGTGGAAATTCTCTCCTTGAGTTTAAGAAGAAAGTTGATGAAAGATTAGAAGAAAAAATAAGTGCCTTTGAAATGGATATTTTAACAAACCTTCAAGCATACTTAGAAATTGTTTTGCCAAAACTCCAATCAATAGACTTCTCAAATGATTTAGAATTAACTGAAGGATTAAACATAATTGACTTAGAAAGATTCTCCAGAGATTCAGAAGTTCAAAGTTTAATAATCATGTCGGTTGCTGAAGAAGTCTTACATAATTTTAAAGATGTGATTCTTGTAATACCTGAAGCGTGGAAATTTTTACCGCAAGGAAGAGGAAACCCTTGTAAATTAATCATTGAAGAATTTATCAGACAAGGAGCAACAAACAATAACTTCATTTGGATTGATTCACAGGATATGTCTAATGTGGATAAGATTCCTCTTAAACAAATTGATACATGGATCCTAGGATTTCAATCTGAAAGAAATGAAGTTAAACATACAATAGATCAAATTCCCCTTCCAAAGAAATCCAAACCCAATCCTGAAGACATTCAGACTCTTGGGAAAGGAATCTTTTATTTAGTTGCTGATAGAAAAGTCGTAAAGACTTATGTTCAACCTCATTGGTTAGATGATGAAAGGGCGAAGAAGATCGCATTAGGAGAATTAAAGATTGATGAATTGGATGCTCCTGAAACTCTCACACCCTTTAAGATTGCTACGAAGAAAGAAACAAGAGTGCAAGAGCAATCAACAATAGACTTTTCAGAAACCACCAAGAGATTCAATAAGGAAATGAATGAGATGCGAAGTGACTTCTTCAATAAATTAGAAGAGAACCAAGAGCAATTCGGCAAGATCCACGAAATGATTTTTGAATTAAAAAATCAACCCAAGCAAGAATTAGATGAAGATACAATAATCGCTAAGGTTCTTCAAAAGATGCCTACTAACACCAATGGTAGTAATCAAAACTCTTATTCACAATTTGATGAAGAAGCGTTAATAAGCAAAATTCTTTCAAGAGTTCCAAGTGGAGGAAATACAATTTATGAAGTTGCACCTTTGGAAAAGATTCAAAAAGACTTCTTAGAAGAAGCGAAGAACAAAATCTTGAATGATATTTCAAACCTTAATGAAAAAGAAAAAAAGATGCTAAAGTTTTTAGAATCACAAGGAAAAGAAACCAAAGGAGTTCACATCATAACAAAATGTTGGAACATTGCTTCAAGTGGAAGTGCATCAACTCAAGTAGGACAATGTGGAAAATCTCTAATAAGTATTGGTGTTGGTAGAAGAGGAACTAATGGTGGATGGTTGGGAGTTTTGAAAAGCAAAATAAAAGAGTATCTTGAAATCCATAATGCAACCGAACAAGAAATCGAGCAAGTCTATAATCATATTTTGATGAATCTTCTTGGAGGAAATAATGGCACTTAAAAATAAAATTAGAAAACATCAGGTTTTGATTGAAGGAGTGAATACTTACGACATCCAAGAAACGATTGCTATAATTGTAAACAGAATAGAAAATGCTCAAAAGGATTATGCAAATTTAGATGTTATTGATAAAGACGAAGCAATTAAAATAATTAGAGAAGAAACTGGCAAATCATTTATGCCAAAGGAGAAAAAATCGTAGTTCTAAATCCTTTCAAATGTGAAGGTTGCAAAACTCCTTTACAACCTAATGAAATTTTAGTGACGACAAATAAAAAAGGAGAACTAGTTAGAATTTGTTGGTTTTGTAAACATGAGGTTGTTGTTAAATAATGGAGTCTCATGCTTTATTTGATATGATTATGGGGCTTAAAGAAATAAATAATAATATACTCAAAGAGTTAAAGAAGCTAAATAAAAAATTGCTAGAGGATAAAACATGAATAATCTACAAATGCGAGAAGTACTTAATGGTTGTATAATAATAGATGCTCAACCTTGTAGCCAGAAACTGTTGGGGAGAGATGTTATTAGGTTGCAACCATACACCACTAATCAGGTGAGAGTCCTGAACCCTTTAGTTTCGACTCATCAAACAGCGAGGAGAAAGAATCATGGGTAAAGAAGAAGTCTTAAAAATTCTAAAGAGAAATGGAAAATGGATGACAGTAAAGGAAATAACTGATTGCAATATCGGCAGTACTGAAACAAACATTTCAAAATACGCTAAGAAAATGTCTGAAGAGGGTTTAATTATTAGAAAAGAAGTAGCAAAATGTGGCAAACATTCAAGATATAAATATCGTTGTAAAAAAATGAAAGAAGGGATGGAGGAGAAAAAAGATGGTAATTAAAGTAACTTGTTCTTGTTCTCAATATCCTAAATTAAGGGTAGAAATAGGCACAGATAAATCTTTATTAGTTGAGTGTTTAAAATGTGGAGAGACTAAAAGATTTAATCCTGCTGAAGAGATTAATAAATCATTAATGCCGAAGGAGAAATCAAAATGAACGCTGAAATAATTGAACTCCTAAATAAAATAACCAATCGACTTATTAGAATCCAAGAAGTTCAAAATAAATTAGTAACTTTAATCCTAACCAAAGAAGAAACCTCTGGGGATGACACAAGAGCTTCTGAACTCTTCGGAGATGAAACTGATAGTGGCTATATGGCTAATTCTAGCCATATATCTAAGGAGAATAAACAATGAAACCTAAAACAAGATTTCTCAAGATGTTTTACAAACTTCCTGAACTTGCAAGAAAGAATCTTGTGATTAATGCTTACACCGATAATCCTATGAGTTTGAATGTGGTCTGTATGGAAGTTAGAAATGATACTCCTTTAGGAAAATTATTGCTGATCAGTTTAGGATATGTGGAGGAAGACGATGGAAAAATGTAGAGTTATTGGATGTGACAACAGTTCTACTACTGAAATATTAAGGGCTAAAGAATATGGGATTTATGGTTTTTGTCAAATACATACTTTAGAAAGAATAAGAATAAAAGAAGAGGTGGAGGAAGACGATGGATGTTAAACCTCAAACTCAAAATAATCACAGAGAAGGAACTCTAATTGCTTTTATGGATTTAGTTCACGAATTAACAGACATGGATTTCTCTTCAAAGGGAGACATAACGGAGGATCAAAAAACAATGAAGAGGGATGAGATTATAAAAAAGATAAGGATTTTTGACATCACCACTATTGGAAACTTATATTTAACTTCAGGAGGGAGAATAGTCCTTGACAATGGTTATGGAGAATACTTTACAGAGGCTGATCAATTACTTTTTACTCCTGAAGAATTAAAGTCTGGAATTAAATTAAACAAATTTATGGAGAAATTAAATGAAACTAAGTGAAAAGATGTATAGTCTAAATGCTAGTTTATCTGCTTTGATTTACATTCAAAAGGTTGAGACAAGAGAAGAAGCAATAACTTATTTAAAAAGAGTAAATGTAGAAGTTGCAAAATGGATCAAAGAAGCTAGAGTTATGGAGGATGATCAATGAAACCTTCAGACATGGTGAACGAACTCAATAAAATTAAGGGAAAGTTAAGAGAACACATAAATGTTATCAACAGGATCATGAAAGACCTCGATAAAATGGAGAAAAAAAATGAAGATTGAAAACTCTGAAACCAAAAGAAACTTTGTCTTCACTCAAAAAGAACTTAAAGAAAAATTAGGACTTATTGGAGATATCGAAGACATGGGTTTGTGGAGTGGTTTATCTCCAAATGATGTTGAAGAAGGTAAGGATAAAGACAATTGTCAATGGGCGATTGAAACAATTGAAATTCATGAGGGTGAAGATGATCAAAGAACCTGATATGCTATACGCTGTTCAATGTTGTAGGTGTCTTTGCATGATAGGAGTTTCTGAAAATAAAACCTGGGAAAAAGATATTTATTGCATGATATGTGGTAAGGAGTTTATTGCAGAGAATGAAGAATCTAAGGAAGAGCTTAATGAAGAGACTAAAGAATTAATTGGTAGAAGAGTTCAGGAAGCAACGGTCTCTTCCGAGGAAGTTTTGAAGAAGATGGAGGATGACGATGGTTAATAATTCCCACTTTTTTGTTTTCATAATTGGAGCAATCGGAACATTTGTTGCAATGGATGCTGATGTTTCTGAATGGATTAGAATTCTAATGACTTTTGTCCTAGTGATGGGAATAGTTCTGAGCATTATCTTTGATAAAAATTTAGAAAATGAGGACAAGGAGGATGACTATGACGACGAAGATAATGAGGATTTATTGTAAGAATTGCCATAATGGTTCTATCACTCATCCCGACGAAAGGTTATGCCCTTTTTGTAACGGAGATACTTATAGGGAAGTTGACTACGAGATGGAGGAGATTTAAAATATCAGTGATATGGTAAACGGAATAATATGGTAAAAAAACCCAAACAAAGAATCGAAGAATTAGAAGAAAGAATCTCTATGAATAACCACGACATAGAATTTGGAGAAGATACTTATTTCAAAAAAATCAGTCGTCAAGATAATAAATTTTGTAAAGAAAGATTGAAGGAATTGATTAAAGAGGAGAAAGAAAATGAGTAAGTGTAAATATTGTAATAAAGAAATCAAAACTTCAACAACATTTCCTGCGATACTTTGTTGCTCTTGTGGAAGTTTTTGTGATAATGATTGTATGAATAAATATCACGCCAAAAAGGAGGAGATCAATGATTAGACAAGATTACTGCGAGGAGTTTGACATCTACTCTGTAAACTTTGGGGAAAGCAAATATTGTCATTCAGTTGAGATCCTTGACGGAAAAGTTGTGGTTGATTTTGATAAAGATGACAATGTGATTGGCTTTGAAATGTTTGATTTCCATAAAGAATGTATCAAAGGTCAAGAAAAAATTAATAAGTTATTTAAGGATGCTAAAGTTAATCAAAAGAAGAAGAAGAAAAAAGGTTGAATGATTTCATAGTCATTTCCGAGGGTGAAGGGTTTTTATCACCTCTTTTCCCTTCATTCGGTGAAGAGTGACCTCCTGCCATAACGCTAATCTCTTCTTGTTATGGCAGGAGTACATAAAAATTTATAAAGAAATCCCACCATCTAATCGCATGGTATTTATCCCAAGAGCCAAAAGTTATTCAAAGGGGTTTTCTGTCTTCGTCGAACTTATTGGAATCTTTTTGATTGCTTTTGCGACGATAAGTTTCCTTGTTCAATCACATATTTATGGAAAGATTTATTTTGCTTGTGTTGCTCTTGTGGGTGCATATCTTTATTATGAACGGAGAGTGAATGGCTAATGAGGGTTGAAACGTGGATGAAATTTGAGGGAGTAATCTTTTTATGTAAAGTCCTAGCCTTTGTAGCTATCTTTTTAGCCTACCATAATTCTCACATGGCAAACTTCTTTATCTTAATGGGGATGGGATTTCTGTTACTTTCAATGATACTTTGGAGATTTATGATAGAAATTAAAAAGGAGGAAAGAGAGGATGAACCAGAAAATGGAGAAGTTAATTGAAAATGTTGACGACAATTTTATACAGTTAAGTATCTGTGAAGAATTAGACAACCGAAGAGAGATAATTAACCAAATCAAAATAGGATGGCTTCTTATAAAAGAAGAAATCGAATAGAGTATTATTAATATTAATAATCTTTATAAACATCTTATCTTAGAGTTTAATATGCAAAACAAAAACGCACTAATTTTCTTAGGAGTATTTTTACTTTCAGTGTCGATGATTTCTATTGCCAGTGCAGATGTTACAACTGACATGTTAGCGTTTTATGAATTTGAAGAAGCAAATGTTGCTCTATTAATTGACTCTCATAATGGTTACAGCCATACCACAGTGATTGGAAGCCACTGTTCTTCAATTACGGGGAAGGTAGGAAATGGTGCTTATTGTGACTCTGATGCTACAAATGATTATACCGCACTTAATCATGTAGCTTTGATAAATTTACTTAATGGTGAAGATTATACTGTCGGTGGTTGGATAAATAAACCTGCAAGAAGTTGTACAGGTTTTGGTTGTGCAATGTTTTCGGTAGCAAATTTTGAAGGGGGTCCAACTTTTGAGGTAGCTTTTGTAGAAGCTGATTTAAAAATTACCATTACCGATGAATATTTAACCGAGACTTATCTTACAGCGACAATTACAGAAGATTGGCATTATTTTACAATCACTAAAGATGGTGTAAATAGCATCCTTTATATTGATGGTGTTCAAGTTGATACAGGAACAGGAGATTATGCTTATATTTCAGGAGGTGGAGGAGCACCTAAATTTTACCAAGGTGTTTATACTCAAGGTAGTGAAGAAACTACTTATGATGAGTGGGTATTTTATTCTAGGACATTAAATTCTACTGATGTTGGAGAACTTTATAATACCACCAATGCAGGTTATGCTTATGAAGATTATGGAACCTGGGGTCCTTGTACACCAGTAGAAAATCCTGAGTGTGGAGATAATTGTGGAGAAGACGCAGGGGATTGTGACAGTGGTTATTCATGTTCTTCAAATATTTGTACAGTTATTGAAGGGGGAGTTAGAAATGTTGGCTCTGGTGGTTCTTCGACAACTCCTGTAGAGGAAGTAGTTGATACAAATCTTCTTACACAACAATCTGCATTCTCAAGTGGGGCAAAAGGAATTGGATTTTTTAATGGGATAAATAATTTCTTTAAAGCACTTTGGAAGGGCTTAACCTTCTGGAGGAATTAAGATGAAGAAATTATTTCTGCTAAGTTTTATCTTGTTATTTGCTATTTCTTTTTCATCTTTTACTTCTAGTGCTTCAGTAATTTTTACAACTGACATTAATGAAAGTCTTTATATTTATCAAAGTATGGACACAGTATTATTACCTAATACTCTCTCAGAAACAGGATTTGGTAAATCGCAACAAACAGGTATGACTTATGAAATAGAAACTTCAAATTGCCCCTACAGTTTAGGAAATTGTTCAGTATGGGAATTTGGAGTAAATGAATGGTGGGGGTATCAACAAACTTCTTCAGGTGATGGAATTAATTTTACTTGGTCATTGTGGTTTAATTCAAACGGAAATACAGGGCAACAGCAACACTTAGTTTCTGAATGGATGAATAATTTTGCTAGAGATTATTATGTTTATGTTGGAACTACTGGTGATGTGGTTATTGTCTGGTGGGATACAACTGATACAAGTCATGTAAAAACCATTGGAACAGCCGAGTGGGGTAAATGGCATCATATTGCCTTTGCTTTTAGTGATGATACTTTCTATGCTTATTTAGATGGTGTTCAAACTGTTTCGGAAGCAATAGGGGGTGCAGGATTACAAAATGAAATTACCGCAGGTTCAGGTGAATATATTTTTATGCGAAAGAATGACGAACCTACTTCTTCTAAATTTGATGGATATATTGATGATTTAGCAATGTGGAATAGGGTAGTAACTGAAGCGGAAATCCTTACAATTTATGAAGAAGGAACTTGCACACCAGTGCCTGTTGATGAGAGTGAATGTGGAACTGATATTTGTGGAAACTTCTACGATTATTGTGATCAAGGTTATGAATGTGATGTTGATACTTGTGTGATTACAATCGGTGGAGGCTCAGTAATAATAAGTGATGATATAGAAGAGGAAATAGAACCAGAAGCAGAATTAACCGAAGAAGAATTAGAACTTCTTACTCAACAATCAGCATTCTCAAGTGATTCAAAAGGAGTAAGTTTCTTCAAAGGAATCGGAAACTTCTTCAAAGCAATTTGGAATACAATTACTTTCTGGAGGAACTAGGATGAAGAAATTATTATTCTCATTTGCTTTTTTACTCACCTTTTTATTCTCATTTGCATTTGTTAGTGCTGATTTAATTCATGATGATATTGTTACTATGTGGAATTTTGAAGACTTTACTGATGGACAAAGTTCAGGAGATACAGAAGATATTGCAGGGAGTGCTGATTTAACTCTTACAAGTCTTGATGGAACTTACCTCACAGGAGTAGGTAAAATTAATGATGGTTATTATATCCCTAGTGATTTTCTTCATGCCAATCGGCTAAGGGTTTCTTCAACGGAATTATTAGACCCTCTTGATAATACTGATTGGATGATTTCTTTTTGGCATAAGCCTAGTGCGGAAGCAACTGTGAGAATATTGTCTTGGGCAGTTCCAACAGCAACTTATAAGAAAATTGTATTTCATAAAAGTTCAGGAACTGTAAAAGTATATTACTTTGAAAATGGTGGTGCAACGGTTTATGCTATCCCTGTAACAGCAGGTGTCTGGACACACATTGGGATGGTTCATTATGCAAATGGAACTATGATGGCATATCAAGATGGTACTTTGAGTAGCACAATTTCTTCACTTACAGATAGTAATTGGGATGCTTTTCTCAAGATTTTTGATTCGGTAGGAACAACATATAATGCTGGAACTATTGATGAAGTGGTAATTAGAAATAGTTCAAATATTGCAAATTTATTAGATGAATATAATTCTGGAGATGGAAAGAATTTAGCTGAATGTGTTCCTGACACGCTTCCAGATGGTGCTAATTGTGGTATCGACAGTTGTGGAACTTCATTAGGAGAATGTAATCAAGGATACGGTTGTGTTTCAAATATTTGTGAAGTGATTATTGGAGGTGGTTCAGGAACTTCAGACAACAATAATGATGAAGTTGAAGTAGAACCAGAAGTAGAATTAACTGAAGAAGAACAAGCCCTTCTAACTCAACAATCAGCATTCTCAAGTGATTCAAAAGGAGTAAGTTTTTTTAAAGGAATCGGAAACTTCTTCAAGGCGTTTTGGAATACGATTACCTTTTGGAGGAATTAAGATGAAAAAATTATTCTTATTATCGTTTCTACTTTTATTTTCCTTGGTGTTTGCTAGTGCTGAATGGGAATATCAAGAGACTCATGATACTGCTTCTAATCCTGATGTGCCTGATGGAACTAGAGATTATATTTATCTTAATTGGACTAAAGTTACTAACGCTGTAACTGCAAATTGGAGTATTGAGATTGTAGAGAATACTGCTTCTACACCTTACACTAAAAGGACAAAAACAAATTTAACTTTAACAGATGCTTGTTTTGATAATGAGGAAACACAGATTCAAGTAAGATATGATTATTATGTTGGCGGATCAGGTTCAACATTTAGAGATACTTATCAGTGTTATAATGGAACTGATTGGCACGTTCTACAGTATCGAGAGATGCTTGGAGTCAGCGGTGCATGTTCAGTAGTCACATATAGCGTTGATGAACCAGAAAATACTTATGATGGAAGTTACGCTTCAGGAAGTGCAAGGCACTCTTCGAGTCGGACAGGGCAATCATATTCAGGTAAGTGGTTTTATTATGATCCTATAAGTTGTGGAGATTCGACAACAGAGCCTTCAGGAGTTGTAGATACTGGAATCTGGTGGGAAACACAATGTCAGCCAACAACAGGCGAATGTGGTGACGATGGATGTGGGGCTTCTCTAGGAACTTGTGATCAAGGATATGGCTGTAATTTAGGAACTTGCGAAGTTGTTATTGGAGGAGGCTCAAGCGTTTCAGATAATTATAATGATGGAGATTCATTATCAGTTAATCAAACCGAAGTTGTTGACACAAATCTTCTCACACAACAATCAGCATTTTCTACAGGAGTTAAAGGAGTAAGTTTTTTCAAAGGGATCAGCAATTTCTTCAAGGCATTCTGGAATACAATTACTTTCTGGAATTAAGGCATCCTAAACTATATTTTACAAAAACTATATTACACTTCAATAATCTTTATAAACTAAAAAGATTTAGTCCTAAAATGAGAAACAGCGAGAGTAAAATTCTAAATGTTATAAAGGAGGATAAACAAAATGGATGAAGAAATTCAAAAGACAACTGAATCAATGGATGTTCCAGAAGGACAAACTCAAATTGATTTAGATGATGTTGAAGTAGTTGAATCGAAAAGTTCCTTTGATGCAAAAGCATTCGAGGGTAAGAAAGTAAAGATCGAGAAGGTTGAGATTGCTAGAGTTCCAGATAATTTCGCAACAGGTTCTTATGTTAAAGAAACTGAAGAAATGAAATGGGTTACTAAAGTCACAACTGAACCGCTAAAAGAACTTGACGAGAAAGGTAATTTTACAGATAAACTTATGGAATATGAAGACCAAGAAACCAATAAGAAGAAAAATATAACCGTCACTCAACAATTCAATATGGGAGAGTCAGAAGAAGGGAAACCAACAGTCATTAAACATGAGAAGGCTAGTTTGTGGAAAGCTATGAAGAAGCTGGGAGTTACAAAACTTTCAGAACTTAAAGGGAAAGAAGTTATGCTAGACACCAAGCCAAGCACTGATGAAAATGATGATAGGGTATTCTTGAAACTTGCTCTTAATTAATTTATTTACAAATCATTCTCTCCGAATGTCTTCCGAGAGGGTGGGCGGAGAGAGGTAAAACGATTTTGGTAACACTCCAACTTCCTCGATTGCATCACGCAACTCTTGCCTTCATAACTCGCCCTCTCATATTTTTTAAAAAAGATGTTATTCAAGAAATTCTGCAATAAATGTAATAAAGATTTTAGGCCTACAGGGAAGTTCTCTCGGTATTGTGATGATTGTCGAGCTAAAGCTAACAACAAAACTGTTTTCAACCAGAAGAAGAAGAAAGAAATGAAGGAGATGGAGGAGAGGGATCAAAGAATAATAGAAAGACTCAAGAAGAGGAAGAAATCAGAAACTTTTAAATAATAACTTGACGGTATATTATTAATTAAAAATATTATTAATACATTTTTAAAAAAAGGATAAAAATTTGATGGCTGATAGAAGAGGGTTTGGTGAAAAAAGAAGAGATTTTAGAATGAATATTAACTT
>Ga0164313_10004571_pt1 | contig 12289 bp, 15 predicted proteins | sample GuaBasSedimGuay4_FD_113735 | JGI IMG/M metagenome (GOLD analysis project Ga0164313, IMG submission 113735) | Subseafloor sediment microbial communities from Guaymas Basin, Gulf of California, Mexico - Guay4, Core 4569-4, 0-3 cm | ecosystem: Environmental > Aquatic > Marine > Hydrothermal vents... | reverse complement strand
CGTCCAGCACCCGATGAAGCGTCTGAATCGCGCGACTCGATCGGGGTTCGGCGACGGCCAGAGGCGTGGAGGTTTCCCTTGCCGCCTGGAGAAGCGCGACCGGGGGCTCGGCGCCCCGTGTGATGACCACGAGCGATAGCCCAAGGCCAAACAGCACACTCGCCCGCTCGAGTTGTTCTTCGGAAGACAGCGCCTCGAGGAAAGTGAGTTCGGTCTCGCCCAGAATCTGAACTCGGGTGGGGACGACCCCGTGGGTATGACCCGCCAGAGCGAGCCCCGGCTTTTGCACCCGGGGATGGTGGATCGCGCGGTCGCGTCCCTCTTCGCCGGCAACCAAACGCATGATGGCGTGCAAGCGAGGCTCAGCGAGCAAATCCGCGACCGTAACGCCGCGTTCGACGCGCATGCTGGCAAGGCCACCGCGCTGCGAGGAGGAGGACTGCGTCACCTGCGCATCATACGCGAGTGCCGCTTCACTGTCTGCCCGTCAGGGCTCGACCAGCGTGCGATACGCATCGGCGGCATCGACCGCCTTGAGGAGCGCTTCGCGCTTCTCGTCGTTTCGAAGGACGCGAGACACGCCCGCCAGAGCGGCCAAATGCTTCTGCGGCATGGACCTGGGCCCCACGATGCCGACTAGAATCGTCACGGGCAACGAGTCGACCGCGTCGAAGTCGACACCAGCGGGACACACGGCAACCGCTGCTCGCAGCTCGCCCACTCCGTCATAGCGGCCGTGCGGGATGGCAACCCCGCTCCCAATTCCCGTGCTGGCCAATCGCTCGCGGTCTCGGAGCACGTTGTAGACGACTTCCTCGTCGACGGCTCCTTCCGGCATGCAGAGCAGTGATGCGATGGTGCGCAGCGCGGCTTCCTTGTCGGAAATCGTCAGCCCGACGCGCACGCGCTCGGGATGAAGTAGGTCGGCCAGCATGACGGCGAGGCGATACCCCACCCGTCACACGGGCGCAATGCGGATCAATCTTCGGGGTGACGGAGGGACTCGCCGCCATGCCGCCTGCGGTGGGTCTCCGTAGCTTTCATGTCCCGAACCTGTCGGTCGATCTTGTCGACGACCTGGTCGATGGTCGCGTACATGTCCTCGGACTGACCATGACCGGCGTACTGATGGCCGTCGCCAGTAAGATTCAAGTCGACTCGGTGCAAGTGCCGCTCCATCGAAAAAGTGACCTCGGCGTGAAGCGGAGCCCGCATGTACTTTTGGACCTTGCCTATCTTCTCGGATGCGTAGTTCTTGATGCCGTCAGACGACTCCATGTTGCGAAATGTGTAGCTAATACGCATCGACCCTCCAGCGACTAAAAGTACTTCTTACGTTTTGATGAACTCAAGATGCCGAGCATTTCGCGGTACTTCGCGACCGTGCGCCGGGCAATCTTGATGTCGTCTTGTCCAAGTATTTCAACGATTCTTTGATCGGACAACGGGGCCTTCTCGTCCTCGTGGCCGATGATGATCTTGATCGCCTGTTTTACGCTTTCCGAGGCGATATCGTCCTGATGATCCCGTCTTATGGCGCTGTTGAAGAAGTACTTCAACTCGAAAGTGCCCCTGGGCGTGTGAACGTATTTGTTGCTGGTCACGCGGGAAATCGTGCTCTCGTGCATGCCTACGGTTTCGGCCACGTCGCGCAAAATCATCGGTTTTAGGTGCTCGATGCCCTTATCGAAGAAATCGTGCTGCTTTTCGACGATGCACTCGGTGACCTTGACGATGGTCTTGCGGCGCTGGTCGATGCTGCGAATCAGCCATTGGGCGCTTCGGAGCTTGTCCTGGATGTACTCCTTGGCCTTGGGATTGTCCGCCATGGCCGTGCGGTAGAAACCGCTGATCTTGAGCTTGGGCATGCCATCGTCGTTGGCTACGACGTAGTACTCGTCCCCCACCTTGTGTACGTAGACGTCGGGCACGATGTATCGCGGCTCCTCCGTCTGGAACCGGCGAGCCGGCCGCGGCTCGAGCTCCGCGATGATCTGCGCAACGTCGTACACATCCTCGAGCGAGCACCCGCATGTCTTGGCGACGGCTGAATAGTGCCGCTTCTCGAGGTCGCTCAGATGATCTGACAGCACGCGGAGCACGAGCTCATCCATGCCGTAGTTCTTCGCCTGGATGATCAAACACTCTTCGAGCGAGCGGGCGGCAACCCCCAGCGGATCGAACTGTTGGATCATCGCAAGAACTTCTTCGGCGTCTTCAGCATTGAGACCGGCCTCGGCCGCAAGCCGCGGCACGATGCTCTCAGGAGCAAGGCCTTCGATTTTCAAGTAGCCGTTCTCGTCGAGATTTCCGATGACCAAGACGGCGAAACGACGCTCATCCTCGACGAAGTCGCCCATGCGCAGTTGCCATTCGAGGTGCTCGCTCAGACCTTCGACGGTCGAAATCGTCGCCTCGAGCCCGGGCATCTCCTCGTCCGGCCCGCGACGTATCGAAGGCATCGGCGCCTCGTTCGATTGATTCTCGAGGTAGCGCTCCCAGTCGATCTCTTGCTTCTTCGCCTCATGGGCTTCGACCTCGGGCGCAGGCGCTTCCTCGACGCCGGCGCTGCTCGTCTCGCGCGACTCGAGCCCCTCCTCGAGTATGGGATTCTCGAGCAGCTCCTCCTGCACGAGCTCGCTCAGCTCCATGCGTGACATCTGCAGCAGCTTGATCGCCTGCTGGAGCTGCGGCGTCATGATGAGCTGCTGCGATAGTTTGAGTTGCTGCTTGAGCTCCATTTAGGCCCCACGCCACGGAAGGCGCGTCGATTGGTAGTATAGACGGGTCGGGCGCTCAGGGAAACTCGACCGCGAAGGCTCGCGAATCGCACCTCGCTCGGCTATTGTGTGGGAGTGGGGAGTGCCCGTCCATTTCCGAAAGCGGTGGTGGTCGTCGCCGATGATGATCGTGCGACGTGCGAACGCATATCTCAACTGCTTCGGGCGCGCGGCCTCGTGGTTGTTCCCGCGAACGACGGCCAGAAGGCGATCGACGCGGTTCGCGCACAGCCCGTCGATCTCGTCGTGCTCGACGTCGATATGCCCGGATTGAATGGCATCGATACCTGCAGAGTCGTCAAGACTATCACCAAGGATCGCTTCGTCCCGGTCGTCATTCTTGCGGCGCCGGGGGACCTGAGCCCACGGGTCCAAGGGCTGCGCACAGGCGCGGACGATCACGTGACAAAACCGTTCGAAGACTCCGAGCTCCTAGCCCGCATCGAGAACATGCTTCGGATGAAGCGAGCGCACGATGACGTGCAGTTCGCCAAGAACGAGCTCCGCTACACGCCCATGCACGACGAGCTCCGCAAGCTGCCGGACCACCGCTTCTTTCACGAATGCATCGCGATCGAGTTCGACGAAGCCCAACGTCATTTGGACCCGCTCGCTTGTTGCATCCTCGCGGTCGATGACTTCCGAGAGCTGGTGTCAGAGCACGGCGCTGAAATCGCCCGGGATGTTCTCGACGAGGTGTCCAAGCGAGTGCAACGCACAATCCGTGCAACCGACATCGCAGCGCAATTCAGGACTGCGGAGTTTGGACTCCTGCTGCCCAACACCCGCCCTGCAAGAGCACTCACGTTGGCCGACCGCATCGTGTCCGAAGTCGCGCTCCGACCGTTTGAACCGGTGGCGCGCTCGCCGGAGAGCGCTGAGACTGCGGCGCGCTCACCGCAGAGCGCCGTGCCCAGCACCATCCAGATCGACCTGACCATCTCAATTGGGGTCGGGCTGTATCCAAGCGGCAGCATTCGCTCGCACAGTGAGCTGCTGGACGCGGCAAGCATCGCGGTGGCCCGGGCCCGGGTCGCCGGACCGAATCGAGTCTGCGTCGTACAACAGCAGGGTTACATCTTCCGCCCCACTCTCCCCGGCGCGGCCTAGTCATCGTCACGGCGGGTGGCTCCCAGCCGGCGGCTGCCAAACGCGGCGACCACGAGACCGGCCACCATGAGCCATAACCCCCACAGCCACTCGACGTTCGAGGTGTAGCTCTCGGCAACCAGCCCGATTCGGCGTGTGGTGTAGATCAAAGGCAGCGCTGCGCCGAACAACACCGCGCCTCGGCCCAAACGCGGGTCGACGAAGAGGGTCACGCTCTGCAGCGTGGCCTCGGCTTTGCGAGGGAGCTTGGCGATGGGGACCAGCGTGAGCTCGTGCTCCGGACATTCGGTGCGCCCCTCGAAGCCGTCGCGGCAGAAGGGACAGAATAGGATTTTCGAGCTTTTGGACGGAGACATGCTTGGATCGGGGTCGCCGTGCGCTTGTCCTGCGTTCGTGTTATCCGCTCTCCCTGATAATGGAGATTCGGGGCCTCACAAAAGTCGACTACGACTATATCATTTCCGTGCTCGATCAGTGGTGGGGTGGACCAGCTGGAAGGCGTGCCGATCCCATGTTTTTCTACGAGTTCGGCGAGCACGCGCTGGTTGCCGAGCTCGATGGACAAGTGATCGGCTTCCTGCTTGGGGTCATGGTACCTGCACCGTCCGCGACTGGATACGTGCACCTGGTTGGGATTCACCCTGACCACCGGCGGCGAGCGGTCGGAAAGCGGCTCTACAGCCAGTTTACCGAGCGATGCCGAGCTGCCGGCATGAAGAGACTCAAGTCCTTAGCTTCGGCGGGGCACGAAGGACCTGTGCGGTTCCATGAGGCGATGGGCTTCGAGAGCACCGAGGTCCCCGACTACGCGGGCCCGGGCCGTTCGCGGGTCGTATTCGTAAAGGAGCTTTGACCTGGTGGCGACTCCCAGTATCCTGAGGAGCAGGTAAGCGGGGGGAAAACTAGGCATGGGCTACTCATCGGCCGCCGAAGCGCGACAAGCTCGTGAAGCGCTCGGCAAAGCACTCGAAGCACTGCAGCAAGACGAAGATGTTCCGCAGGAGGTGCTCGGCATCATCCAGAACGTCGCGAAGTCCGTCGGCGCGCTTTTCGAGGCGGAGTACGCCTCGACCGAGCCGGACGGCAAGACCTGCGTGAAGAACGCGCTCGGTACGCTCAGCCAAACGCTGGCGCTGCTTCAGGATGTGAAGAGCGAGCACGCGGGCGCGCAAACAGCGACGGAGAGCATCGCCGACGTCATCAGCATCCTCTTTCCACTGACGAACAAGCCGAGCGGCAGGCCGGGGCCTCGTTCGCGGCGCCCGGCATCACAGCGCCCGGCATCACAGCGCCCGGCGTCACAGCGCTCGGCATCACAGCGCCCGGCATCACAGCGCTCTCCGGCGAGCGCACCGCCGGCGAGCGCACCGCCATCGCAGAGACCTCCGGCGAGCGCACCACCGTCTCAGCGCTCTCCGGCGAGCGTCGCACCGGCGAGTAGGCCGCCCGCAAGCGCACCGCCGTCTCAGAGACCTCTTTCTCCCTCGGGCCGCCCTTCTATCCGGCCGCTGTCCGGGGCGCCGGCGCCGATCCCGACTTCGATGCTGCCACCACCCGCACCCATTCCGGTCGGCGAACGACAACCGGTGGAGGCGAACCTGGGCGCGACGACGCAGTCCAACTTCTACGTGGGCTTCAGTGGCGAAATCGCGCACGGTGGCGTGTTCCTCGCCACGTACGAAGCGTTCCCGAAAGACACATCGGTCAAGATGCTGGTGACGTTGCCCGGGGGTTTCGACTTCGAGTGCGACGGCTACGTTCGCTTCGTGCGCGACCCGATGGACTTCATGTCGGAATCCGAGCCCGGCATGGGGATTCAGTTCGAGGGGTTATCGGCCGAAGCGCGAGACTTGGTGCTTCGCTTCATCCGCAGGCGCCCGCCGATCTTCTACGACGTATAGCGCTCCTCAGCGCTCGGCATCTCAGCGCTCTCCGGCGAGCGCACCACCGTCTCAGCAGCGCTCTCCGGCGAGCGCACCACCGGTCACCCTTCGCCGAGGAGCTTGCTCATCGAGACCTCATCGACCGGGGTGAAGGAGTACGATTCCATCTCCTTCGACGTCACCCATGCGTACTCCGTAACCGCGCGGCAATGGAGTTGGTCGCTAAGCAGCGTGCACTCGTAGAGGTACAAATCGACGGCGTACTTCTCGTACGGATGATTCACGAACGAAATGAGCTGGCCCACTTCGACGCTTGCACCGAGGCGTTCGTCCACTTCGCGCGCCAAGGCCGCCTCGTCGCTCTCATTTTCTTCCACGCGACCGCCCGGAAAATCCCAGAGCAAGGGCAGCACGGCGTTCTCGCGACGTTGGGTGATCAAATACCGCCCGTCACGCTCTACGAGAGCAGCCACGACGCGAATGGTCTTCATCTCCGACGGCACGATGCGGGATATAGCATCCCATCCCGATGTTGTTTACATGGGGTAGCTGTGCACGATCTCGCGCGCCGGCCGTTCGACATTCAGCACCGGGCTCGTGATCAGATCCCGGCCCGCAGCAATGAAGAAAAGCGACTCGCCGACCGTGGGCAAGCCCTCCGATGCGCTGATCGCGCCATTGTCGTGGAACTTGAGACCGCCCGAGACGGTGCTGCGCAGTGCGAGGTGACCGGCAAGCCAATCCCCACTCCGGCGGTCGCGGACGCCCACACACACGTTGCGGCGCACATGATACTCACTGTTACGAGTCACGAAAATGCGATGAATTCGGCGTTCTTTGCCCAAATAGCCCATCAAAACCCTCCTCAGGCGCTACCATAGGATCCAGAGCCACCTTACATGTGGGATAAAGTAGGACCAAGAAACTGGCGGCGGCCGCTCCTCCTGCAGCCGGACAACTTCACGCCCGCGGCTCGAACCCCGTGGGGAGGCCGCCGAATCGCCGAAGGACTGAAGCTGAACGCAGGCTTGAGGGTGGGCGGTGTGGTTGGGGAAGCGTGGGAGCTCTCGGTGGAGCCCGATTTCCCGAGTCGGGTCGTTGACGGGCCGACGCTGGACGAGGTGCTCCGCTCCGACCCCGCTCTGCTCGGAACGGAGGCGGCGCTTGGTTCGACCGCGTTGCTCGTGAAGCTAGTCGATGCCGCCGACGATCTCTCCGTCCAAATTCATCCATCCGACGCGGATCCGCTCCTCGCCCCGGACGAGAGTGGGAAACCGGAGGCCTGGTACATCATCGACGCGGATCCGGGCGCAGGTTTGTACCTCGGGTTTCGTGACGGCGTGTCTCGGCAAGACATCGAAACGGCCATCGACGATCAAGGAGACGTCGACGCGCTCATGTCGTTCGTTCCAGTCTCGCCCGGAGACGTGTTCCTGATCGAACCGGGAACGCCCCACGCGATCGGCAAGGGAATCCTACTACTCGAGCCGCAGCGTGTCTCCCCGGGGAAACGCGGCCTCACCTACCGCTACTGGGACTGGAACCGCAAGTACGATCCGGCTGGGCAGCTCGACCCTGACGGGCAGCCCCGTACGCTTCACCGCGAGCGCGCGCTCGCAGTGACCGACTGGGCTGGCCCGCGGGCGGACGCACTCCTCGATCGAGCGCGCCACCGAGCCGGCCCGGCTGCGGTCGCAGGCTCAGCGCGCTTGGAAGTCCTTGCAGGAAACGACGGCCCTCTGCGGTCCGATGTTTTTTCCCTGCAGCGCCTGACCGGATCCGGCAACCTCGATCTGGCGGCGGGCGACCGCTTGCGCTCGCTCACGGTCTTGGACGGACGTCTCGAGCTGCGCGATGATGGGACCACGTTTGAGCTGGCCCGCGGTCAGACTGCGGCCCTCCCCGCGTGCCTCGGCTCACTACACGTCGAGTTGCATGGCACGCACGCGATGCTCTGCACATTGGCTTGACGAGGCGATGCCCGCGTAAGACAGTGCCGCGCCTTGGGAATCTCGGAGCCGTTCATCTCGATCGTCATCCCCGTCTACAACGAGGAAGCGATCCTGCGTGCCGCGGTTGTGGACCTCATCGATCGCCTGTGCGCCCTTTCCTGGTCGTATGAGCTGCTGATCGCGGAGAACGGCTCAACGGACGGAACGAGCGAGGTGGCAGCGGAGCTCGCGAAGCGCTTCGACCAGCTCGTGTACCGGCATACCGATGAGCCCAACTACGGCAAGGCCCTGCGAGACGGCATCCTTCACGCAAGAGGGGAGCTCGTGATTTGCGATGAGATCGACCTTTGCGATACCGATTTCCATGAGCGCGCCGTCGCATTGTTACAAGATCCGTCTGTGGACTTCGTCATTGGCTCGAAGGTGATGGAGGGAGCCAAGGATGAGCGGCCCTTCTATCGACGCCTCGGCACGGTCGTGATCAACGGCATGCTCAGGGTCACCCTCGGGTTCAAGGGAACCGACACCCATGGACTGAAGGCGTTTCGGCGAGAGCCGGTGCAGCCGATCGCCCGCGCCTGCGTGGTCGACCGCGATCTCTTCGCCTCCGAGCTCGTCATCCGGGCGGAGCGCGCCGGGCTCGGCGTCCAGGAGATCCCTGTTCGCGTGTTGGAAAAGCGCCCGCCGACGGTCGGATTGGCTAGGCGCGTGCCCAACGTCTTGAAGAACTTGGCGAAGCTCTTCATCGCCATACGGATCAAACGGTGAGCCTTAGACTGGCATCGATATCGATCGATCTGGACGAGGTCCCTCGCTACGCGGCAATCCACGGCCTCGGAGCTCCAGCGGGACCGAGTGCACATGCGGTGTACGATCGCTGCGTTCCGCGGCTCACCACGTGGCTGGATGACGAATCCATTCGGGCCACGTTCTTTGCGATCGGCGAAGACCTCGAACGCGGGGAGAACCGCACGACCATCGGGAAGCTCCACCAGGCGGGCCACGAAATCGGGAATCACTCGCACAGCCACCACTACGATCTCACGCGACGCGCGGCCACTGACATCCTGGAAGAAGTCGAGCGAGGCGCGGATGCCATCGAGGGGGCGTGCGGCAAGCGGCCGGTCGGTTTTCGGGCGCCCGGGTATACGGTCAGCGACCCGCTGTTTGGCGCGCTCGAAGCATCAGGCGTCGAGTACGACTCGAGCGTCTTTCCATGTGCAATCTACTACGCCGCCAAAGCTGCGGCACGGGCCGCGATCAGGGTTCGGGGCAGGACGAGCGCAAGCATGTTGGACACCCCCGCGGTGCTGCGGGCGCCGAGGCAGCCGTACCGCGTGGGTCGGCCGTACTGGCGGAGGGGTGACGGCGTATTGGAGCTCCCGATCGGCGTGACGCCTCTGCAGCTTCCTTTCATCGGCACCTCGCTGGTGCTGGGCGGGGAGCGAATTGCTGAACAACTGACCAAGCAAATGCTCGGACGGGAGCTGATCAACCTCGAGCTGCATGGATTCGATGCAGCCGATGCGCTGCAAGACGGATTGCAAACGCTCACGCCGCACCGCGCGGACCTGAAACGGACGGCAGCCGACAAGCTTCGCTCGATCCGTGCAGCAGTTCGGGTGATTCGTGACGCGGGCTATGAGCTAGTCACGCTCGAAGAAGCCGCGAACCGCTTCAGGTCCCGACCCAACCGGTAGACTCTCTGCTCTGCACCGCGCGAACCGCAAGCTCGTCGGCGTGCTCGTTGAGCCGTACGCCCTGATGGCCACGCACGTGAAAGAGCTTCGTGTCGGGATGCGCGTCGAGTGCCCGGCGCACCTTGGCGACTAGCTCTTTGTTGGCTTTGACCTTCCAACCCTGGGTCAGCACCCCGATCGAATATTTCGAATCGGTGTACAGACGCAGTGGCCTGCCGAGCTCCTGCGCAAGCTCTATGGCGCGAAGAATCCCGGTGAGCTCCGCGATGTTGTTGGTCGCCTCGCCGATGTATTCGCTGAGCTCCCGCATCTGATCCGCCCAGAGGGCAACGGCGCCCACTCCCGCCGGGCCTGGGTTCCCGCTGCACGCGCCGTCCGCGTAGGCAAGGATCTCGTCGCCTTCGGGCTTTTCCGGTGCCGGTGTCGAGCTCGAAGTTTGCGAAGCCTTCTTCTTGGTGTTGGATGGCTTTTTGACCGCTTCGCCAGCACCACAAAACGAATCCGGCTCGATCTTCGGTGCGCCGCTGAGTGGCTTGAGGTTCGATACACCAGCAAAATACGCCCGCCCGTCGTTGGGCCTATAGCGCACCTCGACCCTGCCCTCGTTCGACACGAGCTCCCCACTCGCATCACAACGGGCGAGCACTTCGGCATTGCGCAACCGCATTCGGCGCCACGGCATGGGGCACGCGTTAGCACGAGGGCTTGCTCCGTGAAAAGAACTTCCTACCCTCGACCCGTGTCTCGCTCACTCAAGGTAGCCGCCGTGGTCTCGATTGCGATGGCCGGCCTGCTGGTCGCCGTGATGCACCACGGTCGCACGCTTCGGGCAAGCCAAGCGCTTCGCGAGCTGCCGAGCACCGCCCGAGCCGTGCTGCGAATCGACACCAGAGCGCTCGAGCGGACGGCAGCGGCGAAGACACTCGTCGATGCATTCGTGGCGAAGGAGCAGCTCAGCGAGATCGAAGCGATGTGCGGCTTGGACCCGCTGGCAGCCCTGAGCGAAGCCACGGTTTGGGTGCGCGGGCCTGAGGATCAGCCGTTTCAATCGATTGGGCTGATGTTGCGAGGGCGCGCGGTGGACGCCGCGACGCTGGCCGAGTGTCACCGACTGTTGGTCGAAGCGCGAGGGGGCACAATCGTTCGCCTCGAAGGTCCCGGCGGGCCGCTTCTGGCAAGCCGTGACCGGCGCAGCGCGATCGCTCTGGTCGATGACAAGACGATCGTCACGGGCTCGGTAACGACAGTTGCAGAGGCCATGGCGGTCCTGCGCGGCACCGCGCCCGCTCTCATCGAACGGCCACGCATCGCATTGCTTTGGCCACATGTGAACGCAGGGGCGAGCGTCGCCGCGGTGCTCGATCCTCCGGAGCACTGGAAATCGGCGCTCGAGCGCGTGGCGAAGCTGGGCGACGAGGCCTCGGCCCTACAGGGGCTACAAAGCATCGCCTTGTCTGTCCCGTCGGGGAGCGAGCAGACGGTCAACCTGTACGTGGACGTCACGAACGAGGACCTAGCCGTGAAAGACGCCGCGCTCATCAGGGCCTGGGCTTCATCCCCGCCAGACGCCGTGGAAGCGCCGTGGACCGAGGTGCTCCAATCGGCGCGCGTGCAGGTTCGTGAACGCACCATCATGGTGACGCTCGACGTGTCTAGTCTTTCGGCGACTCGCTAGGGCTGCTCCCATCGGTGGAGCCGCCGACGAAGAACTCGGACCGCCGGTACCGTTCGTCGATTCGCTGCACCAGGATCTTGGTGACCGCGGCCGCCGGCACCGCAAGAAGCACGCCCGTGAATCCCAGAAGCTCCGCGCCCACCAACAGCGCGAACAGGACGGCGATCGCAGAGATCCCGACCGTGTCTCCCATGATCTTCGGCGTGATCACGAAACCTTCCAAACCTTGAATCCCGGCGTGAACGCCAAGCACCCATAGAATCTGGGTCCAGCCTTGCCAATCGAGCGCTGTCATCAGCAATGCGGTCGCCAACGCCAGGGTGCTGCCAACGTACGGAATGAATGAAAGCACCCCCGCCATGATCCCGATCGGCAGCGCGAGGGGCACGCCAATCACGCCGTACCCCACGGAGTAGAGCACTGCGAGGATGGCCATGACGGTGAACTGACCTCGGAAGAACTGCCCGAGGACCGCGTCGACCTCACCGAAGAAGCTATCCGCTTGCAACCTATGACGCGGCGGGATCAGCTCGCCGACCTTGGCAACGAGAACATCGAAGTCGTAGAGCAGATAGAACGCAAACACGGGCACGATGAGCGCGGCGACGATGGCACCGACCGCCGAGACAGTTCCACCGAGGAGCCATTTCACCAGTGCGGTTGCTGGGGTGTAGCCCTTGGTGACCACCGACTGAAGGTCGAAATGGAGATCCTCGAACGCCTGACCGACCGACGTCGGAACCTCCAGCCCGTATTCGGCGAGAAGCGGCTCCCACTCGGCCGTGCTGCGCGCCACGAGCCCAGGCAACCGCCTCACGAAGTTGGCGATCTCCTCGTAGACCATCGGTGCAATGACCAGAATGAGCACCGCGGCGACGGCAAACACCCCCACCAGCAGCACCGCGATGCCGACGGCGCGCGCGATCGGTCTTCCGCGGAGCAGGCGGCTCTGTTCGACGCGATCGACCAGCGGGTCGAGCATGTATGCGATCAGGAACGCAAAAAACACCGGCGCCAATACCCCGCGCAAGGTGTAGAGAAGCCAACCCATGGCGACGGAAACGCCAAGCCAGAGAACCCAACGGGGCACCTTGTCACGCTCGGACATACGAGCCTTCTACCACACGCGTCAGGCCTGTCGCCTGAAGCAATCGGATACGATGCCGAGTTGCCGGCGGGATGATTCGGT
>Ga0164313_10004570_pt1 | contig 12290 bp, 13 predicted proteins | sample GuaBasSedimGuay4_FD_113735 | JGI IMG/M metagenome (GOLD analysis project Ga0164313, IMG submission 113735) | Subseafloor sediment microbial communities from Guaymas Basin, Gulf of California, Mexico - Guay4, Core 4569-4, 0-3 cm | ecosystem: Environmental > Aquatic > Marine > Hydrothermal vents... | reverse complement strand
TGATGAATTAACAGCAGATCAAAGGGCCTATATGAGGGATTATCTGGTTGAATTTGAGGAGGTTCTTGTGGGGCCTGACTATATGAATCCAAAGACCGGGTACCAGGCTTACATTGATATTCCCTCCTTTATGGATCTGATGATTTTGAACGAAGTGGTAAAGGATGTGGATGGATTCCGCCTGAGTCACTATTTCTATAAGCAAAAGGACACCAGGGGTGGCAAACTGGTGACCGGTCCGCCCTGGGACTATAACCTCACCTTCGGTAACAGTGACTTCACCGATGATGTGCATCAACCTTATAACTGGACATATCCACTTACGCCGAACGTATACTGGTGGACCAGGGTCATGAACGATCCCTGGTTTAACAACCAGGTTCAATGCCGCTGGGAAAAGCTCTATACCACTGTTCTGAGCCCCGAAAGTATCAGTAACATGATCGACAGCTCACTGTTGGCCATGGATGATGCTATCTCACGGAACTTTACCCGGTGGCCCATCTTTGGAACTTATGTGTGGCCCAACAGTTATGTGGGCCAGAACTATCTCCAGGAGGAAGAGTACTTAAGAACATGGATCAACGACCGGCTGAGCTGGATTGACGGGAAATGGGGTGGTCTTTGTGAACCTGTATCAGAAAGATCGAACCAGGTCATATCCCATCCAAAACTCAAAGTTTATCCCAATCCTTCAGATCTGTCCAACACCTTTGTTTCCCTTCCCTCTTTCTCTGCAGAAGAGATATCCATCAGGTTATTTGATATTAATGGTCGCCTGGTCTATCAGGCCACAGCTCAGTTTACGTATGGAGAACATGCCTATTCGCTACCCGACTTATCCTTCCTGACCGATGGCATTTATACCCTTGAGGTAAATGATGGAATCAGTGTAAGGGCGATGTGTAAGCTATTGAAGCAGTAGGACTACAGGTCATAGGAAAAATTGAACACCAGGATATGCGACTGGTACGGATTTGTCACATTAAATTCATTTTCAAGGATATACCGAAGTCCAAGACTTGAGCGGTAACTCAGGTCATACTCTCCACCCAGTGTAAAACGAATCTTGGTAATGGCCTTCTTATTCTGATCCTCAAAGTGTATCCAGTTTTCAATGGAGGTTAGAAATCCAAACCTGGTACCAAAGAAATGATGTGCCACTTTCAGTTTTTGCCTGCTGATAAAGCTCACATCGGTTAGATACCCAATAAAGTAAAGGTCCTCAAAACCATACTGAAACCTCAGCCTTAATGAAAAATCCCATGAGGAAAGCAGATACTGGCCTGTAGCGTCTGCGTGAAACCTTAACCTGGTATGCAACCTGGATTCCCTGTCTGTAATAAATACGTTCCTGATACCGGCACCTACATTTAAGTACTCCAGCACATCGTAATCCCCTGAAAAGGTGAGCAGGGTTCGATCATAACTAAGGCTGTTGTTATCAAACCGCTGTTCCAGCTCCCCGGAAAGATTGATCCCATTCTTAAATCCTTTATCCACCTTCAGTTCCCACCAGGTACCAAAGTCTTTTTGCTGAGCCCGCAGGTTAACACCAAACAGGCTGGTCAAAAGAAATATAAATAAGAAGGTTCTTTTGGACTGCTTAATCGTCATCATCACCAACCACCACTTGCGTATCTTCAACAGTGGATTTTGTCCACCCGTCTTTCTCAAAGAAGAAAATAAATATTCTCGCCGAATCCCTCAGGTAATCAATCCTGCCAATCTCCACCCTGATTATCTTCAGCCCGGTACGTTTCTCCAGATCCTCTATTAATTCGGCTCTGTGCTCAGGCTTGATCAGCTCCACATTTTCATAGTTGATCTCTCTTTTGGTTTCATGTTTCAGCAAGAATACCTTTTCCAGAAGGTAAGTAACCAGGAGCATTCCCACATTGGTATACAGCAGCTCGGCATAGCTTACCTTGCTGTTGGCCAGCGAATTGATCACTGAAATACCAATAACCACAAAAAGATAGGTCATTTCCCGAATGGGAATCTGTCGGGTCCTGTACCGGATGATCCCAAAGATGGCAAAAAGTCCAAGGGCGAAACCCATGGATACATTGATATTCTCAAGCAGGAAAATCATGTAAAAGATGACCTGGCTGAGAAGGATATAGGTGAATAGGTAATCTTTCCTGGGGGTGGTTTTGTAATAGAGGTATCTTACGATGTAGAGCACCACAAGAAGATTAAATACACTTCTGAGGATCAGATCCCAGAAATCCTCCCAATTCATCAATTCAATATTCAGTAATTCAGGCATGTTGGTTTTGTTTGTTAAATTGGATATAATTGCTGTTAATCCGATGCACACGACGTACCTTCTCTTTGAACCTGTTCTGTTTCAGTTCAGGATTTACCAGTGCCATCCCTATGGCATACTTACTAAATCGCCGCTGGGTAATTTTGGATTTACGTAATGCAGCGTGGAAAGGGGAGCCCGACAAATGGCTGGCAAATTTTATCTCTGCAATGGAGATACCCGGAAATTCCAATTCCACACCGGAACCATTTCCGGAAAACCGCAGCTGGTAGTCCAGGGTGATTCTTTCAGTCTGGTTGTCATTGACCAGGGTGATTCGATTAAATCCGTTTTCCAGCATCATGGCCATGCCATCGTACCGGTAAGGCGTGTAAGTGGTCAGAAACTCCTCCTTCTGTTTAAGAATAGAGGCCTCCATACCATCGGTGGGGATCCGTTTCTTAGAGGTGATCCCTTTTGCATTCTTTTTCTTTACCTCCAGGAAGTAACTACCGGAAGTCCCATATTTTCTGAACCTGAGTTTATGACGATTTGCCCTGCCCCTGTGATGCATATGATACATATCAAGATCCGACGTGTCGTAATAATAGGTGCTGTATTCGTGCGACCGTATCCCTTCTATCTCCAACACCCGGTAGTCTTCCAGTACCCTTCCAAGGACTTCAGGTAAGTGCGAAAAACTAAAGAGATATTTACGGTCCTTTCTTTTTAAAAGGCTGGCTTTTTGAACCTCCTCCAGGGAGATGCTTGGAAAATCACTTAAGGTTGCCTCAATCTCACTGGCGATACTCATACTTGTATACCTTTTTCTTATAGAGCTTCCCCTTTTCATTAAAAAACTGCCTTTCCACCCTTAGTCCGTCTTTATAGATACTCTTCTCTGTTCTGGTCACTTTGCCCTTCTTATCCAGGTAAGTCTCCTCCACCACATCTCTGTCTTCGTTGTATTTGTACTTCTCCCAGGTGGTGACTTCCCCTCCTTTGTTGAATTCCTTTAGTTCCAATAAATCTCCATTCTCATTGTATCTTTCCTCGGACTCTACCATGGGCTCGTCATAACCCTCTTCTATAAAATACTCATCTACAGTTTTGGAGGAAATTTTCTTCTCCCTGATGGTTTTTGAACCCTGGGCTGATAGTGCAACCGACACAAACATCAGGAGGATCAATGAAGGTAAAAATCTGCTTTTCATCGTCTTTTTTATTTGCCAAGTTATTAAATATTTTCGATAATGATCGTACCAAGATCCACAACTTGTTCATCCTCAGTTACTGAAACCTCGAATTTAAGCACCACTTTATCCAGTACCCGGGTCACATCTTCTGAATAGAGAAAGACCAGGTACTCCCCCGGAATCAGGTTGTCAAATTCAAAAGTGCCATCATGCTGCGTTCGAATTCGCTTGTCATAATAGGTGTGATTTCCGTAAGTAAGATAGATCTCATGTTCGTATGCGGGAGCGGTGTATTCCACAACCAGGTTCGGCCACCTTGACTCATCTTCATATTTTATTTCCTGCACCTGTCCCCTGATGGTAGAAGTTCCGTCATTATAATCCAGGGTGGTCAATATATCAAGCTTACCCAGATCCATATGCTCTCCATCTCCAAGTTCTACCAGGTAGGACTTTTCAACATTCCTGTCCAGGGCCTGGGTGGAATCCCGGGTCTTGTAATAGATGTGGTATCGTCCGGGATACAAATACTTAAATCTGAATTCGCCGGTGGGACTTGTAAAGGTATTGTCATCCAGGATATTGTCATCGCCATACATGATGAAAACTTCCTCATCCACGGCAGGTGCCTGGAAAAGATGAGTGGAATAATCGTCATTATAAAAATGTTCTGTAATAGTGCCGGAGATAGAGCCGGTTCCCCCTTTTCCCTCACTCTTCTCACAGGAGGTAAAACCAGTCAAAGCAGCCAAAATAAACATGGTTATATATAACCCGGAGCAGAATCCCTTCCTACATTTAAAATCAATCATTTCTACATTTATAAATTAAAAGCCAAAGATAGTAATTTCCTTTGCTGCCAGGGACTCTATTTTTACACAAAAAACCCGGCTTGTAACATATGTTACCAAATTAAAACCTCTTAACCATCCATCTTTGTACTGGTGAAAGCAACAGATGCATATGATTCAAAGAAACATCTCAAATCAGACAAACGTTGCACCCTTCACAGATATTGTAAACATGAATGACTTTAGACACATTACAAACTTAAATAACTTGCTATGATACGGGAAATGGTGAAAATTGACGAAGAGTTATGTGACGGATGCGGACAATGTATACCCAATTGTCACGAGGGTGCACTACAGATGATCGATGGAAAAGCAAGGCTCATCAGCGATTTGATGTGCGATGGTCTTGGAGCCTGTCTGGGTCACTGCCCGCAGGGCGCTATCACCATTGAGGAAAGGGAAGCTGAGGCTTACAATGAGAACAAGGTAATGGAGATCATGGTTGACAAGGGTGAAAATACAGTGGTTGCACACCTGCAACACTTGAAGGAACACAACGAGATGGAATTTCTCAAGGAAGGTGTTCAGTATTTAAAGGATCATGAGGATGAACTGGATTTAAATGTAAAAGAAATTATGAGCAGAGTACACAATGCGAAGGTAGAAGAAGAGCAATTGGCCTGTGGATGTGCAGGATCAGAAGCCAGAAGTTTTAATCCACAATCGGCTGGACAGGTTGCACCCATGGCTGCAGGAGGTTTTACCATGGCCGGTGGAACCCAGGCAGAACAATCATCAGAATTAAGGCAGTGGCCGGTACAAATGCACCTGATTAACCCGGGCGCTTCCTACTTTCAAAATTCTGACCTGGTAGTGGCAGCCGACTGCGTAGCATTCTCACTTGGCAATTTCCACTCCAAATGGCTGAAGGGCAAAAGCCTGGCTATTGCCTGCCCCAAACTGGACTCCGGCATGGAAACTTATGTTTCTAAATTAAAATCATTGATTGATGACTCAAATATTAATACCTTAACGGTGATGATGATGCAGGTCCCCTGTTGTGGCGGTTTACTCCAAATGGTGAGAATCGCTGCCGGACAAGCCGAACGCAAAGTCCCCATTAAAACAGTTATTGTTGGGGTAGAAGGGGAAATTCTGCAGGAAGAGTGGGTATAACCTAAAACCGAATTACATTGTATCACCAACCAATTGACACAGGAGCGGCCACAAAGCTGCCGCTCTCCCGGGATGCCTGGAAGATGTTCAGTTTTGACAACCATGAAGTGATTCGCCTGGATATGGAGCCCGGCGAATCCATGGACAACCACACCAACGACTGGAGGGTTATTATTTACGTACTTCAGGGTGAGGGAATAATTAACGTGGAGGGAACCGAACACCCCCTTTTATCCCACCAGGCCATAGCAGTGGCACCCGATGTGCAGAGATTCCTGAGAAACATCGGTGATATCACCCTGAAACTTCTGGTGAACAAGACCAGGGAAGTGGTTTGATCAGGCTCTCAGGAAAGTTAGCTCCCCCACCCCGCTGGCGAGTCCCGGTGGTGATTATCTCCGGCATTTTAGCAGGGCTTTTTTTCTACCTGTTCTACATTTCGAGGGCATACTCCTACCTGTCGGACGACCCTTCCACCTGTATGAATTGTCACATCATGGCTCCTCAGTATGCCACCTGGAACCATAGTTCACACAGGGAATGGGCCAACTGCAACGATTGCCATGTTCCTCATAACAATGTGTTCAACAAATACTATTTCAAGGCAAAGGATGGTCTCAGGCATGCTACCATTTTTACACTCCGCAATGAACCCCAGGTAATCTTTATCAAGGAGGAGGGAAAACATGTGGTACAGGACAACTGCCTCAGGTGTCATGCCGATCTGCTCACCGACCATAAAGTAATGAGTTATACCACATCCTATCAGCATGTCAGGTCCGAGCGGCCCTGTTGGGATTGTCACAGGGAAACACCCCATGGCAGGGTAAACAGCATCTCCAGCGTGCCCTATGCACGGGTCCCTGTGAATGGGAGCCCGGTTCCTCGCTGGTTAAAACGTCTAATGAAGAAAGAAAAATAAAACAGATCTTATGAAACCTATCAGCACCCAGATTAAAAGAAAACCATGGTTGGGATGGATGATATTCTTCGGAACCATTGTCGTTGTTTTTGTCCTCGGACTACTAGCATCCTCTATCCTGGAAAGGCGGTCGGAAGCTGCATTTGCGTTTACCCCGCAGATACAGTACTCCGGGCTGGAACCCCGAAATGAGATCTGGGGAAAAAACTTCCCCATGCAGTACCAGAGTTACAAAAAAACCTCTGATACACTTTTTCAGAGTAAATACAATGGCTCGGCCACCATCGATATGCTTGAGGTGGATCCGCGCCTTGTGGTTCTCTGGGCCGGGTATGGTTTCTCAAAAGACTATAACCAGGGCAGGGGGCATTCTTATGCAATTACAGACGTGAGAAATACATTGAGGACAGGAGCTCCAATGGAGGGTGAAAAAAGTCCCATGCCCAACACCTGTTGGGCATGTAAGAGTCCCGATGTACCCAGGCTGATGAATGAAGTGGGTGTTGCTGAGTTCTATAAGGGAAGCTGGGAGACCAAAGGACATGAAGTGGTCAACAGCATAGGCTGTTCAGATTGCCATGATGCCAATACCATGGAACTGAGAATCTCCAGGCCAGCACTGGTGGAGGCTTTTGACCGAATGGGCAAGGATATCACTAAGGCATCTCACCAGGAGATGCGCTCACTGGTTTGCGCCCAGTGCCACGTGGAATACTATTTCAATAAAAATATCGAGGAAGGAGTCCCCTACCTCACCTTTCCATGGGACAATGGATTCTCAGCCGAGAACATGGAAGACTATTATGACCAGATCGAGTTCTCCGACTGGACCCATAAGCTGAGTAAAGCTCCCATGTTGAAGGCTCAACATCCCGGATACGAGACATACATGACCGGGGTCCATGCTGCGAGGGGCGTTTCCTGTGCCGACTGCCACATGCCGTTTATGAGTGAAGGCGGACAAAAGTATACCGACCATCACGTTCAGAGTCCCCTGAATAACGTGGCCAACTCCTGCCAGGTTTGTCACCGCCAGGAGACTGAAAGACTGATGCAGGACGTGTATGAGCGGCAGGACCGGATCATTGGAAACCGGGACAAGCTTGAAGAGCTGCTGGTCAGGTGCCATGTGGAAGCGAAACTGGCCTGGGACCTGGGTGCCAGTGATGAGCAGATGTCAGAAATCCTTATGGATATCAGGCATGCACAGTGGAGATGGGACTATGCTGCTGCCAGTCATGGAGGATCATTTCATTCTCCTGTGGAGATCTCAAGGGTCATTTCCACAGGGATCGTTACTGCCCAGGAAGGCCGGATCAAATTAAGCCGGTTGCTTATGAAAAAAGGGTATACAGGTGAAGTTCCGTACCCCGATATTTCCTCCAAAGAAAAAGCACAAGCCTTTATCGGGCTGGATGTAAAAACCCTTCAGTCCGAAAAAGAAGTTTTCCTTCATAGTGTTGTCCCGGGCTGGGAAGAGAAAGCCTCAGCCAGAGAATCTGGTTATCCCGTCAGGTCACTTTTTGATTAACAATCCCGGTCACATCACATATGAAAGATCTCAAACGTTTTCGTCTTCCCCTGCTTGTTTTTCTCTTTACCCTTTTCCTGCTCTCCTTTGTGCAGATGAAGGTAGAGAATCCAATGCTGATCCTGGAGCGATTTATCCCGGGAGGAGGCTGGTTTGAGATTGCGCTGATCGCCATGTACGGTGGGCTTGTAGCATATCATATGCAGGATCCGGCAAAGGTGCAGCAGTGGCGAAAATATACATGGTTTGCCTTTTCCATTGTGTTCTTTTCTCAGCTATTACTTGGGATTATTGGGTTCGATAAATTCCTGATGACCGGGAAACTTCACCTTCCGGTTCCCATGATGATTGTTGCTGGTCCCATATACAGGGGGCATACATCGGTGATGACCATTCTCTTTTTAAGTACTATAATCCTCACGGGACCTGCCTGGTGCAGCCACCTTTGTTATTTTGGGGCCATTGATTCCCTGGCATCCGGAAAAGAAACTACCCGGAAGCCACTCCGAAACAAATGGGCCTTAAAATCAACGGTTTTCATCCTGGTTATTGCTGCTGCCATCACCCTTCGGTGGATGAAGGTGCCAGTGCTCACTGCCACACTTATTGCGGGTGGTTTTGGGCTTATCGGACTAGGTATTATACTTCTGATTTCAAGAAAAGAGGGCCGCATGGTCCATTGCACAGCCTACTGTCCCATTGGCACCATTGTGAACCTGACCCGTTTTGTGAATCCGTTCAGGATGTATATCGACAACAGCAGTTGTACCGATTGTCTGGGCTGTACCCGTTTTTGCAACTATGATGCCCTGAACCCATCGGACATAATAGCAAGGAAACCGGGATTAACCTGTACCCTGTGTGGTGATTGTGTCTCATCCTGTCACACCAGTGCGATTAAATACAGGTACTTCAGGCTTTCACCCAACGCATCCAGAAACCTCTACCTGTTTCTGACCATCTCGCTCCACGCCACGACCATGGCCCTTGCCCGAATGTAAATATAATTCACTACTTTTAGGTATGATCACTCAATTGCTGCTATGAATCAAATCACCAGCTTTTTTGAGAATGCCGTTGGAGTCAGTCCCCAGCACCAGACCAAGATTCTCTATTCCCTCTTAATTTTATTGGTTCTGGGGGGCATCCGGTTTGCCATTCTGAAGATCGTATTCAGATTTACAGAAGATCCCAGGCAGCGCTATACCTGGAAAAGATCGGTCTCTTTCACCATCGGATTTTTAACCCTGATCCTTATTGGAAGTGTCTGGATCAAAGCAATTGGGGAATTTGGAGCTTTCCTGGGACTGCTAACAGCCGGACTGGCCATTGCCTTGAAGGATCCCCTGACCAACATTGCAGGTTGGATCTTTATCCTTACCCGCAAACCGTTTACACTGGGCGACCGGATACAAATCGGCGAACAGGCAGGAGATGTGATTGACCTGCGGCTCTTCCAGTTCACGCTCCTGGAAATCGGAAACTGGGTGGATGCGGATCAGAGTACAGGCAGGATCATCCACATTCCCAATGGCACCATATTCACCAAGGCACAGTCCAACTACAGCGCCGGATTTAAATTTATCTGGAACGAGATGCCAGTGCTGGTGACCTTTGAAAGCAACTGGAATGAAGCCAGGGATATACTCAGGAAGATTGTGAGTGAACATGCAGAAGCTCTCTCAGCCGATGCAGAAAAACGAATCGTCGAGGCCAGCAAGAAATATATGATCTTCTACCAGTACCTCACCCCCATCGTCTACACCTCGGTAAAAGAAAGCGGCATTATGCTTACCATGCGCTACATCTGCGATGCCCGCAAACGCAGAAATACTGAGAATGATATTTGGGAAGATGTGTTGAAAGTTTTCGCCCAGCATAAGGATATCGAATTCGCTTACCCCACGCAGCGCTTTTTCGCCCGAAAGGATGAGAAAGACGATTCGCCCCTCTAAGCCCCCCCCCTGACCTTCCACCAACTTGCTCACTGAGATATCCTCACTCTACCTGTGCGTTTTTGTCATGGTGGTGGGTACAGCGATGATAAAATCTGCTTTCCCCTGGGATTCTTCATCCAGTTTTTCCACTTCATCCTGGGCAATGGTGGAGATGGTCACTATCTTTAATTCCGGATAAGCCCTTTTCAGGAACCAGTTCATACTTTCGAATTCATCGGAGTGATAGGCTCCGTTGTAGTGAATGAAAAGTTGTCCGGGCTTCCAGTTCTCCATCATAAAATGGGTCATGGTGGCATCTTTGATGGCCTGTGCATCGGCCATATTGATGCTTCCGTGTCCGCCCATTTCGTTCCCATTGATTAACTGGCTGTAGCAATTCAGCGATGTATCATAGTCCAGTGGTAAAGGAGCAATAAATGATTTAGCCTCATCGCTGAGTGAATCCAGGATGGCGATTCCCTGCTTAAAGACTGAGTTGGCGTAGCGGCGGGGAATATTAGTGGCCACATAATTCAGGTTGTGATCCTTTGCAAACACCACCAGGGGTTTGTAATCGGTGGTATAATTTTTCCATAACCTGGCCTCCTCTTCAAATTTCACCTCGGTGATATAGCCATTCATGTACTCATCCAGGATGATCTGGTTATCCGATTCAAACATCTCGGCTCCCAGGACCAGGTCCTGGCCTTTCTCCTTAAAAAGATCGGTTGTGAGCTCATACTGCAACCAGTGTGAGATGGGATTGGTGTGATGCTCGCCAAAAAGCACCACATCTGCCCCGGCAGCAGCCTCTACCATTTTCTCATATTTCACTTTCTTACCATTTTCTTTAAATAGTTGGTAGGCGGGCTTCTGGGCAAAGACGCCCAACGAAACAGTTAGAATGAATGAAAAGGAGATCAGTCTCAAATTGGATCTGGACAGGAAATGTTTCATAATCACGTTTAATATTTGATTTGACAAAACTAATTGTTTTTTGCGATTGATCCTTTTTCATTTTCAATTGTTAGAAGAAAATAGGTTTATAAGCTTAAATAATGACAGACAGACAAAATATATTGATTCTTGTTTTCCATCCCCTGCTGCACAAATCACGCGTGAACCATGAGTTACTCAGATCTGTGGAGGACCTGGAGGGTGTCACCATCAGACTGATGTATGATCTCTATCCCGATTTTCATATCGATGCAAAGGCGGAGCAGGAGCTTTTGCTCCAACACGATGTGGTAGTCTGGCAGCACCCGTTCTACTGGTACTCCTCCCCCTCATTGCTTAAGGAGTGGATAGATATCGTACTGGAGCATGGATTTGCCTATGGCAGGGAAGGAAAAGCCCTTCAGGGGAAAAAGGTTATGACAACCATCTCGGCCGGAGGGCGCAGGGATGTCTACCAGGAGGGCGGCTTAAGAAGGTTCTCCATCAGGCAACTGCTCGCTCCATTTGAGCAAACGGTGAACCTGTGTAACATGAATTACCTTCCTCCATTTGTTGTGCATGGAACGCATTTATTGGATCAGGAGGGTATCAGAAACGCAGGAAAGGAGTATCGAAAGGTGATCCAATCCCTCAGGGATGATATTTTCAACGAGGAAGAACTCTACAGCAATGAATATCTGAATGACCTAATCACCTAATCACCATCACATGCATCAACAGGACTTCTTTTTCCAGGCATTCATTTATCTGCTGGCAGCAGTAATCTCTGTTCCGATTGCCAAACGGCTGGGACTGGGTTCAGTATTGGGGTATCTGCTGGCCGGGATCATTATCGGGCCATTTGTATTTAAGCTGATCGGAACTGAAGGTGAGGATGTGATGCATTTTGCCGAATTCGGAGTGGTGATGATGCTGTTTCTCATAGGGCTTGAACTGAAACCCAACCTGCTCTGGAAAATGAGAAAATCCATATTTGGGCTCGGAGGCTTTCAGATGCTGCTTTCAACTGTGGTCATAGGTGGCACCTTTATTCTGCTCGGGCAGACCGTGCGTGAAGGAGTTGCCATCGGTTTGATCCTTGCACTCTCCTCCACGGCCATCGTTTTACAAACCCTGGCAGAAAAAGGGTTGATGAAACAGGCTGCTGGTCAGGCATCCTTCTCCGTGTTGCTCTTCCAGGATATTGCAGTGATTCCCATCCTGGCACTGATCCCGCTACTTGCGATACACACATCCACCGGTTCAGGAAGTCATGGTGAAGAGATCAGACAAATTGCAGGAATTGAAGTGACCGGGTGGTTCCAGGTGGTGTTGATCCTGGTGGTTATCTCAGGTATAGTTTTCGTAGGCAAATATCTCGCGCAGTATATTTTCAGGGTGATTGCCAGAACCGGGCTTCGTGAGATTTTCACTGCTACGGCCCTGCTGCTGATTATTGGCATTGCCATCCTGATGATCCTGGTGGGTCTTTCTCCCGCACTGGGGGCTTTTCTGGCAGGGGTGGTTCTGGCCAACAATGAATACCG